>ERZ1034897.4-NODE-4-length-190069-cov-400.475891_pt1 | contig 190069 bp, 155 predicted proteins | sample MGYA00520629_ERZ1034897 | MGnify/ENA primary metagenome ERZ1034897 (study PRJEB33766, sample SAMN09781789) | gut metagenome | biome: gut microbiome | host: Homo sapiens | place: Madagascar | study: EMG produced TPA metagenomics assembly of the PRJNA485056 data...
AGCATCTGCTTTGCAAGCAGAGGGTCAACGGTTCGATCCCGTTTACCTCCACCATCTAAGATTTTCAAACAATCTTTTTCAAATCATAATCATTTTTTTCAAAAAATTTGTTGACGTTATAATTTTATTCGATATAATTGTTCACGCTTTTTGACGTGGGGTTATAGCTCAGTTGGGAGAGCGCTTGCATGGCATGCAAGAGGTCATCGGTTCGATCCCGTTTAGCTCCACCAACGTCAATAAGTCATCTCTTTTGTGGGGGTATAGCTCAGCTGGGAGAGCATCTGCTTTGCAAGCAGAGGGTCAACGGTTCGATCCCGTTTACCTCCACCACCTAAGTTTTAGCTTTTTTCCTGAAATCCTTGATCAAACCTTCAAAAAATACAAACAAATCTTAACATGTTGCTTAATAGAGACTAAGTTTTTTGCTAATTTTCGTGTTGCTATTGTTATAATTGCAATAATTGAAAATTAGATGAATTACTGAGGTTTTTGATGAACTTAAAGATTACTACTCTTGCAGTAGCTTTAGCTACTTCACTGAGCTTGTCTGCCCATGCCGAAGATTTAATGGATATCTATAAAGAGGCTTTACAGAAAGATACTCAGGTAGCTCAGGCAAAAGCTGATGCTGATGCAGCTCATGCAGGCCTTACAGAAGCTACAGCTGCACTGTTGCCTCAAATTGATGTTGTAGGTTCAATTACTAAGACCAGAACAAATACCATCAAAGCTTACAATGCTCGTGGTAGCAATAAGAACAGCTCTGCTGCTTTAACTTTATCTCAGCAGATCTGGCGTCATAGCTCATGGGCTAACAGATCGATTGCAGAAAAAACTGCAACTTTAAAAGATCTTGCATACGCTGATGCACAGCAAAGCTTAATTTTAAGAGTAAGCAATGCTTACTTTAATGTATTAAGTGCCGCTGATACCTTAAAATTCCAAAAGGCTAATAATGCTGCTCTAAAGCGTCAGTTAGCTGAAGCTGAGCGTCGCTTAAACGTAGGCTTAATTGCTGAGACTGATAAGTTAGAAGCTCAGGCTGCTTACGATTTATCAAATGCAGCTGTAATTGCAGCAGAAAATGCTCTTATCAATTCATACGAGCAGATCAGAGTTTTAACTGGTCGAAAGATTTCTGTAGAGCAGTTATCAAAACTTGATGAAAGCAAGTTTGATACTCCTCGTGTTGGTAAAGATTTATCAAAGTTAGTTAAGAGCGCTGAAGAGAATAACTTAAGCTTACAGCAGCAGGTTGTAAACCGTGATATTGCTAAAGACAATATTACTTTAGCTCGTTCAGGTCATGAGCCTACCTTAGACTTAAATGCTAATTTAAAAACTGGTTACACTGACTATACATCTAATGTTCCAGAGGCTGGCTTTGTAGATAACAATGCCTGGTCTAAATCTGTAGGTTTAACTCTAAGTGTACCTATCTTCCACGGCGGTGCTACATCAGCTGCTGTTGATAAAGCTCAGGCTCAGTACATCGCTGCATCAGAGTCTTTAGAGTACGCTCACCGTTCACTGCTTACTAATGTAAACAACAGCTATAACAACGTTAATGCTGCTATCAGCTCTGTAACCGCTTATAAGAACTCAGTTAAATCATCAGAATCAGCTCTAAAGGCAACTAAGGCTGGTTACGATGTAGGTACCCGTACTATGACTGATGTTTTAAATGCAACTCAGAAGTTATATGACTCAATGCAGAAATCAGCTGAGTCACGCTATAACTACATCGAGTCACGTTTAGCTCTGTTATATGCTGAAGGTGACTTAAAGGTTGAGCATATCAATCAGATCAATTCAGGTTTAAAGAAATAAGACTTAATCCCTAGTCTTATTTAAAACTTAAGCCGGAGAGCAGAGATGTACTCCGGCTTTTCTTACTCTTCAATAGTAACTCTCTTCTCATATTTCGCATCTAAATCTATTATTTTGCTACCCCATCAAAGAATGTTTCTTGAAAAGCAGCAGATAACTGCGTCTTTATAAAGAAATCTAAAACAATAAAATCATAAATATCAAATAGATAAAAAAATATTAAAAATAGTCATGTAAGTGACTTGAAAATTAGTCAGGTAAGTACCATAATATAAACATGAGTTAGGTAGGTCAGTGACTTACTTAAATACCACAGATTTTTAGGAGTATTGCTATGTACAAGACCAGACACATACACCAGAGATTAAATCAAAGAGGAATCACTGAAGCTGTATTAAAGATCCTTTTAAATTACGGATTTGAATATGGAGAGAAGAGAACTCTTGATAGAAAGAACTGCCTTGAGTTAAGCGATCTCTTTGCTCATCTTAAAAAAGTAACAGACAAGATGGCTGAAAAGGGAGGTTATACCTTGGTCGCTACCAAAGAAGCTCTTATCACTGTGTACCGTCTGGATAGTTACAACAAGTCAAAGGCTAGAAATAAATAGCCATAAAGTTAAAGGAATATATATGAAGATTTCAAATATTAATTACTTTTTTTCAGTTTCATCTGAATACCGTTTCGATGTAGAAGAGACCATTAGCAAATTACTTCTTCTAGAGAATTTGCTAAAGCTTGGTAAATTGAAAGAAAGAGAAAAGACTACCGCTTACGATGATGTATGTTTTTTATATAAATATTACAAGTTAACTGTTCCTAATGGTTTTGGCTTTAACTCAAAATCAAGTGAAGATAGCGAGAGAATTTATGCTGACTTTAAATTAAAGCTCTTACAGGAACAAGACACTGTAAGTGATGATCTCGAAGAAGAACTAATCACTATCTTTAACAAAAACAGAAACTTCAATTTCTTTTTGTTCAATGAGTTTACTGTGGTAAAAACATTAGTTCATTGGATTAAAGGAAAGAACACAAAAGGTACAGCATATTGTCCTTTTAACAATATTATCAATGCTGAAGCTGAGCTATCAAAAGATGAAATTTCTGTTGATGCTCCGATCTTTGGGGATAATTGTGAGTTTTTAATCAAAGCTTTAATTTACATGTTAATCGGCAATGTTAACAAGGTTAATAATTACTTTACAAGTTTTGAAGAACTGATAAATACACCTGATCCTCAAAGAGAATTTTCAGAATACGATTTTGGTTTTAGCTGTTTACCAATAGCTTATAAAGTAGGACCTGCAAAACGAAATGTTGAAGGTATTTACGTTGAGGATATGCTCAATAGAGTAAAAGGTCGCTTTGCTGTGATTGTTCCTATGAGATTGTCTATTAGCAGTCTTCGTCAGGATCTTGAGTTAAGAGAGAAAATTACAGAATCTAAAAGATTAAAAGCTGTAATTTCGCTACCGGCTGGTTTCTTGGTAGGCACTGCAATTTACACTCAGGCATTGGTTTTTGATGCTGTTGATTCTCAAAATGAAAGAGTCTCTTTCTTAGATCTAAAGAGCAAAGATTACATTGAAGATGGCAAATCAGGCCGTAAGCTTGTAAATCTGAATCTTAAGGCAAAAGATGAGATTGAAAAAGTCTTAGCTGATAAAGAGAGTACTTCCTCGATCAAAGTTGCCTTATCTGAGATTAAAAATAACGAGAATAGCTTTGATATAGGAAGATACATTGCAGCAAGAGAAAGTGCTAAGAGTCTTGAAGGTATTGAGACTGTAAATCTTGAGGATGTAGTTGAGATCTACAGAGCTCAGGCTTCTGTAAAAGACAGTGATGGCGACAAGTACTATGAGATTAGTGCTTCAGACATCAATCCTTTAGGAATTATAGAAACTCCTAAAAAAGAGATTGTGCTTAAAAAAGATAATAGAGCTTTGAAGAATCTTGTGCATAAAGGAGACATTGTCTTGGCAATCAAAGGTGCTGCAGGAAAGGTAGGCCTAGTAGAAAATGATAGTGACAATTGGCTCGCAGGGCAGTCATTTGTAATCTTAAGATTGAAAGATAAAGCCTGGACTCCTGAGTTTCTATTCTGGCAGTTAAATTCCAAGAGAATTAAAAAGCAATTAGGTCTGCTCTCTACTGGTGGTTTTATCCAGCTACTTAAAATTTCGGATGTAAAAGGATTGAAGCTTATTCCTCCAACAATTGAGATTTTGCAAAAGGTCCATGATGCAAACATCAGAAGATCTGAAATCTTGCAAAAGATAAAAGAACTTCAAGCTGAGTTAGCAAGTCTTGATGAGATTATTTAAATACACAGTGCTGTATTCGAATAATTAAGAGATTGTTCCTCCTTTTTAATGAGAATTAATGCTATAAAAGGGAGGACAATTAATTTGATGATAAGAACTGCAAGATAAAGACTAAAAGTGGTTGCATGACATATGGCAGCAAATAATTTTACTTTTTTAGAAAATGATTTTCCTTCATTAGCTTTGCTAGGCGCTAAAGCTGAGGAGTATGTGTTCTCAGACTCAAATGCTTCTTTGATTAAAACAGGAATGCTGTGTGAGAACATCATCAATATAATCTTTTCTATAAATCATCTTACAGCCTCATCAAAGGAAGACGATAATTTTGCAGGTCGTGCCAAGATCCTTTCATATAAGGGCTATCTTTCAAAGAATCTAAAGACTATCGTCGATAGGATTCGACAGATGCGAAATAAAGCTGCTCATGAAGGATTTGCATCAATTGCTGTAGCAAAGATCATGTTGTCTGCTGTACATGGTTTTTCTCAGTGGTTCATGATGGTTTATGGTGATAAAGACTATGAACCAGAAAAGTATATAGAACCTATAGAGCAAACTTTATCAACACCTGTGGATGCAAATTCAGTTATTCAACAAGAAAAAGACGATAAGGTTGAAGAAAAACTAATTCAAGAGGATCTTGATAAGGCAAAAAATGTAGCTACTCCAAGCCAAAGTGAGCTTAAGAAGAGAACTATCAGAGCTGAAAATCAAAGACCTAAGAATGAAGCTGAAACAAGAATTATTATTGATGCTCAGCTAAGAGCTGTAGGATGGGAATCAGATACTGAAACTTTAAGATATTCAAAAGGAACTCGACCTCAAAAAGGAAGAAATATTGCAATTGCAGAGTGGCCTACTAATCCTGTAACTTCCAAAAATAAAGGAAATTGTTTTGCAGATTATGCTTTATTCATTGGAGAGAAACTTTATGCCTTCGTCGAAGCTAAATCAATGGATAAGGATATCCCTTCTGTAATTGACGATCAGTGTAAAGATTACTCTTCAAATGTAAGAGAAGAAGATAAAGACTACGTAATTGATACCTATGGTCCATATCAGGTACCTTTTACCTTTGCAACAAACGGAAGACCTTATTTAGAAGGATACGAACAAAAGTCAGGTATCTGGTTTTTAGATTTTCGTGCCACCAATAATGCTCCTAAAGCATTGAGAGGCTGGCTCTCTCCAATTGGACTGCAAGAGCTGCTGGATAACAAAGTTAAAGATGGTATGGAACGTCTTAAGGCCGAGCCTCTAGATGTTCTTTTAGATCATTGTGGTCTTAATTTAAGAACCTACCAGGTAGATGCAATTAAATCAGTTGAAGAATGTATCAATGCAGGACAGGACAAGATATTAGTATCTATGGCTACAGGTACTGGAAAAACCAGAACCATCTTAGGTTTAATTTACCGCGTCTTAAAGGCTAATCGCTTTAAAAGAATTTTGTATTTAGTTGATAGAACAGCTTTAGGCGAGCAGACAGAGTCTGTATTCAAAGATGTTGAGCTTGAAGACTCCCAGACCTTAGATAAGATTTATAACATCAATAAAATTGGTGATATTAAAATTGAAAAAGCTACTAAAGTTCAAGTTGCAACAGTGCAAAGCATGGTAAAGAGAATTCTTTATTATGTAGATTCAGAAAACTCTAATCAGATGCCTGGTGTTAATGATTTTGATCTTGTGATTATTGATGAAGCTCACCGAGGTTATATCCTTGATAAAGAAATGACAGAAGAAGAGGCTTTATACAGTAATCAGTTGGATTACCAAAGCAAGTACCGCTCTGTTGTGGATTACTTCAACGGTGTAAAGGTAGCTTTAACTGCAACACCAGCACTTCATACTGTAAGTATCTTTGGAGAACCTGTTTATAACTACTCATACAGACAGGCAGTTCTGGATGGTTACTTAGTTGATTTTGATGCTCCTCATATTATTAAAACCAAGTTAAGCATCAATGGAATCAATTATGAAAAAGGTGAAGACATCAGTATCTATGATCCTAAAACAGGTGAGCTTAACGTATTTAAACTTCCTGATGAGATGAATTTTGATGTTGAGCAGTTCAATCGTACTGTTATCACAAGAAGTTTTAATGAAACTGTTTTAAAAGAAATCTCTGGTGATATTTCTCCTTTAAATTCTGATATCAATGGTAAAACTTTGATTTATGCTGTAAACGATGCTCATGCAGATATGATTGTGGATATCTTAAAAGAAATCTATACAGCTCAGGGAATAGACGATAATGCCGTTGTAAAAATCACTGGTAAATCATTTGATGGTAATCAGAAAAAGATCCAGCAAGCTATCAAGAAGTTTAAAACTGAAATCAACCCAAGTGTGGTGGTAACAGTAGATCTTTTAACTACAGGTATCGATGTTCCAAAAATTTCAAAGTTAGTCTTTCTTCGCTGCGTAAAATCTAGAATCCTCTATGAACAGATGTTAGGTAGAGCTACAAGATTGTGTCCTGATATTGGTAAAGATCATTTTGAAATTTATGATGCTGTCGGCGCTACAACAGCATTAGCTGATGTTTCAACAATGAAACCTGTTGTTGTGTCACCAAAAGAGAAATTTACAGATCTCGCTGATAAAGTAAAAAATTCTGTTGATGAAAAAGAGAGGATTATTTACGAGGTCAAATCGAAGCAAAGCTTCAAAGAAAAGTAAAACACATGGATGAAAAAGCTAAAGAGACATTTAGCTCTTTATCAGGCGGTTTGGGACCTAACGAGTTTATTGAGAAATTTAAAAACTGTAAAGATTCTAAAGAGGTAAAAGCTTTTCTTTTAGAACATGATACTCTGATGCAGAAACTGGATGCTCTAAAAGGCAAAGACGGTAGCCCTGTGGTTATATCAGACAAAAAAGATGAATTAGAAGAGCATTCAAGAGCTTACGGAGAAAAGTACTCTACACCTGAAGACTACCTTGAGGCTTTTAATAAGTACATCAAAGAAAACAAAGACAAGATTGAGATGTTAAATCTTGTGTATACAAGACCTTCAAATCTAACCAGACAGGGTCTCAAAGACCTTATCAACATTTTAGAAACAGAGCACTTTACCAAGCAACAGCTTATGTCTGCTATCAAAACTGTAAACAAATCAGATGCTGAGATTAGTGCTGATATTACTACTATCATCAGAAATGTAGCTCTAGGTGAACCTTTGGTTAGTCACGAGGAAAAAATTGAGAGTGCATTTAAAAAGATTTTGTCAGCACATGTATTTGATCAGAATGAAAAAGCCTGGTTAGAAAGATTTAAAAAGTATCTCTTAAGTGATCAGGAAACAGTACTCACAGTTGAAGTCTTAGACGACGACCCTCGTTTTAAGACTAGGGGCGGATTTAAGAAGATCGATGGTTACTTTAACAATAACTTAGGCAACTATTTCAAAGAACTGAATAACTACATATTTAACGAAAACGGAATTACTCAATAATGAAGACTTCAGAGATTGTACAAAAGCTGTGGAACCTGTGTAACGTACTAAGAGATGACGGTATTACATACCAAGACTATGTAACAGAGCTTACATATATTCTCTTTTTGAAAATGGCTAAAGAAACACAGACTGAAAAAAATATTCCTGTAGGCTACAGATGGGATAATCTGTTAGATAAAAGTGGTCTTGAGTTACAGAATTTCTATAATAAATTACTTTCTGTTCTAGGTGGAAAAGATGACGAAAGTGGAAATTCAAAAGTCATAGTGCCTCAGGATGTTAAGGAAATATACAAGGGCGCTGTATCTCAAATAAAGGAGCCTAAGAACCTTGAGAAGATTATAAAGGACATTGATGATCTTGACTGGTTTTCTGCTAAAGATGAAGGCTTAGGCGATCTGTACGAAGGTCTTTTAGAAAAAAACGCTAATGAGAAAAAATCAGGTGCAGGTCAATATTTTACTCCAAGACCTCTCATTAACGTGATGACACAACTTGTAAAGCCACAGCCAGGTGAAAGATGCAATGATCCTGCTTGTGGAACCTTTGGCTTTATGATCGCAGCTCATCAATATGTAAAAGAACATACTGATGATTTTATGGATTTAGATTCTGATACTGCTGAATTTGAATCAACTGAGGCTTTCTCTGGATGTGAGCTGGTTGAAGGTACCCACAGGCTTGCTCTAATGAATTCTTTATTGCACGATATCAATGGAAAAATCTATAGAGGTGATACCTTATCTCCTTTAGGTGAAAGTTTTAAGAACTACGATGTAGTTCTTAGCAATCCTCCTTTTGGTACCAAAAAAGGTGGTGAGCGCGCCTCAAGATCTGATCTTTTGTATAGCACAAGCAATAAGCAGTTAAACTTTTTACAACACATATACAGAAGTTTAAAAGCTAATGGCAAGGCTCGTGCAGCTGTAGTCCTCCCCGATAACGTTCTTTTTGCAGATAATGATGGTGTAAATATCCGTGTTGATTTAATGGATAAATGCAATGTCCATACTATTTTAAGATTACCAACAGGTATCTTTTACGCTAAGGGCGTTCAGACAAACGTTGTTTTCTTTACAAGAGGAGCTTCTGATAAAGACAATACCAAAGAAGTTTGGTTCTATGATATGAGATCAAATATGAGGACCTTTGGTGTAAGAACTCCTTTAACAGAAGATGATTTCTCTGATTTCATAAAAGCATATACAGCTGAAGATCGTTATGCAATAGAAGATCCTCGCTGGTCTGTATTTACAAGAGATGAAATTGAAAAGAAAGGTAACACGCTTGATTTAGGGTTGATTAAAGAAGAAAAAAGAGAAGTTTCTTTATCAGAGCTGGTTACTCAAAGTGAAGATCTGCTATCTGAATTTAAAGATGTTATGTCATCTTTGGAGACAATTGTATCTGAGCTTAAGGAGTTAGACGATAATGATTAGCCTTGAAAAGCTCAAAGAGTTCAGAGAACACATATTAGATCTTGCAATAAGAGGAAAACTTGTAGATCAAAGACCAGAAGAAGGTACAGCTGAAGATTTGTACCAACAGATACAGGAAGAAAAACAGAACCTAATTAAAGAAGGCAAACTTAAGAAAGAAAAGACTCTAGCACCAATAGAAGATGATGAAATTCCATTTGATATTCCTGAGAATTGGAAGTGGGTTAGATGGGGAAATTTGTCAAAATTTATCCAATATGGATTGAATGAACCAGCAAAATCATCAGGTGAGTTTAAGTATGTTAGGATAAGTGATATCCAAGACGGAAAAGTTAATTGGGAAAATACCCCTTATTGTGACATTTCTTCTGCAGAAGCAAAATCTTATCTTTTAAAGTCAAATGATATTTTATTTGCTCGAACAGGAGGAACTGTTGGAAAGTCATTTTTAGTCGAAAATGTTCCTTGTGATGCCGTATTTGCTGGATATCTTATAAGAACTCAGTGTAGTGATAATGTATGTCCTAAGTATTGTAAATTGTTTATGGAAAGTAATTTGTATTGGAATCAGTTACGAAGCGGAACAGTAGCTACAGCTCAACCAAATTGTAATGGAACAACTTTGTCAAAAATGATGATTCCACTACCTCCATTAGCCGAGCAAAAACGTATTGTAGCCAAAGTTGAAAGTTACTTATCGGTTATCGAAAAAGCTGAAGATCTTCTTAAAAGAAAAGTTGATCTTGATGGACAGATTAAAGAGAAGATTCTTCAGATGGCTATTCAAGGAAAACTTGTAGAGCAAAGACCTGAAGAAGGTACAGCTGAAGATTTGTACCAACAGATTCAAGAAGAAAAACAGAACCTAATTAAAGAAGGCAAACTTAAGAAAGAAAAGACTCTAGCACCAATAGAAGATGATGAAATTCCATTTGATATTCCTGAGAATTGGAAGTGGGTTAGATGGGGAAATTTGTCAAAATTTATCCAATATGGATTGAATGAACCAGCAAAATCATCAGGTGAGTTTAAGTATGTTAGGATAAGTGATATCCAAGACGGAAAAGTTAATTGGGAAAATACCCCTTATTGTGACATTTCTTCTGCAGAAGCAAAATCTTATCTTTTAAAGTCAAATGATATTTTATTTGCTCGAACAGGAGGAACTGTTGGAAAGTCATTTTTAGTCGAAAATGTTCCTTGTGATGCCGTATTTGCTGGATATCTTATAAGAACTCAGTGTAGTGATAATGTATGTCCTAAGTATTGTAAATTGTTTATGGAAAGTAATTTGTATTGGAATCAGTTACGAAGCGGAACAGTAGCTACAGCTCAACCAAATTGTAATGGAACAACTTTGTCAAAAATGATGATTCCACTACCTCCATTAGCCGAGCAAAAACGTATAGTAGCTAAAGTCGAAGAATTGCTTGCTTTGTGCGATAAGTTAAAGCTCAAATAGTATTTTCTAAATGAGATGTTACTGCCAATTTGTTGTTGAGTACCAACATTTTATTTGACAACAGTTTCATCTCATTATAAAGTTGACCTCCGATAGGACCCTTCCCTCTTTGTTTATCAAAGGCGCGTTTAGGGACAGTTAAAGTTTGCCAGTAAAAGAGCTCTTTATTGGCAAACGCTAAATCATCTCAATCTTCCATTTAAAATATAATTCAGGGATCTTTTAGCCTCACTTTTGGTCACACCAAAGCAGTTTCATAACCACAATTTTAGCCACACTAAAGATAATTTCTGAGCACTCGTATTATGTCCACAGCAATATTCTACAAATGTTCAATTTGAAAGAAGCCTTATTCTTACTGCTATTGCAACTGAACATTGACGTTTATTTTGAGCTCTTGAAAAGGTAAATTGAATGAAATGGAGCGAGTGACCCCATTCGGATATTTTATTTTATTCTTAAATTCAAACAGTTATCTATTTTATTTACATTTATTTACATTTTATCTTTTTCGTTTCCTAACTTACTGAACTTTTTTTACTGATTTTTTAGGGGGTGGAAAATGGAAAATACAGCATTAAAAAATGTATATTCATCTGAACAGATTCATAAAACGTCAAACGGTATCAGATTTAAAATAAATCATTTAATCATTAAGCTAAATTATGATGATGTGTGTTTTATTTGTGGTATCAAAGATCATGTATTTGATAATGACTCTACTAATAAAGAATTAAAGAAAATCAAAACATCATTAGATAATGAGCGCGCTCAATATGGTGACTATATCCCGTATTTTCGTATTGCTGAAATTCTAGCGGATCACATTACCAGCTATACAATGCCTGAGTTTACTTTATTACTTATTGACTGCATTAACATTTTAAAAGGCATTGTTTATCAAAGATGTGATGATCTTATATTTGATGAAATGAAAAATCTTTTTGTAATGAGTTAATCAAAATTACGACTACCAAATCAAATTTATTAAAGGCTGGTGTTATGTACCAGCTTTTATTTTGGCTATAAGGTAAATGAAAATAAATCATATAGCATTGGTAGAGCCTTGTCTTAATTGACTTAGTGGCATTGAATATGCAACGCGCGCACGCGCCCGTAAGCTGAAAATTTCAAAATTTTTATGTCTGTCATATTACTTTCAGCACCTTTCTAAATCATCACATCTTAAGAACATCCGATTATTATCAAGGTTTCATTTCAAATGAACCCGGTGATTATTTAACAAAGATAAGGGCAGGTTTCAAACCTGACCTTACCAAACTTCTTACAGGGGGTCGACTTTAGATCGCGGTTTTATTCCTAGCCTTACCTTTTTAAGGTGGACTTTAGATCCTACCTTTGTAATCTCTACATAACATCAAGCTGATACAAACGCGCTCACACATCTTAAAATCACGTATAGAGCGCGACTATAAATTTAATAATTAATCTATCAGTAACAACACCTGTTAGCCCTGTACGGTCAAATTTATGTTATCAGCGTTTAATCTTTGATTGTCGTTGCCATGAGGTCGATAAATTCAGAAAACAAAAAAAATTTTGTATGGGGTAATATAGGCGATCGCACTCATGCTTTGGGGGTAAGGGGGCAACATTAAGGGGTAGGGGTGATTTTTTTTCTGTAATCTCTCTGCCTTTTCCTTTTATCTTTTCCTTTGGTGCTAAAAATTGAAATGTAAAAGGCTTGCTAAGTTGAATAATGAGCCTTTATTCTAAGGCTAAATACCAGCATTATGGCAATGAGTGGATCATCATGAGCGCGGTTGTTATATCATGTTAACAGTGTTATTCATTTTGTTTAATCCTCTTTAATTTAATTTTGTTTATTATAAATATGCGTATATATATATCATAATCATCATTACAATATAGCCTACAAAGCAACCCGCATTGTTGTAAACAATTCCACGATCTTCACCTTTAATATCTGTTACATACATTAACCAACCAACCCATATAAAAAACCAAACACTAGCACATATAAAACCAAATAAATAAGGGTGCATTTTTCATACTCCTATAACAGGCATGATTAAATTAACCATGCCTTTAGTTTATTTATGACTCTATAAAATTTGTAGTTCAAACATATAAACTTTAGATCATCTGTTTTTAGTATAGTTGTTTGTATCTAGTTTTGTTAACCAAAAACATACGATTTTGCACGCGTGTGTAAAGAACTTACGGGGTGGTTACATTCCTGTGAGTGAACTTTTTTACTCCCCATATCCCTGTATGTGCAAAGATACCACGCTGAACGCTCATAGCTCAATAATTAGAGCCATATCAGTGGGTGAGTGATTAACTGTATATCAAAGTAAATACACATTTGTATGCGTATTTTTTTTACTTGATTTTGGCAAACTTGGATCTGGCGATCCTATTTTTGAAAATTGTGTAGCTAGCTGAATTTTGGGTGTTTTACTACCCGCTAACACAAACTTTGCTGGGAGGACTCGCAAGAATTTTGTTATAAACAAAGTGAATATTGTTATAGTTTTTAGCCTAAATCTTACTTTTATTATTTAAGGGTTTAGAAAATATTTCTTAAAAAATCGGTCACAGTGTCACAGTTACAAAATAAACGGCTTTCTTATGCGGTTTGTAGCGTGTTTTTACTGTGACTAGGTGTGACTAAAATTTTATTGTACAGTCACAGTATTATTTGAAATGCGTATTCTTAAGCCGTTTTTTAATTTTTTTACTGTGACTGAATTTTATTCAATTTATCATTTTTAGAATTTATTAACAGTAATAATTATTATTTAATAAAACAATTTTTGTATTTTTATCTAAATTTCAGTCACAGTTAGATTTTTATAAATGGCTTTTCTTATGCGCTTTTATTAGATTACTGTGACTAAAATAAAATTTTCAGTCACACATGGTCACAGTATAAAATGGCTTAGGAATACTGTTTAAAGCACTATTGTGACTGTGTGACCGTTTTTTTTATAATTTTTCTACAAATCCTATAAAGACAAAAAAAATAACACCTATGATTTTTGTCATAGGTGCTATTTGATTATGAATATTGTTATAGCTTATTTTGTATCTTTACAGATAAAAATTTTAGGTTGTGTCCTTTCGTTCATTACATAAAAACTGCCTTTTACAACTTGTACGGGTAACAACTCTACCGCCTTATGTTCAAATCTTTTCATGTCTGGCATTGTCCTATACCCTACATAACATCCCTCTTGTTTACATTTATTTTTGAATTTGTCATATTTACCACTTACTGTATAAGGTAAAAACCAGTTTTCAAATGTTCCTTTATTGCTTTTAGGCTTTTCAGTTAAATGGGCTATCATTTCATTTTGTGGTACTTCTGTAAAATAAGCATATAAAGGATCATTGTCTTTTAGTGTTTCCTCTGTGAATTCGTCTACGCGTTTGCTTTTAGTGAATAAAGGCTCATTTTTTAACTGTCTTTGTAATACACGCTGTAAACCACGTACGGCAATAACAAATAAAGCATTGATTACGTCTTTATCTGCACTAATTTTATTTTTAAAATCGGTTTCGTTGAACTGATGTAAAAACGGTATAAATGTAAAACGCTTAATTAAAGCGTCATCATTACCAAAATATGGTTTAAAGTTACTTGATACAACTATTTTTGTTTGACTGTAAAAAGTAACAGGCGGGAGGAATTTAGGATTGATAGTTATCGGATCACCGCTAACCAGCTTTTTTAATGCTGATTGTTCTTCTCTGTCTAATTCTCTTGATACATCATCACTTATATTAAGGCGCTTACCTTGTAATACGGCTGATGTATGCCCGCCTAGCTGTTTTAAACTCAAATCTGAACAATTTTCAGCACCCAGCATTGAACGTATTAAATTAAAAAATGTAGATTTTCCGCAACTTCTTTGACCGTATAAATAGAATGTTTGTTTGAATGACTGATCGCGGTAAATTAGGTTGCCTGTGAATTCCTCTAATAAATCGCGTATTTCTTTGTCATTGTCTGCCCAGTCATTTAGAGCACGCTCTAATTTTTCGCTTTTTTGTCTGTCTGCCCATGAATTCCAAACATCACCGCTTAAGGTGTCATTTTGAGTCAAATCTAAATTAACATTAAGCGCATTAACTACTTTTCTATTAGTAGGATCTTTATTAACTATGTAAACCTTTGACGGATCATTTTTATCAATAATGACATCATAATTTAAACATGGAATAACGTGACCGTCTGCAATTTTGTAAGTATTCAAATTACATTTATTAAGGTCATTTTTAAAATAATCATCAACGTTAAAGTTATCAATACCCGCTAATCTTAAAAGTCTGTATACAGTTTGACATAACTTTTTAGAGTCTTGACTGTATTCAATGCCATTCCAGTATGTGAGCTGATTTTCAGTTATACATAACTCAAAACGATCAATTAAAAAATCTGTTAGTTCGCCTTTACTACATTTTATGTAGATAGTTTCATTGTCTTTATTTAAGGCTGGTTTATAAAATGGCAATATTTCCGATAAATTAATTTCAGGCTCTGTAAAATAGTTGTTTATGTATTGAGCTATGTTTAAATCCTTTGTTTGTTTTAGATTTAAACAACAATCTAATAAATAGCCTGTGAATGAGTCTTTATCAATATTATCAGTTAATACTCCGTTATGTTTTTTATCAAGCCTTTTATACATGATTACTGCAAATCTAATAGCCTGTTTTAAATATTTCTCTGTATGGTTACAGGCTTTTACATAAGCTAAACACATTTTTAAATGTAAGGCTAAAGACATTGGAATTTTTGAAAGATCATTATTAAGATCTTTTTTTATATCCTGAGCAATATCAGAAAATTTTGTTAAATTTAAATCTAAAGAATTTTTATTAAATGGCATATAATTGCTCCTGTTATAGGCTTTCTATATTTATTAGACTTTGTATAAAAAGCCTTATTTAACACCATGATTATTACTGTCTTTTTGTTTGTCTTTCTTGAAATGCTAAGACTTCAGAAAGGCGGTAATAATCCCGTTTACCGTTATAAAATGCTTTTAACGGAAAATTACACCGTTTTTGCATTACTCCATGAAAACAACTTTCACCGATACCCAGCACACAACAAACCTCTTGACGGGTTAAATATAAATTACCGTCTTTGTCTTTGTATGTTTGCTTTGATAACAGCTTACCTAAATAAGAAAAATCATTACTGTTTAAAGGTTGTCCACTCATAAATAACCGCCTTTATTGATCCTGTGTTGCATAGTTTGTTAGTGTTTCACCTTTTAGGTTGTCGCACCATTGCTTAACTTCGTCATATCTGAATACAGTTTTCTTTGCTGTTAGCTTTATTCCCTTTGGAAATGCTGGATCATGTCTTAACCTCCATAATGTGGTAGTTGATACATCTAACAATGAGCAAACATTCTTAACATCTATAAGAATTTTGCTTTCTGATTTTGTTTCTGTCATTTTCTTAAATCCTCTTAACAGGTTATACGGTTCTTACCGTTTACAGAACAAATTTTAATGACAAAAAATATTCATGTAAAGTATTGATTTCTCTACATATTTCGTTGATTTGTGTAGGATATTTACGGAATATTTAGGTATGCTGTAGATTTTCTACAGACAAAATAAAAAAGCTGTAGAATTTCTACAGCTTTTAAAAGAATTGGGAGGATATTTACAGGATAACTAAATCTAGTCTACAAATGGGTCAAAAATAGAGTCATAAACAATTTCATTTACATTTTTTACATCATTATTTTTATAACTTATTTTTTGATCATCAGAATAATTTTCCCAGTCTGATAAAGCTCTTAATATAGTCGGATATGTTCGTCTAAAATGTTCTGAATTGGCAAACAAATATTTTAATTCAGATAAGTTACTTTTATAAAATTCATTTGGATCATCAATTTTATTTATAGATAGTACTTTTAGTGCTTTGGCTATATTTTTTTCAACAAGATCTTTTAGTATGTCTTTTTTCTTAGTTTTATAAAAAAAGTTATTTAGCCCTCCAGCGCTTTGAAACTCGTTATTTTTGTTATATAAAAAAGATGATAGCAATGACCATTTAGCAATGAATTTATATAACGATTTTGTAAAAGCTAAAAGATCATTTTTGTCTACAGTTTTTGTTATGTCAAAGAATAATTCTATTAACTCTAATTCTCTATATAAATTGTCTCTTTTATCCGATGATTGATTTTTTATGTGTGGTAGCTTTTCATAACACATTGATACATAGTTATTGCTGGCTGTAATGTTTAAAAGGGCTTTTATATAAGGGTCTTTTATTTGAGTCTTGCAAGTATTAAATAGCTTATAATCTGCCATTATCTTTTTAATGTTATTACTGTCATCAATGTTTGCAAAAAAATAGGTTTGACCGTCAAAATCAAAAGATACTGGGCTATCCTTTTTATAATATTCAATACATTTGTTTTTAAAGGTGTGTTTATACCCGCTTAAATTTAAATAGCGCAATTCTTCATTATCAGCAATATTTAATGCCTCTTGAAACCATTTTAGGGAGGAATGAAAATCTTTTATTTTTTCGCATAATTTTCTGAAATTATCATTATCAGAAAATAAATCACTATCAAAATAATGAATATAATCATTTGAAAAATAAATGGGGTTATTGTCTTTATATCTGCATATACCGCAATTAGTATGCGTATAAATGACCTCTATAAAATCATTAAGACATTGCGGATAGGTGATTTTATTTGTTTCACAAAATGATTTTATTGCGTTTAAATAATTTTGATCTGTCTGTCTATCTAAACTATCTATAATATCCATGCTAAAATATCGCCTGTATTGTTTTATTTTGTTTATTATTAGCCTTTATCTATGCTTTTTGTTACCTCTTTATTTTAGATAAAGGCTATTTTTAACTATTGAGCGCGCTCTATTCTGCCTGTATCAGTTCTTTATATTCAGGTGTGATTTGCTCTGTGGTTAAATAGTCAGCCCATTCTTGTACTGCCTTTCTAACTGGCTCTATGCGTTCTCCTCTGTCGTATGTTTTTTCTAGGTTGTTTCTGATGTCATGGCTTAATGCTGTTTCACTTATATAGGCGCTGTAACCTCGATCGCCGAAGAATGTTTTTATATTCTGTCTAAATCCGTGAAAATCATGTTCTCTAGTAGTTAATGCTTTTAAAGGTTCTCTAAAACAGCCCTCACAAATAACACCTGACTTTAATCTAATATCTGTTGACGTAAACACATAATCAGAATGTAAAACGGCTGTAATGGTTTGCCAGTATCTCAATAATTGCATTGTCTGCTTTGCCATTGGCTTTTTATAATCTGTCTGCGTTTTGTTTGCGCCCTCTGCAGCAGCTGGTATCGTGATTATACCTTTGTCAAAGTCAATCCATGACCAGCGCAATAATCTGCACTCATTAAATCTAAATCCCACTAAAGCAATCAAAAGATAAAACACTTTATTAACTAGTGGCACATTAGACAAAGGCTCAAAGAATTTTGCTTTTAACTCTGAATATGGAACAGATTTATAATGAATTTTTTTAGGCTTTTTGAATGGGTTTAAGCCTTGTAATGGGTTACTTGTAATAATGCCTTTTAACATTGCATTATTTAACATCTGATTTAGATACATAACCGCATTATGTTTATTGCCGTCTGTCTGTCCTAATGCTGTCAGCCTGTCATTAACCATTGCTAAAGTTAAATCATCTAGCTTTACATTATGAATAGGGGATAAAGTAAGATTGAATAATGATGTGATGTTACATTCAGATTTACCGCCTTTCTTTAATGTCTTTTTCTTTTCCTCTATCCATTCTGCAAAGTATTCTTTCAGTGTAGGCGCTGTACTGCGTTTCTTTCTTTCAACTTTCTTAGGCTTTAATGACTCTGCTTTTTTATAAGCATTGGCTAGTGTTACTTTATTAACCGCTCCTAACTTTGTAAATGGTGTACGGCTAAAATAATCCGCCTTGCCTGTTTTCTGTATGACAACTAACAGCCCTGAACCTATTCCTTTCTGAATGGTTTTGTTTTTTGTTTCCGACTCTGTTATCCATTCTTTAAGTTTTTTATCAAGTTCTAACTTTGTAATCTTTGGCATGGTTTAGATCCTCTAAGTTAGTTATCTATTTACCATTTTTTTTATTTACATTTTTTTTATTTACATTCTATTTACATCTTAACATAAAACAATATGGGTTACTTAAGGGGCAAAAATAGAAAATATTAGAAAAGGTAAAATGAGTTAAAAGTCTTTATTTATGCGTGTTTAAGATATATAATTAAGGTGTTAGGAAATGAAAAGAAAATAAGAGAAAAATAACATGAGTGGAGCGAGTGACGGGAATCGAACCCGCGTCAGTAGCTTGGGAAGCTGCAGTTCTACCATTGAACTACACTCGCATTTTGAAATATTCAGACTTGCTGTTGCACCTGAACTTGTAGCGCAAATTGTACCAAATTCTTGATATTTGGGCAAACTCAATTTAGCAGTTAAATTGCTCTGATAAGATTGATCTTAATTCAGCAGGAATTTATATCATGAGGAACAGAAACTCCACCTCAAATCAAGGTGGAGTTCTAGATATGCTATTGGTCTTAATAACTATTGCTTAGATAGCAAGTTTTCTCTTGATGTACTGAATACTATCTGTGATGGTATTAGTATCTGTTGCAGAGGAGGCTGAGGTTACACACTTAAGACCAGCATGATCACCATCAATTAACTCACCGTAGCAGGTAAGAGGCAATACCTGACCTAAGACCTTAAGTCCCATAGATTTTAGCTCTCTGTAAGCTGCTACAGTAAATTCTGCGCCTTTAGTGTAAAGCGCCTGTACATCAGGACGTTTTTCAAGAACTTTCTGTACAATCTGACCATAAGCTGTAGAAATGATATCTAAAGCTTCAGTTTGAGTTCTGTTGGTCTTTAAAAGCATTTCCTGATATTCAGCTGAGAGCTGATTGTTAACTTCCATATTGTCAGATACAGCAAATGAGATGGTGTAGTTGTTGAACTTTGTGGAGATCTCATCTACTACACGGTTAATCTCGGCATTACGGTGTTGCTGATCTTCTAATAACTCAAGATTATGTACGGTGACGATATTAACTTTCTCTTCAAGTCTTAACAGTTCAACCTGAGCTGAAATTAAAGGATTTACACCACCTACAATACCAAAGATCTTCGCACCTGAGGCTGCGGTGGCAACAGACTTGGTTCTCATCACCTTACGGGCTAATGTAGCTGTAAAAGGACCTGGATCTACAGCTAAGAACTTAATCTTTGAGATCACCACCGCATCAGCAATCTTGTTGATATCTTCCTGAGAAGTGCAATCAAAAACGATAGCTCTTGTACCAGCATCAGCTAACTCTTTGATCTTTAGCGCAAGATTATCTGTGCCTTTTAAGAACTCTTTTAAGTGCAGTGGTTCTGCTTTGTACTGGAACTTTTCTGTAAATAAGTCAGCTACACGACCTGATTCTGCTGGATACAGATCTTCAAGACCTGCTAAGGATTTTTGCAGAGGCTTACCATCAACTAGGATATAACCGCCAACATTGGTTCTTCGCAATGCAGGGAAAGCTGGAACTACAATGGCAACTCTATCAGGATCACCTAGGGCATCTAACAGAGCTTCTGTTTCAGCACAGGTGTTGCCTCTCATAGCAGGGTCAATACGTTTAGCATAAAGCTTTACTTCATCAGACTTTAAAAGTTTAGCAGCTGAGAACACCATCTGATAGCTCTGTTGAGCAGTAAGATTTCTTGAATTAGTTGAATACACAAAGCAGTCATACTTTTGTGTAATAGGATCTTTTAAACCGCGAGTGCTCATTAAAGAGCAAACTGTATTGCCATTTTTCTCTAATAAAGAACCAACAGCTGAGCCGCCGGTGATTTCATCTGCAATCACTATACATTGTGGCATTATTATTTATCTCCTTTAGCCGAGAGTTGCAATCTTTGCACGCAGGGTAAGAATGCTTGAAGGTACAACAGACATTTCATCAACTCCAAGCTGAATTAATTTTCCTAGGAATTTCTCATCTGAGGCAAGCTCACCGCAGATACCAACCCAAATTCCAGCTGCATGACCATTTTTAACCGTTGTTTCAATGAGTCTTACCACAGCATGGTGGTATGGATTTAGATAACTTCCAAGATCTGCATTTTGCCTGTCAGCAGCTAGTGTGAACTGAGTTAGATCATTAGTACCGATACTAAAGAAATCTACTAATGGAGCTAACTCATCTGAGATTAAAGCTGCAGCAGGGGTTTCAATCATGATGCCAAATTCAACATCATCTTTAAAAGGAAGTTCTTGAGCAGTAAGCTCCTTTTTAATGTCATCGATAATTCTCTTGCATTCTATGACTTCTTCAACCGAAGTAATCATAGGGATCATGACAGAGAGGTTACCAAAGACGGAGGCTCTGTAAAGAGCGCGTAACTGTGTTTTAAATAAGGCTCTGTTAGTAAGACAAAGACGAATTGCTCTTACACCCATAGCAGGGTTTTCTTCAGGTTTTAGCATGAAGTATTCAGCAGTCTTATCAGCACCGATATCAAGAGTTCTGATAATGACCTTCTTACCGTTCATGCCTTTTAGAACATCTTTATAAATCTTAAACTGCTCTTCTTCTGTAGGGTAGTCATGAGCCTGCATGTAGATGTATTCACTTCTAAACAGACCGATTCCTTCAGCATCAGATGCTTTTATAAGATCGATATCAGCTAATGAGCCTGAGTTTGCGTAAAGACGAATGTTGCGACCTGAACGTGTCTTAGTTTCTTTACCACGGTATTCTTCTAAATGGGAGTGCTGAACATCGTCAGTCTTCTTCATTTCGGTAAAGCGCAGAATGGTTGATTCGTCAGGTTCTATGTAAACATAACCTGAATTTCCATCAACAATGGCTTTTTTACCTTCAAGATCTTCAGTTAACTCCTCACCGAGGCAGACAATGGTAGGAATACCCATGGTTCTGGCAAAGATAGCAGTATGCGATCTTGTAGAACCTTTAGAGGTGATGATACCGGTAACTTTTTGGTTATCTAGCTGAACAGTCTCTGATGGTACCAAATCATCAGTTGCAAGAATAACAGGACCCTTGTTATCAAAGCTAAGACCATGTTTTTTGAGCTTACCAGCATGCATCATCAGAATTTCTTTAACACGTCTTGAAATATCGATGACGTCAGCTGCACGACCACGCATGTAGTCGTTATCCATTTCTAAGAACTGCTTTTCAAATTTGTGAGCAACCTTAGTTACGGCATACTCAGCATTAGCATGTTCTTTTTCAATGAGTTTATTAACAGATGATACATAGTCAGGATCATCTAACATCATCTGATGGATCTGGAAAACTACGGCATTTTGCTCACCTAGTTTTTCTAATGATGCATCATACAATGCGTTCAATTGAGAGATGGCATGAAGTCTAGCTTTTTCAAAGCGTTCGCACTCTGCTTTAGTATCTGAAACAGAAGTCTTTTCAAGACCAGTTTTAGCTCTTTTTAAGAAGCTAATAGTACCAAAGGCGATGCCTTTGTTGGCAACAGTACCTTCGAGCATCGATATATTCTTATTTTTGCTGTTCAAGATATCACCTTTTGTCATTAGATAATTCTTTAGATCATAAGGGTATATTCTGATTATATCTGCAAATTCTTATAAGTTAGGTGATAGGTATATAAAAAAATAAGATTGAAGGCTAAATTTTAAGGTGTACAGCGTTAATGTTCCTGAGTAAAAGATCTGTTGGTAATTGAGTTCTAGTTGAATGTGCTGGGGAAAATGATTTTGTATAAAAGAGCTTGGATAAGTTTGCTTATGTGATCTCAGAACGCCTTCAACGCACATAGTGGCAGAAAGAACTTATATTGGCAGAGTTTATTCAGATCGAACATATGGCAAGTGCTCATAGTAAAAAGCAAGAGTTTTAACTAGACCTATGGACAAGACACTTAATATGGGCTATCTTAGCCACGTGTCCTTTCAATGTATGCGGTAAATCCGTGCTTTCTTTTTTACGGTAAATCCACGTTTTCTACATTCTAAAGGACACTTTATCGGAAATTATCGATATCCAAATAAACCCCGTTTTACGGTTTACTGCATTACCATGTGGAACATTACGCATTACTGTCATCTTTATTTGTAGCTCTGACAGCTATCTTTGCAAAAATCGGTGTTAAGGATATTAACTCTAACCTTGCAACCGCCATCCGCACTACTGTAATTTTATTTCTGACATGGGGCATAGTATTTTTTACTGACAGAGTAAGTGAAATTAAAGATATCAGTCGTCATACCTGGTGTTTTTTACTACTCTCAGGAATTGCAACTGGTCTGTCCTGGCTTTTTTATTTTAAAGCGTTGCAGTCAGGTGTCGTTTCACGTGTTGCTCCTATTGATAAATAAGACAGCATAACAGTTTGTTGAGTGCGTTGTGTAAGATAACTTTGTCTAGAGCTTTGCACTTATAAAGGTAGATTATTTTGATTACGTTGTTATGTCATAAATATGTGGAGGAAATATGGCTTTATATAAGACTGTATTAGTTACAGGAGCCTCAGCAGGCTTTGGTTTTGCTATTTGTGAAAAACTTGCAAGTCAAGGTTACAAAGTAATTGCAACAGCACGTCGTCAAGACAAATTAGATGCCTTAGCAAATAAATATGAAGGTCAGATCTTCCCATTAAAGCTTGATGTAACTGATACTGAAGCAGTTGATTCTATCTTAAATAAGTTACCTGATGAGTTTAAAAACATTGATGTTTTAGTTAATAACGCAGGTTTAGCCTTAGGTCAGGACAAAGCATTTACCTGCTCTTTAAAAGACTGGCATACCATGGTTAATACCAACATCAAAGGGTTACTCAATATTACTCACAAACTGCTACCATTGATGGTTAAAAAGAATAAAGGTTATATCATCAATTTAGGCTCAACTGCCGGTGCATGGCCATATACAGGAGGCAATGTCTACGGCGGTACTAAAGCTTTTGTTGAGCAGTTTTCAAGAAATCTAAGATGTGATTTAGCAGGTACTGCACTTAAAGTTACTGTAATTAAGCCAGGTCTTTGCTCTAATACAGAATTCTCAAATGTACGTTTTAAGGGCGATAACGAAAAGGCTGCTGCTGTTTACAAAGACGTTGAAGCAATTTTACCTGAGGATATTGCTAATACTGTAGATTATCTCTTAAGCACTCCTGCTCACATGAATATCAATGAACTTGAAATCATGCCTGTATGTCAGACTTTTGGTGGTCTTTTAGTTACCAGAAATCTTGATTTAGATGAGAAGTAATTAGAGAAAATTGAATAAGAATGTAGGTGTTCCTACATTCTTATTTGAGATCAACGTCTGTAACGACACAGCGTGTAACTATTTTAGCTTTTTACAAGCTACAAGACAGTTCTTTCCAGAAAATGCAATTCCATAGGCGAAGATACTTTGAGTCATGCTGTTTTGCAAGAATGGAAATGCATAGTCTTTATTTTCTACTTGATTTATTGCATTCTCGCTTAATGGAATTAAATCAGAGCCTACAGAAGCTGCTTTTATCTCGATAATGACAGCTTTTTCTGAATATTCACTTTTAAAAGTAATATCAGCATAGCCATCACCTGCTTCATAGTTAGAGTGGTATTCTGTTAAAAAATCGTTTGAGCAGTTAGTAAAGACACCGTTTAAAAATCCGTGGTAATAGTTTTCTTTTGGTGCTTTTGTAGCAGTGTCTCTTATAGATACGAATTTCTTTAGATAAGTACGCAGTTGACTTTGTACATATTCACTGTCACCGTTAAACAAAGCATTGGCTATTTTGTCAGCAAGATTATCTTTCTTAAAGAAACTATTAAATCTTTTTTGAATATTTTCTCTAAAACAATTTTTAATCTCTAAGTTAGGCAGTTTTACTGCAATATCATCTGCGCTACTGTCTTCAGAATTTAAGGTATCAGTCTTATCCCAATCTACAGTTAAGTAACCTGTATGTAGCAGTAATGACCAGAAATCATTTGGTATATGTTTAGATAAACAGTCATAGTTCATGGAGTCATTTAATTTAAAGCTAATTGACTTGCCATCAACTAAGTCCTGCATCTTTTGGGTATCAGTATCAGTTAAATATCCTAAGTATTCATATACAGCATGACTTGAGGTTGATGTTGCCCAATAGTTATCAGTCTTTATTTTTGACAACAGCCCCTGCTGTTTAAAATCAAAGTTGTCTTTAATGAAATTTACCACATCCCATGGACAGAACATCTCTTTGTCATAGAACTTGTATCCGTCATAGTTATCTTTTACCTTTTGAGCAAAGTCATCTAACTCGTAGTCTTTTAAGAACTTATAGGTATCTTCTTTGGTAAATCCAATCATACCTGTATATTGCTTTAACTGACTTGTAACAGTATTCACATAGAGGTTATTTACACCTGTAAAGATGCTGTTTTTTGCAACCTTCAGACAGCCTGTCATTATGACTTTACTTACATATTGTTCGCCAGTCTCAGGATCTTGGGGAATGGTTTTAAAGAAATCAAACAAAGATGAGATTAAAGTTACCATCTCATCATGGTAGTCTTTTTCCTGCGCTTTAGCTAATGGCACATCATACTCGTCAATTAAGACATAGACCTGCTTTTTAAAATGCTTATACAGCATCCTTGCTAAAGATATGATGGCAGAGGTTACATATGATTGTGCCCTCTTATCAAAGCTTTTTAGGTAATCCTCATCACATAATTTCTCAAACTTAGCTTTTTCTTTTTCATCAAGTGATGGACTGTCTTTTAAAAAACTGTATTCGTTTGCTTTTGCTGATACAACTTCTGCTAATTTATAATAGGCATCCTCAAAATCAACTCCTTGAACACCTTTTAAGGTAAGACAGATAACTGGATGCTGTCCCATGTATTTTGCACAGAACTCTCTGTCTTCTAATATCTTGGTATCTTTAAACAACTTTTGCTGAAGTATGGTGTCTCCAGGATTTGCCGAGTTTATTTTCAAAAAATACTCAAACATGGACATAAACAGAGTCTTACCAAAACGTCTTGGTCTAGTAAATAACATTACATTTGACTTATCTTTATCAATAAGCTCTTTAAGATAAGGAGTCTTATCTACAAAGTAGCATCCGTTACCTTTTAGCTCACTATAGACATCTTTTCCGTATGGTAATGGTAAGAATTGTTTAGTAGTCATTGTCTTGTTCTCAATTCATCGGTTCTGCTTTAATTATACATGATAAAAATTTTGAGAATTTTGGTTAGTGCCATTTAATGCTAGTGAATCAAATTGATGAGCTTTTGGACACTTCTTTTTCATCACCAAAACTTTTCGTACAAAATAATCTTTTAAACTGTCTACCACATGCATCACTTCTAAATGTGCGTGAATTCTCAACTTCTGAAAATTATTTGTGACAAATTTTCAAAAATTTAAAGTAAGAACTTAAAAATTGTGAAAATAAGATCACAATCTATAGTCAGTTAGAAATTTTGCTTTATAAGCTGAGCTCGTACTGACTTTGACTTAACGCTTTGAGTTAGATAATCAACGATTTCATAACACACAAAATGTAGAAGGGAAAACACAACTATGTACTTTCCCTTTATGAAAGCTGCATTAAAACTTTTGGAGTAATAAATGACACTAAAAGATCTACATAGCACCTTCAAATTATTAGATGGCAATAAAATTCCTTGTCTAGGTTTTGGAACCTATAAGATTGACAAAGGTCAGGCAGGTATCGATACACTGCTTCATGCCATTGAATTAGGATATAGACATTTTGATACCGCTTCTTTGTATGGAACTGAAGAAGCATTAGGTACAGCCATTAAGTTATCAGGCATAGATAGAAAGAAGATCTTTGTTACCACCAAGGTTTGGAAAGACGATTTAGAGCCTGAAAAGATTAGAGCTTCACTTGCAAGTTCACTTGAAAAACTGCAGTTGGATTATGTTGATTTACTTCTTATCCACTGGCCACGTGCAACCGAAGAAGATGATGGATGGGAAGACAGATTAGCTAAAGCCTGGCAGACTTTTATTGAGTTAAAAGAAGAGGGCAAGACTAAATCAATTGGTGTTGCAAACTTCTTACCTCATCACTTTGATGCTTTAAAATCTGAGGTTAAACCTTGTGTAGATCAGATTGAGTTCCACCCAGGTTACATGCAGACAGGCGCTGTTGATTACTGCCACCGTCATGACATTGTAGTTGGAGCCTGGATGCCATTAGGTCGTGGTGCTTTAATTGATTTACCTGTAGTAAAGGAAATTGCAATCAAGCATCAGGTAAGCGCAGGTCAGGTTCTCTTAAGATTCTGTTTAGATCATGAGGTATTACCTCTAGTTAAGAGCTCTAATATTGAAAGAATCAGACAGAATGCTGATATCTTTGACTTTAAGCTCTCAGAAGATGAGCTTACAGCATTACGTGCTGTAGCTGAAAAGACTGCCTGGTCAGGTGAACATCCTGATCTTTCAATTCCAAAGCTCAAGACTCCTGCAAAATAGAGATTTCCTAAATCGTCAAAGCCAAACTTAGACGATTTTTAAAACATTTCTTTATTAACCCCCAATGTATCTGCAACGAAAGTTGCAGATACCTCCCATTTCATTTTTTAATGAGCGCGACTGTCTTAGTCGTGGTAAAATATGGCAAATTTTTTAAATGGGAAATAATCATGACCGTTAAAACAAGATTTGCTCCATCTCCTACCGGTTTCTTACACGTAGGTGGTGCTAGAACAGCCTTATTCTCATGGCTATATGCAAGACACTGCAATGGACAGTTCGTATTACGTATTGAAGATACAGACAGAGAACGTTCAACTCAGGAAGCTATTGACGCTATTATTGAGTCAATGAAGTGGATCGATCTGAAATGGGATGAAGGTCCTTACTATCAGACCAAGCGTTTTGACCGCTACCATGAAGTTATTGAACAGTTATTAAAAGAAGGCAAAGCTTACAAGTGCTACTGCTCTAAAGAGCGCTTAGAGAAAATGCGTGAAGAGCAGATGAAGAACGGCTTAAAGCCTCGCTATGATGGTCACTGCAGAGATGATCATTCAGAGCATGCTCCAGATGAGCCATACGTTATCCGTTTTAGAAATCCAGATGACGGTATTGTAGCTTTTGACGATATGGTAAAAGGGCATATTGAGTTTAAGAATTCAGAGTTAGATGATTTCATCATTCAGCGTTCTGATGGCACCCCAACCTACAACTTCTGCGTAGTAGTTGATGACTGGGATATGGGTATTACCCACATCATCCGTGGTGATGATCATGTTAACAACACACCTCGTCAGATTAACCTGTACAAAGCTTTAGGTGCTCCAGTTCCAGTATTCTGCCACTTAGCTATGATCTTAGGTGATGACGGTACCAAGTTATCAAAGCGTCATGGTGCTGTATCAGTAATGCAGTATCGTGAAGATGGTTACTTACCTGAGGCTTTAGTTAACTACTTAGTTCGTCTAGGCTGGTCACACGGTGATCAGGAAATCTTCTCACGCGAGGAGATGATTTCTTTATTCACATTAGATGCAATCACCAAGAGTGCTTCTGGCTTTAATACTAAGAAATTAGACTGGTTAAATGCTCATTACATGAAGACTCTACCAGCTACAGAGGTAGCTAAAGAGTTGGTATGGCACTTAAACAGAATCGGTATTACTGATTTATCAAAGGGTCCTGCTCCTGAGGAAATCGTTCGCAACTACTGCGAAAGAACCCATACTCTAAAAGAGATGGCTCAGAAGGCTGCTTGCTACTATCAGGAGATCACAGAGTATGATCCTGCTGGTGTTAAGAAGTGGATCAAAGAAGGTTCAGTTGATGTACTAAAGGATGCTTTAGCTTCATTACAGGCTTTACCTTCATGGGATGCTCAGTCAATCGATAAAGTATTAGAAGATGTTTCTGCAAAACGTGAAATTGGTATGGGCAAGGTGGGTCAGCCACTGCGTATTGCTGTAACCGGTAGCGCTATGTCTCCTGGCATTGGCGACACCATGATGCTTGTAGGTCGTGAGCGTACCTTAAAGAGAATCGAAAACGCTATTGAACACTTTAGCGCTTAATACAAAATAAGGCAGGGTAACCTGCCTTTTCATGTTCCTAGGAATGTAAATGTATTCAAATTTACTGACAAAAGCTTTGCTTGCAGCATCTGTGTTAATTTTAACCTCATGCTCAAACTTTGAATTCAAGACCAATGTGGATCCTAGCAATTTCAAAGAGTACTTCAAGCCTTCATATGCTTCAGAAGTTTCAGAAGAAGATCTTGAGAAAGTGCCAAACCGCTCATTAGGTTTAGTTGAAGGTGTATCTTGTCAGATTAAAGACACTGATGCGATTGCAACTGAAACTGATGCAAGAACTAAAGCTAGAATTAAGGCTGCTGATTTAGGCGCAAATGCTATTAAGTTTGGCAAATGTGTCCGCTTAACTAATACTCCTGCCTGTCTAGTATCTGTTACCTGTTATGCCGATGCACTAGTAGTTGATGACTCAAAGCATACCAAGTCAAAATAGTTTCAATATAGAACCTATTGGTTTCATACATTCACCCTATGCCGAGAAGTTTGCTGTTCCAAGACAGCCTGGTCTTGCACCAGATGCTCTCTCGGTAATTGAGTTTTATCCTCCATATAATGATGAACTGTCTTTTGTCGGCATAGACGGTTTCTCTCATATTCATGTGATCTTTTTGTTCGACAGGGTGGAATACACCTCATTTAGACCTAAGGTAAGACCCCCTAGATTAGGTGGCAATACTTCTGTGGGAGTTTTCGCCACAAGATCACCATTCAGACCTAATCGTTTGGGGCTGTCCATCGTAAAACTCAATCGTGTGATAAGAGAAAACGGTAAGGTCAAACTTGAGGTAAAAGGTGCAGATTTAGTTGATGGTACTCCTGTAATTGATATCAAGCCTTATATCCCATTTGTGGACTCAGTACCTAAAGCAAAAGGAGGCTTTGCTAAAGAAAAGCCAAAAGTTTTAGAGGTTGTCTATCAAGACAATCTTGATGACTATATTGAATCCTTTGTAGGTCCTAAAAGACTTGAGGCTATTACTCAGACTTTATCTCAAGATCCTCGCCCAGCTTACAAAGACAATGAACACGACACCAAGATTTACAGTGCTAAACTTTATAATCTTGAGATTAAATTTACAGTAAATTTAAATGTAGTAACCGTGATAGCTGTAAATTGCATATCAGGAGAACTGTCATGTTAAAGAAATATTCTCATATTCTTTTTGATCTTGATGGCACTATCTACAACACTGAATATGCCTATACCATGGCTTTATTTGATGTTGTCAAAAGAATTGATCCTAATACTCATGAGACCTATGAGTCTTTAATCCGCTTTATGGGATCATCAGCTAAAGACACCAATAAAGAGCTTCACTATTCTGAAGATGAGTTTGAAAAGCTCTCTGTAGAATGGGCTGATAATGTAAAAAAATATGCTGATAAAATTAAGCCATTTGATGGTGTAATGGGCGTTATCAAGCACCTGAAAGAAAAAGGTTTAAAGCTTGGCATTATTACCTCTCGAGCAAGAGTAATTGGCGGAAAGGAGAACTTATTTGCTTCCCCAATGCCGGTTGAGCTTACCCCATATTTTGATATTTCTATTAGCGCATCCGATGTGGGAAAGCCAAAGCCAGCTCCTGACTCAATCTTAAAGTATATGGAGATGACAGGTGCCAAGCGTGATGAGATCTTATTTATTGGTGATACACAAAGTGATATTACCTGTGCAAAAGATGCTGGTGTGGATTTTGGTTTAGCTGTATGGGGCACAAGATTAGAACGTTCAGTAAAAGTAGCTCATTACTTTTTAAATCCATGGGATATCGTAGGTGCTATTTTTACTTACGACAATCTGAATTATCAGTTCTACAAATGGGCTAAAGAAATTCAGGCTATAGGACAGATCGGTCTTACCTATTGCCAGAATGTTTTTGATATTGAACGTTTTGAACGATTGCGTGAGATTGCTGCCTCTATGGTTGCTACCATGACTGAAGAGCCATTAGAAAAGGTCAAAGCAGCTATCTGTATGGATAAAGGCTATATCACTCCAAAGATTGATACTCGAGCAGCAGTCTTTAATGCTGAAGGTCAAATTCTTTTAGTAAAAGAGGCTAAAAACTCAAAATGGTCAATGCCAGGAGGCTGGTGCGATGAGAGTGAGTCAATCTTTTCTAATACCACTAAAGAGGTTCGTGAAGAAGCCGGTATGGTGGTCTCTCCATACAAGTTTGTAGCAATGCTCGATAAGAGCAAATGGAATAAGAGTTCACAGCCATTTCATATCTTGGCAGCCTTTACTATCTGTAAAGAGGGGGAGGGGCAGTTTAGTAAAAACTCTGAGACCTTAGAACGACGATTCTTTTCATTAGATGAAATCCCTGTTGATGATTTAAGAGTAGGTACTACTACCATTGAGCAAATTAAGCTTTGCTTTGATGCTTATAAGACAGAGCATTGGATACCGGTAATAGATTAGGCAAGATTATTTGGGAGTCAACATGCAGTTTCCAATTGATTTACATACACATACAGTTGCAAGTTATCATGCTTATTCAACTATTGTTGAATATGTCCACCAGGCCAAATTGTGTGGTATTAAGATGTTTGCAACAACCGATCATGGTCCATCACTAGAGGATGCTCCTCATGTCTGGCATTTTGGTAATTTAAAAGTAGTTCCAAGAATTTGTGAAGGTATTGCTGTCTTACGTGGTATCGAAGCTAATATCATGCCAGGTGGCACTATTGATATTGATAAATACTACAGAGATAGGCTGGATATTGTCTTAGCAGGCTTCCATCCAAACAATCCTCCTACAAATCCAGAGGAGCACTTAAAAAACTACATCAGTGTCATGGAAAAAGGTCTTGTAGATGTGATTTCACATCCTGGTAATGCCTCATATCCTTGTGATTACGAAGAGTTGCTTGTAGCTGCTAAAAAGTACAATGTAGCAGTTGAGATTAACTCATCATCTGATGTTAATACCAGAAAAGGTTCACATGAGAATTGCGTAAAGATTGCACATCTTGCTAAAAAAATTGGCACCACCATATCTTTAGGTACTGATTCTCATATTAGCTATTATTTAGGTAATTTTGAGAGTGTGATGGAAATTTTAAAGGATGCAAATATAGGCGAAGATCAGATTATTAATACCTCTCCTTTAAAGGTCTTAGACTTTTTAGAGTCTCGCGGTAAAGAGCCAATAGCTCAGATGCGCAGTTTCTTTGAAAAGGCTTAGCCTTTTCTCTCCTTTAAGACTAAAAAGGTCAGCGCAAGCTGACCTTTTAATACGGTTTTTAAAGAACTAGAGATTATTTTGTTTCTTCTCTTTTACCAAACCACTTCTCGTAGATCTTGTCATAAGTACCGTTAGCTTTGATCTTCTTCAAGCCATTTTCAATCTTATCTGATAACTCTTTATTGTTCTTTGAGGTAACGATACCGTACTGCTCCTGAGTGAACTTATCATTGATCATAAAGAGTTTGTCATTTTTTGAGGTAGCTAAGTAGTACTCTAATACAGGCTTGTCGTTTACAGTTGCATCACATGAACCTTTGTTAAGCTCCATGAAAGCTTCTGATGCTGTATTAAACTGTGTTACGTTAGCGCCTTCAATCTTTTGAGCAAACATCGCACCAGAGGTACCAATTTGAGCGCAGATGCTTCTTCCTTTTAAGTCTGCTAATTTCTTAATTTCATCTTTCTTTTCAATTCGAACTAAAGCACCTAAACCTGCATCGTAGTATGGCTCTGAGAAGTTAACAATCTTTTTGCGCTCATCAGTAATAGTAAAGCCTGAGATTGCAACATCAATCTGGTTAGTTACAACAGCAGGGATCTGACCATCAAAAGGCATACTTGAAATGTTGGTCTTATAGCCTTCAACTTCAGCTACTGCATTGATGATATCAACATCGAAACCAATTAGTTCTGAAGTTTTCTGATCCATAAATTCAAATGGAGCAAATGAAGGCTCGGTTGCTACTCTTAGTACATTGCCATCAGCAAAAGAGTTTGCAGCTGATAGAACTGCAACACTTAAAATGGCGCTTTTTACAAAATTCATATTTTCCTCAAACTATATTTTACTAGCGTTAATCTGCTAGTTTATTTGTAAATATTCACTTAATAACTATAATTTAATAACAAGCATTGAATAATGCAAGAGATTACTAAAATGTTCTTTTTGCTCTAGAACAGTGCGAATTTTTAGGAGATAAATATGCAATTTCTTCATGAATTAGCTGAAAAAGCAGTACATATGAAAAACATCAGATTTAACATGAAAAGAGCTTACAAAATTCGCCGTGATCTTACAGAACAGGTAGAGGTAGGAGAGGGGGTTACTCTTACCTTCAAACGAGGTGAAGCTAAGTATTTAAAGCAGATTGAAAATTTGCATTTAGAACTTTTCAGACAACCTCTCTATCCATGGTTAGTCTGGTTATACCGCTTTAGAGCAAAAGAGCTTATAAGCGTTGTTGTCGATAATAATGACAAAGTAATAGCTTATGATCTTTTCTTTTTCCAGCCTGTAGAAGCAAATCAAAAAGTCATACATGAACTCTATGTCGGTGTTGAATACAAGTACCAGGATAAAGGCATTGGTGTAAAGCTAAGACAGTACTCTTCAAAATGCTATGACGAAGGCTACTTAGATGGTATTTCAACACTAGCTGCCTTTGATAATATCAAAGCATTAAGAACTGCTCAAAAGTCTGGTTTTGCTATTACCAAGACAAGTGCTAAGCCATTAGCTCACTATCTTTACAAGCATCTTACTAGACGTTATTAGCTCAAGAGCTGTTAGTAACTTATATTAGAGAGTAAAAAAAACTTTAGGCTTATTCAAGTGGAGTTTTAGCCTGTTAAAAATCATTTTCAGGATTATTTTGATGGTTTTATCTGTATAATCGATCATAGATTGGTCGGAGAATAATAATGAAAGATATCAGCTCAACAGGCTCATTTATAGATTTTACTTTAGAGAACTTTATCTATGTTGATAAGACTGAATATATTCCAAAGCTCGTCAAACTAAAGCGAGTTTTTATCTCCCGACCACGTCGTTTTGGTAAATCTCTTACCTTAGATACCATAGCAACTTTATTTGAAACAGGTGTAGAGCCTTACTTTAAAGGTACTTGGATTTACGATAAATGGACAGAACCTACCTATCCTGTATTAAGACTGAATTTTTTAAATTTTGATAAAAACTCATTAGAGAAATTTAATAATAAACTTAATTCTAAAATAACCGAATTTGCGAACTTAATCATGTAACCACTTTTAAAGAGAAGGAAGAAGCTGAAGACTCTATTGACCATCTTTTGGAACAATTAAGATTGGAGAACCGTCAAATCGTGATCTTAATTGATGAGTATGACTGTCAGATGACTGCCAACATCAATAATGAGACTCTATATAAGCAATTCCAGGAAAAAATCAAAAGCTTTTATGCCAACATCAAAGATAAGTTTGCAATTAAGTTCTTAGGAATTACTGGTGTCACTAGATTAAAAGATGTAGCGATATTTTCAGTTGGCTCTGATATCAACGATATCACTAATGACAGTGCCTATTCTCAGATGATAGGTTTTACTCGTGATGAGATAAAAAAGTACTACATTGATTATTTAAAGCTTGCCGCTTCCTGTGAGAACAAATGTAGAGTTGAAGAAGTAACTGACACTCAGATTGAGTTTATGTTGGACATGATGGCACAAAACTACGACGGTTACTGTTTTGATGAATTTTATAAAAAGAAAGTATTCAGTACCTGGTCTGTAAATAAATTTTTCCAAAGTGCGGTATCTAATAAATTTGTATACTTTGGAGAGTACTGGTACGACAACGGTGGCTTACCATCAATCCTTGTTAACTATTTAAAAACTCATGAGCTAAATTCTTTTGACTATTTAAATAAAGAAAATCCTATAACAATCCCTGTTAACGATTTTATGAATCCAACATCTTTAACTACTATCAATCAGAATGTACTGATGTGCCAGACAGGCTACTTAACCTTACGTTCTGCACTAAAAAGTGGTGATCTTACAGTAGATTTAGGCATTCCAAATGGTGAAATCTATAAAGCCTTAAACAGATTACTTGCCATCAACTTTTATAAGGAAGGTATCTATGCTTTAGCTAAAGGTGTAAGAGACCTATTAGATGCAGGTGAGATAGAAGATATCATAGATAGATTTAACTCAGTTATAAATTCAGTATCTTATGATCATTTCCCTATTAACAGTGAAGCTGCGGTACAGAACTACCTATACCTATTCTTAATAGGTGCAGGCATTGAAACAACAACTGAAAGTCACTCTTCAAAAGGAAGAGCAGATTTAATTATAGAAACTAAAAACAGACGCATTGTCATTGAGTTGAAGTATGCTCAAAACGAGACTGAGGCAAAGACAAAACTTAGTGAGGCTGTAGAACAGATTAAAGCTCGTGACTATGGTAATACAGAGCCTAAGAAAGCAGAGCTTTTAAGAATAGCTGCTGTCTTTAATGCAGATCCTAAAGTAAGAAAATTCTCTCAATTTAGCAAAGTCTAAAATCAACTTGTTCCTCAAAAATAACAATGGCTCTTTTAAAGAGCCATTGTTAAGAGAGTTAACTTAGTAAAACTACTTAGTTACTTTCTTGAACTTTAATCTGTGAGGCATAGCATCTTCACCAAGATTTGCTTTCTTCCAAGCTTCATACTCAGTGTAGTTACCCTCAAAGAATGAAACCTTGCCTTCATCACCGTAGTCTAAGATGTGAGTTGCAATTCTGTCCAGGAACCAGCGGTCATGAGAGATAACCATAGCAGAACCTGGAAACTCCAGTAATGCGTTCTCAAGAGCACGTAAGGTTTCAACATCAAGATCGTTAGTAGGCTCGTCTAGCAGTAATAAGTTACCGCCTACCTGTAACAGTTTTGCTAACTGTAAACGACCTCTTTCACCACCTGATAAATCGCCAACACGTTTTTGCTGATCGGTGCCTCTGAAGTTGAAACGCCCAATATAAGCTCGTGAAGGGATCTCGTATGATCCTACCTTTAAGATATCCTGACCTTGAGAGATTTCCTCATAAACAGTGTTGCTGTCTTTCATCTGGTCGCGGAACTGCTCTACATAAGCGGTAACTACAGTATCACCTAACTTAATAGAACCTGAATCTGGCTTTTCAATACCGGTTATCATTCTGAACAGGGTAGACTTACCGGCACCGTTAGGTCCGATGATACCTACGATAGCACCCTTAGGAATGCTAAAGGTTAAATCGTCGATTAACATCTGATCATCATAAGACTTGGACAGGTTGTTAACCTCAAGCACAGTCTCACCTAAACGAGGCCCTGGTGGAATATATAATTCGTTAGTTTCGTTACGGGTCTGATATTCAACTGAAGATAACTCTTCAAATCTTGCCATACGAGCTTTAGATTTAGCATGACGGCCCTTAGCCCCCTGACGAACCCATTCAAGCTCTCGCTCAATAGAACGACGTCTTGCTGATTCTGTGTTCTCTTCAATCTGCAGACGCTTATCTTTCTGATCAAGCCAGCTAGAGTAGTTGCCTTCCCAAGGAATACCCTCACCACGGTCTAACTCTAAGATCCAGCCAGCTACATTATCTAAGAAGTATCTATCGTGGGTAACAGCTACCACAGTTCCTGGGTACTGATGTAAGAACTGCTCTAACCAGTCAATAGATTCAGCATCAAGATGGTTGGTAGGCTCATCTAAAAGCAGCATATCTGGCTTTTCTAATAATAGACGGCATAAAGCTACACGACGTCTTTCACCACCTGAGAGAACTTTAATCTTTCTTTCAGATGGAGGAAGTCTTAAGGCATCTGATGCCTTATCAATTTGAACTTCGATATTGTGACCATCATGAGCTTGAATGATTGCCTCGAGCTTAGCCTGTTCTTTAGCTAAAGCATCAAAATCAGCGTTTTCGTCAGCATATTCAGCATATACCTCATCCAGACGCTTCAAGGCATTAGTAACTTCAACGAAAGACTCTTCGATTACTTCTTTTACAGTCTTTTCAGGATCAAGCACAGGTTCCTGTGGAAGATAACCGATTTTAATACCAGGTTGTGGTCTTGCCTCACCTTCATAATCGGTATCAACACCTGCCATGATCTTAATTAATGTAGATTTACCTGCACCATTTAAACCTAAAACACCAATTTTTGCTCCAGGGAAAAATGACAGTGAGATGTCTTTTAAGATTTGACGTTTAGGGGGAACAATTTTGCCCACCCTATTCATTGTATAAATGAACTGAGCCATAAATTTCCTCATGTAAATGACCCATACATTGTAACATGGAATAGGCTTTTTCTAGGAAAAATAGCACAAATAAGAAGACCGCCTTTGGCGGTCTTCAAGAGAAAAATGGAGATTACATTTTTTGTATGATGTTTGCGTGTTTTATTAACTTTCCTGCAGCATCTGCAGAGCCATCTGAGGCTTCTGATTTGCCTGAGTTAGAATTGTAACCGCACCCTGTTGCAGAATTTGAGCTGCTGTCATATTGGAAACTTCCTCTGCATAATCAGTATCACGAATTTGGGCGCGTGAATCTGAAACGTTCTCAGAGATATTCTCCTGGTTTCTAATGGTTGATTCAAGACGGGTCTGAACTGCTCCTAACTCAGATCTTTTTGAATCAACAGCTGTCATTAAATAATCAATACCTGCTAAAACAACCTGAGCATTAGACATAGAGCTGATATCAATACCTTTGCCATTTACCTGATAAGAGAACACATCAGAGAACTTAAACTCAGATACGGTTAAGGTAGAGCCTTCAGGTAATTTAAAGGTATCAGAGCCTGAAATTTTAGCAGCAAGTGTTGCTAATGAATTAGTATCAAAACCTGTTGAAAGGTCAATCTTAATGATTGAACCAGGATCTGGGCTAATCTGGAATCTTGCAATTGAGGCATTGCCGTTTAAAAGATCCTGACCACCGAAAGTGGTATCACGGGCAATACGACCAATTTCTTCGTTTAACTGATCAACCTCATCTTGTAGCGCAATACGGTTATCTGTTGCATTAGTGCCGTTAGCTGACTGTACTGCAAGAGTACGAATTCTCTGCAACATGGTAGTAATTTCTTCCATCGCACCTTCTGCTGTCTGAGCATAGGCAATGGCGTTTTGGGCATTACGGTTGGTCTGATTTAAAGAGTTTAACTGTACAGTAAGTCTGTCTGATGTCTGAACGCCTGCAGGATCATCTTTGGCAGAGTTGATTCTCAAACCACTAGACAACCTTTCATAAGATGTATCAAGACGGGCAGTCTGTCTGTTCACAGTCCTTTGAGCAAGTCTTGCTGAAAGGTTTGTATTAAGATATAAGGCCATTTTTCTCTCCATATATTATTGATGAAATTTTGAACGGCAAAATTTCGTCATCAGTAAGATATATGAAAAAAGTATGCCAACATTTTTTTGTGTTGACATACTTATGAGAAAAACTGAATAGAGATTAAAGCGTTAGCTACTTGTCTTCATCAACGATAAATGATGATAACTTTTCAACCTGATTTTGAGCTAAGTTTCTAATCTGATGAACAGACTGCTTGGTGTCATCAATGTGAGTAAAGCACTCTTCTGTAATCGCATTGATGTTTTCAATAGAATGGTTAACATCAGCAGCAATAGAGGTCTGTTCCTGACAGGATTGTACAATCTGCTCAGACATATCGGTAATTGTTGCGATAATGCCCATAATCTCTTCGATAGCAGAGTTTGCTTTAGAGCTTTGCTGAACAGAGTTGTTCATTTCTTCTTCGCAAGATGCTACAACCTTAACGCAGGTCTCCACAGCCTTTGATAGGTTAGAAATGGTGTCGGTAACCTCATCTGTTGAGGTAGCTGTCTTTTTAGCCAAATCACGAACTTCGTTAGCAACAACGGCAAATCCTTTACCATGTTCACCGGAGCGGGCAGCCTCAATGGTTGCGTTCAAAGCTAACAGGTTAGTCTGATCTGCAATAGCAGCAATAGTTTTAACGATAGAGTTAATCTGCTCACCCATTTCGTTAATCTTTTGAATAGCAACAGATGTATCACGTAACTTATCAGCTAAGGTGTGATTAGTGGTGATGTTATCCTGCATGGTGCAACGGCAGGTATCTGAAGCTGTTTCTGCGGTCTTAACTTCTGACAGGGTAGAACGGGCAAATTCTGTTACTTTTTCAATGGAGTTTTCCATATTCGCAGTAGCTTGTGCTACAGAATGAGCTTTTGATCTCTGTGTTGACATAGCATCTGCAGCATTATCAAGCATAGATGAATTATGGTTAACCATGTCCACCATCTTGCAGAAATCATTATTCAACTTATTCACAGTTTTCTGCATTGAGAAAGCGACATTATCAACTAAGCTATCGATGGAGCCAATCTCGTTTTTGCGCTTGATCTTGTCTCTGTCACGTCTAAAGTCTCCTGAGGCAATCTTTAATAAAGACTTCCAAACGTGCTTAACTTCGCTGTTAAGTGATTTTGATAAGAATAGTGATTGCAGTACAGATACTAAAATAGTGACGATTAAAACAGCATATAAAGAGTAAAGCACTTTGTTATAGGCTTTAGCATCTAACTTGCCGTTTTTAATCAAAGAGTCAATCTTTGTTAAAACCTCAGAGCAGGATCTTAATTCTTTATAGAAGGAGGCCTCATTAGAGTTGTTCTGTAAGATTGAGTTGGCGTTGCTTGAAAAGGCAAAAACAGCTGAGCGTAAATCAATTGCGCTTTGATTTACTGTAAAGAAGGCTTTTCCTTTCTCTGAATTCAAGCCTCGGTTAATACTGTCTAAAGCCTGTTTGGCAATAGAGATGGACTGACCATCATGATTGTCATGGCTTAATTCAATAAAGGCACTGTTAATGGCATTTAAATCAGAGTAAAGCTTTTCAATACTGTTGCGCTGATCAACATAAGAGTTGATATTAGAAATAATGCAGACAGAACCTACAGCAAAAATTAATATTGAGAGTGCAAAAGATAAAATAATTCTATGCACAATCGAGATATCACCAAACTTTAAGGAGAATAGTGATTTAAAGAAAGGAGCTGATTTGTAAGCATTATCACTTACAGAAAAGGTGGCTCTCTCAGCACTTGTATCTTCAAAATCATTATCTGAATGTGCGCTTTGTTCTGTAACACTGTTCTGCTCTGTTATTTGCTCAATAGAAGATCCTGTTTGTGATAGGTCGTTTTCTTGCTGAGCCAAATCGTTTTCGTTATTATAATTTTCCATATACAGCCTCTATATACCTTACGGCACTGGGGTGTTGATACTGACGATACATAACGGTCAGTACTATACAATTTTGGAATATGCTATTAATAAAAACTAGTAGTTCTTTATATTCTATTTGAAATTGTCGGCACGGTTGTAAATTTTTTTAGATTATTTGAAGTTGTGGCATGTTTTTCTGTACAATTCTGAAAGGCAAGTCAAATTAATGAGAACTTGAACAAGTTAATTTATCAAAGCTAAATTTGTTAAGAACAATCTATAAGTCTAAAAAGTTAGACTAATGAAAAAATAAAGGCGCATTTTACTTGAAATGCGTCTTTAATCAAGGGGCATTTTCCGTGGCAAAGAAAGAAAAACAAAGCAGTAACATGATTGCTGTTAACCGCAAAGCTACCTTTGAATATTTTATTGAAGACAGATATGAAGCAGGTCTTGAGTTACAAGGCTGGGAAGTAAAATCTTTAAGAGCTGGCAAGTGTAATATTTCAGAGGCTTATGTAACCGTAAAAGATGGTGAAGTGATTATGTTAGGCTCTATCATCAATCCTTTAAAGACAAGCTGTGCCTTTGTTGTAAGTGATCCTACCCGTACTAGAAAACTGCTTTTATCAAGACGTGAAATCGATAAGCTTACAGGCTGTGTTCAAAGACAGGGCTATACTTTAATTCCTTTAAAGATGTATTGGAAAGGTTCATGGGCAAAGCTAGAAATTGGTGTGGCTCGTGGTAAGCAGGATCATGATAAGAGAGACTCTATTAAAGATAAGCAATGGGCTCGTGATAAAGAGCGTATCATGAAGAAGTCTTTTAGATAATCTTTTGCCTTTTATCTAAAGGTAAATGTAAAAAGAGAGATTACAAAAATGCCGGACAGTGTCCGGCATTCTTATAAATGAAAATCAAACCTTATTTATGAGCACATGGATCAACGTGCTTGTTCATAAAGTCCTTATCTGCTAAAAGCTGTTTTGCCATCTCAAGAGCATGCTCAAAATCAACAGCAATCGCACCATCAAGATTCTTATGAATACCTGCTTTTTGTAAGATAGTACGAGGCTGTGGTCTTACAGCTGAGAAAATTACATAAGTCTTATGCTCACGGCAGATCTTAATAATGTCTTCAATAGAGTTCTCACCTGATGCGTCTAGATAAGGCATAAAGCGCATACGTAAGATCAGAATTCTTGGCATATCTTCTAATGACTTTAACTTATCACAGAACTCTGCTGCAAAGCCGTAGAATAATGGACCATTGATCTGCAGCACGATTACGTCATCAGGAATTTCAATGGTATCGTCGGTTACTAATTCACCGTCCTGAGACTCATACTCATCAGCTGTATGTTTCTGACGTCTTACTTCAACAGAACGAGCCATATGCCTCATGAATAATAATGAAGCAAAGGTTACACCAACACCGATAGCTACGGTCAGATCAACCATTACGGTCAAGAAGAAAGTTAAGAACAGAATGGTTCTGTCTGAAGGGCTGATCTTTGCAATCTGGATAAAGTGTTTTAAGTCAGACATACCCCATGAAACCATGAAGAGCACAGCAGCAAGTGCAGTCATAGGAATGTAAGCTAAGATATCCATTGCAGTGTATAAGAACACTAATAAGAAGATCGCATGGAAGATACCAGCAACAGGGGTTCTACCACCTGCTTTAATATTAGTTGCAGTACGAGCAATTGCTCCAGTTGCAGGAATACCACCGAAGATACCTGAGGCGATATTTGCAACACCCTGTCCTACTAATTCCTGGTTTAATGAGTGCTTGTGTCCGATTAACCCGTCAGCAACAACAGCTGACAGTAAAGCTTCAATACCAGCTAAGAATGCGATAGTGAATGCTGATGGTACTAGCTCACGAATTTCTTCTAATGAGAAGGTTGGCCATACAGGTGTAGGCAGACCTTCAGGTAGGTTAGGGAAACGGCTGCCGATAGTATCAACAGGCATTGTAAAGAAGAATGCTATAGCTGAAATTAACAGAATTGATACCAAGTATGAAGGGATCTTAGGAGATACCTTCTTACAGATAATGATAGTAGCTAAACCTAAGGCACCTAAAATTACAGCATAGACTGAGGTCTGATCTAAATTAGTTAAATAAACATACCATTTGTTTAAAAAGTCAGCAGGTACGTTTTGTACAGAAAGACCTAAGAAATCTTTTACCTGAGATGAGGCTATGATTACAGCAATACCTGTTGTAAAACCGGTGATAACAGGGTAAGGAATGTATTTAATCAGTTTTCCTAATTTTGCATAACCAGCTATAACCAGAATGATACCTGCCATGATGGATGCGAGTATCAGTCCATTAAAGCCAAAGCGCTGAATTACATCAAAGATAACTACTACAAAGGCACCTGTAGGACCACCGATTTGGACTCTAGAACCACCTAAAAAAGAAATAAAGAAGCCTGCAACTACTGCTGTTACAAGACCTTTATCAGGAGAAGCTCCAGATGCTACTGCCATTGCCATAGCTAAAGGCAAAGCTACAATGGCAACAGTAAGACCTGCAATTACATCAGCACGGAAAAGCTTGAAAGAATAGCCTTCTCTCATGCAGGTGATAAACGCAGGCACAAAAGGATTTGCGGTTTTCATAAAAAATAAATCCTAAAGCTTAGGTTTAAACCCAAACTGCAAGTTTGTAAAAAATTGATATATATAGGGAATTCAGACAGCCTGATAAGAAGTATCAGAATGGATATTTTATTGGCCTAACTGAAGTGCGCACATTATAACAGACAAAGTTACTTTTGAAGTTAAAAGAGAAAAATTTTGAAAAACATCTAATTATAGAGCATTTTAACTTGTGAAAATTGCGTGAGTTTTGTTATCCGGTTAGTTGATTGCTAGTGTAAATTTTTATCACAAGCTGTTGTAAAGGCTTAATGATAATGTATAATCGCTTTAACCTATGGGGGTGATTTTGGTTTCGACCGGAAGCACGAATTCCTAGGAGCATGTCGAGTGGCGAAAGCTCGTTAAAAAGTCGCATAAAAATAGTCGCAAACGACGAAACCTACGCTTTAGCAGCTTAATAACCTGCTCGAAGCCCTCAGTTCTAAGTCTTTCTAGTGACACTTAGTCGCACTGGGGTCGGTTCTTCACTAGATCGTGTGGATGCCCCGTCTGTGGTTGAAGCATTAAATGAATCTTACAGACTGGGTATTTCGTGGCGTGGCGGTCCGCAGCGGGTACTAAGATCGAAGATTGCCTAAACATGTAGCGCCGACGATGCAGTCTTTTGGGACCCGAGTTCGAGTCTCGGCACCTCCACCAAATCAGTGGTTATCTCTTCTTTTGCGTTGTTACAAAGTTAAGTCACATAGTTTACACTCCGCTAGAACTTGTTTTAGCAGTCATTGAACGTGCAAGAAATTCAGATTATAAAGAATGGTTTTTGATACCATTACCTCCACCCCCCCCACCTTAAAAGCTGCTATTAGCCTGTATCATAAATACGGCTTTGAAGAATGCTCTGCTAACTATAACAATCCCATGGACGATGTGATTTATATGAAAAGGCATATAAATAACAACTTGTCGCTACCTAAGATAAAGATGTACTTAAGATCCTATAAAAACTCTGACTGTAAAACTCTTTATATCTCCTTTTTTTTAAACCTCATTTATTTAAAATTAAGCGTATAAGAATAAGGAGATATTTATGTATCAAGTTTCATCTTTACGTTATAAATCAATGGAATACCGCCGTTGTGGTAAGAGCGGTTTAAAGTTACCAGCTCTATCATTAGGTCTTTGGCATAACTTTGGCGATACTGCTGTTTATGAGAATATGCGAAAGCTGTGTACTACAGCTTTTGACAATGGTATTACTCATTTTGATTTAGCTAATAACTATGGACCTCGTCCAGGAGCTGCTGAAGAGAACTTTAAAAAGATCTTAAAAGACGATTTAGGTCAGTATCGCGATGAGCTCATCATTTCAACAAAAGCAGGCTATACCATGTGGGATGGTCCTTATGGTGACTGGGGCTCAAGAAAGTATCTGTTAGCAAGTTTAGATCAGAGTTTAAAGAGAATGGGACTTGAGTATGTGGATATCTTCTATCACCACAGAATGGATCCTGACACTCCTCTAGAAGAGACCATGGGCGCACTAGCTACTGCTGTATCTAGTGGTAAAGCTTTATATGTAGGTTTATCAAACTACAATGGCGAGAAACTAAAACAAGCCTGTGCCATTTTAGAAGAACTACACGTTCCTTTTGTAATCAATCAGAATCGCTACTCTATCTTTGAAAGAGACATTGAGAATAATGGCTTAAAAGAAGCTGTAAAAGAAACTCAAAAAGGTTTAATTACCTTCAGCCCACTAGCTCAGGGTAGATTAACATCTCGTTACTTAAATGGGATTCCTGAGGATAGTAGAGTAAAAACAGACGGCCGTTTCTTAAAAGAAAGCGATCTCAATGAAACTGTAATTGCCAAGATTAGAAAATTAAATGATCTTGCATTACAAAGAGGTCAGACTTTAGCTGAGATGTCTCTATCCTGGTTATTAGCTCAGGATGTTGTAACCAGTGTGTTAATCGGTGCTTCAAAGGCTGAACAAATTCTAGACAACATCAAGGCATTAGAGAATCTTAACTTTAGTGCTGAAGAGTTAGAGTTAATTGATAAAATCAGTAAGTAATTACTAAAAACTACTAAACAGTGTAGCTTTTATACTGTGTGAGAGCAGTTCTCAAGATACTATCTTGAGGACTCTTTTTTAGAGAAACTGTAGATTACCTTACTGTCTTTACTTTCAATAAAAGCTTGTGGAAACAGGTAATCTCCTCTAACTAAAGGAATATCCACAAACTGCCATTTTAAAGAGAACTCCTGATTCACTTCTTTTAACGCTCTGTAAATTAAGATAGAGCAATACATAGGGCGTTCCTGACTGTTTCCTTTATAAGTTAAGATAAAACTCTGACCTAACTTACTGTTAACACTGTCTATTACTGTTTTTACATTATCCTCATTTATAAAGTTAAGTCTTAACAGCATACCGGCATCAGCATTCTTTGAATTCCAGAATTCATAAAGAGGAGTTTTGATGACCTGGTCTGCATGCTCTGGATCATCATCTGTGGTGGCGTGAGTGACAATAATCTCAGGTAGAACTGCTGTTATAATGCCAATATGAGAGTAGTCAGATGCGCTTAACATCATAATGACGTTGCTGTCTGTGGCTGTACCTTCACGTAGGACCAGATCTCCTAACTTTACTTTGTCTTTAACAGCACTAATATCAAAGTTATTTGCTTTTACTTTATTTATATTTTTGAGATTAAAAACAGGGTAACGTCTTACAAAGTCAGAGTCTTTGAAGATGGTAGTTGAGAGCAGGAGAAAAGAAAACAAAAGCGCAATTATTAGGATAACTGCGCTTATGCCTATCTTTTTAGATAACTTCAAGAAAATAACCTAAATTTGAAGATCTAAATTTAAAGGATTGATACCTTCCAGTTATCTTTTACTTTCTTTAAGTTAACGGTCTCAACTTTTGAAGACTTGCCATTGAACTCTTTATTAAAGGTTACAGTAACCTCAACTGTAGCTTTATCTTTCTTATCATTTAGTTTAGCTTCAGCCGCTTTAATATCCTTTACACCGCCAGCCTGCTCATCAATAACTTTCTTTTGCTGAGGTAACATGCCATTGAACTTTTTAGTCATCATGTCTTTTTCATCAGCTTCTTTTTCTTCATCAAGATAAAGCATTGCAACTGCATCATCAGTCTTAGCGTTATAGATGTTAGTGATAAATTCTGTAGCTACATCCTCAGGAGCCTTAGCACCGCCACAAGCAAACAACATAATAGAACAAGCGATAATTGCTAAAAGTGATTTAAAGTCTGTCATTATTTTTATCTCCAAATTTGCTAATCGTTATTTTATTTGTACTTTCCAGCCCTGCTTGGTCTTAACTAGGCGTACAGGCTCAATAGTAGAAGTCTTTCCTTTTAATCTGCCGTTGAATACTACCTCAACCTTAATTTCAGCTTGAGTCATATCTTTATTAAATACTGCTTCAACAGCCTGAATTTTCTTAATGCCACCAGCTTCTTTCTCAATTTCTTTCTGTTTCTCAGGAAGTACTTGAGATAACTTTCCTTCAACAAGTTTCTTAGATTCAAGATCTTCGATATCCTCTTTATCAGCTGAAGAAAAATCGATGCAATCTAAAGTTTTCTTTACATCGGCAGAATATGCAGATTTTACAAATGCAACAGATACATCTTGAGCGGTCTCTGGACCTGAACAAGCTGTAAGATAAAAAGAGCATAAAGCTATAGACAGATATGAAATCAGTCTGGAAAACATGGGGAACCCCGATAAGATTGCTGTAGTTGTATTAATAGAAATATTGAAAATAATTCTACATATATTAATAAGGAGAATGTTTGATATAGCTTACATATTTACTAATTTTTAGATATTTCAAATACCTAGAATGAAAATTTTTTTGCAATAATTTGCAATTATCGTTAATTTACGTAAATTTCGTAAAAATTTACGAAATGCGATTATTAGCATGTTTTTTCTTTAAATTTTTAGCTATATTTTCTTTATAGAAAAGGCATATAAATCGTATTCTATTGTAGATATTCAGTAATAGACTCAATTTAAAGTGATGTGTTAAAAATAATAAAAGCAAGACAACATAAGAGCCAACTATGAGAAAAAAATATCGTCCAAAAACTAAGCAAGATCTGAGAAAACTCATTTTAAATGAGGAAATCGAATTAGCTGATATTGATACTTCTAAAATCACCGATATGAGTCATTTGTTTGAACCAACCTTAAGGGGAGGAGATCAGGCAAGATTCTTCTTTGATGGCATCGAAACCTGGGATGTATCTAACGTAACTGATATGAGCTATATGTTCTGTTACGCAAAGAATTTTAACGAGCCATTAAATTCATGGAATGTCTCTAAAGTAAAGAACATGCGCGGTATGTTCCAGTTTGCCTCTTCCTTCAATCAACCTTTAGATAAATGGGATGTATCCTCTGTTGAGAATATGTCGTCAATGTTCTATGACGCTGCAGCTTTCAGTCAGAATCTTGATAGCTGGAATGTCTCAAAAGTAAAGACCATGCGCTTTATGTTTATGTATGCAAGGTACTTTAAAGATAAGCCTGCATGGAATGTAGAGCATGTAGAAGATGTGGTAGGTATGTACTATGGAACACCAATTGTTTATGTAGATCCTGATCTTGCTTGTGGCATCGATCCTGATTTAGAAAAACTGGCAGCTCAAGAGAGCCTAGATCATCAGTTAAACAGCGTTTTAGACAGTGACGGTATTGCTCGCTTTGCAAAAGATCTTGTGGATAAAACTCAAGATCTGGCCTCAACTGTAAGTAAAGCCATAGACAGAAAGACAGCTGAACCTTCAACAGAATCCTTACAATGTGACACAACTGACGCTCAAACAGAAAGCTATGAACCTGCTAAAGCACATTCTGTAGATGATGATCCCATAGATCTTAATGATCCTAAAGTAAAAAGATTAAAGGACTTGTTAGATAAAGGCCTAATTGAGCAAGATGAATTTGATCTCCTTATGAGAAGGTAGATAGCTTAAGAATTAACATTTTATTCTCTGTAGTTATTTTTGTTTTTTTTGATCTGGTTTCATGCCAGATCTTTTTTTTACTTGACAATGTAAACAAAAGTTTACTAATATTAGTAAACGTTCGGTTACAAAATTGTATTAAGACTACTATGACCTCAACAAAAGACAAAATCCTAAAAATAGCTTTACATTTATTCGCTCAAAGTGGCTTTGATGCGGTATCTACAAGTCAGATTGCAGATACTCTATCGATTACAAAAGGAGCTCTATACAGACACTTTGAAAGTAAACAAGCTATCTTTGATGCTATCTTGTCAAAGATGGAACAAAGCGATAAAGAAAAGTCTGATGTGAATAATGTCCCTGCACAGAGTCTAGATAAAACTCCTAATGCTTATCAAAAGGTCTCTTTAGAGAATGTGTTTAGATTCTCTTTAGAGATGTTCAGGTATTGGACTGAAGATGACTTTGCTTCATCCTTTAGAAAAATATTGACTATAGAGCAATATAAATCAGAGAAAATGAGAGATCTTTATGCTCAATATTTATCATCAGGTCCTGTGTCATATGTAAGTGACATCTTTAAATCTTTAAAGATAAAAGAACCTTATGCAGAGGCCTCAAGGTTCTATTCAGTGCTGTTTATGTATTACTCTTTATATGATTTGGCCTCCAACAAGGAAGATGTCAAACAGCAATTTGAAAGAGCTCTTGTAACTGTAACGCTGGATATCAAAAGATCACTTACCTAGATAGGTTAATGTCGCAATGCAAAATCTAGAAATTTTAGCGATCCAAGATAATTATCTTTCTTCATTTGTTTATAGGTAATTATGATGTTACAAGTAAGAGTTGAGAGTAAAGAAGATTACAGAGTAGTAGAAGAGCTTACACGAGAAGCCTTTTTCAATGTTTATTTACCTGGTTGCAAAGAGCATTACGTTTTACATAAATTCCGAGACTCAAACAACTTCATAAAAGAGCTGTCTTTAGTCTTAGAACTTGATGGCAATATCATTGGTCATGTGATGTTCGCAAAAGCCAAGGTAAAACTCGAAGATGGCAGTTACAGAGAGGTTCATACCTTTGGGCCTTTCTCAATCCATCCAAAATACCAAAAGCAAGGTTATGGAAAGTATCTTTTAAATGTAGCTCTTAATAAGGCAGAAGGGCAAGGCGTAAAGGTGCTATTAGCATGTGGTTCGATAGACTACTGCAAGAAATTTGGATTTTCGCTAGCCTCATCAAGAAATGTAAGATATGCCTTTGCAGAGACCAACGATAAGATCGTTCCCTACTTTTTGATAAAGGAATTTGATAAAAATTACTTGAACGCATCTTCATGTACATACCAAGATCCTGATGAGTATTTCGTAGCAGATAAAGAACCAGAGACTTTTGAGAGGTACGAACAGACCTTCCCATACAAAGAGAAGAAAAATACTGATACTCAGATCTTTTGATGATAAAACACACTCATCTAAGTGATTAAAAAAGCTCTTAGACCTGAATGAAATAGTAACGAACAGGTATTGATAGGCTTTAAGCTAGACTCAAGTTAAAGTTAAAACTAGACCGAACTTAAAATGCGCTGTAAGAGCTAAGCTAAGTGCATACTCCGAAATAAATGCATAGATAATTACGTTACGTATGAAAAAAGGATCTTCAAAGTGAAGAGCCTAAATTCAGCGGTAAATTATAGTAATAAAAGCTACTTCTTATGAGACTTTTTCTGCTTTGACTGAGATTTATCTTTTTTATCAGTATCTTCTGAAGATTCTGTATCAGAAGAGTTGTCATCGTCATTCTTTACAGCTTTTTTATTATAAGATGTGTCTTTAACATCAGAGTCTTTTGCAGTGTCATGACCTTTTGCTTTAGCTACAGTCTTTTCATCAGACTTTTTGTATTTCTTTTTTGATTTTGACTGTTCTGCTTTAACTTCTTTACCGTTCTTATCTTCAGGCTTTTGTCAGACTTTACGTTATCTTTTGCCATATCTTGAGGTGTATCTAATGAGGTAATTACAGTTAACTTTTTAGCATTCTTTACAGCACGGATAGCTTCAGAAGCCTTGATATATCCTGAGAAGATTGCAGTGCTTTCAATTAAAGAGATTAAATCTTCTTTTTTGTTGCCAGTCTTTAAAGCTGCATTTACATGCTCGGTTAGAGTCTGAGCAGAATCATTAGATGAGAGCACAACAAATAAAGCTAAAAGCTCTTTTGCTTTATAGGTTAGGAGTGTTCTTTCATAGAACTTCTTGAAAACAAATTCGTCGATGCTCTTTTTAAAGGGATTAGTAGCATCATTTTCACTGATACCAAAACCTGTTCTGTTATCAAAAATGCGGTGTCTTAGATCTTTATTTGTTGAATTATCTTTTGCATCATAATCTTGTTTAGAAAGTGAAATTTCATTCTTACCCACAAACTTAGCTACTTCCTTTAAGAAAGGGTAGACTTTTGCAATTCCTAAGAATGGTACTGTAAAGTACAGGCACTCTTTTAGATATGTAATATCAAAATCATTTTCATCAATGAGATCAGGCAAGATCTTTTTGAACAGTTCAAAACCGTTTGAACCTAAAAGTACACCGGTAAGAGCTGTCTTCTGTTCTGTTGTCTTAAAGTCAAAGCTATAGTTTTTGTCTTCTTTAGTATTCTGATTAAGAATTGCTACGAGTTCTGGATCTGAAACAATGATTGCTTTCAGATAGTGAGGTAATTTGTCATTTTTCATAAAACTTCCTAAATAAGTTATACATATATTGGAAGTTTAAGTTTTGCGAGTAAAGTTCAGATACTAATATTGTTAAATTTGTGTTAAATATATTTTTCAAACTTGCTAAGATTCTGTTAAATCTCTTTGCTTAAATTTAACAATTGTCTCTAGCAAAAAATGTATTCAAAATATAGTAAACGATTGTTTACTTAAATTCAACCTCTTCAATTATGCATTCATGCTCTTTTGTTTTGGGATCGTAGTTAATACCTACATAAAGGGCACTGTCAGCAAATTCATTTATTTTAGATGCGTAATGTCTTTCTTTTATTTGCTCAATTGCACTTATTGCTCTTTGCTTATATTTAAGCTCAATTATGAGCGCTGGCAGTCTGTCTTTAAAACTTATGTTTGGAAGGTAAACTATATCTGCAAATCCTTTTCCAGAAGGTAATTCCTGAATTGGTTTTAAATAGTATTTTTCTGTAGCTAAAAAAGCCATCAGTATGACATGTTTTAATGCAGATTCGCTGTTGTAATCAATTACTGAGACTCTTTCCTCATGAAACTTTGAGATTAGATTTGCAACTGTTTTATTGTCTTTTTGCAAAACACTTTCTAGAAGACTGTTGGATTCATCATAAACTGATGTATATTGTTTCCAATTGGATTCTTCAACTGATTTTATAAGCTCACGTCTGGTCTCTTCGTTTGGAGAGTAAACACTTCCAGTTTCCAGATCGTAGGCCAAGTAACCTAAATGGATAAGGTATAAAAGCACAGAGTCTTTTTTTGAAAACATTACGTTTTGGTTGTTTAGACTAACTAAATCTATATTTGAAACTCTATCACCAGAACATAGTTTTACGAGATCTTCTCTTAAATTTGGAAAATCGTTTTCTATAGCTTTTTTTACTGCTGTATAGGATGCTGTTTGAGACCAGTAGCTTAGAAATGCTCTGCAAACAATAAGTTTTGCAATAGCGTTTGGGTTGTAAATGTTATAACCACCAAAATGATAGCCTTCATACCAAAGCTTTGTTTTCACAGGATCCAAATGGTGTTCCTCACAGATTTTAGCAACTTCTTCTTCTGTAAAACCGTAATATTTTGCAAAAGGACCTGGATTTACCATAGTAAATTCGGTGAAGTTGTTTAAAGCCGACTGAGTATCATATCGTGCTAATGGCAGGATGCCTGTCATATAAACAAGCGAAACGGTTTGAGAATTATTTGTTTCTTTAAACAGTTTTCTTAAGAGGTCAATGTAGCTTTCTATAAGAGTTTGGTCATCTTTATATTTGTTTAAAGGAAAGTCCCATTCATCAACAATAAATATGAATTTTTTATTTAGAATCTCCAATGCTTCAGGCAAATAAAAGTTACCTTTAAGTTGTTCTAATTCATTAGGATAGAGTTTTATCAGCTCTCTTGTAACTTTTCTATTTAGGCATTCAATATAGCTTTCGTTCGAACCTGGTACAGGTTCGAATGATTGCATATCAAGATAAATTACATCATATTTATTAAGGAAGTTTTCAAAGTCAGGAGCTTTTGAAATTTCTAAATTAGAAAACAGATCTTTAGAATCGCATCCTTTTGAATAATAGGCATTTATTGTTTGTGCAGTAACAGATTTTCCAAATCTGCGAGCTCTCGTTACACAGATAAAACGATACTCAGAATTGATACTTTTGTTTAAAACAGATATTAGGCCTGTTTTATCAACATAATTTGACCTCAAAACTTTTTTAAAAGCATCATTATCTTTGTTTACAAACATAAATTTATCTATAATTGATTGATTCAAAAATACTACCTCATTATTGTTCAAAGCATAAAAAAAAACAATGATGAGAGTTTAATCTATGAATTTTTAACATAAGAAAAATCACTGGCATTTTATGCCAGTAATTCAATATGAAAGATAATTAATTATCTGTAACCATTCGTTTACTATTCGCCCTTAGAATATACCAACATAGCGCACACATCACTAAAGTTAATACACCTACAAATGAGAAGATCATTTCAAGGCCAAATCTGTCTGCTAATAGACCTAAAAGAGCAGGTCCAATCAGAACTCCTGAGTAACCTATAGTGCCCACAGTAGATATTGCAGCAGATTTATTCTTGCCACAGTTTTTTGCAACAGTTGAGATAATTACAGGTACAACATTGCCTAAGGCAAGACCTGCAATTGCAAATGAGGTAATTACAACTATAGCTTCATGATGAAAGGCGATAAATTGCAGTGTTATAAAAGCTACGACGCTTCCTGTACAAAGAAGTTTTATACCGCCGATTTTTGATACTAGTCTGTCTCCTAATAATCTCATGATGGCCACAGCTAACTGGAAGATAGCGTAACCAATTGCTGCAATCTCTAAGCTTACATCGCACTTAACATTAAGATAAACGCCACTCCAATCATAGACCATACCTTCACATAAGAACATCAATAAGCAGGCAATACCTGCCATTACAATATGAAATTTTGTAAAGTTCTCTTGAAAACATACAACAGTGTTATCTGTTGAAATGGTGCTCTTAGATTTGTCATCCGATCTCTGCCCATGCGTGTTTATAAGATATTTATGGCAGAAGAGAATAAGTAAGAGGCAAGGGACAGTTATTAAAATTGAAACACTAAAAGGAGAAAGATTAAAAGGCAAAAGTACTGGATAAATAATTGCTGAAAAGATGCAACCTATTGTTGCATAAGCCTGAAATCCTGAGAGTAGATGTTGCTTTGTCAGATCTTCAAAGAAAGTACCATAGATGTTGTTTGCAACCTCTAATATTCCTATGAAAAATCCCCATAAAGTTACTGCCACAATAGCTGGTACGTAGGCAATAGATGGGCTACTTATTGCCAGTACTGTTAAAAACAGTAGAAATAAAGCCAAGACAATTACATTTTTAACGCCAAATCTTTTGCAAAAAATCCCTGCTAAGGGCATACCAATTACAGCTCCGATACCAAAGGATAGTAAAAGCTGTGCATAATAAATTTCATCTAAGGCTAAGCGGTCTTTGACGTAAGGCATGATGGCAGCCCAAGGAGCCATACCTATACCTGTGAGCATAAAAGACAATTTTCCGGCTCTTTTGGAGTTTTCGTACATCGTAACTACTCGAGTATTGTTTTTGTTCAACCTAATATACCATGCTCTCATAAAGATTGATCTTTTCAAATGAGTTTATGGGGATCCTTGTAAGGTTTTAACAAATTACAATTATTGTTTTAAGTTCACTTTCATACATAAGCATGAATCATGTGTTCGAAAAATAAATCCAAGTTGCATATAATAAGAGTAGATAATATAAGGTTCACATATGCATACACCAAAAATAACCGCTCCTTTTGGAGATAAACGTTTAGGTCGTAAACGTCTATTAAAAGCTCTAGCCATCACATCTGCAATCTTGTTTTGCTCTGTAACACTCACAGGATGTTTTAAAACAGAGACAGAGAAGGCTGAAGCTAAATGTTTGTCAGGTGATGCTGTTTCTTGTGTAAATGCAGCTAAAGCTTATGCTTCTGGTAAAGACAGTAAGGGGAACAGTGTTGAGAAAAGCTCGGATAAGTCAAAGCAGTTATTCTTAAAAGCATGCACTCTTGGAGATGGAGAGATCTGCTCGTCTATCGCCTCAGAATTTGTAATTCCAAATACCGCTCAAACTGACTTTGTAGCAGCTGAAGAATTCTATAAAAAGGCATGTAACTTCGGTTACTATCCTGCCTGTGGCAATTTAGGTTTAATTGAGATTAAGTCACCTGATTTAAGACACAGTTATGCTTTAGCAAAAGATGCGTTTGATAAAGGCTGTAAAGGTCAGGACGGAAAGTCCTGCACTTATCTTGGTGTAATGTATGAAAAAGGTGACATTGTAAAGCAGAGTATTAAAAAAGCTCTAGAGCTTTACACTAAAGGCTGTGACTTAAAGTACGGGCAAGGCTGTACGAATATCGGTACTGTTTATTATGCCGGTATTGGCGTGGATGTTTCCTATCTAAAGGCAGCAGAGCATTTTAGAAAAGCCTGTCTTTTAGATAATGGTCAGGGCTGTACCAGTTTAGGTAACATGTATGCTAATGGTAATGGTGTGCCTCGTGACATCAAGTTCGGCCATGACATGTTTGAAAAGTCCTGTGCCTTAAATGATGCAAGAGGCTGTGCTAACTTAGGTGTGATGTACCAAAAAGGCATCAGCGTTAAAATGGATGGTAAAAAAGCTGTAAAGTTACTGACTAAAAGCTGTTCAATGAATGACCCTCAAGGCTGTCTGTATTTAGGATATGCCTATGAGCGAGGTTTTGGTGTTGAAAAAGATCTTAAGAAAGCTTTTAAGTCCTATGAATTAAGCTGTGCAGTGGATAACGGCAATGCCTGTTCAAGCTTAGGTATCTTGTACATAAATGGTGTAGTGGTAAAAGAAGACTTTAAAGCTGCCCATGATCTATTTGATAAGAGTTGTTCTTTAGGCTCAGTTGAAGGTTGTACCAACCTAGGTGCGGTATATCAAAACGGTGAGGGTGTTGAACGCGATTACACTAAAGCTTTTAAACTTTTTAACACAAGTTGTTCTTTCCATGACTCACTTGCCTGCGCTAACTTGGGAATTATGTATACCTTCGGTCAAGGCATAAGTCCAAATCTTAAGAAAGCTAGGGAGTACTTTGATATCTCTTGTAAGGGCAAAAATGCCTTAGGATGTAACCTTCTAGGCTACATCTACAAAGACAGCATGGGCGTAAAGCAGGATTTAAAATTAGCTCTAAAATATTTCAAATTAGCCTGTCAATTAGGTAACAACGATGGTTGTAAAAACCAAAATTTACTTGATAAAAAAAAGTAATAATTAAGTAAACGGTTACATTGTTTCTTTATCTAAAATCTCTTCCGTAAAAAGTATGATCTATTAAACATCTGATGCTCAAAAAAGCCTCAGATGATCTCCTGTCACAGGATTTTGCCAAACGTAATTTTCTTCAAAAATAGATAATAAATCTAGCAAACTAGATTTGATTGTGGAAAATATTCCACAATTTTTATAAAAGTATTACACAATATTAACCTAATGTTTGAGCGCAAAGGTATATACAGTATTCACTATATAGCATGTTGTGTGATAACTAAAAAAAATGTCTAATTTTATAAAAATCAAAAAGATAAAATTTGAAGTTGAGCGGGTTTATCGTTACGGTTGTGCAATTTACGTAAGCGTTTGCAAAAATAAAAAAATTCCAAATTTTTAAATCAAAAATTCTACAAATTATCAAAAAAAATAATAATAATGTTTTAAAATCAATGAATTAAACAAAAGTTTGATGTGTTTCCCATTTTTGTATATGAAAAAAAATATTTTCGTGATTTTTAAAAAATAAAGCTCTACTATAATTTATGTGCACGTGCACAAATGCAAATCAAACATGAGGTTTACTATGAAAATTAAGACAACTCTGACCACATTATGCTGCGCAGTTTTAGCATGTACAGCTTTCTCATCAGCAAATGCAGCTACTATCGGTGTATCAATGCCTACTCAGTCACTGCAGCGCTGGAACCAGGATGGTCACAATCTGGAAGCTCAGTTACAGGCAGCAGGTCACAAGGTTGAACTTTTATACGCAGGCGATAACGATATCCCTACACAGGTAAGCCAGATTGAGAATATGATTTCTGGTGATGTTGATGTTTTGGTTGTGGCTCCTATTGACGGAGGCGCACTGACAACTGCTCTGCAGGGTGCTATCGACAAGGGTATTCCTGTTGTTTCATATGACCGTCTGATTATGAATTCAAAGGCAATTTCATACTATGCAACCTTTGATAACTACAAGGTAGGACAGATCCAAGGTAACTACATTGTAGACGCATTAAAGTTAAAGGATGATGCAACAACCCCTAAGAATATCGAGCTGTTCACAGGTTCTATCGATGACAACAACGTAAACTTCTTCTTCGGTGGTGCCATGGACATTCTTCAGCCATACTTAGACAGTGGCAAGCTTGTATGTAAGTCAGGCCAGACCAAGAAAGAGCAGGTAGCTACCTTAAACTGGTCAACTGAAGAAGCTCAGAAGCGTATGGAGAACTTAATTTCATCAGTAGGCTACGGTCCTGACGGCGTTAAGCTTGATGTTGTTCTGTCATCAAATGACTCTGTTGCCAATGGTGTAACCAATGCTCTGACAGCATCAGGCTATACAGCAGACAATTTCCCAATCCTGACAGGTCAGGACTGTGACAAGCCATCAGTTAAGAACATGAAGCGTGGCCTGCAGACCATGTCAGTATTCAAGGATACCCGTGTTCTGGCTGATCAGGTTGTAAAGATGGTAAATGCTATCGTTGATAACAAGGAAGTTCCTGTTAACGATACCAAGACCTATAACAACGGTACAGGCGTAATTCCTTCATACCTGTGCTCACCAATCGTTGTAACCAAGGATAACTTAAAGGAAGTCCTGATCGATTCAGGTTACTACACTGAAAAGGAAGTTAAATAATTAGAAATAAACTAATTTTTAAACCTTGATACAGGCCGGTTTTACCGGCCTGTTTTGGAGAAGAGAATAAGTATGACCGAGCAAAAAATATTGCTTAAGATGAAAAACATCACCAAGCGTTTTGGCAAGGTAACAGCCTTGAAAGACGTTAACTTGGAGGTGAAAGAGGGAGAGGTTCATGCACTTGTCGGTGAAAACGGTGCAGGAAAATCAACCCTTATGAACGTCTTGAGCGGCGTATATCCCTACGGCTCTTATGAAGGCGACATCATCTTTGACGATGAAACATGCAAATTTAACCAGATCCACGATTCTGAAGACAAGGGTATTGTAATTATTCATCAGGAACTGGCTCTGGTACCTTATCTTTCAATTGCTGAAAATATGTTCCTTGGCAACGAAAGAACCGCAGCCTATTCAAACGGCGTAATCGACTGGCCTAGAACTTATCAGAGAGCAAAGGAACTGATGGATCTTGTGGGGCTTGATGAAGATCCTCATACCTTAATTAAAGATATCGGTGTTGGTAAGCAGCAACTAGTTGAAATCGCTAAAGCAATTTCCAAAAACTGCCGTCTGTTAATTCTTGATGAGCCAACAGCATCATTAAATGAATCTGATTCCCAAAAACTCTTGGAGCTGATCGATAAATTCAGATCTGAGGGCATGACATCAATCATCATTTCACACAAATTAAATGAGATTTCATACATCGCAAACTCAATTACAGTAGTTCGTGATGGTTCAACCATTGAAACCTTAGATAACAACGATCACAACGTATCAGAAGACAGAATTATTGCCGGAATGGTAGGTCGTGCTCTAACTGACCGTTTCCCTAAGAGAAAACCTGAGCATAAGGTCTCAGATGAGATCTTATTAGAGGTTAATAACTGGAACGTTTCACATCCATTAAATCCTGATCGTAAAGTAAACGACAATGTTTCTATCAAGATCCACCGTGGTGAGGTAGTTGGTTTTGCAGGACTTATGGGCGCAGGACGTACTGAGTTTGCAAAGAGCTTGTTTGGTCATTCATACGGCATCAAGATCCATGGTGAAGTAAAGATTAACGGCAAGGTAGTTCACCTCAACAATGTTCGTCAGGCTATTGAAGCAGGACTTGCTTACGTAACTGAAGACAGAAAAGGTGATGGTCTAGTACTTGAAAATCCTATTTCAACTAACATGACTTTAGCAAATCTTGAGGCTGTATCAGACCATATGGTTATTGATAAGGACTTAGAGCTTGCAAAGGCTAAAGAGTTAAAGCAGGACTTAAACGTTAAGTGCGCATCTGTATTACAGAACGTAGGTAACCTATCTGGTGGTAACCAGCAGAAGGTGTTACTTGCTAAATGGATGTTTGCAGAACCTGATGTTCTAATCCTGGATGAGCCAACCCGTGGTATCGACGTTGGTGCTAAGTACGAAATTTACTGCCTTATCAACAAGCTCGTGGAAGCAGGTAAAGCAGTGCTGATGATTTCTTCAGAATTACCAGAAGTTTTAGGTATGTCTGACAGAATCTATGTGATGAATGAAGGCAAGATCGTAGGTGAGATGCCACGTTCTGAAGCATCACAGGAAAGCATTATGTCTGCAATTTTACGCACTTCCGGTAAGAAAAAATCAGTGGAGCAATAAGTTATGTATATCTTAAACATGTTAAAGCGCAACACTCTGTTAATTGCGTTAATTTTAGTCATGATCCTATTCGAGATTGCAATTCAGTCTACAGGTCATGGATCATTATTCTCACCTTCAAACTTTACTAACATTATTTACCAGAACAGTTATGTGATTATCCTAGCTGTTGGTATGCTGTTCTTAATCATCGGCTGCGGTAACATCGATTTGTCTGTAGGTTCTATCGTAGCTTTAGTAGGTGCAGTAGCAGGTGTACTCATGGTTAACAACGAGTACAACATTTATATGTCAATGGCTCTATGCTTACTGTTAGGTATCGTAATCGGTGCGTGGCATGGTTTCTGGATCGCTTACATCCGCATCCCATCATTCATCGTAACCTTAGCTGGTATGTTACTGTTCCGTGGTTTAGCTCTGATTGTGTTAGATGGTATTACCATTAACCCATTCCCAGCAGATTACTTAACCATGTTCACCTCATACTTCCCATCATTTGGCCCAGGATACTTCCAGGAGCAGTTAGCTTCAGGTTTATCACGCGCTGAAGTAAGAGCTGGCATGAGTGCAATCGTATTCTCAAAGACCATGACTGTAACTGCAGTTATCGTAATTGCTTACTTAGTAGGTATCATCTACAGCCGTGTTTCAAAGATTAAGAAAGGCTATGAAGTTGTGCCTTTATATGCTTTCTTATTCCAGCACGTATTAGCTCTTGCAGCAATCATCGCTTCATGTATTCTATTAGGTGAGAACAAAGGTATTCCAGTTATCTTAATCCTAATTGCTGTTGTAGTTATCGTATACGCTTTCATCGCTAACAAGACTGTTGTAGGTCGTAGAATTTACGCTCTAGGTGGTAACGAGAAGGCTGCTAAGTTATCAGGTGTTAATACCAGCCGCTTATTATTCCTGTCATATGTAAACATGGGCTTATTAGCAGCAGTTGCAGCTTTAGTTTGCGTAGCACGTTTCAACTCAGCTTCTCCAATGGCTGGTACCGGTTATGAGTTAGACGCAATCGGTGCTTGCTTCATCGGTGGTGCTTCAGCTTACGGTGGTGTTGGTACTGTAGGTGGTGCTGTTATTGGTGCTATCTTCATGGGTGTTCTAAACAACGGTATGTCAATCTTAGGTATTGACGCAAACTGGCAGAAGGCTGTTAAAGGTTTAGTTCTGTTAGCTGCTGTTGTAACCGACGTTATGTCAAAGAAGAGAGTAACTAACTAATAGTTAAAAAAAGCAGGGGCGAGAGCCCCTGTTTTTATATCAAGGATATATACGTATGTACGAGTAATAAATTCAAATGAATGAAAGCTCGTAATTTAGATAAAAACAAAATTTGGGGAATATCATGCGTTATTTATTAGGTGTTGATTTAGGTACTTCAGGAACAAAAACAGTTTTATTTGATGAGACTGGTAAAGTAATCGCGTCAAAGACTGTTGAATATCCTTTATTACAACCAAAGAACGGTTGGGCAGAGCAGGATCCAAAGTTCTGGTACGATGCAACTATTGAGTCTGTAAAAGCAGTTCTTTTACAGAGCAAGGTAAACAGTGACGATGTAGTTGCATTGTCAATTGCAGGTCAGATGCACGGCTTAGTAATGCTTGATAAGGACGGCAATGTCCTGCGCAACGCTATTTTATGGTGTGACTCAAGAACCCAAAAACAATGTGATGAAATCACTTCATTAGTAGGTAAACAGCGCTTAATTGAGATTAATGCAAATCCTGCTTTAACCGGTTTTACTGCTCCAAAGATTTTATGGGTTCGTGAAAACGAGCCTGAGTTGTACAAAAAGTGTACAACCATCCTGTTGCCAAAAGACTACGTGCGTTACATGTTAACAGGCGTTAAGGCAATGGAAATTTCAGATGCATCTGGTACTAACTTATTAGATATCACCAATCGTGTTTGGTCAGATGAGATCTTAGAAAAATTAAATATTGATAAGAATTTAATGCCTCCAATTATCGAGTCAAGCGCTGTAGCAGGTCATATCACTAAAGAAATGGCAGAACTTACAGGATTGAAGGAAGGCACAATCGTAGCTGGTGGTGCTGGTGACAACGCTGCAGCTGCTTTAGGTACAGGTGTATGTAAAGAGGGTGATGCTTTTGTAACACTAGGTACATCAGGTGTTATTTTTGCTCATACCAACAAGCCTTCAATCGATCCTCTAGGTCGTGTTCATACTTTCTGTGCTGCTGTAAAGAATTCATGGACAGCAATGTCATGCACACTGGCAGCAGGTCTATCATTACGCTGGATGCGTGATGAACTATATACTCTTGAAAAAGACATCGAAGCTAAGAAAGGCAATGATGTTTACAATTTAATGACTGCAAATGCTGACACTGTTCCAGTAGGTTCAGATGGTCTTATTTATCTGCCATATTTAATGGGCGAAAGATCTCCTGTATTAGATCCTAATGCTAGAGGTGTGTTCTTTGGTTTAACCGCCCGTCATACTAAATCTCATATGACAAGATCTGTTCTAGAAGGCATTACACTTTCACAAAGACATAATCTTGAAGTGTTACATGCGATGGATATTGATCCTAAGACCTTAACCGCTTGCGGCGGTGGTGCTCAGTCTCCATTCTGGCGTCAGTTATTAGCTGACGTTCTAAAGTGCAGCATTGTAACTACGACTTCTAAGGAAGGTCCTGCTCTAGGTGCAGCAATTCTAGCAGGTGTAGCTGCCGGCATTTTCTCATCAGTAGAAGAAGGTTGTGATAAATTAGTAAAGAGATCTGACAAGCGTTCTGATACTAACAGTGATGCTGCTTCTAAGTATGATGAGATTTACAAGCTCTACTCATTCTTATACCCAACAATGCGTCCTGCTTTTGCAAAATTAGATACCTTAAGACAGAAGTTAGATGGTGATAAGGTTGCAAAGTACAAGGATGTAACTGATATTGAGTTTGAGCGCTATGGTAAGGTAATTTCTGATATACCAACAGATAAGATTTTATCTTTATTAGAGAAAACTCCATTAACCGATGGTACGGATTACAAGCCATCAGTTGAAGTTCTAGAAGAGCCTTCATTAGTTAAAATTTTACAGGATCAGGTCTTTGGTGGCTTAAAGATTCAGGTAGGTTACTGCAATGGTCATAACAAAGCACTAAATGCTTTAGAGTACCACCGCAATGCTGAATTGAATGTTGCTGCTAATGATGCTGTGCTCATGGTAGCTCCAATGACTGCTGTACATGACGGTATTATTGATACCAATGATGTAGAGTTATTTAGAGTAAAGAAAGGTCAGGCCGTACTCTTCTATGAAACCACCTTACATTATGCTCCATGTGTAGCAGACGGTGAGGAGCATTTCAGAATGTGTGTAGTTCTGCCGAAGGATACCAACACTGATAGACCTGAAGGTGTAACTCATGATGGCGAATCCGGCTGTTTAACTCACAATAACAAGTGGTTATTTGCTCATAAAGATTCATCTGAGGGTAAGTCAGGAGTAACTACAGGACGCCTAATCGGTGAAAATATTGTATTAAAGTAAACTCTAATACGTAATAAAAAATTATGGCGCCTTAAAAGGCGCCATATAACAAAGATGATTAGCAAAGGATTATCGCGATGACAGTAACAGTAAAGACTTTAGCAAAAGCAGCTGGTGTATCTCGCGGAACAGTAGACAGAGTTCTCCATAACCGCGGATCTGTTAAAAAAGAACTAGCTTTAAAAATAAAAACATTAGCTAAAGAATTAGGTTATGTACCAAACAGAGCAGGTCGTGCTCTGTCTGGAATCAGAGAGCACTACAAGATAGGCATTATGTTACCTAGTATTGGTAATGCCTTTTTTGACGGTGTAATCGAAGGTATTGAAAAAGCTTGCCTTGAATATGAAGAGTTAGGAGTTGAAGTAATCTTAGATAAAATCCAAGGTTATGATGAGGCAACTCACCTAAAATCAATTGATGAGCTAAAGAAAAAAGGTTGCTCTGCTTTGTGTCTGGCAACTATAGATACGCCTTCTGTTGCTGAAAAAATCAAAGAATGTGAATTACTCGGCATCAAGATCATTTTAGTAAATTCTGATGTCTCTAATTCAAACAGAATCTGTTATGTAGGTTCTGACTATATTAAAGCAGGTAAGACCTGTGCTGGTTTATTATCTTTAATTTCAAAATTTGAAAAATTAAAAATCCTAGTAGTTACAGGTTCTGCCTTCATGAAAGGTCACAGACAGAGAATTGAAGGTTTTGAAAATGAACTTCAAAATCTCAATGTAAATTTTGAGATCTGCGCTCAGATAGAATCAAATGATTCAGATATTAAAGCTCAGATTGAGACTACTAAATATCTTACAGCACACAAAGACATTAACTGCGTTTATGTAACAGGCGCAGGTGTGCAGGGTGTAGGTGCCGCTATTATTGCTACAGGTCGTGATGACATCGTTGGTATTGCTTTTGACGATATCTATACCACTGTAGAAATGGTAAGAGCTGGTATCTTTAAGTTTGTAATCTGTCAGCAACCTGACAGACAGGGATATCATGCTGTAAAGCGTGCTTATCAGATTTTATCAGGAACTGTAAACGAACAGGCTATGACAGACTTCTATACAGATACCATTATTAAGATTGCATCTAATATTGGTAAGTAGTTATAGTATTTAACCCAAATTTAACCACTGCATAAGATTTATATTTGATGCAAAATTCGCTCAATTTTAAGGCAACCTTTAGGTTGCTTCCTTTTTTAGGTTAAAAAGAAAATATTTTTTCTACCAAACTTTCCTAGATGAATATTGAGTAAATTCTCAATTTTAGATAAATCTTGTGAAAAATATAAATAAAGCACAAAGATTTTCTCTTTAATATGTTAAAATTAGTCGGCTTTCAACTGAGTTTGTGATCGGTCTGAGAGTTTTTGTTTAATTATCACAAAGGAGCAAAATTTTATGTTAACAGTAGCTGACAAGGCAAAAATCGTAGCTGAGTTTGGTCGTAACCCACAGGACACTGGTTATCCAGAGGTTCAGATTGCATTATTATCTGCAAGAATCGCTGACCTTCAGCCTCACTTTGAGGCTCACAAGAAGGACCACCACAGCCGTCGTGGTTTATTACGTCTAGTTGCTCAGCGTCGTAAGTTGCTCGACTACTTAAAGGCTTCTGATCTTGCTCGTTACAGCGCAATCGTTGAGAAGTTAAAGCTCCGTCGCTAATATTAGCGTCTGGCTAGGGCGGCATAATTGCCGCCCAATTTATATAAGTCCCACGAAAAGAGGCAAATATAGTGGGAAGTTTCGGAGATAAGTTGATGAATTTAAAACCAATAGTACGCACCTTTAAATACGGTCGTCATACAGTTACATTAGAAACAGGTGCAATTGGTCGTCAGGCAGATTCAGCCGTAATGGCATCTATGGACGATACAACAGTTCTAGCAACAGTTGTATGCAACCGCAACGAAGAGGTTGAAGGTCGTGATTTCTTCCCTCTAACAGTAAACTATCAAGAACGTTCTTATGCTGCAGGCAAAATTCCTGTAAGTTTCTTCCGTCGTGAAGGCAGAGCAACAGAAGGTGAGACTCTGATTTCACGTCTTATTGACCGTCCATTACGTCCATTATTCCCAGATGGTTTCGTAAATGAGGTTCAGGTTGTTGTAACTGTAATGTCAGCAAATCCTGAGATCCCAACAGATATTATTTCTATCATTGCTGCTTCAGCTGCATTAGCATCTTCAGGCTTACCATGGAATGGCCCTCTAGGTGCAGCTCGTGTAGGTTACATTGATGGTCAGTATGTATTAAACCCATTATCCTCAGAGTCAAAAGTTTCAGATCTTGATTTAGTTGTAGCAGGTTCTGAGAAAGCAGTAGTTATGGTTGAGTCAGAGGCTAACTGCTTACCTGAGTCTGTAATGTTAGGTGCTGTGATGTTTGGTCATGAGCAGCAGCAGACTGTAATCAAGGAAATCGAAGAGTTTGCAAAGCAGGTAAACCGTCCAGTATGGGATTGGGTAAAGCCAGCTGAGGATACAGCTTTAATCGAGGCTGTTAAGGCTGATGCTGAAGCTGCTGTAGGTGATGCTTTTAGAATCGTTGATAAGTTAGAACGTCAGAACAAGTTAGCTGAGATCCAGAAAGCTACTGCTGAGAAGATTAAAGCTTCTAAAGAAGAGTGGGCTGAAAAAGACAATGAGATTGCTAAGATCTTCTTTGAGTTAGAGCGTAACATCGTTCGTGAAAGAATCTTATCAGGTGAGAAGAGAATTGATGGTCGTACCTTACGTATGATCCGTCCTATCACCATTGCAACCGGTATTCTTCCACGTGTTCACGGTTCAGCTTTATTCACTCGTGGTGAGACTCAGTCAATCGGTACCTGTACTTTAGGTTCAGAGCGTGATGCTCAGACCTTTGAAGATATGTCTGGTGTTCGTTCAGACAGATTCATTCTTCACTATAACTTCCCTCCATACTGCGTAGGCGAGATTGGTTTAATTGGTTCTCCAAAGCGTCGTGAAATCGGTCACGGTCGTTTAGCTAAAAGAGCTTTAAAGGCAGTATTACCACCATTAGATAAGTTCCCATACACCATCCGTGTAGTTTCAGAAATTACTGAATCAAATGGTTCTTCATCAATGGCTTCAGTATGTTCAGGCTGCTTATCATTATTAGATGCTGGTGTTCCTATCAAGGCTCCTGTTGCTGGTATTGCAATGGGTCTTGTAAAAGAAGACGACAGAGTAGCAATCTTAACCGATATCATGGGTGATGAGGATCACTTAGGTGATATGGACTTTAAGGTAGCTGGTACCCGTGATGGTGTAACAGCACTGCAGATGGATATCAAGACTGACGGTATTACCCGTGAGATCATGCAGAATGCATTAACTGATGCACATGCTGCTCGTATCCACTTATTAAATGTAATGCAGAAGGCTATCCCAGAGCCTCGTCAGACCTTATCTCCTTATGCTCCACGAGTTGTAACCATTAAGGTTCCTGCTAACAAGGTTAAGGAAATCATCGGTAAGGGTGGTTTCAACGTTCGTTCAATTCAGGCTGACACCAACTCTCAGATCGACATCGAAGATGATGGTACCGTAAAGATTTCTGCAACTTCACAATTATCAGCAGAATCAGCTATCAAGCGCATCAACGATCTGTTAGTTGAGGTTGAAGTAGGTAAGGATTACGACGGTAAAGTTGTACGCATCACTGATTTTGGTGCATTCGTAAATATCTTACCTGGTCGTGACGGTTTAGTTCACATTTCTCAGATCACTGAAGAGCGTGTTGAGAATGTAAATGATTACTTACGCGTTGGCGATGATGTTCGTGTACGTGTGCTTGATATTGACAATACCGGTCGTATCCGTTTGTCAATCAAGGCTATCACCGATGAGCAGAACAAGGCTAACGCAGCTGTTGAGGCTCCAACTGAAGTAACTGAACAGGAAACTGTACAGGTTGAAGATCAGGTAGTAGAGCAGCAAGCCGAAATGCCAAATCCTTACGAGAATAGCCCTCGTGAAGATCAGCAGTAATTTTAAATAATTAGAATAAAGGCCCTTCGACTCTCGTCATGGGCCTTTTTTAACGTAAAGATGTCACAATCAAATTCGAACCCAAATACAGACTCAAATTCTCGCGAACTATTTTCATCTCGCTTAGGTTTTATTTTAATAGCCGCTGGCTGTTCTATTGGTCTTGGTAATGTTTGGAGATTTCCTTACATTGCAGGTCAGTACGGCGGTGCTCTGTTCGTTTTAATCTATATTGCATTCTTAATTCTTTTAGGCATTCCCTTAGTGACCATTGAGTTATCTGTTGGTCGAGCCTCAAGACGCAGTATTGGTCTATCTTTTGAAACATTAACTCCAAATAAAAAATGGAAATACTGCAAGTATTTCATGATCTTTGGTAACTATGTGCTCATGGCTTTCTATACCATGGTTACAGGTTGGATGATTTATTACACTATTGAGATGTTTTCTGGTTTTTTAACTAGTGTACCCATGACACAAGAAGAGTCAGGAAACTTTTTCAACTCCATGCTTCAAGAGCCAGAACCACAGATCATGTTTACAGCAGCAGTTACCATTGCAGGCTTTGCTGTATGCGCCTTTGGTTTAAGAAAAGGAGTCGAAGGGTTTACTAAACCTTTAATGGTGCTGTTATTCCTGTTATTGCTGTTTTTAGCTACTAGATCATTCTTCTTACCAGGCTTTAAAGAGGGTATCCAATATTACCTGTATCCAGATTTTTCAAAGATCACTAAAGATAATTTCTATGAAATTCTCTCTGCAGCTTGCGGACAGGCTTTCTTTACACTAGGTGTAGGTATTGGCTCTTTGCAGATCTTCGGCTCATATATGAGTTCTAAAAAATCAATTGCCTATGAAGCTTCAGTAATTGCAATTTTAGACACCTTGGTAGCTTTTCTAGCAGGTATTGTGATTTTTCCTGCTTGCTTCAGCTATGCTGTAGAGCCAGGTCAGGGCCCAGGACTTATCTTTGTAACCTTAGTTTCTGTATTCTCACATATGGAATATGGTCAGTTCTGGGGAGGAGTATTCTTCCTGTTCATGTTCTTTGCTGCTCTATCAACTCTGATTGCAGTATTTGAAAATGTCATCGGTATTACATTAGATATCTTTAGAATCAGCAGAATCAAAGCTGTGATCTGTAATTTTATTTTGATCTTTGCGATGTCTCTTCCTGTGATCTTAGGTTTTAATGTCTTAAGTTTTATTCATCCTATGGGGCATGGATCAGTAATTCTTGATCTGTATGACTTTATTCTTTCTCAAAATATTATAGAGTTAGGTTCGGTTGTATATGTACTGTATGCTTCTTGGCACTATGGATGGGGCTTTGATAACTACTTAAAAGAGGCTAATTCAGGTCAGGGACTTAAAGTAAGCAGTAAGTTGCAATTCTATTTTAAGTATGTATTGCCAATAATTGTATTAGTACTGTTTGTTCAAGGCTATATCTCAGTTTTTAATCGCTAGTAATAAAAGAAGTAAAAATTAACTAAGGTTACCTTTATGGAAAGAAAACCACGTGAAATATTTAAAACAAGACTAGGCTTCCTGCTTATTGCTGCAGGTTGCGCGGTAGGTATTGGTAATGTATGGCGCTTCCCATTTATTGTAGGTCAGTATGGTGGCGCATATTTCGTTTTATTATATTTATTCTTTTTAGTCACTTTAGGTATTCCTTTATTAACAGTAGAGCTTGCAATTGGTAGAGCATCAAGAAGCTCTATGGCTTACTGTTACGAAGAACTAGAGCAGGCAGGTTCTAGATGGCATATTAACAAATGGTGGCAGTTCTCTGGTAACTACTTCTTGATGGCATTCTATGTCGTAGTAGCAGGCTGGATGCTTTACTATTTCTTATCATTTGCCTTTGGTGAGATCCCAACTAACATCACTCGTGATGAAGCTGCTCAGACTTTTGGTAATCTTTTAGCGTCACCTGTAGTGATGTTTGCCTGTGTTCTGGCGACTGTAGTATTCTCTTTTGCTATCGTAGCTTTGGGAGTGATTAAGGGAGTTGAAAGATACACCAAGCCTTTAATGGTAGTGCTGATCCTTTTATTAGCATTCATGGCTTGTAGATCTTTTAACTTAGATGGATTTGCTGAGGGTATGAAATTTTACCTGGAGCCTGATTTTTCAAAACTTGAAAATAACTTAGGTCAGGCTATCTGGGCTGCTATGGGACAGGCTTTCTTTACTTTATCAGTAGGCTTTGGTGCGATTGCTATCTTTGGTAGCTATATGTCAGATCGTCATAAGATCCTAAATGAGGCTATCTTTATTGCTTCATTTGATACCATCATTGCGCTTTTAGCAGGTGTTGTAATCTTCCCTGCATGCTTTACCTATGGTATCAACCCTGATGCTGGTCCTAATTTACTGTTCTTAACAATGACAGTTGTGTTCTCAAATATGTCTTTTGGCTCCTTATGGGGAACATTGTTCTTCCTGTTCATGTTAATTGCAGCTGTATCAACAATGATTGCTGTTTTTGAAAGCTCTATCGCTGGCACCATCGAACTCTTTAAGATCTCAAGATTCAAAGCAGTTATCATTAACTTCTTTGTCATTATCTTAATGTGTTTACTGCCAATGTTTGGCTTTAACATCTTATCTGATGTTCATATCTTGAATGCAAATTCAGGTATCTTAGACTTCTTTGATTTCTTGGTATCAAACAACATCATGCCAATAGGTTCAATTGTCTTTGTACTGTTTGTCTGTGCAAAGTCTGGTATGACCTGGAAGAGATATATTGATGAGTGTAACGTAGGTAAGGGCTTTAATATGTCAGAGAAGTTATTCTTCTACTACCGTTATATTCTGACATCGATTGTGGTTGTAGTTTTGGCAATAGGCTACTACAAAATCTTTATCGGTTAATTAAATATGGGTGAGTGTATATAGCTTTCTATAAATACTCACCTAAAATATAAAACTCAAATAATAAGGTAAGTTAATAAGGATTTTTTATGGATTCAAGCAGAGAGCAGTTTAAAACCAGATTGGGCTTTATTCTGATTGCAGCAGGTTGTGCTGTAGGCATTGGTAACGTCTGGCGTTTCCCATATATTGTAGGACAGTACGGTGGTGCTTTCTTTGTACTAATCTACCTATTCTTTTTGATTGCGATGGGTATTCCTCTTTTAACAGTTGAATTAGCCATTGGTCGTGCTTCTAGAAGTTCTATTGCTTATTGCTATGAGAACTTAGAGGAGAGAGGTGCACAGTGGCATCACAACAAATGGTGGCAGTTAGCAGGTAACTACATCCTGATGTCATTTTACGGCGTGATTACAGGCTGGATGCTTTACTATTTCTTTGAGTTTGCTTCAGGCTCTGTAGCTCCACATCTTGAAAAAGATGTTGCTGTAGCTAACTTTGGCAGCATTCTGCAGGATCCTGCAACTCTATTCTCATGCATGGCTGCAGTTGTAGCATTTTCCTTCTTGATTGTAGCTTTAGGTGTCGTCAAAGGCATTGAGCGTTTTACCAAACCTTTAATGTTACTGCTGTTAGGTCTTTTAATCTTTATGGCTTTACGTTCTGTAACCTTAGACGGTTTCATGGACGGCGTGTCATTCTATTTAAAACCTGACTTTTCAAAGTTACAGGATAACTTTGGTGAAGCTGTCTGGGCTGCTATGGGACAGGCTTTCTTTACCTTATCAACCGGTATGGGCGGTATTGCTATCTTTGGTAGCTACATGTCAACAAAGCACCGTTTATTAAACGAGGCTCTGTTTATTGCTGGTTTAGATACAGCTGTAGCACTCCTTTCAGGCTTTGTAATCTTCCCAGCATGTTTTACCTACGGCATTAACCCTGATGCTGGTCCAAACTTACTGTTTGTTACCATGACCATGGTTTTTTCAAACATGAGCTTTGGCGCTTTCTGGGGAGCTTTATTCTTCCTGTTCATGTTAATTGCTGCTGTTTCTACTTTAATTGCTGTGTTTGAAAACATCATCGCAGCAAATCTTGAGCTATTTAAGATTGACAGAAAGAAGGCTGTGCTGATTAACTTTATCGTGATCTTAGGTTTATCAGTATTACCTGTTTTAGGTTTCAATGTTCTCTCAGATGTTCACATCATCGGTTCAAATACTGGTATTACTGATTTCTGTGATTTCTTAATTTCAAATAACATTCTTCCAATAGGTTCATTAGTATTCGTGCTTTTTGTAACCTCAAAGAGCGGTATGAAATGGGGGCGCTATATCCAAGAAACTAACGTAGGTGAAGGTTTTAAACTGACACCTAAGTTATTCTTCTATTACAGATACATTTTGACCACTGTAATTGCGGTATTGCTCATTATTGGTTATTACACAGTATTTAATCGAGCATAATACTTACAACTAGGTGCCATTGGACGTATAATCTCAGTGTATAAATAAAACACTGAACCAATGGCACCTTGTAGAAATGAAATCCAATAAGCTAATCAAAGGAATTATCTTTACTTTCTCTTTGTTACTTCCACTCTCTTTTTATACTCAAGCACAAGCAAATAACTCTAAAGGTCAGATTAGAACTTTAACCATCGAGCAGGCTGAAGCTTTAAAGCACCATAAATCTTCTGCAAAAAGAAGCTCTGCAAAAAAGAGTACAGCTCAAAAGAAATCTTCAAAGTCACGTAAAGCTACTGCGTCTAACAAAAAGACAGCACATAGCAGTACTAAAAAGAGCAGAAAAAAGAATACTAAAACACAAGCTAAAACTCGTGTAAGAACTACTACTCCTCAGGAAAGAGCTATACAGTCAGAATATGTAACTGCTCCATTTGATTTCTCGGATGAGAATCCACTAATTGCAACCACACCTACTTTGATTGCTCAAAGAAAGTATTTTGCTGATGCTGAGAGAGCTATTAAAAGTGGGGATACCGATACAGCTTTATCAATTCAGAACAACTACTTAAGAAACTATCCATTATCCTTGTGGATTGATTACTGGTATTTAGCTAACAATTTGGATGTATCTAAATACCCTCAGGTTAAACAGTTTATTAACTCAAAAGTTCATCAGGAATTAGGTCTTTTGCTAAAGAGAAAATACATTGAGTATTTATCATCTGTTGGTCAATACAAGTTAGTTTCAGATTTAATCGGTAAAAAGCCATTTCAGGATGACAGTGAGATGGCAAAGTCTCAACAGGCCCTTCAATGCCGCTTCTATGAAGCTCGCTGGCAACAGGGAATTGCTGATGTTACAGCAGCAACCTTTGCTTCAAAAATGTATTTACAGCTGTCTCCATATCCTTCAAGCTGTGCAGGTTTAATCTACCTTTGGGGACAGAATGGATATCTTGATGATAAGGTGCAACTAGAAAAGTTTGAAAGGGCATATATCACTAAAAACTACACTGAAACTACAAGATCATTAGCTCATGGTCTTGAACAAACTCAATTTGCATCTCGTGTAGCTCAAGAAATGTCACTTTATGACAATCCAGCAACAGTGCTTTCACTAGATTATGTTGAAGGTGATGAGAACACTCAAAGAACTGCTGTGCTTGCTTTTAAGAGATTTGCAAATCTTGATCCAAAGAGTGCAACTCCAGCTTTTGAAGCTTTTGCTGAGAAATTTAAGATCAGCGATACTGAAAGATTAGAGATCTTCCAGATCATTGCAAAAGGCTTTTTATCAAGACAGTCTACAGAGGAAGAAGTTCTATGGGTAGATAGAAATCTTCCTGCAGTGGTTTGGTCTGAAGAAATTAAGATTATGCGTATGCGTAAAGCCATCTGGTTTGCCCAATGGCAGATTGTTTATGACTTATATGATCATTTAACAGAGCTTGATAAAAATGCGGTTAACTGGCGTTATTGGAAAGCAAGAGCTGCCCATGAGATAGGTCGCACTCAAGAGAGTAAGTCACTCATGGCAAAGGTTGCTAAAGACAGAAGTTTCTTTGGTTTTTTAGCCGCTCAAGAATTATCTTTAAAAATGCCATTTAACCATGAGCATTTATCAAAATCAGCTCAATGGCCACAGACTGTAGCTAAAAATAAAGCTGCAGTGCGTTTCTTTGAATTTAGAGCTTTAAAGGATAGTAATGCAGCTATTGAATGGCGTGAAATTGCTAAGACTGGTACTAATGATGAAGCGATGTTAATGGCAGAGTGGGCTTTATCTACAGGAAACATCAGTTATGCAATTTCAAGTGTAGTAGCTGGTCAAAGATGGAGTGCTCTAGACTACAGATTCCCTAAGCCATTTTTGACCCTGTATCAGAAATACTCATCCTACTCTAATGTACCAATTTCATTCTTATATGGTATTTCTCGTCAGGAGAGTATGTTAAATCCTGATATAAAATCACCAGTAGGAGCTGTAGGTTTAATGCAGTTGATGCCTGGTACTGCTAAGATGGTATCCAGAAAGAATAACTGGTCATATTCAGGAACTGGTGATTTAGTAGTCCCTGAGAACAACATCAGATTAGGCTCAGCATATCTTAGAGACATGCTAGACAGATTTGATAACAACAGAATTTTAGCAGCTGCTGCCTATAACGCAGGTCCTGGCAGGATCAACATCTGGAAATCAAAAGATGGTAAGGGTAGAGATGCGGCGATGTATGTTGAGAATATCCCTTTTAAGGAAACAAGGCAGTATGTTCAAAATGTTCTTCTGTATGACACAATTTACAAAAAGCTGTTAACAGGTCAGGAAGACAGATTATTGAACTCAAATGAATTGGGATATAGATACTAATTTTTTGAAAAACCGTAGGTTCTTGTAGACACTACTCTTTACAAAGTATCAAAATTTGCTATTATATTCACCGTTGCCCAGGTGGTGAAATTGGTAGACACGCTACTTTGAGGGGGTAGTTCTGCAAGGAGTACGAGTTCAAGTCTCGTCCTGGGCACCATTGAAGAAGACAGCACAGGCTGTCTTTTTTATTTTTGGCCTGTCTGCCTTAAGATCTTCTCCTGAACCTGATAGCAAGTGGAATAACGGTCCACTGAGAACCATGACAGATGAAATCAGTGCAGAAAAAGTATATTTATTGTGTTCAGAACAGTATCTTCCAGAAAAAGACAATCTTGTAGAATGGGTTCACAGAGGCTCTGATGCCAAAGTTCAGGTCATCGATACAGAAGTTAAAGATCCAACCTCATATGAAGAGATAAAAAAGGCGCTTAACATCTTTTACGATAAGTATTTTGATGAAAAAAACGGTTCAAAATACAGGTTTAACATTACTGCCGGAACTACTGCCATGAAAGTCATGACTTTCTGTGCTGGTACAAGTTTTTTCATGGGCGCCAGATTTTATACAACTCATGATCCTAAGCTTGTAAATAATGAAATTTACTACCGTCAGATCCCTCAGCTTTAATCCTCATTAACTCTTTTTCTTCTGATTGTATTAAATCAACCGGGAAATTATTTGAAATACCGCAAGTTTTTTTGCTTTACATAAAATTTTCATACTTTTAAATACAAAAAACTTAGGTTTGTTTTAAATGGTCTTGAGCTGCAACGGAATAATACTATCCGTAAGCTCCATTACCTTCTTTCTGTTCCTTGCAACAACCTCTTTTGAGGTGTTTGCATAACAGTAGATACAGCCGTGAGAACAGGTGTTGTACATTCCTATATCCTTACTCTCCATACATCCGCATTCCTTACGCTGTCCCTTATCTTTCATCCTGTTAAAATCAAGTGAGGATGAAACTTTAAAGGAGGCTGTATTACCAGCTCCATTTTCCATTAAAGAGAACAAGTCATAAGATTCTTCAGACTTCTGCTTTTTATTCTTTTTGGTAAAAGAATGCAGATAATCTGTAAGTTCTCTGTCATCAGAAAAGAGTTTCTCCATAAGCTCACCGTCAATACAGCGGTTGTGCTCAATCCCGTATGCTTCAAGATCAAGATCTTCAGCACAGGTGGCAAGGGTAAAGTCCCAGCCAAGTTCATGCCAGCGCTGCTGAATCTTTTTAAGTCCGTCTGCAATCTCATTTTTCTGAGCTAAACTCAGTTCTGCTCTTAACACATTGTCTCTTGTGAAAAGACCGTGTGTTTCCTTTATAAGGTTGTTCTGAACCTTTCTGTAGGCTTCCACATCAATAAAGCTGAAGACAAGTTTTGAGGTATAGCCCTTTAATCTTTTTGAAAGGTTCCAGATCTTGATTAAAAGATCACGTGTGGAAAGATTAGGAGTTGTTATCAGAGGATCAAATCTCCAGATAACTCTGTTTTTTCCGATACGGTTTGAAAGCTCAATAAAGGTTTCAATTCGCTTTTCCAAAGGGGCCACATTAGGTTCAAAGCCCTCGTTTTCATAATCGTTTAAGGTGAACTGGAAATAGTAGTGAATACCAGTTTTATCAAGCTCATCAAGATAAGGCATTAAAGGACGTGGATTTTTAGTCCAGAAGACAATGACTCTAGTTCTGTCATAGGAGATATACATAGGTTTCTGATTAAATGGGTTTACCCACACAGAGTAGCCTTCATTAAGTCTCTGCATGAACCATTTTGCAAAGAATGCCGGAATATCAGTTGATCTGCTTGCAGAAACAATTACAGGATGTGATGCCTCAACTTCAGTACCTGATTTTAGAGTGATATTTTCCTTTAAAATTGCCATGTGTCCTGTATCCTTTTTCTAAGTTCTCTCCGATTAACTTAACAGACTGTCTCAAATTTCGATTTTATAAAGCTTAATGCTCTGTTTTCCTATTCATTCCCACATCGAAGTCTTTGGATAAAGAGAAAGATGTCAGCTTAGGTTGTTTCAATAAAGTCTTCATATCCCGCTAATGCTAATATTGTTCAGCCATTCATAATTCACAGCAGCTATCATTTCAGAGCATTTTTATTCACTGCCCATATTATGCCTTAAGAATGAATAATTATCGCTTGCTGAAATGACAGTGTTTTAATTAGGTCTCATTTTAAGAAGCTTTTATGAAAAACAGGTTATTCTTGTCTTACATGACATCGCAAACATACTTCAATTTCCTTTCTATGTTCTCACCGACTACTTTAAAATTGAAGTCGCTGAAATCATTATCAGAAAGTCCCTCATTAAAGGCACAATGAACCTTACCATGACATAGGATCATAGCAACAAAACATTCAGGATCATGGTTGTGCACACTTTGAGCAGCTCCTCTTTCCTGAATCTGGCATGAATCGCTGCTGTCAGCCCTTCTTTCCTTATTGAGAAGACATTTCTCAGGTTTACCTTTGCCTTCAGTTATGCATGCACAAGGTCTTGGGTATACAAGATGCATGTCCTGATTAGTCCCGCAGTATTTAAGATAGTTAAATACCTGATGGGCTAAAAGACGATTGGTCATTGTCTTATTATTGAAGCGATCTTCAATCAGATAAGCACTGTCTACAACAATTACAGCACCTCTTTGAGACAGCAAAGATGCAAATACGTGGAGAAAGCTTGCATAAGCAAAATTGCTAAATGCTTTGCTAAAGAGATTATATCTTAGGCTTATTCCTGAAAAACTGACATAATTCTGGATAATTTCTCCAATGCCTTTAAAGGTGGTGATGATGTCATAGATGCAGCCTTGCAGCTTTTCCTCAAGAGAGTCAAAACTTCTGTATATTGACTCATCAGATGTATTGTCAAAGGTAAAGTTAACAGTTTTTAAGGTGATGCTGCAGTTTTTACCTTTCAGAACACCTGACTGTTTTATCTCATTGTATGCTTTGAACAGTTCATTAAGCTGTTCAAGTGCATCTGGGTTGCCGTCAACAGCTGTAACTTCTATATCAGGGTATGAAGTCAGATCTGATGTGGCCAGCATATCAATGATCACTGAAAGTGCACCTAGAATATCTCCACCGTTGCCGCACATTACAGACAGTATTCTGATTGTCTCCTTTGAAGACACAAACATCTTACTTACAGCAGGTTTTGACAGATACATATTGCAAAGATAGGTAGCCTCTGCAGCTGATCTTGGCAGGTATTTAAACATATATCCCAACCACTGCTCTTTTGAATGGTTAAGATTCTCCCTTACTGAATAGAAATTAAGAGGTACAGGCTGAACGAAATTCTGAGCATAGTTACTGATAACAGCACTGATTGCATTGTCGATATCACAGTCGTAAGGAAGGTATTCATTGAAAGAGCAGCACATATTCTGTTCTCCTCAATTGTTGAAACAAATGTTTTGATATGTTTAATAATGCAATAACTATGTCAACTTTGTTTATTGTTTATAAATTAGTAAGTTAGTTAAATAGCGAAATTATGCTTAATTATATACATTTATAAAATTATGTAATTTTAATTTATTAAAATTATAAAAGGATTTATTTTTATCATAACAGTGAAAATAAGTAAACCGGTTTTATTTTAAAAAATGAATCCTGATCTGATTAAAAAGAACAGTTATTTTTTTACTGAATTTTTGAAACTTAACAAATAAAAATACAGTTAAATCAATAAGTAATACAAGATAGGGCAAGCCTTTTTATAAAACTGGCACGGTACTTGTATTATATTCTTCTCAGAAGCGAAAAAATCTTCGCATCTTTTTTGAATTATGCCGAAACTTACAACTTCGATTTGAAATTAAGCAAACAGTCATCTGTTCAGTTCCCTAAATCATTCTGATTAGAAGAACTTTTAAGACTGTTGAAAAACATAAACATCGTGTAGTTCAAAAGAGGAAGATCTCATGACCACAACTTTAACCGCTTCTTTAAAAAAGGGTATTACTTTGGCTTTGATAAAGGAGGAAAACTCCTTGATTTTGCTGTCCTAGTGGAAATTGTTCTTTCACTTGCAGCAGCACACTGTGAATACATTGCTTCACAGCCGATGTTTACATAAACGGTAATGTAGCAGAGATATCTTCTGTGAGAGTGGTAATGCTGATCTTAAAGCAGCACTGTCTGAAAAGAAGATAAGAGCGAGGCTACATCTTCAGATACCAAAGGTAAAGACAGAAAACTGAAAAAATATTTCAGCAGTCTTTACGTGATGAGCTGCAATTTGTCTGCCACTGCAATTCATTTAGCTGTTTACAGAGATGCATTCTGCTTGTTGTCTTAAACCAGGCAGCTCGTTTGACGGCAGCTTCCGTATGAAGATGGAACTTATCTGATAGTTAACTGCTTTTAACGGCATCAGATTGAATGTTGGGTAACCATAAGAACAGTGGAGAGTGCGTATGTTTTTACAGTCAGATTTTACCTGTTCAGATTTTTTCTATGTTGTGATTTTTGCGGTGTTGTCTGGTCTTATCACCCTATACTGCAGGATCTTTAAGATTAAAGCTGTAGAGACAGCAGTCGGTCTTGTACTGTTCTCATGTCTTTATTGGATATTTTACTTTGCAGATGCCTTTATGAAGTAGAAGTGATTAACTTCTACTTCATAAGGATACCTTAAAAAAATCAACAGGATAACTTCAGTAATCAGAGAGAATAAATATGGAATATTTTGGTTTGTTTGTCATCTATTTAATGTGCTTATGTTTTTTCTCATTTTTATGGAAAAAGTGGGACCGCTCTTTTAAGGAGAGAGTAGGGCAATTTGTCTTTTATACCGTGTTTTACTGGGGATGTCTGTACATCCTTCCATAAAAAAAAGGTGAAGATCTTTTTTAGCTCATACCTTTGGGGCATGGATGTTTTGAAAGTTCTTTTTGATTTCTTCTCAGGTTGTATTCCTTACTTTTGCCGCCTGAGCTTTTTGTTTGTTATAGCATTTTTTGCTGTTATATAACGGACATTTGCGCAATTAAAACAAAGGCATTTGTCGCAAGTTTTAATTTTTTGCGAATATCCACTGGAACTAATGTGATCTGCGCAAATAATTTTCTGGTATCTTCGTGATAATCTGCAGTAAGCCACAGAAAACATGTAAATCAGATCACTAAAATAAAGTTTTAGGCTTTTCTACAGTGAAAGTTTTGCTTTGAATAATAACCATAAAGGCATCATTTTTGATGTTCAGTACGCACATAAATGTGTGTATGGGGCTTTTTACTCAGCATCAGTTAATAGGAATATAACATCAAATGTCTGACAACTTCATCTCTAAGAGCGAATGTGAAGCGATGTTTAAAGAAATTTTTCAATCCTGTGGAATTAGAAATTATGGTGTTTATTCTGTTTTGGAAGATGGCTCAGACGCGCCTGGTGTGCTGGATGGGGTATCTACTGAAAGGGATGTTATTGTTTACACCAGTGATGTAAACAAAAAGGATAAAATTCAAAGTTTTATTGGAGATCTGGGGGATATTATAGAGGCAGACCAGTACCTAATTATTTTTGTTGACGACTCTAAGCCTGTTCAAAAGATTTGCATAAAAGCAAGAAAACAAAAGCTTTCTGTTGAACAGCAACCTCTGCTTTTAGAACGAGAGCTTGATCCGTGGTTAAGAACTTTTATTTATGATGAAATGAAGGCTAAATACAGTCCAGATCATTTAAAAGTAGAAAATAATACCGAAAATACTGATGAAGATAATCTTTGGTATCTTGGTACTTATTTTCCAAGGACCTTTGTTGAGATATCTTCAATTCTTACCAATCTGCTTTCAAATCAAAAGATTTTTGAGGAATTCGAAAAAAAGTCAGTTATTAGAGTTCTTTCAGCTGGATGCGGAACTGGAGGAGATGTGGTTGCAGTGCTGAAGGTTTTTCATGAACTGTATAAAAATACAAAACAGGTTGAAATTCAGGCTGTTGATGCTAATTCAGGTGCACTATCTCTGATGAAGAAGGTTGTTGGCAGAGCATCAGGTGAATACGGAATAAATCCTGCCATTGGTACTTTCAATAAAGATATTGATAATTACTTTGATTCAAGGTCTCCTGTAACAGCACCTGAAACAAAATTTGATTTGATCATTACTTCAAAAATGCTTAATGAAAAGGTATCTGTTACAGTAGGGCAGGAACAAAACGTATATTATAATTTTACAAAGAATGCATATGAATATTTGGACGAAACAGGCCTTTTAGTCATATCTGATGTAACCAATAAACCGAATTATCCTTCGGTATATGGAGGTATCCATGAACGATTCTATCCTGAAATCATGAATGAAGGTATTAACAAAGCGGTTTTAGAGTCAGACAATCTTTATTCTCTGATACCTGTATCGTGTGCCCGTGTTGGTGGAATATGCCCATCTATCGATTGTTTTTCTCAAAAAGAATTTTTAATCAAAAATCTTCCGGGAGAATCGTGGCAAATAAACGCAAGCTCTAAAATCAGCTACAGAGTACTCTGCAAGAGTCAGATTTATAAAAAGTTTAATATTCATATAAGTTGTAGGGTAAAAATCTCTTCCAAAAACTATTGCAACTATCTTGTTAATGCTGTTACAGATCAAGTATCAGAAATTGATGGCTTTGATATAAGTAATTTAGAGTGCTAGAGTTGTTAAAGCTCGAGGTGTATGTATGCTTGATTTTGAAAAGTCACCATTTGCAGTAAAAACAATTAGAAAACCTTATAATTCTGTTACATTTGATTTCTCTTTTGACAGGCAGAATTTCGGTAAGCAATCAAAATCACATCTCATTAAAACAAATGAAGATGCAATGGTGTCTCTTGGATATTAAGGAGCAGGTATGCCACTGACCTTAGCTGAAACTCTTTCTAAGACAGCCAGAATTGGACTTAAAGTAGTAGAAAATAATTTAAAAGCAATTGAGAAACTGTCGATGGCAGGTTTTAGCCAGTGCAAATGCGTTGAATCAATTTGCTCAGAAAGCCTATACACATAGTACATTATGCAATTCGAAAGAGGGAGACTGTACGATGAACCAGATAGCTCAAGAATCACCAAGAAATCAGAGTGATGTATCTCAAAATGGTGTCAGATCTTTTATGATTAAAGAATCTGAACTTGATGATGTTCAGAGAAAAATTATACAAAGAAAAGCTGATTCTAACCAGATTATCTCTGGCTGTGCAGGGTCCGGTAAGACTATTATTGCTCTTTGGAAAGCAAAAGAGCTTATTGAAACAAAGCATGCTTCTGTTCTTATTATCACATATACAAAAGCACTTGTATCTTTTATTGAAACTGCCTGTCAAGCCATAGGAATTCCAGGTTCCAGCTTACGCAGCCTGAACAACTGTTATCGCTGGAGAAAAGTTTTTGTTGATAATGATAATTTTGAGTGGAAAAAAGAAGGGTGGAAATCAGGCTACTATGATTACATCATAGTGGATGAATCTCAGGATCTGGACAAAAGCCAGGTTCAAGACATTAAACAGCACTGTCAGTATGCATTGTTTCTTGGTGATGATAAGCAGAGCATATTTGATAATAAAGTTTCCCTTTTAGACATTAAGAATCAGCTGAATACAAGAATTGATACTTTACTGTTTAATTACAGATTGCCAAAAAAGCATGCAATGTTTGTAGACTCTTTGGGTTGTGACAGTAATCTCGTCGACAGGTGCAGAAATGAGAGTGATGAAACTCCATATCTTCTAAAGTACAACAGCTTTACCGATGAACTTGATGAAATAATGAGACTTGTAAAGAATAACCATTATCAGGACGTGGGGATCCTTTTCGATTCAAGGCAGAAAGTGTCAGAAGCAAAATTATATTTTGAAAGCAAAAACTTTGAGGTAGAAGTGAAGACCGATGGTGACTTTGAAATGAATTTTGTTTCATCAAAGCCAAAGTTGATGCCTTATCACAGTTCAAAAGGACTACAGTTTGAAACTGTTTTTTTACCTGAATGTTCAAGTTCTAGTCATCTTAATGCTCTTTATGTTGCATTAACCAGAAGTTTTAAAAATCTTTACATTATGTACAGCGATTGTCTTAGTCCATACCTTAGAAATATAGATTCAGAACGTTATAAATCCTCATTAGTGGAAAAAATCTGGGATATCTAATTATGATGCTGTATACCGTTGTCCAATCAGACAGTTTTAATAATATTTTTTCTACAGAAAGCCTATCTCCTGTTTCATTTTATGAGAAACGTAATTTTGGATACAGGAACTATAAAAAGTCTGAACTTATAAGAGATAATTTTATAGTTTTCTTTACAGAGCAGATTAGTACATATGACCAAAACTGGTCAGGTGAAAACTTTCCTGTGACAGTGGCAATATCAGACGAGTTACTGGATACAAAATTTAAAAAAGATTTAGGCAATGGAATATTCGCCTATTCGAAAACAGTTTACTTCAGAGCTCAGAGTGATAAGACCAGATTTATTTTTAGAAATGAAGAAGAGCAAAATGAGGCTATTGCCTGTACTTTGAGAAGTCGCGACAGCAAAATGGTGGACTTTTACAAAGAAAACGGCTGTTTTACAATTTTTCAGGAAACAAACTTAAGAGTAATTTCTGAATCAGATCTTAAAGTTATTGATTCAAATTGTTCAATTTCTGAAACAACTGTTGAAGAATCGGTTCTCAGCGACAATTATATTGATAAAGTAAAAGGTGCTGTCTACGGATACATCATTGGTACCATATTAGGTGAACGCCAAGACTATATTATTAAAAAAAGACTTTTGTCAGCAGTGTTCAATCAGAATTTCTGTTCGCCAAATATAGATAAGAGCAAACTTCTTTCATCTTATAAATCATTACTTGGTGATATAGAAGTATCGTGTAAAAAATCTTTCCGTGAAGATCTTTATGAACAACTTACTCACCTGATAAGAAATGTATTTGAGATATATGTACAGATATCAGATTTAAAAAGAAAAAAATCATCTTCTGCAACAGAATCACAACTGTCCTCTTTTGAAGATCAACTTAAATCTCTTAGAAATAGAGTTGATGCTCTTTTAACAGAAAAATATAAAGACGTAATTTCATCTGTTCCTGACACTCTTTTTGAAGAGCTCCCACAACTTGTTCCATCATTCAATACTCAAAGTCATGTGGAGCTAAGATTCTCAAGAAAAGACTGCAAGCTTGAGTATTTGCACACTTTTATCGAGAGTCTGATGAATGAAACTCTCTTTACAGAGAAAAATTCCGAATTTAGAAAATTCAGCGAAAGAGATGTAAAAATTACATTCGTTTCACAAATTGCTGCTCCTCTGTTAAAAGAACTCAATAATAAATATGTTCCTAATCGCTGGGATAAAAATTTAAATTATAGTGAAAGAAAAGCAGATCAGAAACTTATCAATCAGCTGCTTAATAATCTTCAGAATTCAAGTGAGATAGACGAAAAACTTATAAAAAGTAAGGTAATGAGGGCATTTATTATTTTTGCTCAGCAGGGAGAGGCTCTTATTACCAATATGGAAAACTGTCTTCTACAGGCAGGTGCACATAAGGACGTTTTTGCTTTTGCCTATTCATTATGGGGAGCTTTGTTTGGGTACAGTGGTATAGATAAAGTTTCAATGAATCTGTTTTCTGATTCAGATAAAAATAAGGTTTTATCTATCTATGAAAAGGTAAATGAAAATCTTAAAAACCTTATCTTTTCTGATAATGAAGATCGTGTTTCATATATGCAAAGGTATATTAAGCGTTTGCAGGAAGATAACAACTATCTCAATAAGATTGTATATCTGAAACAGTTTGATCTTATTGATGAGAAGTACGAAGACAAAAATAAAAATATCTTAACAACTTCATATGAAACTGTAACACCAGTGGCTGAACCTGTAACTCCAGTACCTGCACCTGTAACTCAAGTGCCTGATCCTGTATCCAGTGAAGATTTGCAAAATAATCAGGACGAAATAAAAGAAGAATCAAATGTGGTTGCAGAAGATAAGCTACAAGATAATGACTATCAGCAAAGAATCTGTGAACTCGATAAAAAGTTTGAAAATGTTTTAAAAGAAAAGATTTCACTTACTAAAGGGCCACAAGATGGTAAATTTGGTTCTGACGTATGTGAGTTCTGTAAATTTATTTATGAAATTGAAAATAGAGAAAAATTTAAAAATTTAGAGTTTCAAGAAAATGAAATATCAAAGGATGAATTTGTCCTTGCCTGGAAAGAATTCTGTATTTATTTGATTGAAAAAGATAAAAATTTCAGTAAAAAAATTCAAAACAGTATAAAGGCTTTTACTCCAAAACAAGAAGAGTCGCTTAAGTTTGATGGAGCTGGCGATTTATACTCTAAATTGCTAAAGGAATTTGAAAAGAAGTATATTAAAAAGTTCTTTGCTAACTATTATTCCAAAGAATTATGTTTTGTTTTTGGAAAAGTAAAAATAAATCTTGAAGATATTATTTCTACAGAACCTAATAAAACAGAGAATGAAGGTGAAGGTTAAGATTTAAATTAGCCTCACTGTGTATATGAATATTTATCTCCAGTGCTCACATCAATGACCTGCAAATCTGATACAGGTCATTGATGAACCGATAATTCCATCTCCAGTTCAGTGAAGTCAGCTGATTTTAACTGAAACTCAACTGCACCTGAGCCAAAATTTTAAAATCACAACAATTTGAACTACCTGTCTAGTCTCTTAATCAACTTAACTGCTACAGGGAGAGATGTCTTTTTATAGAACAAAACCACATCTCCATCAACGATGATTTTAATAAAATCATCTTCAGACATAATGAAACAACTAATTTCAGGCAGGCTTTCCCCAGAATCATTTGCTGGTATATACACGGCATTTACTTCGCCAGGTGTAATGTTTTTAGAAAAAGCTATAAAACCAGAATCCGGTTCATCGTTTTCCTTACCTAATAAGAATTTTAATCCAGACTCTATAAGCTCATGAATATTGCTAGTATCAAAGAGTCTAATCCTATAAATTGGAACCTGTCTGTTAACAGAAATTAAAGCTTCCTCTGTCTTATTAAGAGAATATCTTTTTTTGTTATTTCCACTTTTTCTGGAGATTTCAAAATCAATTAATATGTATTTTCGTAGTTTTATAGCATCTGCGCCAGTTGAAATCGGAAATAATTCTTCTGTTTTAATTTGATTAAACTTTATTTCAGGAAAAATTGTTTTTATTAACTTCAAATTAACATAGGCTATAGGCTGAATATAGTCAGAATCTTCATGTCTGACAACACAAAGCAATCGTGCTATAGAACCAAATTTATATTTACTGATATCTACTGGATATTGCCTTTCAATTATCTTCTCTGTTTGTTCAGTTTCACCCTTTTTATGCGGTTCTTCTTTTTTTATCAGATCATGTTTATTTAAGGATTCTTCCTGTTTATCTTTTTCCTGCGGAAGAATTGTTTTGAGCTTCTTTTGGTGTTTCTTTTTGGGCTTACCCTTTAATATTGTGACTAACGGTTTCTTTAGTGTCTGTTCTTCTGTTTTGTTGGACTTTTCACTACAAATATCTGCAGCAGGGGTGAATTTTCTTTTTATAATTAAAGACGTTTTACTTTCAGATCTAACTATGAATCCGTTATTAACTTCTCTTTCAATAATGGGATTGTTCCTTAAATACACTTTTCTATTAAGGTCCTGACTGTGAATATTTTGCTTTTTTGACAAAGATAAGTTGGCATAAATGTTTTCTAACATCGGATCATCTGATGATTTGTTCTTTGTTTGGGATCCCTTTTTAATAATTGTTACATTATGTACTTTATTCTTTTGGGAAAAGTGTTTTGAACTGTTTTCGTCACTACCTGTAACAGAATCATCCAAATCTGCTTTTGATAATGATGATTTTTTTATGACAAAGATCTTGTCGCCAAGTTTTACTTTTGCATGGACATTGTCAGTCGATACTTCAAATACAACCTTTTGGTTGTACAACCCTGAAGTTGCATCGTTTACTAAATATGTATTTCCCGGCTCGAGATAAACATTGCTTTGTTTTGCTTTTTTTTGATGAGCCCTAAAAGGAGTTTTTTTCCTTTTTCTGGTAAAAAAAGGATCATTATCCTCATCTGTTCTTCTTTTGATTTGGACAACATGATAAGGAGAACCCTGTAGCTGACTTAATCCCATAGCCTGATATTTTGATGTATGTTAATAAAAAGTTCTGAAACTTCGATTTAAACATTCCTAGTTAGCTGACTATAAAAATTCAAATCAGGTCAGCTTTCCTTCATGTATTATCACACGGCTATCTAATTATTCTTCACGTTCATCTTAAATCTGTAAGCAACATCTATTTTATTTTCGGGTTCGTGGATAAAATCACTGTGTTGCTCAATAACAAAAGTATCCTGTGATCTCCACAAACAGGATCTTTCGATCGGACTGAACTGGAATAATGTGGCAAACTAATAAGATCTGTTCTGTAACTGTAATTTTCCCTAATTCATAGTTCTCTCGGACACTTCTATATAAATCCCATATGAGCTTTTAGATCTGGTTTTGTGATGTTTTCTGTAACAGATGACACCTATTGCAGATTTTTGTCAGAATGACATATGTGTATCTGATGTATACATCCATTTTTTATCATCTTTCCGATTTACAGATTTTTTTTGACTGATATCAATTACTTTTCTAATAAATTATCCATCGTTTTTTTTTATGGTATAAAGATCCTGTCGATAATTTTTATACGCAGTAAATAATATTCTGAAGCCTTTTCAAAAGTTATTCTCTGACATAAAAATTAATTATCAGTTTTAAAATCTGACCGTCCCAGGCTTAAATTATCTGTATGGAGCCGTCAGAACTCCAAGTTTCGCAACATTTAGCAAAAAATTCAATTTGGGTGAATTTTATGAGTGAACAGCAAATATCTGAACACGTGCAGTTTTCAATAATATCAGTACCGGATAAAAATCCTGTATTTGATCTTTCAAGAGTTCCTTCAGTGGATTCTGGTAAGGAAATATTAACTGGATGGTTGCAGCAGGTTTCCAAGGACTTTGCCTTTTACGAGAAACTTGATGCTAAAAGACGTGAACTCATGAATATGAATATAGCCAAAACTCCTGACAGTGGAAGCAGTTTCTTGTTGGAGTTTATGTTCTTTGTATTAGGATTTGCAATTATTATATTCTTACCTGTTTGGGGCATAAGTTCAATTGTTGACTATTTTAAGCCCAATGTAATTTGTTCATATATCACCTGGAAAAACTGTCTGATTGCAGATGTTATTCTGAGCATATATGTGGCCTATTCTGACAAAAGAAGTTCTGCAAAATTCAAAAAAGAATGGAAACAGAAAGTGGCTGATATTGATACTCTTTTCCAAAATGAGAACTTCTCAAACCTTTATATGAAAACAATTGATCTCCTTGGTGTTGACTACAGAGACAGTGTTGCCACAGATAAATTCGCTATGTATTTTATAAATGGCAGATGTGACACCTTAAAAGAGGCTAAAAATTTATACGAAAAAGAGTGTGCTAATAAGCGCCTTGAACACAGACTGAACGATATTGATGACAGAGCTTCAGCTGCCATGCGACTTGCTGAATCAGCAGCATCAGTTGCCAGTGCAGCATATTCAACAGCAAATGCCGCATACAACAAAGCTAACAGATACTAATTTTTAGATTGGAGAAATAATATGTTTTCATTAAAAAAAGTGATACTGGTGGTACTTGCAACCTCATTTCTTACAGGATGTGGCGGTCCTTCAGAAGAGGACTGTAAAGTTGCTATAGACAAACCTCTTGCAGAGATTGAGGCTGTAATGACTCTGCCAGGCAGAATAGAAGGGGATTTTGAATCCGATTTTACACTGCTTGTTGCACTTCCAAAAAGTGATCCTCTTGTTAAAGAAAACAAAGAGCTGATAAATAACAGAGGATATGAATCAGATAATGAAAGAGAAAAATTCAAAAGAGATCTTGAGCTGTCTCAAGTCCTTGAAAAAGCTGGTTATGTAAAGCTTGAAAAGGGAATTTTTGAAACAGAGCGGTGTTATACCTCTCTGTCATGCAAAATGGAAAAAGTAGCCGCATACAAAGTAACACCAACAGACAAGTTTAAAGAAGTAAAGGGCTACACAAGAATTAAAACTCCTGCCTTAAAGGTTGGCACCTTTGTTTCAGATAAGATTAGTGAGTTGCAGAAGACTCCAAGCAATGAAAACGGCATTGAGTACTATGCTTTCACCTACACAAGAAAACTTGCAAATATTCCTGAAGGATTAACTTCTGATATCTCAAAACTTGCATTACCTTTAGACAATGCAGGCATATACATAAAAAGAAAATTCGAAAACCGAGTCTGGAAGAACGGTTCAGACTGGGAGTATGACAAGAGATCATACTCTGTAAGGTAACTAACTTTATAAGTCCTGACCATATGAGTCGGGACTTTTTCTTAGGGAAACTATGTTTCAGTTTAATTTGAAAAGAAGAGATATTGTAACAGGCGTTCTTGTGTCGCAATCATGTCTGAAATGATGTCAGTCGAGCGCGTTAAGATCACTGATAGATTCAGCATCTTCGATCAGAGCTGGTTATACTGGTAAAGATGCCTTTTTCTTTACGCTGTATTTATCAGTCCCTGAGTAAATGATAATTTTATGCTCCACTTTACTGCAACACGGTATATTCTGCACAATTCCTAAAAGAAGGTTGGGAAATAATTCTCAACCTGATTTACTTCTGTTTTTCAGACTCCTTTTCAGAAATTTCTTTGATACATCTCATAATTTACTTTTATAAGTATGCAGTCATGACTAAAAGCCTGTAGTATAAATTTAATTCTAAGCAGTAAATTCAGGCATAAAAGTCCTTTGGATCGTTTATGAGTCTTTTAGAAACTCAGTTTGTTTTTCTGTAACGAAAATAAGTCGCCAGTGCCTTGTCTTTCTTATCTATCTGGCTGTCCTTATTCTGACAGTCCTTTTCAAGTCTGCTTACCTTTTGTCGCAGCTCTTTTATCTCTGTTTTCTGCTGCTTTATATCAGCTCTGCTACAGACTCTTCTAAAGCCTGACTGCATTCAGATTTCCATCTTTCAAGTCCGCTCTTGTAAATACCATGCTTTCTGCAATACTCTCCTACTTGCTCGTCATTCATGGATGCTGTCTCAAGTACAACTGAAAACTTGTCTTTAAGACTCATTTCTGAAGCCTGCTTACCAAAGACTCCATTGATTTCATTAACACTCATGCCTTGCTCTTTACCTACTGAATTTTTGTACATAGATAACCAAGTATAAGCTGTTGCCATAAGCTCTTTACTCCTAACCGTACAGCATTATTCCTTATCTGCTATAATGAAGACAGCTAAGATTTAAGGAAACAGCTTTATGTCAGAGAGTACTGTCAATTTACTTAATAATCCTTATGGAAAGGTTTCATTTGATACATTTCGTCTTAAGAACAGGGCTTTTGTGGATAAGAGTCTGTCCATAAAATTTCTTGATGACGACAGTATGAGTGATTATCCTGTACTCTTACGTCCCCGTCGTTTTGGCAAGTCTACTTTTGTACAGATGCTCAAGTGCTACTATGACATTTCCTACAAGGATAGATATGAGGAGCTGTTTTCTGGAACAAAGATTTATGATGTGGCTCTCCCAACTCACAACAGCTACCATGTAATTGACTTTGATTTTTCTTCTGTATCTACCGGCGATAAAGATGTTCTTTTAACCAGTTTTTTTTCGGCTGTAAGTGATGGAATTGATGAATTTTGTCTCAGATATCCTGATTTTGAATTTGATTATTCAAATTTAAACAAGAACGATGCGGCAACTCTGTTTACTGAATTTTCCAAGGCCTACAGAAAGTTTGCTAAAAGGCAGAACCTCTATGTCATGATTGACGAATATGACAAGTTTGCCAATGAGATACTTTCCCAGAACTTAGCCTTATTTTTAGATATTACCAGTAGAAATGGTTTCCTTAAAACCTTTTATTCTGCAATAAAAAATTTTGCAAAAAACACCATCGCCAAAACCTTTATTACAGGAGTCTCTTCTGTTTCTCTTGATTCACTAACTTCTGGCTTTAATATTGCTCGTAATGTAACTTCTAGGGCTTGTTTTAATGAGTACGCAGGCTTTACTGAAGATGAACTGAATATTCTCATTCCAAAGCTTGTGGATGTAGAACAGTTGGGAGTCTCCACCAAAGACATCATTGAGAGAATGAAACCAGTCTATGACGGTTACTGTTTTTCAGCTGAGGCTGATAATACAGTCTACAACTCTTCCATGTGTCTTTATTATCTGGATAATGTTCGTGAGAAAGGAGTATTCCTAAATCCAGAGGATTATCTCGATCCTGCCTGCGATCAGGACGGATATAAGCTTGAGGAGTTGTTTGGGCTTGCTGACAAAGACATTGTAGATACCATCATTGACAGATATCTTCAGGGAGAGCCATTTAATCTGCAGAAACTCTCTGAAAATATCAATCTGAACCAGGTAAGGAAGTACACTCGAGAGCAGCTTTTATCCATGCTCTACTACCTTGGTTATCTGACCGTCAACAGAAATTCAATCTTAGATAGTGGTATATCTCTTGTAATACCAAATCAGTTCATGTCAAAGCTTTTTGCAAACTGTACCATCAAGTTCAGATTCAGAAGCAATGTAGTATTTTCATCACAGAAACTTGATATCTCTGAAATGATGTCCCTTAAGGATGATTTATCCTCTTTTACCTCATCCTGTACTGAATTCTTAAGTCTGATTATGTCAAATCAGGTTTTATACCATATGAATGAGATGGCTTTAAATCTGGTTTTATACGCTAAACTTGAAGAGCTTTCTAATGATGATTTTGAGGTAAGTCTGCAGAGATCTCTAAGAGTAACAGGCAAGGGAGAGAAATTTGCAGATTTGGTTATAACCGTAAACAAAGGCACAAGCAATGAGTGTATCTACCTTATTGAGCTTAAATATCAGACTAAAACAGAGGCTTCAGATAAGAGCAGTGAAAGCACTCTAAATAAACTCATTATAAAAGCCTCTGAAGAGGTTTTAGAATACAAATCAGCACTAGACTTTAAAGGCAAGAATGTCAAAGCCTATGCTATGATCTTTGCCGGTCCTGACTGCATTTACTGTCAGCAACATTAGTAGAGTGCGCAAACAGATGCTGCTAAAGTTTACAGGTGTGATTACTGCAATGCCAACTCTAGGAGAAAATCCGATCTTCGACAGTTGTACTAATGTACAATTCTCCCAGTCATTGATAGATAAGACTTGGAGGGTATTTCCTTTCTTAATCGTCAATAATCATTTCTGGCGACGTTTTAATTTTTTTCAAAATATTTTTTAGGGTATCTTTCATAACAATCTGCTTGCCTAATTCTTTAAGGTCAAAGCATTCGAGAAGTTCTGACATCAGCTCACTGTTGTTGTGGTCAGGGGAAAAGGCCTGACCTTCTGCTATGCTGATTAAGCTCAGCTCTCTAATAGCATCGAGTATCTCAGGTACAGTATATTTGCCCTCAGGATATTTCAGATTATCGATATGGTGTTTTGCAATCTTTCTTTCTATGCCTCTGATAATAAGTAAGGCCATAAAACAGGTCTGAAAGTGAGCTACAATTCTTGAGTCTTTATTATGATAGAAAGGACGTGATTTGAGGTTGGTTTTCATAATGCGGAAACACTCTTCAACCTCCCATCTTCTCTGGGCAATGGCAATGATTTGCTGAACAGAGCACTGTTCTTTAAACAGGTTGGTGGCGGTGCAGTAAAAGCCGTCATACAAAGCGTCATTCTCGGCTTTCTGCTTATTGATTGTAGCCTTAGTCTTTGTGGCTTTCTCTCCATTGTCCGTAGTATGATCCTGAGATACATAAGCACGAGGAGATGTATCACGTTCATACTTGTAGGAGCCACTGTCAATCATCTTTTCAGCACGCTTTAACTTACGCTGTCTTAAAGCTCTCTGATAGTCTTGGTACTTCAGAGAAAAGGTCATGATTAGTGGGTCCACACCATTAACTTCGGTCTACCTACATAATCTAAAATTGCCCCTTATTTAGCATTCAAAAATATTCATTCACCCTACACTTAAAAATGCAGCAATTTCGCTGTTTTTTTATGGAATCTGAAAATGAATCAGGGAAAAATTATGAATATATATCTATTAAGGCAATTATGCCTGACGATCCTCTCCGGAAAGTCTTTAAATGAAACTAAAGCTCAACTAAATGTAGCCCGCTCCACAGTCATCAGATACAAGAAGAAACTAAGAGATGCAAAGATCATGTCTTATTCATCTCTATTGGCTCTTAATGATGATGAATTTATAAGAGCAATGTATGGAGCCAAAGCTGTTGTAGAGAAAAAGCCCAGCAAGACAACTGTTCATCTTGGTAAAGACAATCCAAATCACACTAAGAAAGATCTTTACGATGCTGATTTTTAGGCTTAGTTCTATTTTTCTTTTGCAACTGTATTAAGAAAACTCAGAAATAATTTTATGTAAAATCAGATTTACATAAAATTGATAGTTTGTGTCTTTTTCATATGAAGTGGAAAATGAATAAATTGAAAAAGTAATTTTATATTTAATGTGTTTTCTGGTTGTGATACGAGCCATTTGATTTATTCATATAAGAATAATGGATGGACAAGGGCTGTGTTATCGTCATAACTGGATCGAAATGGTGGTATTGAATACAGTAAGCCCAATCATACAGGGCTGATTTGATATTTTCTATTATTCGGTAGGCTGGATGTTTTTATGAGCAGGATTTTTTGTTGATAAGTTGCAAAATTATGCCTGAAAATACACCTTTATAACAGTATTTTGAAAATGCCTGTATATAAAAATCAGCCTGACAGCTTAAGATAATACTGTCAGGCTGTTTTTGACTTAGCGAATATTACTGATCTCTCTGATCTTCAACTCGACGTGTCTTCTTTTCACATCTTGCCAGTGTGCCCACAGGAGCAATAGCTACGTGAGGTGTTACACCGAGCTTTGATTTTGCAAGTTTTGCAATGGTCCTGGCTGTTTCTGCAAAGTCAACACGACCTTCAGCCTCAGCTGTAATGTGAAGCACATCTTTGTGGGTATCAGCATCTCTTGCAAGAATAATTCTGTACTCACTGCCAACACCGTCAACCATGCCTAGAATACCTTCAATCTGGCTTGGGAACATATTAACGCCGTGGATTTTGAACATATCATCGCTTCGACCCTGAATAATACCCAGACGAGGATACTTACTGCCGCATGAGCACTCACCCGGAATAATTCTTGAGAGATCATGGGTTCTAAAGCGTAACAGTGGAGCTCCTTCCTTAACAAGAGTGGTGATTACAATTTCACCTGGCTCACCGTCAGGAACTCTCTTTCCTGTAACAGGATCAATGATTTCTATGTATACAAAATCATCCCAGTAGTGAATACCGTTCTCAGCTTCACAGCTGATACCGATACCAGGACCGTAGATCTCTGTTAAACCGTAGATGTCAAAGAGTTTAATCCCCAGATTCTTTTTGATGGTATTACGCATCTTGTCGCTCCAGCGTTCTGATCCGATAACACCCTTCTTTAAAAAGATCTGATCGCGAATACCGCGACGTGTTATTTCCTCTGACAGAAGTAGGGCATATGATGATGTTGCACATAAAACAGTTGATTTTAAGTCCATCATCATGGTCAGCTGTTTATCGGTATTGCCAGGTCCCATAGGAATTGCCATTGCACCTAACTTTTCACATCCTGCTTGAAAACCGATACCTGCAGTCCACAGACCGTAGCCTGGAGTGATATGAATTCTGTCTGTCTTAGTAATGCCTGCTGTTTCATAGCAGCGTGCAAACATGGTTGCCCAGTCGTCAACATCCTTTTTTGTATAGGGAATGATCACAGGGCGACCTGTGGTACCGGATGATGAATGAATTCTGACAACCTCGCTGTCATCTACAGCCTGAATTCCCAATGGGTAGGCAAATCGTAAATCGTCTTTGCATGAAAAAGGAATTCTGTCAAAGTCATCCTGATTTTTACAGCCTGTTATACCCATTTCACGGTATTTTTTGCCATAAAAACTGTCTGTTTTTATAAGTCTTTTAATCTGGCTGTCAACCTGTGACAACTGTTTTTCACTGAGCAGCATATTCTTCACCTACCTTTATTCCTGCAGCAAAGGCTTTCTTGTTGATGTCAACAAACTTTGCTTTTACTTTTTGTTCAATTTCTAAAATCATGGAGTCTTTGCTGATACCTAAAAGATCAGCACCGGCTGCCACTCCAAGAATAATGATGTTAAAGAATTTGGATGAACCAAATGGTTTACAAATTTCATCAGCATCTACCACACAGGTTTTAACCTTGTGTGACTTTAAAAACTCAATCATCTTTGTGCCGTCATAACCGGTATCATTTAAAGATTCTGTAATTGGTTTTACTGGATGAGAGTTTACAATCACACTTCCGCCAATTTTCAGAAAGTGTAAGTTGCGTACAGCTTCAGCAGGCTCAAAGGCTAAGATTAAGTCAGCCTTACCATCAGGAATTAATGGCGAGAATGCCTTATCACCGATTCTGACATGACTGGTAACTGAACCACCACGCTGTGCCATACCAATAGTTTCAGCTGAATGAACGATATTACCTTCTCTCATAGCAGCTGAGGCTGTAAGTTTTGAGGCTAGAACTGTACCTTGTCCACCTACGCCACATATAAGAATGTCTTTATTCATGTTCTACCTTCTTATCTGTTTTCTCAGCTGTTTTTACTTCACATGTGCATTCATCACCATTACTTGCAACAGCTTTGTGAGGACATATCTGAGAGCAGAGCGTGCATCCTGTGCACAGACTCTCATCAATGGTTACCTTACCGTTGTTAATGATGGTAGCAGGACACCCTAACTGCTTGATGCAGATCTTGCAGTCTTTGCACTTTTCAGTCACAGTGCACTTTTTAGTACTCTTTACGATAGAAATACATGGTGACTTAAAGATAATCGCTTTAACGCCTTTGATAGCGGCGCATTCTTTTACAGCTGCAACTGATTCTTTAAGATTTAAAGGATCAGTTTTAACTACCTTTTTAACGCCTATGCCTTTTAGTACAGCTTCAATATCAACTTTGTCCACAAAGTTGCCCATGAGGTTAAAGCCAGTACCTGGGTGAGGCTGATGACCTGTCATGGCAGTAGTAGAGTTATCCAGAATACAGATAATGATATTAGCTTCATTGTAGACGGCGTTGACTACACCTGTAAGACCTGAGGCAAAGAATGTTGAATCACCGATAAAAGCAAAAGAGGTAGCTTCTGGATCAACAAAGTTAAAACCCTGAGCCATAGTGACACCACCGCCCATACACAAGCAGGTGTCAACCATATCTAATGGTTTGGCATTACCTAAGGTATAACAGCCGATATCACCACAGAAGTAAGTCTTCTTTTTGCGCATTGCAACTTTTACAGCATAGAATGCTCCACGGTGTGGACAGCCTGCGCATAATACAGGAGGACGAACTGGCAGTTCAGGAGTCTGTGCAATAAACTTAATCTCTTTGGACTCAATGCCGTAGAACTTATCAAGAATTGAAGATACCTTGAGTACAGATAATTCACCTGAGTGAGGAACATCACCTGTAAGTTTGCCTCTTACGTTAAGCTTTAAGTGATGACGACCTGCTACTCTTAACAGCTCTTCTTCAAGATAAGGGCTTAACTCTTCAAGACAAATAATTTCATCAAGATTAGATACTGCATTTAGGATAAAGTCTTCAGGTAAAGGATAGGGGGTTGCAATCTGAATCAAGCATACATCATCATGCTCAATCTGGTATTCTTTAGCATAAGCATAGCTTACACCAGATGCTAAGACAGCTTTCTTACAACCATCTTTTTTACCAGTTATGGTATTAAATCTGTAGGAGCTTAGATCTTTTCCATATTGAACATTACGTTCTTCAATTAACGCATGGTTTTTATTTGAGAGCTTTGGGAAAATCACCCATTTACTTGAGTCTTTTACAAAGCCTTCATATGGTTTGACCTTGTAGTTCTCATCAAACTCAATTGATGCATAACCGTGACATACACGAGTAGTAGGACGGAGAATTACAGGAGTATGGTATTTCTCTGACAACTCGAAGGCATCCTGAACCATGCAAAAGGCCTGCTCAGGAGATGCCGGATCAAGTACAGGAATTCTGCAAAATGAAGCAAAGCGTCTAGTGTCCTGCTCTGTCTGAGAGGAGATAGGACCTGGATCGTCAGCAACAGCTATGACCATGCCTCCTTTTACGCCTACATAAGCTAAGCTCATTAGTGGATCAGAGGCTACATTAAGCCCCACCTGTTTCATGGTCACCATTGAGCGCGCACCAGAGTAAGCTGCACTTGTAGCAACTTCCATCGCAGTTTTTTCGTTTACAGACCATTCAAGGTGTACACCGTCATGTGGTGCATGAAAAATTGATTCTATGATCTCGGTTGAGGGTGTTCCAGGATAACCTGCAACTATTTTTACACCTGAGCACAAAGCTCCTGCAGCAATTGCGCTATTGCCCATTACATAATCTTTACGCATGTGTGATTCTTTATATTGTTATTCTTTATAGTATCGTATGTGCATTTCTAGTAATGACATTTAAATACAGTACTTGCTCATTACTTTATGCAGTAATAATAACCTTTTAAAGATAAAAAAAACTAAGAACGTGACATCATAGTGACAATGCTTGTTTTTAGTGCACTAAAGGGAAGTAATTTGATGGAGTTTAGGAAAATTGTCATAAATAAAAGCTCTACATGGTGTAGAGCTTGAAAAGCAACTTTTAATTTCTTTGAAAACTTTGTTAGTAGAGCCTATTTAAGAGCTCATCATCAATCTTAAAGGTATGTTCAACTGCAGGAAAAGAAGAGTTTTTAACTTCTTTAGCATAGTTATCAAAAGCTTCTTTCATGGTTTTGCCAATCTCAGCAAAGTGCTTTACAAACTTAGGAGAGAAGTCCTGATACATACCTAACATATCCTGATATACAAGAATTTGTCCGTCACACTCTACACCTGCACCGATACCGATGGTTGGAATTGAGAGCTTTTCAGTTACGATAGCAGCTAACTTTGCAGGAACGCATTCAAGTACAATTGCAAAAGCACCAGCCTCTTGTAATGCCAAAGCATCCTCAATTAAGTCTTTGGCAGCTTTTTCAGTCTTGCCCTGAACCTTATGTCCGCCAAAAGCATTTACTGACTGTGGAGTCATACCCAAATGACCGCAGACAGGAATACCAGAGGAAACAATTCTTTTTACAGTAGCAGCAACCGCTCTTCCTCCTTCAAGTTTCACAGCATTAGCTCTGCCTTCTTTTAAAAGACGGCCAGCGTTAATCAAAGCCTGTTCAGCATTTACCTGATAAGACATAAAAGGCATATCTGCGATGATAAGTTTGCTTTTACAACCACGAGCTACAGCACCTGTAAAAGTTATCATGTCATCGACAGTTACAGATAAAGTATCCTCATAACCTAAAATAACATTGCCAAGTGAGTCTCCTACTAAGATCGCATCTACATTTGATGCATCGATGATTTTGGCTGTTGAGGCATCATAACAGGTAAGACAGGCGATTTTTTGTTTTTCCTGTTTCATCTTGGCTAAGGTAGCAACTGTTACTTTCATTTATTTTTGTCCTCTGAAAAAAGTAAGTTTTTAATCTCGTTATAATCCTTTTGAGGATTTATATTTTTAGAAATCTTATAAAGCTTTTGACTGAGTAACCTGTACAGATCAATGTCATTATCATTAAGACAGTTCATATGCTTTTTTAATGTAATTGCATCATTTCTTAACACAGGTCCTGTAAGAGCATGAGTGACACCTTGTGCGATGATGTTATTAGCATTGTTAATAAAGAGTGGCGTGAGGGCTTTTAAAGCATTATCTTTTGAAAATCCACATTCGCACAATAAGTCCTGACCCATGGAAAACAGACCTACCACACAGTTACTTACAAGCACAGATGCTAAATGATATTTCGCTTTTAAATCATCAGGGGAGGCATCAGAGCTTAATACTGTGTGTTGAATACCAGTTTCATTAAGAAGGAACTTTATTTTTTGAATACCAGTATTAGATCCTTCTAATGTAAAAAAAGCCTTTTGAATGGAATCTATTGAAGTCTCTTTTGAATTAAAAGCAAGCATTGGATGTAAAGACACTGTATCTGTAAGCTCAGAGCTCTTTTTAAATGCCGAGATTGCAGATAAAACACCTGAGCAATGGACTAATAACTTGTCTTTTAAAGCTTCTTTTCCTAATAGATACAATTCTTCATCCACAAAAGAAATGACTGAATCAGGCACAGTGATAAAAATGAAGTCTGAATTTTTGACAAGTTCAGCTATAGAGTTTGCGACTTTTGGTATGCAAGCTGTTGCTTGATTACAGGATATCTTTTTTAGTAAGGAAATAGTTTCGTTTGCAGAGGTTACATGCTTTGAGTAGATAGAGGAGAGAGCAAGTAAATTGATGCCTTTATGCACATAGTATTCATAAAAGAATCTTGAAAGAGAAGAGCCTACTTTTCCAGCACCAATAAAACCAATCATTAACTTATCCTTATATTTGATTTATAGCTATCGATGTAGGAGAAAGATGCTGCATGAAGCAGCATCTATTTTCAATTTAAGAGCTTAGAAATAAAGATTTAATTCAAAAGACTAGTTAGTCTCTTTGAAAGAATCATCTTCAATTCTAAATGAGGTGCTCTGCTCGACAGCACGCTTAATCTCAAGTCTCTGTCTGTCTAGTTCAAGCAGCTTTGATACCATCTTGTCAGCTTCCTCTATAAGGTTCTTAGAGCTCTTATACATAGGAAGCTGTTTTAAGATCTTACTCTGTAGAACTTTAATCTTATCACCTGTAGTCTTCATCTTCAGATAGCGCTGCATGTCGTAAGATTTTAACTGGCAGAAAATTAAGCTTTGAGGATATCTTTCCTCATTTAAGGTTCTAATCACAGCAAAGCACTGACCTGCAATCACATCAGTTCTGTCATCGTTAAAGTAACCTACCTTTCCGATGGTACCTTTAATTGAGAGTACAATGTCACCTTTTTGCAGACGGCTGCGCTTTGCACGAGAATCCTCTGAGCTTACTCTGATTTCTTTTTGTACATCAGACATCACACCAGTTTGCGGAACATCATTTAAATTTAGCTCATGAACAATTTCAGTGTTCTTTACTACATCAGGATCTGCTGCTGAGCATACCTGAGCGCGATAAATCTGAGCGATGTTCTCAAGCTTTAACTCACCCTTTTCAATGTAGCCTACACTCTCTTCATGCTCAGGACCTGCAACATAGCAGCTAGGATCAAATAAGCACTGATCATCATTTAATTTCATGGCGTCTAAGAAAACGCTATGACCGGTCTTTTCACCTGCTAAAACTTCTTTTAACTCTGTAGTAGCGTTCTCATTTAGAACATTATGCTGTCTGTCTGAGAGTACTGAATCAAGACAGTCTTTTCCTGATAAATCTAAGAAACTTACCTCGCCATATATAGATGTAGTATCAAATACCATTGCACACATAGGGAATGGTACCTGTCTTGTAAAAAACTTAGGCAGATTTACAACGGCCTTTAAGTGACCTTCGTTAATAATTCTCTTTCTAAAGGTAGTAGCCTCTGACTGGCTTAAATAGGTAACAGAATTGTGTACAAACATTACGAAGCGTCCTTTTACAGATTTGCTCAAAGCCTGGTAATGATTTACAGCCCGATTGAACCACTCAGCAATACCCTGAGGATAGATGTTTAAGAAAGAGAATCCACCAGAAAAACTCTTATCCTCTAAAGCAGGGAAAGTAGTTGCAGTAATAGGATTAGTTAAATTGTAAACTAATGATCTGCATAGTTTTTCAGCATAAGAATCTAAGCTAAAGTGGAATCTTTTTTCTTTGTCTGCTACTTTGAAAACATCAACTTTGCAGTTGTTTTCAAACTGAAGAGCATATTCAGCATATGGGTTGTAGTTGTCTAAAACCATTACAGAGCGGCTCTTGGCATTGCTATCTTCTGTAATACCGCCTGCAACATATGAAGTAAAAACGCCAGTTAAGCGGGACTCGATAAAGAACTCAGCATGCTCTTTTAAAAGTTCAGCCTGTAATTCTGTAAAGAAATTAACTCTCTTTAAGTTGTCATTAAACATCTCAAAGCGCTGTGTATATAATTGGAAGAACTGGCTTTTGAGCAACTGATAGGTAGGCTCATCCATGTGGTTCTTATCAATATATTTAGTTATATAAGTTGCGGCATCTTTTAGTTCATCCGGTGAGTATTTATCGCCGTACTCTTTTTGAAGACAAAACAGCAAATCTTCCCTAATTGAACAGCTGTTTGCAAGCTTTGTAGAATCTGTTCTAGCTAAGTAGAAAAGGGTTGCAAGAGAAATTAGGCAAGAGTTGTAATTATACCATTTCTCGCCTAAAGCACTTAAAGATTTAAACTTATCTGATTGTTCCATATTTAGATATATATGTTAGATGATAATAGCATTCACGAAGACAGAACAGTTGTGATAAACATTCTTCGCAAAATTAGTAAAACTGTTAGTAATTCTAACAGAATAATAGAGTATAAAGATATAAGTACTTAAAAAAATTAAGTATTAACTATGTGTAATGATTTTACTTTTTTATGAATTTTAGTGTTTTAGCATTCCTATAACAGGCCTTTATGCAGATATTGTGCAAGACACAGCTGTCACTACTAGGTATTTAAATTCACTTTTATTGTGAGAATTACAATCTTTTTTACTCATTCTTTAAAATTGGTAAAATAGAGTCAGTTTTAATTAGAAGGTAAGAGAGTAAATGAGAGATCTGCTACAGTGCCGTGATGATATCGATAGAATCGATTCACAAATTTTAAAGTTATTACAAGAACGAATGGATGTTGCTACTGATATAGCCAGTTACAAGTTAGCTCATAATCAGAGCATTACTGACAGCGTTCGTGAGCATTCAAAGTTACAGACTTTAAGAAATAAGGCTAAAGAGTTAGGTCTACCTCCATCTTACATATCAGATGTCTATAAGCTTATCATTCGCCATACCTGTTCTGTTGAGCAAGAATATATCGTAGCTAAAGCAAACGAAAGTTCTATTGACAGAGATACCTCAGTTGCTTATTTAGGAACAAAAGGCAGCTATTCACACGTTGCAACCTGCAGATATTTTGAAGGATTCAAAGGCAAGATTGATGCACATGGTTGTGGTTCTTTTTCTGAGATTGCCGGTTTAGTAGAAACAGGTAAATGCGAGTTTGGTGTTCTCCCAATTGAGAATTCAAGCTCAGGCTCAATAAATGATGTTTTAGATGTAATGCAAACTACTAAAGCTTCAATTGTGGGTGAAATCTTTGTACCAATCGATCATGCTGTCTTAGGTGTTGAGAATATTGATTTAAGTAAGATCACCGACTTATATTCACATCCACAGCCTGTAACTCAATGCTCTCACTGGATTAAAGATTTACTGCCTCATGTAAATATTCACTACACCAAGGCTACCACAGAGGCTATGGAAATTGTCTCAAAGTTGAAAGATCCTGCTCATGTAGCCATCGGCAGTCATATGGCAGCTTCCTTTTATAACTTAGTACCAATTGTCGACAACATTGCCAATAATATTCATAATTTCACTCGTTTTATTGTGATTTCTATGACTCCTATTGCAGTACCACAGTCAATCAGTGCTAAGACTTCTATCTCATTTAGTGTTCAGAAGTATCAGCCAGGTTCTTTAATTTCAGTGCTCTCTGAGTTCTCAAAGAGAAACATTAACATGACTAAGTTAATTTCTCGCCCAAAGATTGAATCTTCTCGTGAAACTTGGGAAGAGATCTTCTTTACTGATTTAGAGGGCAATATTGATGCTCCTGTAATGCAGGATATCTTAGAAGAAATTAAGCCTTTTACTAATTCATTAAAGGTTTTAGGTTGCTATCCTAACAGTGAAGTAAAGTAAGACTTTACGGCAAGTTTATAATTGCCAAGTTAGTAAAAGTTAAGTTTGTAATAAAGTCAAAAGAAAACTCTCAGTGTGAAGCACATTCTGAGAGTTTTTTACTATGTTATTCATGAGGTTTTAGATTAGAGAGATTTATTTAGTTAATCTCTGTTTAAATAATTACTTGTTTAAACAAGCTCTTTTTTCCAAAGACCATGTAAGTTGCAGTAAGCATAAGCACATACTGCTTTGTCATCATCAGCTAGAGCAAAGACAGCCTCAGCAGCTTCATAGTCAGACTCAAGATATTTAATCTGTAAGCCTTGAACGGTCTCTAAGGCAATAAACTCGATATAGTGGTTTTCTACCATAGGATGTGGAACAGAGCCCACTTTTACCGTTACCTTATCGCCTTCTATGGTAACTGCAGGGACGTGCTTTTCTACAGCTGCATCAACTTCACCCGGAATTAACTCCTTCATGGGGTTGCCACAGCAGACTACATTAACAGAAGAGTCCTTTAGTTTGGTAATGATATTACCGCAGGTTTCGCATTTATAAAATTTAACTGTCATTTGCATGTGTCCTATATTTAGTGATTTATAAAAAACTTCAGCTTTTAATCAAGCTTAGTTAATACTTAATACAAAAATTTGTGTTCTAAAAATTAGATGTTATAAAAAGGTAACCAGCTTTTAGTAAGCGTTTTTTTTTAGTTTAGTAATAGAACCTTTTATAACTTAAGTATAAATGAAAATATTCAGAAAATACACTATTAGTAATAATTACTAATAAGAAAAATTTAAGATAATTTGACTAGATCACAGAAATTTAAGGCCTTTTTGAGCTTGTTGCTAATATATTTATCAACTGACCATTTTTAGCAGAAAATAGTGTGAACTGTAGCAAGATCGGAAAGAATGTTTAGTCAATAGACTATTGATATTAAAAAATCAGCCTGTGAGCTTTCGTTTACAGGCTGTTGACTTTGGTTAGTTCTGTTTTTTAATTTTATCTTTCAGTTCTGTTCCAAACACGGCATTTGCTGAACAGATCCAACTTCTCGTTATAGAAAGAGGTGTTCACATCAAGAATACCTAACAGACTGTGGAAGAAGTTGTCCTGAGAGAACCTCTGGCTCATTGCTTTATTGTTCAGGCAGTTTAAGTCCATATGATGATCTTCAACAAAAGAGTTTGCAAACCAGGTCATCATTGGAACTTCCTTCTGGTAATCAGGAGCAATTGCATATGGGGATCCGTGCAAGAACAGACCATTCTCACCTAAGGATTCACCATGGTCAGAAATGTAGAACATAGCTGTACCGAAGTCTTTTTCATATGGTTTTAACTCATCTACTACCTTACTTAAGATGTAGTCAGTGTAGTAAAGAGTATTGTCATATGAGTTTACAATCTGCTCTACTGAGCAGTTTTCAATATCACTTCTTTCGCAACTAGGCTTGAATACTTTCTTATCATCAGGAAGTCTTTGGAAATAAGTAGGACCATGGCTTCCGATTAAGTGCAAGAAGATCACGGTGCTCTTTTTGTTTTTAGCTGCTTTTGCTACACGGGTATGCAGACGCTTTAAGAGAACCTCATCATAGCAAGAATCAGAGGAGCACAACCCTTTGAACTCAGGATCTGATGGTAATAGATCCTCATTAGGTATTCTGTCACAAACACCTTTACAACCGCCATCATTGTCGTACCATGCTACGTCATAGCCTGCGTATTTTACGACATCAACTAATGAACTTGAGTTCTTAGCCTTAGTTTCATCATAGTTAGTTCGCTTCATATTAGAGAACATGCAAGGCACAGAAACGGCTGTTGCGGTACCACAGCTTTGTACAGGTGAGAATTTAGTAAAGTTATCTAGATTCTCTGTAAATGGGGTGGTGTTTCTCTCATAACCGTTATGTTTGAAGTTTTGAGCGCGAGCAGTTTCTCCTAAAACTACTACAAAGATCTCAGGTCTTTCCTCTGGATTATCGATAATTGAATCGCCAGCTAATTTCTTAAATTCAACCTTGGTTGGGAAATAGGTATCTTTTAGTGCTTTATAACCAAACCATACAAAGTTATAAGGAGAGATTTCCTTTCTTAAAATTGGATTGTTTCTGCCAATTGAGGCATAGTTCTGATAATAAGCACTACCAATGCCAACAATAGTTAAAAGCGCAACAGCAAAAATTAGAACTCTGCCTAAGAAGGCTCTTAAGATAGTCTTAGGCCATCTGATTTTTACAATCCATAAAATTAAGGCAGGGATCACGCCAAAGACAACTGCATTAAAAATTGACTCAAATGAAATGTATGATTTTGCTTCTCCTGTATGGGTTTGCAGAAGATTTATCATCATGTCATAGTCAAAAATGGTTCCATATCTGTAGGCAAAATGACCGGTGATAGCTCCGGCTATGATTAGAATACCTAATGCTACTTTAAAGACATATTTAAATAAGAAGCATAAAAAGATAATTGATAGTGCCGAAAACAACACTAAAGGCGGTGTGAGCGAGAATATAAATGAAACATTATCAGAGTCGTCTAAGATTCTGTAAAAGTGACTTAATATCTGTACATTTAATACAGTTGCATAATAGATAGTAACAGCATAGAAAACTACATACCAAGGCAAGGTAAGGTTACGTAGTTTTGTAAAAATTGCTTTTAAGTTGAAATTTGCAAGTGTTGGTATAAATTTTTTTATAGTATTCATTTTTATCAAATTTTGTTTAAAAAATTTCTTACTTTTAAGAAAACAATTGTTTGAAGTTAAAGAAATATGTAGTTTGAATAAGCTTTAAAACAGATCGAGTCCTTTGATTAAAATTCACAGAAATAAAAAAGAAAAGCGGTTTAAAGTCGCTTTTTATTCATAAACAACGCTTTTAGACAAGAGATTTATAAAAAGGTTTAATCTTTTGTGTTAAGTTTGTGTTAAGTACACTAATTTGAGCCAATCTCAGTCAGGTTATATGCTTAAAAGCTGTTTATTAACAGCAATTCGTTGCTTCTTTTCACTGACACGTCTTAATTACTCTTAAAACCTGCTCTATTTAGATGAAAATTCTCATGCAATTTTGTGCAACGAGTCTTAAATCCGAGCTTTTAAAAAGACCATTTTGCCAGCTTCTTTCTAATTCCTTGATTTTTAGTAATTTTAAACTTTAGGTAAAAGCACCATGTTTGAAATGTGAGGCTAAATCTTCATAAAATGAAAACAACATAGAACTAGGGAAAAAGGCGTGATGATGTACGTCATCACATAAATCATCCTACAGAGATAACAGATTAAAATTATAAGAATGAGTGCAACAAACATAATAAATGGAAAGTTAAGACAAAGATGATACCTACGTTTGTTTGACCTCTAGGATGGCTTTATGAAAAAGTTATCTTTATTGTTATTTGCTATATCAGAACTCTATCCTTGTGTGGTCTATGCTTCTTCTGATGATGAAATAAGATCTATTGTAAAACCATGCATTGATAAGATTGTGTCCTCTGTAGAAGGTTCTGGTGACGGTTTTACAGATGATGATCTCATAAAGTGCGCCTCAGATCTTACACGTCAAAACAATAAAATCAGTATCTCAAAAGCAATCGCTATAGTAGGCTTTTATGCTGGTGAAGCCTATAAGCCACATGATGATACTAGTATCAATAGTAAAGGAACATACTCTGGTAATAGAGAAACTCCTAGAACAGAAGCTCCCACTCAAGTTGATGTGTCTGACGTCAACATGAGTGTAGCTCTTAACAGTAAGAGCACATCTGTAATGAGTGAAAAAGACGACAGTAAAGATGTTGTAGTAGGAAGTTCTCCTGTTACAGATACAGCTCCTGCAGCAAAGGCCGTAGTAGTTTCAGCAAACAGGATCATGACTGACTATGAGCTAAATGAAGAAAAAGCTGATGATGTCTATAAAGACAGACGTCTGTGCATTAAAGGCAAGATCAGTAAGATTTCTGTTTTAGGTGACGATCCTTTTGTTGAAATGTCAGCTGACAGTTATGGCTTACGAAATGTTAAATTTACTCTTGATAAGAGCAGGGTTGATGTTTTAGATAGCTTGCAAGTAGGCGATATTAAGGTAATTGAAGGTACTGTTGTAGGCTATACACTCTTTAAGGTATCGGTAACCGATCCTGTGCTGTACTGATAACTTAATTGTATGACAAAGAAAAAAGAGAGCCTAAGGCTCTCTTTTTGTCGATTGGTATCTTAAAGGAGAAGATTAGTTCTCTCTCTTTGATAATAACTTTAAGATCTCAACATATAACCAGCAAATGGTTACTAATAATGAGAAGGCATTGTAGTACTCAAAGTACTTTGGTAGACCTTCATCTACGCTTACCTGAATGTTCTCGAAGTCTAAAACTAAGCTGAATGCTGCAACGGTGCAAACTACTAATGAAACGATGATTGAGATTGGTCCTGTCTGAGGAATTAAGTTAGCGCCAAATAGTGAGAAAATCATGTTTGCAATGTAAAGAACGCAGATACCGCCAATAGCACCAGTGATGATTGAACGAAAACGCTGTGTTGGCACAATGATCTTAAACTTCCATAAAGCAAGCATAGTCATAACTACTACAAATGTAGACATCACAGCAGTTGAGACAATACCTGGGTACTGGATTTCAAAAATACCTGATAAAGAGCCTAAAGCACCACCTTCTAAAACAGCATAGATTGGAGCTGTGATAGGTGCGGCTGTTGGCTTGAAGATGGTTACTAAAGCTACAATAAAGCCTAGAATTACAGAACCTAACATTAAACCATTAGGTACCTGACCAGTGGTATAGACAGAGTTTATGGTGTAATTCATTGCAAAGTAGCCAATGATCAAGGTTAGTGCTACTAACACAATTGATTTGGTTGTAGTACCAGAAATGGTTGCACCAGCTTCAGTTCCACCGAAGTTGTATACACCTGCATTTTTTCTGATGACAGAGATGGCAGGATTTGATGATTGCATTTGAGTCTCCTTAAAAAAAGCATAATCTGCATAAATTTTGTTATTCTTACAGATCATAGACAGTAATGCATGAATTCTTGGCATTTATTTCACACATTCTAGATGTCATTATACAATACAACACTATTCTTATATGAAACTTAGTGATGATATATATTATTATCTGATACAAATAACTGTTTTGGAGCAGACATGGCTAATTGGAAAGATATCATTGGACCTTTAAAAAACACCGAAACCTTTAAACATGCTTATGCTTTTCAAAAGGCAAGAAGGGAGCAGGGAGTTACTGTATTTCCTCCTCAAAAGGATATCTTTAATGCTTTTGCCTATACTCCTTTTGATAAGTTAAAAGTAGTTATCTTAGGGCAGGATCCTTACCAGACTCCTGGTTTTGCCATGGGCCTGTCTTTTTCTGTAAATGTTGGTATTGAAATACCACGTTCCTTACAGAACATTTATAAAGAATTAAGTACTGACATTCCCGGCTTTCAAACTCCAGATCATGGTAATTTAATTCCATGGGCAAGACAGGGCGTGCTTTTATTAAACTCTGTGTTAACAGTTGATTGTGGAGAGTCTAATTCTCATCAGCATCAGGGATGGGAAGATTTTACTGATGGTATCATCAGAGCCATTAACGACAGATGTGAGAACATCGTCTTCATGTTGTGGGGAAAACCAGCTCAACAAAAAGGTGCGCAAATTGATCAATTTAAACATTGCGTATTGCGAGCCGCTCATCCAAGTCCTCTGTCTGCAAGTCGTGGTTTCTTTGGATGCCACCATTTTTCTGCAGCAAATAATTATCTAATAGCTCATCATAAAAAGCCTATTGACTGGCAACTACCTTTACATTTAGAAGGTACTGAAGAGCTTTAGTATCTGATTACTTGGGGTATTTTTTAATATAATTGCTTAATACATTAGAAGTAATATATACAAAGTTATAGGTAATAGGGATAAAAGTAAAAAAATATGTAAGCGATTACAATAAGTTTAAATATTATTTTTAAAATGTGACTTAAGCTTAATTATGTACCGTAAACAGAAAATGTGATGTATATCTCATTTTGGATAGAGTGATTTTGCTATTATGACGTTGCTATGTAGTTTAGATGGTTTTCATTCCCCAAATGAACCATTAAGATGATAGCTTTCATAAAGGTGAATTGTCAGCTGTGTGCACTTTTTTTCGCACACAGCCTTATTCTCAAAAATTCCTGTCTAAAACTAATTCCTTGATATAATTGAATAATATAGTGAACGTTTTGTGAATGTGACGTTTTGCTATCTTTATGTATTTGTTTAATACAATGTTAATAATTTTTTGATGTTGTTCACAACATTTAAAATGCCATTTTTTGAATAAAGCTTCTGACAATTGTGTGTGTAAATTGATCTATTTGCGATTAAATTTTGTAATGTTGCGTTGACGATAACCGGATCTTTTAAGTCTTCAACCTTTAGACATTCACCTAAGTTGTACTCTTTAATGAATGAGCAAACACCTTTTTGGTTGTCAGCTATCTCTACAACTATTGAGGGAATGCCTGCTATGTTACGCTCTGTGTTCATACCACCTGCAGCACCTATTGCAAGATCGATATTTGAAAAGAGGACAGGCATATCAGCGCAATGTCTTTGCACTGTGACGTTATCAAGTGTAGAGAGTAAGTCTTTTATTTTGTCATGATCTGGATTAGACATCCCTGAGAGAAAGGTAAATTCATAATTCTGATTTAAATTACCATTTTTAATACCTACTGCAGTATTGAGACAGGCATGGGCCGGATCTGAGCCTCCAAAGTTAACTAAAACTCTAGGTAGACCAGTTTTGGATACTGTGTGGTGGAGTTTTGAAAAAGCTTCTTTTACATAGTTGTAGTCATGACCTACGCAGAGAATACAATCATTGTTAACTAATGACTGGTATTCTTTATCCTGTCTTAGTACCCAGGAATCAAAGAGCATATGACATTGATGTTTTCTGTTAACTAAATCGTCAATTACAACAACTTTTGTATAAGGGTAGATTTGTTCTTCAAAGCTTGCATCTAAATAGTAATGATCAATGATGCAAAGTGCTGGATGAAATGCTAATACAGATGATGCGAGTTTATCTTTAGAAGTTATGGTAATTTCAGAAAACTCTTTGCACAGAGGTAGTAAAGCTTCAGATAGAGAGTCACCTACAAGCGCAAGGTTATAATCTTTAAAGTAATTTAAGATTGTTTTTACTCTCATTAAGTGACCAGTACCGATGATTTCATCAGCTTTTAATACAGCCACGATGGTAGGTTTTTCATTAGTCATTTTTAATTAACTTAAAGACATAAGTTCAATCAAGCTTAAGTTCTTCTACAGCTTTTGCCATAGCACAGGCATAATCCCAATCCTCAGGAGTATCAATATCGATGACACGATGACGAGGCATTGCATAGCCAATAGACTGATAGTCTTTAGCATACTCAAAACAGGATTTGTCATAAAAATAGAATAAGCCACAGTCCTGATAACACTTTTGCAGATCCTGAGATCTCATAGGTGCAAATTTAGGCTCACGATATGACAAGTTACCATTGTCATCTTTGACAAAAGCTCGTTGAATAGGGAAAGGAAATTCACAGATACTGATAACAGATTTTGCATGAGCATTTTGCATGAGTTTGTGGGCTTCTTGTAAATGTTTTGCTTTTAAAAGAGGAGCTGTTGCATAAATACAGCAGACAGTATCTAAAGATGAAAAGGAGTCTTTTAGTTTTAGATAAGCATCTTTGACAACTGCAAAGGTACCTGTAAAGTCATCAGCCAGAGATTTATCTCTTAAAAAAGGAACTTCTGCTCCAAAAGATTTAGCAACTGAAGCTATTTTTTCATCATCGGTTGAAACTACGACTTTATCAAAAAGTTTACTTTCTAAGGCAGCCTTGATTGAATAACTGATGAGAGGTGCTCCATTGAACTCTTTAATGTTTTTTAAAGGAATTCTTTTAGAACCGCCACGAGCAGGAATAACTGCAATTTTACTCATAAAAACATACCTGTTAACTTACATACAAAGAGTTTACTCATTAAGGTTGTCTACAACGCTTTGAAGAGTGGCTGCTACCATCTGCATATCAAGTTTCTTTAAATTAGGATATAAAGGAATTGATAGAGTATGTTTAAAGAAATACTCAGCACCATCTAAGAGAGGGTAGTCTTTTAGTTTCTTGTAGTAAGGATGATCATAAATTGGTAAGTAATGGATTTGAACACCGATGCCACGTGATCTTAAAGTTTTATAGACAGTATCTCTAAAATCTCCTTTAATACCTACCTGATAGAGATGCCATGAACTTATTGATTCAGGAGTATCAGCTACAGGCAAGGTCAAATTCTCACTGTCACCTAAAAGCTCTTGATAGTCATGAGCAATTTCACGGCGTTTTCTTAAGAGTTCATCAACTTTAGCTAATTGTGAAATACCTAATGCTGCCTGCAAATCTGACAGACGGTAGTTAAAGCCCAAATCCTGCATTTCATAATAGTAAGGTGGCATATCTTTGTTCTCAAGAGCATCAAGATTATGCTCAATACCATGGGTTGAGAATTTGCGCATGAGCTTATACAAATTTTCATTATTGGTAAGGCACATTCCTCCTTCTGCTGTTGTAATGATTTTTACAGGATGGAAACTTAAGACAGTAATATCAGAGAACTTACAGGAGCCTATCATAGTGTCATGATAAATCGCACCAAAAGCATGAGCTGCGTCTTCGATTAGATAAAATCCGTATTTAGCTTTTAGCTTAGCTATTCTTTCAAGATCAACAGCTCTACCTGAAAGGTGAACTGCAACCACAACCTTTGGTAATCTATGTTCTTTGTCAGCATCAATGAGCATCTGTTCTAAGCTATCAACATCAAGGTTACCTGTATATTTATCAACATCGATAAAGTCAACATCAGCTCCCTGATAACGGGCGCAGTTAGATGAGGCTACAAAGCTAATTGCACTTACAAAGACTCTGTCGCCTTTAGATACACCTAAAGCAATCATGGCAAGGTGCAAAGCTGAAGTACAAGAATTAACACCTACAGCAAAGTTGGCACCTGTATAGGTACAAACTTTGTCTTCAAATTCGGTGATTTTAGGACCGCAAGTGAGAAATGGAGAAGTAAGAACATCTCTTACAGCCTCCAGATCATCATATTCAATTGTCTGAGTGCTGTAAGGTATCATTTACTTTTCCTGTTTTTGTAAAAAGTCTCTAATTTCTTCTACATTTAAGAAGTTAGGATTATTTTTTGAATTGTACTCAAAGCCAAGTTCTACAGGCTTTCCCTGTTCACCTAGCATGGTAGTTTTATAGCAATCAGATGATCTGCTATTAAATGTAATTGAAGGACGAATGATAAAGAAGTCGTTAAACTCAATTACATGCATTGAATCATCTTTAGGACACATAAGTTCATGGATCTTTTCGCCTGGACGGATGCCTACTTCTTTTTGTGGAAGATTAGGTGCGATAGCTGTAGCTAAATCTACAATATTAATTGAAGGGATCTTAGGCACAAAAACTTCGCCACCGTGCATTCTGACTAAGGTCTTTAATACGAAGTTAACCCCCTGCTCTAATGAGATCCAGAAGCGTGTCATTTTCATATCAGTGATAGGTATGAACTCTGCTTTTTCAGCAAGTAGTTTCTTAAAGAAAGGTACTACAGAGCCACGAGATCCTGAAACATTACCGTAACGAACCACAGCAAATCTGGTTCTACCTGAACCTACTAAGTTATTTGCAGCTGTAAATAATTTATCAGAGCAAAGCTTGGTTGCTCCATAAAGGTTGATTGGATTAGCAGCTTTATCTGTTGAAAGAGCAACTACTTTTTCAATGTCATTAGCCATAGCAGCTTCAATAACATTTTCAGCACCGTTGATATTGGTCTTAATACATTCCATTGGATTGTATTCGGCAGCTGGTACCTGTTTGATGGCTGCTGCGTGAACCACAATGTCCACTCCTTTCATTGCAAGATTCAATCTTGTCAGATCACGAACATCACCGATGAAATAGCGCATCTTGCTGGAATATTTAGCAAGTCTTTGTTGCATTTCATACTGTTTTAATTCGTCTCTAGAATAGACAATAACCTTTTTTACAGGGTACTCATCTAAGACAGTTTTGATGAATTTGTTACCAAAAGAGCCAGTACCACCAGTAACTAGAATTGTTTTATCTTTTAATAATTCTGAAATTGACTGCTTAATATCCATGACCAATCCTTAGTTTGAGGCTACGATGCCATATTTTTTCATTTTTTCAACTAAAGTTGTGCGACGTAAGCCTAATATTTCAGAAGCTTTTGCAACAACACCGTTACTTTGTCCTAAAGCCTGCTTAATCATATTGATTTCAATGTTTGAAACCATATCCTTGAGGTTGATGCCATCAGGAGACAGTGTCGGCATAAAGGCCTGAGCCATATCGTTCTCACCTTCGATGACAGGAAGAGGCGGAAGATCAATAGGCTTGCTGTCGGCTTCCTCAACATCAAAATCCTCTTGAACCTCGTCACCTGGCAGAGGAACGGAGAAACTGTCAAGAAGTGCCATACGCTCGGCGTAGGGATCGTCTTCGAGCTTGCCTCCTCTGTAGGATACAGGCAGATCATCAACATCCACAATTTCGTTTGGATGTAAGATTAGTAATCTTTCAACTAAGTTAGATAACTCTCTAACATTGCCAGGCCATGGGCAAGACATAAGCTGTAACATAGCTCTTTGAGTAAATCTGATTGAGGCCTTTTGCTCCTTGCCGTGACGGTTTACAAGCTCCTGAACTAACAGGGGAATATCATCGGTTCTGTCACGCAGTGGAGGTGTATCAATTGGGAAGACATTAAGTCTGTAGTAAAGATCCTGTCTGAAGGTCTTTTCAGCGACCATCTTTTCTAGATTCTGATGGGTTGCAGCAATTACTCTTACATCAGCTTTAATTGGTTTGTTTGAACCTACTCTTTCAAATTGTCTTTCTTGAAGTACACGCAGTAACTTTACCTGCATCTGTAAAGGCATATCACCGATTTCATCTAGGAAGATGGTACCACCTTCAGCTAATTCAAAACGACCTTCATGAGCACTGATGGCACCAGTAAAGGCACCTTTTTCATGACCGAATAATTCTGACTCTAGTAATTCACCAGGGATAGCACCGCAGTTTACAGGAACGAAAGCTTTATTTTTACGGTTAGATAACTCATGAATTGCACGAGCTACCACCTCTTTACCAGTACCTGATTCACCTAAGATAAGTACTGAGGCATCAGTAGATGCTACCTGCTCAATTAAGCGACGAACATTTGTAATTGCTTTGCCTTGACCCACTAACATCTTGATGAGGGCTGCAGCACCGTCACCTGATTTTCTGGAATATCTGCGCATGGTCCTGAAGGACTGGCAGTAGTGAAGCAGAGAGATGATCTCATCATAGTTTGGATCATTGCTTATGGTTCCCATAAGGTTTGCGCATGAGCTCAAATCCTCACTGCACTTTGAGGTGCATAAAAGAAAGGCTGTATCCTTATGTTCCTTTAACAGCTTTCTGCAGTCTAGAGAGTCGACGTCCCCGAGTACGCAGTAGTCAACATTTGCATCCTCAGCCTCAAAGTATGACAGGCAGTCGGCAGCATCGCCACTCTGACAGACCAAACCTAAAAAAGAGAATATGGTTTCGAGCGACTGGCGCTTCTGGCTGTCTTTTTCGAGGATCAGGAGGTTTCCAGAAAATTTCATAATTACACCGAATGAAACATCTTATTTATACAAAAGCAGTTTTCCCTGCTCTTATAGTGATACTGATTTTTATTATTAAATATAATTACTGATATCATACTACATACAGACGATATCGACAAAAATTTGACAATATTTAGTTTTATTTTGGGGGATCATTAAAATATATTTGTGATCCGTATTGTGATTTTATTTATATATCCACAAAAAAAAGCATATATTTCGGACTGTTGCATAATTGCGGATAATTTATTTTGCATAAATTTTTCAGACTGAATCAGTTCATTCCACCGTCAAAAAATTGAAAAAACACCTCCCTGACTTCACAAAAAGTTCACTCCTCCCTATCAGCTTTTATTTTTACAAATCATCAGGTAAACGCTGTGTCAGAATGGTATTTATGATTGAATACTGCCCGTTTTGAATGTCTTTTTACTGCCTGTTACTATTAATTTTTACAAAATAATAGGATTGTGTTAAAAAATAAGTGGGATACTGAAAGAAAAAGATTTTTATAATACTAAAATGCTAAATGCTGACAGTAAATAATATGTACTGATACTTATTGAAGTATCAGTGCATATATTCGTTTAATGTCCAGAATAATGTTACAAAATTTTTATCTCTTTTAAGTATGTGTATGCTGAGTACACATCTGGAGGCCTGACATAAAATGGCAAAGCTCAAAAATCTGATAGCATCATCTCTTATCCTTTTATCCTCTGTATCCTTCGCTGCAGAACAGAACCTTGAATATCTTCCAACTGCTGCGCAGTGGGCAGAGCACACATCAGTTCTTGCAAAATACTGGATGCATCCTGATGCACAGGGTGTGCCTCTTGGTAATTTTCCTACTTGGAGATGTGATGACGGTACTTTGCGCAACCAGAAAAGCTGCAAAGGGGAAGGCAGTTTAGGAAACATGCTGGAGCTTTCAGGTATTGATTTTGTGAGAATGCAGGCCAGACAGACCTTTGCCTACGGTGTTCTCTTCAACCTTACAGGTGATGAACAGGCTTTAAAACTGCACAAAGCCGGTGTGGATTTTCTTCTCAAGAATGCACGTGATCCTGAAGGCGGATTCTACTCTCTCATGAAACAAGGCAAGCCTTTAACTGCTGATGACCATGCTCTTCCTGTAAAGAGACTTCAGAGAACCTCTCAGGATCTGAGCTATGCACTCGTGGGTCTTGCCATGAACGCCTATCTTACCCATGATCCTGAGGTGATTAAGGTTATCATGGATTCAGAAAAGTATATTTATGACACCTATTTTGATGAAAAGGCAGATCTTATGAGATGGTGTCTTGAGGATTCAAAATCAGACAAAACCACTCAGAAGGAGCTTGTGGCTCTTTTAGATCAGATAAATGCCTATATGGTTCTGACATTAAGACTGATCCCTCAGGATGATAAAAAGGCCTTTGTAGCTGATCTTGATAAAACCGTTGACAGCATCAACAACCATTTCTACAACAAAGACAGAAACCGCTTCTTCGGCTGTATTGACAACAAGTCATGCTTTGATCTCAAAAAGGGACGCCATCTTGACAACGGTCACACCGTCAAGGCTTTCTGGATGGAATACCTTGTAGCCTGCATGACCGGTAATGAAAAGCTTAAAGAGTTTGCAAAACACGGTATGCTCACAACCTTACAGAGTGCCCAAACAGATGAACACACAAACTGGTATGGCGATCTTCTAAAGAAGGATGCCTCCTGGTGGGAGTATGCTGAACTTGATCAGTCAGCTCTTACACTTGCTCTTACAGGTGACTATGAGCTGCAAGATACTCTAAGACCATGGGTGAATGATTATGTTGACAGACAGTACGGTGAGTTAAATCACTTCGGTCTAAAAACCTTCTTCTGGAGAAACGGTTTCCATTCAACCGAGCATGCTCTTATCGGTACAATTCTGTCCAACGCCATCAGAGCAAATGCCTGCTCTGATGACAAATGCCGCGCTGAAAACAGGGTAAAGCTCTACTTTGCTCCTGTAAACAGTGATGATACCATCTTTACTCCATACCTTTATTCAGGAAAGATTGTTTCTGTAAAGGACAGGGAGAACGTAAAGGAAGTTACCTTTGAGAATATTGGTCTTCCAGTAAAGGCATACTGAGTTATCGGCTAAATTTTTCTAAGGTAGCAACATTGAACGGCAGCCAGTAAGGCTGCCGCTTTTAGTTTCAGGGGGAGGTGCTTTTACCCTGAATAACACAAAAGAGAGTTTTTAATGAGGTTTAGAAAACTTTTTTTGTGACTGTTTTTGAGAACATAGTGTGTGCTGGAATATTTGGGCATAAATGATAGACTCTGCGCTAGAGAAAACTGACTGAAAAATAAGGTTCTGCCTGATGACGGAGAGAATGTGTATGGCTGTCAGCCTTAAAGCAGTTTGTGCAGAAAAGTCAAAGTAACTGATTTTCTCTGGTGCCGTTAGTGTGTCAGGCTAATTTACAACCACATAATTTAAATGCAACCTGGCCTCATCTAGAAGTTTCTGGGCTTTGGTAATATCATTTATCGAGATCTTCTCAGAAAAATATCCGCCTATGCTTATACTGAGCTTTACAGCAGGATGCTGAGGAATAACCGTTCTCTGTATTTCAGATCTGATTTCCTCAAGTTTTCCTTTTAATACAGGATGTTTCATGCCGTAGAAGAATATCAGGAACTTCTCGCCTTCAAGATAAATAACCGAATCGGTTTTTCTGACACATTTCTGTATGGTGATTCCAAGTGTCTTTAATGCAGCCTCTGTAACCATAGGTCCATAGGTTTCCCTGATCTGCCTGTACAGATCTAGATCAATTCTGGCAATGGCTGTGGCTTTCTGCAGGGCCTGTTTCTGATCGTCATAATAGCGGCGGTTGTAACAGGTTGTCAGCGGATCTCGGTAGTTTTCGTCACTGTACTCGTTGAACAGTCTGATAAAATCATTCTTTCCAAAATCCTTGAACAGAGAATCGTTATTGATCATGGAAACTGATTCAAGAACATACTCCCTGCTTTCAATAAGAATGTATTTTGCGGTTACAAAAAAGATATTCTGTTTTAAAAACTCAAACTTGTTGATTTGAGTCTTTCCTTTCAGGGCCCGCATGGTGATGCTGTCGGGGTTGCTCGCGTCCTCGCCTGCAGATACGGTTTTGAGTTCACCGTTCTCTGCTGTTATGTACTTTTTTCCGGCAGCAACATCAAGAAGACTCACATAGGTGAACATTCTTGACAACTGCTTTAAAAAGGGGATGATTTCGTCTCTTTTAAAAGAAATGTTCTCTGACATATAAATCTGATTTTGCTGACTGTAAATTATTATTTTGCTTAAACGTCATGTGCTTTAATCTGCAGAAAACGCTTTTATACAGGTGGTAATGGAAGAACCTGCTACAGATAAAAGCAGTAAAAGCATATCTTAAGTTTGAAAAAAGGAATTTTATAGAGATCACATCCTCACGTAAAACTGCCTTAAGATTATATTTTTTGCAGAACTGTCTCTTATAGTGAAAAGATAAACTGATTCTGAATATTAAAATGCGCCGCTGTTAAATTTTACTGTTGCCAGTGTGATGAGTGAAACTGTGGATAAAGGTAGTTTCCAAAGGTTAACCACTGCAGATTGGTTCCTGAAAGTAGACATCATCTTATTAGGCTGATACGAGAAATATAAACTCCGGTCATTTTATTGATTATTACCTGTAAGTTCAATGATAAATGTGCTTGTTTGAGCTGTGTTACTGAATTTCTGCAGTCAGATTTTTTTAAGATGCATGGAAATTCAGCACTGTCAGTACACACATCCTGCTAATGATAATCTTCAGATGGCACACTAATTGCTTTACTGTATCTGTAACAGTAATACAGTCAATAAACTGATAATTGAACCGGGTGTGTTATGAGTGATGATTTAATGATTTCCACAGACAAAGGTCCTGACATGGGACTTGTCAGCGATCACCGTAACTTAAGAAAGTTAAGAGAGCTCGGTCAGGGCGACAAAAAGTCTCAGGCTCTGGCTTTAAAGGCTGCAGCAGAACAGTTCCAGTCAATTTTAAATCAGTACTGGGTTGATGCCATGCGTCAGTCAAACGACACCATCAATCCTGATTCACCTCTGCATTCAAAATATTCAGGTTTCTTTGAGGATATGTTAGCTCAGCAGAACGTGTCCACCATGACCTCAAAAGAGGGTATGAACAAAAACTCTATTACTTATTTGTTGACAAAACAGTTTGCCAAATCCTTAGGCGATGAGGGTAAGGAACTCATGAAAGAGCTTGATAAGATGTCAGTCTCCGGCAATCAGCAGGGCTCTTACATTAAAGGCTCTAACATCAGTGCCAGTCAGTTCATTGACAGCCACATCGATGCAAAGGGTAGTATTACCTCATTGCGTAAGATGTATGAAGGCTTGCCTGATCCTAATACTATGTCAAGCTTTGAATCACAAGAAGAGTTCGTCGAAAAGATGATGCCTTATGCTCTAAAGGCTGTCGAAGGCTTAGGCTTTAATCCATTAGTACTGGTAGCTCAGGCAGCTCTTGAGACTGGATGGGGACAACATGTCTCTGCTGGTAACAACTATTACGGTATTAAAGCTAATTCATCCTGGACAGGTGAAAGCGAGAAACTTGCATCTCCTGAATTTGAAAACGGTAAGTTTGTAAGTGAGGTCAGCTCATTTAGAAAATATTCTGACGTTTTAGACAGTATGAAGGATTATTTAAAGTTCATCAAAGAGAATCCAAGATACGAAAAAGCAGTCGACAAAAGTTACTCTCCTGATGAGTATTTTGAGGAAATTCAAAGAGCTGGATACGCTACCGATCCCAACTATGCAGACAAACTTAAAAAAATTTCACGCAAAATTGCATTTATGGCATACAAATAGCATATGGATATATTGAAGAGGAAAAAAGGCAATTAGTTGCCAATTACTTGGCAGTGCCATAAAGGGGTCATAAAATGTCAGTCGATTTAATCCTAACTGGTAAATATGGTGTTTTAAACAGTCAGAAGTTGCTTAATGCTACTTCTAACAACATCAATAATGTAAACACCGACGGTTACGTTCGTAAAGAAACTCAGACATACACTTCATGTGTAGACTGGGGCGTAGGCGCAACCTATACCAGACGTGTTTATGACCAGTATGTACAGCGTCAGATGTTCACTGATACTGGTACCAAAGCTTACTATTCTGCTTATAAAGAAGGTATGGATACAGCAGATAAGGTTCTGTCTGATTCAACCATGTCTATTGCTAATGCAGCAACATCTGTATTTGATGAATTATCAACAGCAGTTAATAACCCTACCTCTTCTGCTAACAGATCAGCTGCTAAAGCTCAATTAGAGAATTTAGTTGAAAGAGCAAATTCAGCTAACAACTCTATGCTTGAGTCTTTAAATACAGTTAATAACCAGATTTCAGACAACGTAAATGACATTAATTCTTTGACAGAGTCAATCTGCAAGATTAACGATCAGATCAGAACTTTAAGTATTTCTGATAATGCAACTAACAATGAAATCTATATGCAGATGTTAGATGAACGCGATCGTCTCATCAACAATCTTTCAAGTTATGTCGGACTTAACGTTAAAGTTCAGCAGGACGGCACCTATGAGGTCTACATGGACTCAGGCATGCTGCTTGCCAACGGTGATGTCTATGCAAAACTTACCCAGGAGCAGAACAAGTTTGATGTAACAAAAAGCGATATCTATCTTACCTATGACAGCATCTATGATTCAGGCAAGGATAAGAGTCATGTAAAGTTATCAAGTGATAACATCGGCGGTTCTCTTGGCGGTTATGTAAATTCCACTAAAGAGATCCGTGCCACCATGCGTGAGCTTGGCAAGGCAATGGTTTCTCTTGCAGACGCCCTGAATGTTCAGAATAAGGCTGGTTTTACCCTAGAGGACATCGCAGGTGGCGATCTTTTGACAATTCCTGGCGGTTTTGGCAGATCAGACAATCCTGACAACAGCATTGCCTTCTCATTCAACGAAAACCAGGGTTCAAATGTGCAGAGCTATTCCTTCCAGGTGTCATTTAACGGCGGTGAAATGCACATCTACAAGGTTGATGCTGATGACAGACGTACTGATATCACCAATGAACTTGGAAATATCCCTGACAATGCTACCTCTGTAAGTTTAGATGATTATGGTATCACTTTATCATTTAATAAAGATTTCGGTACTTTAAAAGGTGAAGGTACAACTTTCTACGTACAGCCTACTTTGATGGTTGGTACTGATATTAAGTCAAATGTATCAAAACCAGAGGATTTTGCCTTTGCTTCTGCTGTAAGAACACGCACTGCACCAAATAATTACGGTAACGCCACAGCCTCTTTATCAAGATGCTCAAACACAGGTGCAAACTATGGTGTTTCAGTAGGTGCTGATGGTAAGCCTGTATTTAATGCAGGTGCGCCAACTAACATCGTTATTGATGCTGACGGCAACTATGTAGTTAAAGATTCAAATGGCGCAATCTTAGGTAGAGCTCCAGCTTCTTGTAACGGTACTAATGTATTAGCTAATGCAGTGACTTATGACAATGCAACTGGTACCTATACCAATACTCCTTTAAAGGATTATGGTTATGACATCACCATTAGCGGTACTGTAAAGGAAAATGACAAATTCTCAATTGAGATCAACGAGGGCGGTCAGGCTGACAACTCAAACGGTACTGCTCTGATTCAGTTAAGAAGCAAGAACATCACCAGAACCACAGGTTCATCAAAGGTTACCACCTTTAATGACGGTTACGCCAATCTTTTGGCAGAGCTTGGCGCCTCAATCACCACAGCCAGTGCCAACGAGGAGGCTGCAACAGCAAAGCTTGAGCAGACCACCAAGCTTTATCAGTCAGATGCAGGTGTAAATCTTGATGAAGAAGCAACAAATTTACTTATGTATCAACAGACCTATCAGTCATGTGCAAAGATCATCGAAGCTTCACAGACTATTTTCAACTCTCTAATCAGTTCATTCTAAAGGAGGCTGCTAAATGAGAATTTCAACAACAATGCAGTTTACCAGTAGCCTCACCTACATTCAGAAGGCTAACTCAACTGTAGATAATTCGGCAAAACGCTACAATACCGGTTTAAAGTTCAATACTGCTGGTGAAAATCCATCCGGTATGGCATCCAAGGTTAAATATGAAGGTGCTATTGCAGCTTATGATCAGTACTCTAAAGACGGTGGTTTAGCTGCTAATACTCTGTCTGAAGAGGAAACCTCTCTGCAGTCAATGTGGTCAGCGCTGTCAAGCATCAATACCCGTTTAATTCAGTGTGTTGACAGCTCAAATGATGATAGTAGCTTAAAGGCTCTAGCAGCTGAAATTGCTCAGACTCGTGATCACTTATATGACTTAATGAATACTCAGAATACTGAAGGTGAGTACATTTTCTCTGGTGCTAAATCAGATGTACCAACCTACACTTTAACCTCTGATGGTCATTATAAGTGTCAGGCTGATGGTTCAACCAGAAGTGTTTTAGTATCACCAAGTGTTACTGTTCAGGTATCAGATTCAGGTTTGGATATTTTTGAGAACTGCCGTACTGCTGACTCTATGACAGTTACTGGTAATCCAGGTATTTCAAGTGCAGTAATTAGTTCATATGGAGATTTTGGTGATTTATATGAGCAGTACTACTCAAGTGCTTTAGGTGCTAATAATACTTTGACTGTTAACGTAACTCCAGATGGTGCGTTCTCTCTATTAGATCAGAACGGTCAGGTGATAGAGCAGGGTGAGGTTGATAAGTCTAACGGTACTATCAATGTTAAGGGCATGGAGTTTACTTTAGGAGATGCGAACTATGTTGGCACTATCAGTGTTGAACTTGATCCTCCTAATACTGACAACATGCTGAATGTACTAACAGACATTGTTAATAAGATTAACGATCCAACCTTGAGCAATACTGAAAAAACAGCAGCTATTGCTAAAGTTCAAAAGTCAGTTGGTATTGCAATGACTCAGTACGATTCTTACCGTGGTCAGATTGGTGCCAGACAGAATACTATTACTACAGTTTTAGATTCAAACGAGTCATTATCAGACATCAAGACTGAGTCAAAAGCAAAAGTATCCGAGATTGATGCCTTTGAAGCAGCATCTGATTTAGTGCAATCACAAAATCAGCTAGCTGTTTCACGTCAAATTTACAGCATGTTATCTAAACAGTCTCTGTTTGATTACATATAATAATATCAGTGAGAGGAAGAGAATATGATTAACTTAAATACAAATGTAGCAAATGCTAATGCCGTTGTTTCAACCAACACTGCAACTAACAGTGTAGCTAATGTTGCTGTTAAAGGTAATGCTCAGGTTAATACAGGCGCTTCATCAGTTGTAAATTTACAGACTGGAGCTCACAGTGGAGATTCAGTAAGCTCTGTTAAAGTTGATGCATCTAATGCAAAGAACATGGTAGCTGATATCACAGCAATGTTTGCCAAAAGTGGCAATGCTGTTCAGGCTAACTTAAACGGTTTTGATGCAGCACGTCTTTTAGCCTAATTTAAAGCTCTTGGTTAGATGTTCCTGTCCCATATAGATCAGGGCATCTGTCAGAACGATATATAGAAAATGCGCTGTCACCTTATAAGGTCGATGGCGCATTTTGCTTAAAAACTCATAAGATAGCTTCCCCAAAATTTTTTTAAATTTACTTAAAGTTTTAAAAAAAGTGTCCGTTATAGAGTACAGATAGAAGAGTAACATTACTTTTCTTAGGAGAGAAAAATTTTTACCTCTCGATAAGAGGGGAGGCTAGCTATGAGCGATATTACTATTACTAGTTCTAATTCAATGTCATCAGTAGCTAATCAGGCCTATGTTGCCAATAATCAGACAACCAAGGCTGACAGTACTGTTGCGGATGATGTAAAAAAACAAAATACTCAAGCAGTAAAAGATAATACTAATTCAGTTAAAGATCCTGAAACAAAGAGTACTAGTGCTTCAGATCTTGATGAAGTAGTAAAAGAGACTGCTAAAAAAATCAATGAAGAGAAAAAGCTCTCTAAATATATGCAGGAGCATAATGAGAAGGTAATTCAAGAGCGTAAAAACGATCTGAACCGCCAGAATATTGGTCTTGCATTCAGTATCGATAAAGATACTGAGAATACTGTAGTTAAGGTTACTGATCTTAATACAGAAAAGCTGGTTCGACAGATCCCATCTGAGGACTTCTTAAAGCTTGCTGAGCGCTTAAAGGATATGAGAGACAATACCTCTGTTTCTAAAAAAGATACTGAAACTAAAGGTATACTTTTTGACGAAAAAGCATAGCCTTGCCTCATACCGCTTCAAAAAAAAGACCTGAAAGTTACAACTTTCAGGTCAAATTTTAGAGACTTTTCAGTCTTTCTCTGTCATTAGTTAATCCTTTTAGGATCTTGCTTTCTATTTTGCAAGCAAAGCTTCAATGTCGGCATCTGATGAACCTAACTTAATTCTCTGTGCTTTTACAAAGTTTAACTTTGGATAAAGAGTTTTCATATCTGATAATGACTTATCGATTGAACTTCCTCCTGAGGTGCAGAACAGGTAAATGTTCTTGCCCTCAAGGTTATAGCTTTCAATAAAGGTTTGTATGATTCTAGGGGCAGTACCCCACCAAATAGGAAAGCCTAAATATACGTTTTCTTTGTCATTAACGGCAGACAAGTCATTTGCAATCTCTGGTCTTACATCAGGAGTCTTCATCTCAACATTAGCTCTGCAATTATCCTGTCTGTAATTTAAATCGTCGTCGGTATATACCTGTTTAGCTTCAATAGCTAAAGCCTGTGCATCTAACTTTTTAGCTAACGCCTGTGCCACAATTTTTGTGTTACCTGATGCTGAGAAATAAACAACGATATCGTTTGCAGCGGCAAATGAATTTACTGAAAAACTCATAATAGCTCCTAGTGATAGACACTTAATCAGCTTTGAAAACTTCATAACAACTCCTTGTGAATATGGCAAACATCAATGTAGATTATGGTAACTTTGCATAGTCGTCATCTGAGACGGCTTCAAGCCATTCGTTTGAAGTGTTTTCTCCTGGAACTTCTACAGCAACATGAGAGAAGTAACTGTCCTTTTTAGCGCCGTGCCAGTGCTTAACCTCTGGTTTAATGAAGATAACGGAACCTTCACGTAAACTTACAGGTTCTTTGCCTTCTTCTACATACCAGCCTTCACCACAGGTGCAGATTAAGATCTGGCCACCACCATTTGTAGCATGATGAACGTGCCAGTTGTTTCTGCAACTAGGTTCAAAAGTAACGTTTGCGACAACAAAAGGCTCACCTGGTTTTAATAACAGGTTTAAAAATGAATTACCTTTAAAATACTGCGCATATGCTGTGTTTGGATTGCCTTTACCAAATACATTTGCTTTTTCAAATTGTGCCTTATCTGGGTATTTCATAAAATCCTCTTAATCTTTATAAATGTCTTTAATTATATTAAATGCTGCCCATGCCTTAGGCCATCCTGCGTAGAAAGCTACATTAGTAATCATGGCTGCCATTTCCTTTTTTGATACGCCATTCTTTTTTGCATTCTGTAAATGGAACTTTAAAGAACTGTCAGTAATGCCACTTGCAACTAAGGTAGAAACAGTGATCATGCTGCGTGTCTTTAAATTTAAAGTGCTGTCAGACCAAACTTCACCAAAGAGAATGTCATCGTTGTATTTTGCAAACTCTGGTGCTAACTTGCCTAAAATGTCACGACCTGCGGTTACAACAAATTTCTGCTCTTCACTCATATAAGCCTCTTCTTCGTATAGTATTTTGACCATAAATCGATGGTTCTCTTTATCTATGTCTTAATTTTAAAAATCTTGAGAGTATGAAATTTGCACAATCTTTTCAATATATTGTCAATTCTTCTAAAAATGCTTATTTTCTTGTCAAATTGTGCAAAGTGTCTTAAATGAAAATATGTCTTTTTCTGTTAGAATAGCCTTCAAAATCGTGATTTTTAACTTAGATCATTACCTGATAAGTATTACAGAACACAAGTTTTGTAAATTGGAGCTAAACATTTTTTCAATTTGCACGATAATATAATTAAGTAAATGAGTATTTTTGATTGCAGGAGATCAAATGTACGGACGTAATTTAAAAGCTTATAAGCGCACAAACCTTGAGGCTGAGCTCTCTGTAGCAGATCCTCACAGAATCATACAGATGATGTATGATGGTTTGATTGAACGCCTGTCTCAGGCTAAAGGCGCTATTTTGCGCAATGACTTTGAGTACAAGGCAAACAGACTCGATAAAGCCATTGGTATTATCAATGGTCTGCAGACCGCTCTGGACAAGAGAGGAAATCCGGAGCTTTTTGACAGAATGTACGCTCTTTATGACTATATGAAAGAGTTGCTTGCAAAAGCTTCAGTATCTTTGGATGTGTCTCAGATTGATGAAGTAATTAATCTTATCCTGCCTATAAAACAGGCCTGGGATCAGATTCCTCAGGATATTAAGGATAAGACTAATCAGGAAATTCTAAATTCACCTGATTATTAGTTTTATTTCTGAATATACATTTTTTAGCGATATCCCTGTATTTAAGACTGATTAGATACAGGGATTTTTTATCAGTTAAACGGTCAGGATAACTTTATGGATAACAGATTATTTCTAACTTGGACAAAAGATCTTCAAAGTATAGCTCAGGCAGGTCTTTATTACGGTAAGGACGTTTTTGACAGAGAACGATATGAAAAAATTAGAGAAATTTCAGCTCAGATGATGTCAGAGATATCCGATCTTAAAGTTGAGAAAGTAAAGGAGCTTTTCTGTAATGAGATTGGCTATCAAACTCCAAAGATTGATACCAGAGCTGCTATCTTTAAAGATGACAAGATCCTGTTAGTTCATGAAAAGAATGGTACCTAGTCATTACCAGGAGGCTGGTGTGACTGCAATGTGTCTGTATCAGAGAACACTATTAAAGAGACCAAAGAAGAAGCAGGACTTGATGTCGAGGTTAAAAAACTTATTGCAGTTCAAGACAGAGCCAAGCATAACTCTCCATTATATCCATATGGAGTATGTAAGATCTTTGTTGAGTGCTCATTAAAAGGTGGGCATTTTGAGAACAATATCGAAACTATAGGAATTGGCTACTTTGGTAAAGATGAGTTGCCTAATTTAGCTCTTGAGAAGAATAATGAAGAACAGTTAAAGATGTGTTTTAGAGCTTACGCTGACGATAAGTGGGTAGCTATTGTTGAGTAAAAGAAGGTTTAGAACACTTACTTAAAATAAAACGGGGGAGCAATGCTCCCCCATATTTTCAGAATTGACTACTATTAGATAGTCTGAACTGACATGGTATTGGTGATTCCAGATGGAACTAAAGCACCGTTTACCATAATGATCTTGTCGCCAGCCTTAGCTAAGCCCATCTCAACAGCTAACTTCTTACCTAACTGGAAGAACTCATCAGTTGATGAAATGCGGTCAACAATCTTAGGCATTACACCACGAGTTAAGCATAACTGACGAGCAGCCTTTACGTTAGGTGTTAAAGCTAAGATCTCAGCCTTAGGGTTGAACTTGCGGATAGCACGAGCTGAATTACCGTGCTCTGTTGCTACAACGATTACTGGTACATTTAAAGCATCAGCAGCTTCTACAGCAGCTAAGCAAGCTGAATCGGTAACAGTCTTTGCAGAAACAGTAACAGGGAATACCTTGCCGTGGTTTTCTTCACAGTAAGCATCAGTACGCTCACAGATGGTGTTCATGGTGCGAACAGCCTCACGTGGGTACTTACCCTTTGCTGACTCACCTGATAACATAACTGCATCGGTACCGTCTAAGATAGCGTTAGTTACGTCACCTGCTTCAGCACGGGTAGGACGTGGATTCTTAATCATAGAATCTAACATCTGAGTTGCAGTGATAACTGGCTTACCAACCTGGTTACAACGCTTGATGATGTGCTTCTGAGCGAAGATAACTTCCTGAGCTGGAATTTCAACACCCATATCGCCACGAGCAACCATGATACCGTCAGCAGTTGCTAAGATATCTTCAAAGTTGTCTAAACCTTCCTGGTTCTCAATCTTGCAGATGATCTTGATATCGTTACCGCCATTTGCGTCTAAGAAGTTACGAATATCTAAAACGTCATCCTTAGTACGAGTGAATGAAGCTGCGATGAAGTCAACTCCACGTTTGATACCGAATAACAAGTCGCCCTTATCTTTCTCTGATAAGAATGGCATAGAAATGTGAGTATTTGGCAGGTTAACACCTTTATGCTCGCCTAAGTCGCCGTTGTTCTGTACTTCACAAACAACGTCGTCGCCATTGATCTCGATAACCTTTAAGCCGATTAAGCCGTCATCTAATAGAACAGTTGCACCAACTTTTAAATCTTTTGCTAAGTTAGGGTATGTAACACCAACTTTAGTCTTGTTACCAACAAACTTGCTGTCTGAAGTTAAAGTGATCTTATCGCCAGTAACTAAAGAAACATCTTCGCCGTTCTCTAAATCACAGGTTCTGATCTCAGGACCCTTTGTATCTAATAGAACAGCAAAAACTTTACCAGTTTCCTGCATGATTGCGTTAATGTTTGTGATACGACCACCGTGCTCTTCAAAGTCACCGTGTGAGAAGTTCAGACGCATTACGTTCATGCCTGAGTTTAGTAAGGTTTCCATAATTTCGCGCTTCTCGGATTTAGGACCGATAGTGCAGACCATTTTAGTCTTTTTCATATTTAGGCTCTCCTAGCGGAGTAATAAGATTGAAGAATGTAGTTTGTAAAAATTCACGCAAATTATAGCAGAATTCAAAATAAATAATAGTTAAATTTTGTTAACAATATCAAAAAAAATCGAGCAGTTTATTGCTCGATTTTTTAACTTAAGTTTACTTAATTTTTTCTTTTAATTAAAAGAACTTAACATACATTAAGAACTGTAAACCTAGTGAAATAAATGATATTGCAGCAGCAGTACCATATGCAATGTACCATGTTAGTTTTGAGTGAATACCAAAATCGTGGCTTGAGTGGTGCATTCTGTGTAAAGCGTAGAAGCTTAATAAGAAAACAACACCAAATACGCATAGGCTTAGGAACCAGTTACTGAAAATGCTGTAAACCTGGCCTAAGTTTAATACACAGTGCTGAAGATCTGAGCTAGTTAAACCAGCTGCAATCAGAACTACCATGATTGCAGGTAATACAATAGCTGCTACCATGCCACCAGCACCAAACATTAACCAGTACATTGGCTCGTCTGAACGAGTTGGAAGGAATTGACGCATTTGTGAATTCTCCTTAAATGGTTAAGAAAGCAACAGCCAAGATAACAACAGTAGCGCCAACTAAAGCTAAGTATAAAGCGCTCTTGGTTACCCACTCAGGCAGAAGCTCTGTTGAGTTCTTGTTCATGAATACACGAACAGCCTTTGGCATTAAAGCGAACCAAGTTACAGCATGGAATAACTGTGAAACTAGGATTACAACGTTAATTGCGATGATAACTGGGTTACCTAGGAAGTTCTGTAAGTACCAAATATATGGAGCAACACCAGTTAAAGTAGGTGCTGAGCCAACTTCACATAAAGCTAGCATGAAGATACCAAATACGATCTCTAATACAGCTAGTAATGCTAGCACAGCAGTGCCTTCACGAACCATATAGTAGATGTAGAATGGATTATCTAACCACCAGGTTAATTTCTTAACAGGTGGGTTGTATGGCTTACGATATGATTTTACTTCGCTCATTTTATTAGTGCTCCGGTTTGATCATGTTGAATACGTAGTCAGTAGCAGACATCTTCTTGCCTAGCTGAATAGCTGAAGATGGATCTACGTGTTTTGGACAAACCTCTGAGCAGTAACCTACGAAGGTACAGCCCCAAACGCCTTCCTCTGAATTTAGGAATGGTGCACGAAGTTTAGCGCCAGCGTCACGATTATCAACATTGTAACGATATAGCAGAGTTAAAGCTGCAGGACCGATGAACTTAGGGTTCAGCTTGTACTGAGGGCAAGCTGCGTAACAGCAACCGCAGTTGATACACTGAGCAAACTGTAAGTAAGCTTCCATCTGCATAGGAGTCTGCTTGAAGTTCTTGTTCAGTGGCATATTTGCGTTCTTAGCATCAGGAATGATGTAAGGCTTAATACGCTCAATCTTCTCAATGAGATCTGATAAGTCAACAACTAAATCACGCTCGATAGGGAAGTTAGCTAATGGCTCGATCTTCATGTCCTTGCCTTCATAGTCACGTAAGAAGGTCTTACATGCTAAATGAGGAACTCCGTTAACCATCATACCGCATGAACCACAAACAGCCATACGACATGACCAACGGAATGACAGGCTAGGCTCAAAGTTGTCCTTGATGTAGAACAGAGCTTCTAAAACTGATGTATCTTTGTGGTAAGGAACATCAAAGGTCTGCTCCCAAGGTGCTTTATCCTGCTCTGGGCGATAGCGAAGAACAGTGATCTTCATAGTTTTCTGCTGTGATTCCATTATTTAGCCTCCTTTGCCTTTCTTGCGGCTTCAGCAGCTTCTGCTTCAGCACCATATACACGCTTAGCAGGCTGGAAGGTTGTAATCTTAACGTCGCTTAGTTCGATTCTTGGCTCATCAGCACCATCTTGCTTGAATGCTAATGAGTGCTTTAAGAAGTTTACGTCATCACGCTGCTTGTATGCACCGTTAGGACCATCTAAACGCTGATGTGAACCACGTGACTCTTTACGGTTGATAGCTGAGTGAACCATACACTGTGCTACATCTAAGGTGTAACCTAATTCGATGCGGTTCATCCACTCTGTGTTGAATACACGACCACGGTCGGTGATACCAACGTTTACTAAGCGCTTTTGTAAGTCCTTTAAGGTATCAATGGTCTTCTGCATTGACTCTTCTTCACGATAGATACCAACGCCTTCTTCCATTGACTGACCCATCTCATGACGGATCTTAGACTGTGACTCTGTGCCCTTAACATCGAATAGGTCTAAAGCACGCTTCTGAGCGGCTTCTGCCTGACGAGCTAATTCAGGTGAATCGAAGTCCTTTAACTGATGAGCTCGTTCTGCCATTGCATCACCACCGATCTTACCGAATACGATGGTCTCAACTAATGAGTTAGAACCTAAGCGGTTTGCACCGTGAATACCAACTGAAGCACACTCACCACCAGCATATAGGCCAGGCATACGAGTCTCGGTGTTACCGTTAGTCTCGATACCACCCATGGTGTAGTGAACAACAGGACGAACAGGAACTGGAGCCTTAACAGGATCAACACCTGAGTATGTCATAGCAAGTTCACAGATAAGTGGTAAACGCTCATGTAAGTATTTCTCACCTAAGTGAGTTAAGTCTAAGTGAACAGCCTCACCTAAAGGATACTTAATGGTACGGCCTTTCTTTGACTCGTTCCAGAAAGCCTGTGATAGGCGATCACGAGGACCTAATTCCATGTACTTGTTCTTTGGATGTCCAACAGGAGTCTCAGGGCCTAGACCATAATCCTGTAAGTAACGGTAACCATCCTTATTGTATAGAACACCACCTTCACCACGGCAGCCTTCTGTCATTAACAGACCGCAACCTAGAAGACCTGTAGGGTGGTACTGAACGAATTCCATATCACGTAATGGAACACCGTGACGATAAGCTAAAGCCATACCATCACCAGTTACGATACCGCCGTTAGTGTTGAATAGGTAGCAGCGACCTGCACCACCAGTAGCTAAGAATACTGCTTTTGCATTGATCTGACGGAATACACCGTTCTGCAAATCGTAGCAAACTACGCCACGGCACTGACCATCTTCTTCTAGAAGATCTAATACGAAGTGCTCATCGAAGCGCTGAATTGAAGGAAACTTAACTGATGTCTGATATAAGGTATGTAACATGTGGAAACCAGACTTATCAGCAGCAAACCATGTGCGAGGAACCTTCATACCACCGAAACGACGTACGTTAACGTCACCGTTTGGCTTACGGCTCCAAGGACAGCCCCAGTGTTCTAACTGATATAACTCTTCAGGTGCCTGGTGAACGAACTTCTCAACAACATCCTGCTCACATAGCCAGTCACCACCAGCTACTGTATCTTCAAAGTGTTTCTGATATGAGTCGTCATCACGAACAACACCAGCAGCACCACCTTCGGCAGCAACAGTGTGTGAACGCATTGGGTAAACTTTGGAAATGAGTGCTACTCTTAACTTAGGGTCAGCCTGAGCAACTGCAATAGCAGCGCGAAGACCAGTACCACCAGCACCCACGATCGCAACATCGGCTTGATATTTTTCCACGTGAATCTCCTAATTACCGTTAGGATCTCTGCACAATAAAACAGAGTCCAAGGTTAGCAAGCAAAAAAACAACGTAATTATAACTGTAAATGATATTTTTTTTTATTTTTAAATGTCAGTTTTTACTAACGTCTTGAAAATAAATATAAAATACTATCTACAATAATAGACATAAATCTAAAATCTCAAAATTATGCAATTTTGAAGAAATTTTCTACTTTTCTTGAGCAGAAACGATTAGTGATCTTCCCATTTTTACAGGAAGCATAGTTTCAATATCTGAAGGTAATTCACCTTGATTGTTTCCCCACAGGCAGATAACTGTGCTGCCGTACTTGAAGTAACCAATTTCATCACCTTGCTGATAGTGAATGTTTTCTTTTGAGTAGTCTTTAATTTCAAGACCAACTCTTCTGTTAACAGTACCACCCCAAGTTGTGTGAATACTGCCAACTAAAGCAGCTCCTACCATTACTACACATAATGGCCCTATTGCAGTTTCAAAAAAACATACCATTCTTTCATTTACTGTATACAAGTCAGGCATGTTTGAAATGTTTCGTCTGCCAACAGGGAACAATCTTCCTGGAACATGAATAGCTTTCTTTAAAGTTCCATCAATTGGCATGTGAATTCTGTGGTAGTTAGAAGGAGATAGGTAGATACATGTATAACGACCATCTTCAAATTGTTCTGAATCGATACTGTTTCCACCAACTAAAGCTTTTAATGAATAATCAATGCCTTTAGCCTGAATTAGTCTGCCATTGGTAATTTTGCCAGCTTGTCCTATGGTGCCGTCAACAGGGCATACGGCTAAACAATCCTTGTCCAAAGGTCTGGCGTTTTCTTCTAACTTTCTAATAAAGAAGTCGTTGAAGGTTTTATAAGACTCAAGATCTTTATTTGCAATCTCGTCTGTGTTGATATTGAATGTTTTAATAAAGTTCTTAATTAAAAATTGAGTAAATCTGCCCATTGGAACATCTGTTAGCTTTGCTGACAGAGAGGATAAGGTTGTAAATGGGGTGATGGTTTCAACGGTTTTCAGTAGAAATGAGGTAAATGACATTGCTTCTCCAAAACAAACTATTAGAGCAAATAACAGTCTTTCGTCTGTGAATAATAGAAGAATATAAAAAAATTGCGAAGATTTTATCAAAATCTTGTGAAATTTAGCAAAAGAATGTGCTTATTTGATTAGGCGGTCATAAAAACAGGTCATACTCATAAGAATATGACCTGTTGCTTTAGCTTATTTCTTTCCAATTATTTATTGGAAAATTAAATCTCAAACATATGAACAATCTCAGATAGTCTGCCAATTTCTCCGTGGGTACTTGAAATACTTTCATTGACCACCTGAAGTTCTTGAGTAAGATTTTTAGAACCATCAGTAATGTTCTTCATATTTGAAGAAATCTCTGATGTAGCTGTGGTCTGCTCCTCAGCCGCTGTTGCAATCTGAGTAATCTGTGCATTTACCTCAGTTACCTTATCGGTTACTTCACTTAAGATTGAATGTAACTGACCAGTCTCAGCAGAAATACCATCCATTACTTTTACAGATGCCTGCATTGCTTCATCTGCCACATTAGCATCAGTCTGTACTTGAGATACCATTCTAGTAATTTCTTGAGTTGAAGCAGAGGTTCTTGAGGCTAGAGCACGGACTTCATCAGCTACCACAGCAAATCCCTTACCAGCTTCACCAGCACGGGCTGCTTCAATTGCTGCATTTAATGCTAATAAGTTAGTTTGTGAAGCAATATCGTCAATTGTTTGAACGATGGTTCCGATCTTTTGAGCCTGATCTGCTAGGTTCTTAACTAGCTGAGCATCATGTTTTGACTTTTCCACCTGTGTATCAAGTTTATCGATAGTATCTTGAACTCTGTGAATACCAGTCGTGGTGATTTGTGATGATTCGTTTGAACTAATTGAAGCCTGTTCGCAGTTCTTAGCAATATCTGCAGTGGTTGATACCATCTCGTCAGATGCTGCTGCAACTGTTAAGGAATGAGATTGGTTTTGTTCAGCTGTTTGACGAATTTCTGAAGAAGAAGCGTCGATCTCTTGCATAGTAGATTTGATGTTTCTAGTAACATCCTGAATTTGTGAAATACTGCCCTGCCATGATTTTCTCATCTTCTCTAAGGCATCTAAAAGAGGACTGAATTCATCATGTCTTCGATTTTTAATTTCCTGATTTAGTTTTCCTGAAGCAAGGGTTGATGCGAATCCTACAGACTGTCCGATAATATCTGAGATTGCTTTAGGCATGGTGCAGATGATAGCAACAGCGACAAAGATAGAGAACAGAGTTAAACATACAGCAATTACTAAAGGAGTATTGCTAGTAATATCTTTTACATGATCTTTTGATACAGCAATTTGGTAGCCATTTACCTTTACAACATTCTCCTGAATGATGATGAAGTCAGTCAGCATTTTTGTGGTGTAGAACAAGGTAGCCTTTTCAGTTTCACCTTTCTCAACTAAAGGTATGTATTGAGTATTTAAAAGATTGATGAAATTAGAGGTTGCTTTTTTTACTGCACCAATTTCAGTTGGGTATCTTGCCATCTGCAACTTATCAGCAGCAACTTGCATTTTTGATACATTATCGTTTAAAGATGCTTTTGCACTATCATATGATGCGCCATTGTTAATACTTTGAATGATAGTATTAACAGCAAAAGCATAATCTGCTGTGGCTCTGGTTCTGCCATAGCGTTCAGATAGTGTAGTATGAACGAATCCTGCTACGTCTTTGTTGGTAAGACAGTTAGAAATAGAGTTCCAAGACAGTACGATTGATACGATTACTAGTGATAGATAACTTAGAATTAACTTTTTCTTAATTGTTAGACTATATAAAAAACTCATAGCGCCCCCTCATATTTTTATTTTTTAGGCCACTGGTTTGCTTTGTGATCCCGCCTTTTGAACGGATATATTAATATAGTCGGCAGTGTTCCAAAATAATTCACAAAAAAGCTTAATATTGGGTCAAATTCACAAATTTGCGTGCAAAAATATGAAGTAGATAACAATTATTCTTAATAAGAAAGTAAATTTATGTAAATTCCTCTTTAAAAGAGGGTAAAAATCACATTATTAAAAACGTACTGCGGTGAAAACAGTACGTTTTAAACTGTGCTTAAAGTGTGCGCTTGAGCTATGAGTTTATTATTTATCAAACTTTAAATTCTGAAACCATATTGGATAGAACCGTAATTTGAGTATTTGTCTGTTTGATATCTTCATTGACGTCAACTAGATCTTCAGCTAGTTCTTTTGAACCATCCGTGATTTGTTTCATATTAGAAGAAATCTCTGATGTAGCAACAGTTTGTTGTTCAGCAGCGGTTGCAATTTGAGTAATTTGACCTGTAACTTCGTTAACCTTTGTGGTTAATGTATTCAATATTTCCTCAATTTCACCACTTTCATTTGCTAGCGAATCCATAACTTTTGTTGATATTTGCATTGCTTCGTCAGCCTGACCTGCGTCTGCCTGAACTTTCTGAACCATGTTAGTGATCTCTTGAGTAGAGTTAGAAGTTCTAGAAGCCAATGCACGGACTTCGTCAGCCACAACAGCAAATCCTTTACCAGCTTCACCAGCTCGAGCAGCTTCAATAGCAGCGTTTAGAGCAAGTAAATTGGTTTGAGCGGCAATATCATCAATTGTTTGCACAATCGATCCAATCTTTTGGGCTTGATCTGACAGTTTCTGCACAAGCAGAGCATCACTTCTTGATTTAATTACCTGCTCATTGATCTTATCAATGACTTTTTGAATTTTAGCTACAGAAGTCTCAGTTGCCTTAGCAGACTCATCTGCTGCAGCTGAGGCGTGTTCACAGTTTTTAGCAATATCCTGTGTCGTTGATACCATCTCGTCTGAAGCTGCAGCAACTGTCAATGCTCTATTCTGATTGTCTGATGCTGTATTGCTGATTAAACCTGAAGTATTAGTCAATGTTCCAATAATGTCCTTTAGATTTTCAGCAGAAGATATTACTTTAGAAATACTCTCTTGCCATGAAGCTCTCATCTTCTCAAGATCTACCATCAGAAGTCTGAACTCATCTTTTCTGTTGGTATTAAGCTTTCTTGTCATATCACCTTTAGCCAACTCTAATGCAAGCTTAGAAATAGACTTAATATGAGCTGATAAGTTGTTTGCTATTAGATATGTCAAGAAGATAGCAATTAAGATCTCAAATACAGTGCAGCTGATGATAGTAATGTATGTACCTGAACTCTTAATAGATGCCATTGCATTTTGAGTTTCTCTTAATTGATTACCGTTCACTGTAACCATGTTGTTACAAATAACCATGAAATCTTGATTTAAAGAATTTATAAAGATTTTCTCTGCTTTATCATAGTTGCCCTTTTGTACTATGGGAATAAAATCATTTCTAAAGGTTGCCAAGTATGCTTTAGTACTTTCTTTTATGGCACCGATTTCTTTAGGGAATCTTTTCATCTGCAAGGCATCAGCACAAGCTTGCATCTTGTCTATGAGAGCTGATGATTTAGAAATTAGGTCTTGAGTATTTCCTGCTTGTGATACTAAATCTTTAGCTAAAAAGTTCATGTTGTAGAAGGAATCAAGTGCTCTTCTTGTTCTCTCATATCTAACGTTTAAAGCATCAATCTTATCAATAGTAGCGGTTCTAGCAGAGGAAATGGTTAAGGATGAAGTGGTAGCAAGAATGACGGTTAAAAAGATCACACAGAAAAAACTGCTGATGATCTTTATCCTGAATGACAGGTTGTTAAGAAAAGACATACAGACCCCTCTCGTTTGTTGTATCAAGAACTTCTTGATTTATGAGTATTTATATTTGATTATTGTTTGTAGATATTGGTAGATTTTGTTCTAATATTTTTTATCTTACCAAGATGATTGTAGATTTTTTTTTAATTGTCTTATAAAAAATACAAATTATGACGTTGCAGTAGCAAAAATAGAAAAATATTTTGTACAAATTTTGTTAACGATAAAAGTTACTAATATTTTGAATTTTATAAAAATATTAAATTCCATGAATGATTTTGTCTTTAAAATAATGGGAATATATTACAAGATTTTATCTATTTAAAATAGGATTAAAACGTATTTTGTGCTTATAACCTAGTGTATTAGAATGAATATTGATATAGATGTCATTTCAAATTTCTAATACTTTTAGACAAGATTTAGTTTTTTTAACAGCCGGAAGCGATTTATATGCCTTTAGAGAATCCTCTAGAAATTGATTAACTTCATTCCTAAAAAAAAGATCAAAAAAAACTTGACGAATAGAAAAAATAATCTATAATAGCACACATCGGATGCGGGAATAGCTCAGTTGGTAGAGCATAACCTTGCCATGGTTAGGGTCGCGAGTTCGAACCTCGTTTCCCGCTCCAAATAAAGAGAAGAATAGCTTAAAGCTGTTCTTTTTTTTGCCTTTTTGAGTCCTCACTTCGCTTTTTACTTGAATTTTCTTAACACAGTCCGCATATACATAAATAAGTTCATTATTTGTTATGCCTCATAAGGTATAATTACGGTATTGTTAACCATATAAATTTAATTGATCAATTATTAAGATATAAAAAATGTTTGTCACAACCATCGTTACCAAAATCATTGGTAGTAGTAATCAGAGAACTGTTCGTAAGTTATCAAAGATTGTTAAAGGCATAAATGCCCTTGAGAGTAAGTATCAGTCATTAAAAAATGAAGATTTTAAAGATCTTACTGAGCAGTTTAAACAACGTGTAGCTAATGGTGAAACTTTAGAGGCTCTTTTACCTGAAGTATTTGCAGTAGCAAGAGAAGCTGCAAAAAGATCATTAGGACTTCGTCCTTTTGATGTTCAGCTTATGGGTGGTATTGTTTTAAATGCAAACCGTATTGCTGAAATGAAAACAGGTGAAGGTAAAACCCTAACCGCTTTATTACCTTGCTATTTAAATGCATTATCAGGCAAAGGTGTTCACGTTGTTACAGTTAACGATTACTTAGCACGTCGTGATAGTGATTGGTCAAGACCTTTCTATACACTGTTAGGTATGACTGTAGGTGTAAATATCCCTGGTATGAATCCAGAGGAAAAGAGAGCAGCTTATGCTTGTGATGTTACCTACGGTACTAATAATGAGTTCGGTTTTGATTACTTACGTGACAACATGGCTTACTCATTAGAGCAGAAAGTTCAAAGAGAACTGAACTACGCTCTAGTTGATGAGGTTGATTCCGTTTTAATTGACGAGGCAAGAACTCCTTTAATCATTTCAGGTGCTGCAGAGAATAGTTCAAAACTATATCAAGCTGTAGATAAGTTAATTCCAGGCTTAATCTTCCAGGAAAAAGAAGATACTGAAACTTATACAGGTGAAGGTGACTATACCTTAGATCTCAAGATCAAGCAGGCTTACTTAACTGAGCGTGGTCAGATCAAAATTGAAAACTCTTTAGTAAATGCAGGTCTTTTAAAAGAAGGCGACAAGCTCTTTTCTTCAGAGAACATTACATTATTACATCACGTAATGGCTGCTTTAAGAGCTCATACTCTATTCAAGCGCGATGTTGATTACGTGGTTGAAAATGGTGAAGTTTTAATTATCGACGAGCATACTGGTCGTAAGATGGTAGGTCGTCGTTGGTCTGAGGGGTTACATCAGGCAATCGAAGCAAAAGAAGGTGTAGAGATCCATTCAGAGAACCAAACCTTAGCTTCTATTACATTCCAGAACTACTTCCGTATGTACAAGAAGTTAGCAGGTATGACTGGTACTGCTGATACTGAAGCATACGAATTCCAGCAGATCTACGGCTTACAGACAGTGGTTCTTCCAACTAATAGACCAATGATCCGTAAGGATATGCCTGATCTTATCTATTTAACTGAAGATGATAAGTACAAAGCAATTGTTAATGATATTAAAGAGACGATTGCTAAAGGCAGACCAGTTTTGGTTGGTACCATCTCAATTGAGAATTCTGAAAAGTTATCACACTTATTAGATAAGTTAGGTATCAAACATCAGGTATTAAATGCTAAGTTCCACGAAAAGGAAGCTTATATCGTAGCTCAGGCTGGTCGTCCTAGTACAGTAACTATTGCTACAAACATGGCAGGTCGTGGTACTGATATTATTTTAGGTGGTAATCTGAAGGCTGATATTGATGAGCTTGGTGAAAACCCTACTCCTGAACAGATTGCCAAAGTTAAGGAAGACTGGCAGAAACGCCATGATGACGTATTAAAGGCCGGTGGTCTGCATATCATTGGTTCTGAACGTCATGAGTCACGCCGTATTGATAATCAGCTCCGCGGTCGTGCCGGCCGTCAGGGTGATCCTGGTTCATCACGTTTCTACCTGTCAATGGATGATAACCTGATGAAACTGTTCGGCTCAGAGAAGCTGAAGAATTTCATGAAAAAGATGGGTATGGACGACGGTCAGCCTTTAGAGCACAAGTTCATCACCAGAGCTATTGAGTCAGCTCAGCGTAAGGTTGAAACTCGTAATTTTGATATTCGTAAGAGCTTACTTGAGTATGATGATGTTGCAAATGAGCAGCGTAAAGTTATCTATGAGGAGCGTAATGCTCTTCTAGAAGGCAAGGATATTTCTGAAACCATTCACACCATCTTCGAAGATGTATTAGATAATGTTATCTCAAATTACATTCAGCCTAATTCATTGCCTGAGCAGTGGGATCTTGAGGGACTGCAGAAGCGTTTAGCTGCTGTATATAACTTAGATGCTCCAGTTTCACAGTGGATGAAAGAAAATGATAAGCTAGTTGAGAATGACATTCGCGATAAGATTATCGCTCTAGGTCATGAGATGTATCAGAAGAAGTGCGATGTAATCGGTCCTGAGAATCAGAAGCAACTTGAAAAACAAGTAATGCTACAGTGCATTGATTCTTTATGGAAAGAGCACTTAGCAGCAATGGATTACATGCGTCAGGGTATTGGTCTTCAGGGATATGCTCAGAAGAACCCTAAGAATGAGTACAAGATCCAGTCATTCAATTTGTTCTCAAAAATGCTTGATAACTTAAAAGATCAGGTTGTGTCTATTCTGTGCAGAATTCAGGTAAGACTAAAGTCACCTGAAGAAGCTGAGGCTGAACAGAAAGCAATCGAAGAACGAAACGAAGAAGCAAAGATGCGTGAAGAAGCTAAGCAGTATGCTGGCATGCACATTGGACGTAATGATCCTTGTCCATGTGGATCTGGTAAGAAGTTCAAAGTTTGTCATGGCAGATTTGTTTAATCAAATATAAACAACTAAAGGCCTCGTTGTTGCATAAGGTCAATGACGGGGCCTTTTTTATGTGTAAAAGTATATAGAGGTAAGAGCAATGTCTATTGCAGCAAACTATGAAATTTCTGATTCAGAAAAGCAGCATTTAGAAAAAATAATGAAAAGAGTTCATGAGAAGACCAAAGAAGGTATCTTGAATGGAAAAGGACCTTTCTATGCTGAAATCTATGATAAAGATGGTAATTTTGTATTAGGCACTTCTAACAGTGTTATGGAAGATAAATGTTGTGTAAAGCATGCTGAAATGAATGCAGTAATGGCTGCCTGCGCTCATTATAAGAACTTTGATCTATCTTCATATGACTTGTCACTATATGTCAACGCAGAGCCTTGTATTATGTGCTTAGGCGGTATTATGTGGTCTGGTATTAAGAATGTATACTTTGGTGTGCCTTCATGTGATGTAGAGCGTATTACAGGCTTTGATGAAGGTTTTAAACCTCACTGGTTTGATGAGTTCAAAAAGAGAGGCATTAAGGTAGCAGGTAATATCTTATTAGAAGAAGGAGCAGAAGTTCTAGATTATTATGTAAAGTCTGGTCGCATCGTTTATAAGCCAGAAAGATAATTTTGCGTTATTTGATTGAACTTGTGAATTTTTGCAAATCCGATAAATAACACATTTGTTAAGATGAATAAAAAAATATGCTCTTTTCAAGCAAAATTTTCTTGACTGAAAAGGGCTTATATGATTTAATAACCGCCGTTGCCCAGATAGCTCAGTCGGTAGAGCAGGGGATTGAAAATCCCCGTGTCGGCGGTTCGATTCCGTCTCTGGGCACCATCTAAAAATCTATCATTATTGCCCAGATAGCTCAGTCGGTAGAGCAGGGGATTGAAAATCCCCGTGTCGGCGGTTCGATTCCGTCTCTGGGCACCATCTAGTAATTCCCCAAAAAATTAGAAAATCTCAACAAGGAATTATTGTCTTTCAATTTTCCAAATATGAAAAAAAACGCAGACCATAAAGATCTGCGCTTGCACTCTATGTTTGATTGATTTAATTCTTTATTGGTTAAACCTTGAACTCAGCGACCATGTTCATGAGGTTTACAACCTGAGCATTTGAATCTTTGATATCTGCATTGATATCTGTAATTGCTTCATGCAGATTCTTAGTTCCATCAGTAATGTTCTTCATATTAGAAGAGATCTCTGAGGTAGCAACAGTCTGTTGCTCTGCTGCTGTTGCAATTTGTGAGATCTGACCCGATACCTCGTTAACCTTGTTAGTTAAGTCGTTAAGAATTTGCTCAATAAAAGCACTCTCTTCAGATAGACCGTCCATTACCTTTACAGATACCTGCATTGCATCGTCAGCATCTTTTGCATCACTTTGAACACCACTTACCATACGAGTAATTTCTTGAGTTGAAGCAGATGTCCTAGATGCAAGAGCTCTTACCTCATCTGCTACCACCGCAAAGCCTTTACCAGCTTCACCAGCACGGGCAGCTTCAATTGCTGCATTTAATGCTAACAAGTTTGTCTGAGAAGCAATCTCATCAATAGTTTGTACAATTGAGCCAATCTTTTGAGCTTGTGCTGCAAGGTTTTGTACTAACTTTGCATCAGCTCTAGATTTTGTAACCTGATTTTCAATCTTGTCGATGATAGATTGAACTTTGCTTACACCTTCAGTTGTAGCACGGGTAGACTCTTCAGCTGTAGCTGATGCTTTCTCACAGTTACTTGCTATGTCCTGAGTGGTTGATACCATCTCATCAGATGCAGCTGCAACTGTAATGGCTCTGTTTTGATTATCCTCAGCTGTATCGCCTATCTTATCTGAGGAATCAGATAACTCATCGATAACTTTGCCTAAGCTGTTAGATACATTAACGATTGATGCAATATCTTTCTGCCAAACTTCTCGCATTTCTTCTAATGAATCTTCTAAAGGCTTTAATTCATCCTTTCTCTTGGAGATGATCTTTTCGCGCATATCTCCTGAGGCAATCTTTTTTGCTGATGCTACGATCCTCATAATACGCTTAGATAAGCTTGTAGGAATATAGTAGGTAAAGATAATTGCAATTAAGATCTCAACAGCTGTACATGTAAAAATTGTTACATAAGTACCATAACTTTTTATGGAGCCAATAGCAGTCTTAGACTCTCTAATCTGATGACCGTTGACGATAGTCATATTTGAACAGATTGTTAAAAAGTTATGATTCATAGGACCTAAAACAATGTTTCGAGCAAGAGAAAGATCATTACGTCTGATTGCAGGAATAAACATGTCGTTAAAGGTATTGATGTACTCTTTAGCATTACTCTTAATAGCTCCGATCTCTTTAGGAAAACGGTTTGCTTGCAAGGTTTCAACAGCTTTTGTTGCTTTGTCGATAAAGCCTTGAGAATCTGAAATGTAAATTTCGCTGTTCTCTTTGTCAGTTACGATCTTTCTTACTAAAAAATGCAAATTGTAAAATGAATCTAGAGCTACTCGGGTTCTCTCATAACGAACGTTAAGAAATTCGATTTTATCAACAGTGATTTGACGTGTGCTTGAAATCTTGAAAACAGATGATGTTACAAGAACTACAGTAAGCAGAATTAATATAATAAAGCTTCCGACAATTTTTTGTCTAAAGGTAAGATTGGTGAATAAAGCCATAAGGGCCTCTCAGTAAAATTAAGTTGTTGTTGGGGCCTCGATATATTTGTTGTTTTATAACAATTATTATTGCTATTTGTTTTATTTGATTATACTTAGCAATGTAAATTCAAAACTCTGATTGGGTTAAATGCACTTAAATAAAATTTTTGCACAAAAATAGCATAAGTTAGCAATAACTAATCAGCGAATGTTTTAATATGCATCATATCCATTAATGAAAAAATAAACAATTATTTTTTTTATATGCAAAATTATGCAATCAAAAAGTTTGAATTTGTTTGTAAAATTTATTGATAATTGGTACTAATAATTTGTAAAATATAACTACAAAAAAACAGACATGTCTCTTTGTCGTTTATGAGATGTGTCATCACCTTACAAAAACTTGAAAGTTATAAACTATATGAAAAAACAAATTCAGTTATCTGCAGCCGCAGAGGGGGCCTTGCGCAAGCTTGGCAAAGGAATCAAAACAGCCCGCATTAAGAAAGGTATTACCGCAACTTCAATGGCCGAGTTAATGGATACTACCCGTGTAACTTTAGGTTCAATTGAGGATGGTCTTCCTTCTGTTTCTATGGGTCATTACATTAAAGCTCTATCAGTTTTAGGTCTTGATCTTCGTTTAACAGGTCTCCTGATCGACGAAGCTCAGAAGGCTTAATTCAGCTTTTTTAGTGTTTATTTATCGTTTTCAAAATTGTGCATGGCTTAAAACTGTGCACAATTGTTTCTAAACTCACTTCTTAGATTTTCTCTCAAGTTCTTTCAACCCTCCCCCTTAGAATCAATAGAAATATCGCGTTTCATTTCATAGACGTTTATATTTTCTAATTTCTCTTTATCACCCGTCTTGTTGCTTACATCTTTATAAGAAATAATCTCTGTGCTTATTTATGGTAAAAATGTATAACTTTGCATATTAAGCGTTTCTTTGAACTCTTTTTCATGCTAAATTAGACGCATCGGAACGCAGATACATAATTTTGTTTACAAAGAGCAATTGAGAGTGTCTTTTTAAAGCTTATATATAGAGCGTATATTGTGGAAGAATTTAATAATAGAAGCGGAGAGCGTAAGTTCTTCAAGCCAAGCAAGCCAGGATTCCATGGTGGCCCGCGCCAGAATAGATCAAACAGACCAAATCGTAGTCGCGATAGACAAAAGGGGATGGTTTCTGCTTTTGTTCAGGGCAAAGGTCAGAACGCAGCCTTAAAATGGTTGATGGATAGCAAAACTCCTGTAAGTATTTTCTTAATTACAGGCGTTAAGTTTGAAGGTTTAGTGAGTGCTTTTGATGCTTTTACTATCAGTATTACTGATGTAAAACGTCATCAGCAGATGATCTATAAAGACAAGATCTCTACAATCACTATTAAAAAGCCTGAAGGCGCAACCATGCATAAAGGTTCATTTCATCGTGGATTTGAACCTGCAACTCCAGGTATGTCACGACCTGTAAGAGGTGATGCTCAGCAAGGCTCTGATGATGGTGTTACTCTACCAGAGCATCATGTTGATTTCCTTGGTTAATCAATAAGCCCTTTTTGTAAAAAAGAACAGGTGACAAGTTACTGTAACCTGTTCTTAAAAACTTAATCTTAAGTTCTCGTCAGTACCTATCACACTCAAAGTAATTTATCATTTCGTTGTCTTTTACTTCGATGCAATCAAAACCACCGCGTAAAGCTGCTTTAATGCCCAATTGTCCATCTTCAAAGACCAGACAATCTTGAGGTTCTAATTCAAGTCTTTTTGCTGCAACTAAAAAAGTATCAGGATTTGGTTTATGACGTGTCACGTCGTCAGCAGTTACCAAAGCATCAATGTAATCAAAAAGATCTTTTTCTTTTAAAATCCTAGTTGCATTGGCTGTTCTTGTACCTGTACCAATGGCGATCCTAATACCCAAACTTTTAGCTTCTTTTAATTCATTAAAGATCTTTTGAAAAACTTCTATCTTTGGAATATTCTCTTGAAAGATAGCAATTTTTCTTTTTACATATTCATCAATATCGCCAACAGGTTCGCCTTTGTTCTTATAGAAAGCAGCAATATCGCGACTTGCAGAACCTCCCATGGCATAGATGTCATTTACGTCAATATCAAATCCATGCTCATAGGCTACTTGCTTCCAAGCTAGGGCATGGTAAGGCATGGAGTTGATGAGAGTTCCATCAAGATCAAAGATTAAACCTTTATAATTTTTTATTTCTGAATAATTCATAGATATTCTGCCATGTAGTACTGTGAGTGTTAGCTGTTCAACGAAAATATGTCTCGATTAAAGAGCTTATTTTAGCAAATTGAAAGTCAGTTTTAGTTAATAATGCTGTATCAGTATTTGAGTAATAGTCTTTAAAATCTCTTTTATTGCACCATTCACTCTCATGAGTGCAACTACTACAATCATCTTATTATTTGTGCTAACTTATCTACATGGAGAGTTACTTATATATCATTGTTTTTCTCCTCAAAATTTAAATAAAAGACTTCGCATGGATATTAGATAGCATGGATGTTAGAAAGGTAGAGTGTCAAACCTTAGTTATAGGTGCTGGTACTGCAGGAATTGAAGCTTACAAAAGTGCTGTAAAAGATGGTTTAGATTGTGTCATTGTTGATTCTGGACCATTAGGCACTACAGCTCAGAGATCTGGTGAGTTACCTGTTTCTTTACTTATGTCTGCAGGTCAGTCACTACATGCTATTGAAAATCTTGAAGATTGCGGAATTACCTTTCCTTCAAAAGTTCAAGCTGATACATCAAATGTAATGGTCTCATTACGTGCTGTAAGAGCAAGAGCTACTTCTGAAGTTCTGTCTTTTATGTACCGTATCCCTGAGAATAAGAGAATTAGAGGTAAGGCAAAGTTTATAGATGCTCATACAGTAGTTGTCGATGACTGTATTGAGATTTCCTTTAATACAGCTGTCATTGCTACAGGTTCATCTCCTTTGGTTACTTATGAGCAGTCACGTTTAAAGAACATTCTAACTACCAATGAGTTTTTTGAATTAGAAAAACTGCCAAAGTCAGTAGCTGTATTTGGTAGTTCAAAAATCGGCTTGGAGTTAGGTCAGGCTTTAACTTATTTAGGTGTAGATGTAGCTGTTTTTGGTCAGAGAAAACTCTGGGCTTTAACTGATGATTCTATTTTAACTGTAGCTCATCAGATGCTTTCCTCAAGATTTAATCTTTACGTAGATACCTTTATTACCTCCATGGAAGATGAAGATGATAACGGTTATGCAATCTACTATATTGATGACCGTGGCTATGAGAATTATCTGCATATGCAAAGTGTTGTAGCTGCAACAGACAGAATTCCTAATGTTGGAGGCATGAATCTGCAAAACATTGGAGTTAAGTTAGATAGAACAGGTTGTATAAGCGTCGATCCTGAAACCTTGCAGACAACAGTTGATAACATCTTCGCAGCAGGTGATGTATGCCATGCTGAGCACTTATCCTCAATTGCTATGGCAGAAGGTCGTGATGCTGGTTTGAATGCAGCCACATTTCCAAATCTAACTAAAAGACGCTCTCAAGTAAGAGTCGATATTGTGTTTACAGATCCTGTCTTGGCAATTGCAGGTAAAACTCTTAATGAAATGCGCGATTATGCCCGTGTTACAGGGGATACATTTATTACAACAGAGGTTAGACTGTCTCAAGGTCATTATAGAGGCTTAAGAGCCGATGGAGGTATTTTAAGTATTTATACCTCGGTTAAAAATCATAAAATTTTAGGAGCAGAACTTTGTGCTTTCAAAGGTGATAAGATAGCTCAACTTTTAGCTTTAGCCATGGAAAACGAGTTAACTGTAGATACCTTAGCTCAATATTCTTTCTTTAACTTATCTGCTGAAACTGTAATTACGCAGGCAGCAAAAGAAGCGGTAAAAAGGTTAAACAAAAAATAGATTTAGACTCATAACTTTTGGGTTAAAGGCACTTAAAGTAAAAAATTAAATAAAAAGGTCATAAGTTTTTATGGAAAAAACAATAGTTCTAGCATCTGGAAACGAAGGTAAAGCTAGAGAATTTCGAGCAATTTTAGAACCTTTAGGATTTAAAATTGTGCTTCAAAAAGAACTGGGTATTGATTCTCCTGAAGAAGACGGTAAGAGCTTTTTAGAAAATGCCATTATTAAAGCAAGATTTGCTAGCGAAAAGTCAGGACTTTGGGCATTAGCTGATGACTCTGGTCTTGCTGTTGATGCTTTAAATGGAGCTCCTGGAATTTATTCAGCTCGATACGCAGGTTCTCATGGTGATGATAAAGCTAATAACAAAAAGTTATTAGAAGAGTTAAAGAATGTTCCTGATGGTAAGAGAACAGCAAGATACTATTGTGCTTTATGCTTAGTTCGCCATGCAGATGATCCTGTGCCTCTTACTGTTTTATCCTCATGGGAAGGCTCAATCGGTCATAAAGAGTTAGGCTCAGGTGGCTTTGGTTATGATCCTTTATTTGTGGTTACAGGCAGAAACTGTACTGCTGCACAGTTGCCTCCACAGATTAAGAATCTAATTTCTCACAGAGCAAGAGCTCTACAGGCATTAACTTATAAGTTAGAGCATAATCTTTCATGATAGACTTGCTTCCTGTAAGCCTCTATATTCACTATCCTTGGTGCATACGCAAGTGTCCTTACTGTGATTTTAATTCTTATCCAAAGAATAAAAGCGTATGCACTGATGAGTCTTATCTAAATGCTTTAATCTTAGATTTTAAGCAGAACATAAATCTCATCTCTAATAGAAAGTTTAATGCTGTGTACTTTGGTGGTGGCACTCCATCTTTATTTTCTCCAAAGCTTATGGAAAAGTTGATGCATGAAATTTCACCTTATTGTGAAGAAAATTGTGAAATTTCTATGGAAGCCAATCCAGGTACTGTTTCATTAGAGACTTTAAAAGACTACAGAAGTTTAGGAGTGAACAGAATTAGTCTTGGTGTACAGAGCTTTGATGACAGGGAATTAAAACTTTTAGGCAGAATTCATGACTCAAAAGCTGCAATTGAAGCTTGTAATAATGTTATAAAAGCAGGTTTTGACAATTTTAATATTGATATCATGCATGGTTTGCCAGAACAAACAACTCAAAAGGCTTTAGCTGATATCAAAATCGCTGCAAGTTTAGGTTGCAATCATCTCTCATGGTATGAGTTAACCCTAGAAGAGGATACTTACTTTGGCTCGCATCCTCCAAAATTACCCAATGAAGACAATTTAGCTGATATTGAAGATCAAGGTTTTGTCCTCTTAAAAGAATTAGGTTTCAATCGTTATGAAGTCTCAGGCTATACCAAAGACAGGCGTTGTCAGAATAATCTTAATTATTGGTTTTTCTATGATTATTTTGGTATTGGCGCTGGAGCACACTCAAAAATCCAAATAGGCGATAAGACTTGCAGACGTGGTAATCCTCAAAAGCCTAGCTCTTATATTGAGGAAGTAAAAAACAAAAAAAACAACTTTTTTGAAGTTAAAAAGTCTGACTTGCCTTTTGAGTTTATGTTAAATCGTTTAAGGGTATTTGATGAAACCAAATATGATGAATTTGAGAATACCACGAGATTAAACTTTTCAACTGTAAAAGATAAGCTTGAAAAAGCTAAAGGTGAGGGCCTTTTACGATTCTCTGATACAGGCTACGCTCTGACAGATAAAGGGCGCTGGATGTTAAATGACATCCTTGAGTTATTCTTATAGATTACACATTACAGTAAAGTGTAATGTTACAGATTACGGTAATCTCTGAATAATTATCATCAAGGCTAAATAACATTCATCTGAAAAATAAATGTTCAAATTTGCTTGAATGAACACTTAAAAGATAAAACTATCACCTATAATTGATCTAACAATAGTTAACTAACATTAAGACTTATAAAGAATTTATAAAAGAGTTAAGAGCATTTTGAGATCTCCTAAACTCTTAAGAGCAGAGGATCGTTCCTCTTAAGGACATAATCATGAACCAGAATACCGAGAAACAGAGATTAACCTCTCTTCTAGCATTAAAATCTGCTCCGCAAGGCAAAATTGACGGCGATTTTAGAGTCGCTCTTTATGCTGTTGCTGCTTTATATCAATTAGATTTTTCAAAAAACAGTAATTTCGGTCTATGTGCAAGCCTGCTGGGCTCTGTAGGTTTTAAAGGTGATATAAGCCGATACAAAACTGAAGATTACTTTAATACTTTAGATGATCTTGTAGCAAAAGGTTCACTAGCACAGATCTGCGATAAGAAAGTATACGCAGTTCCTAGTGAAGTAAAGGTTATTAACGCAAAAGTTAAAGCTGTTGAGGATCCCCTGTTAAAAGGTATTGATGATGTAAAACATTACAGCTATGTAATTTCAGATGAAACTGGTAAGGAATATCATCTGAATACAGACTTGGTTATTATGCCAAACGATGAAGTTGAAGCAATAGCTACTAAGTCTAGTGATATTGCCTTTGTAAAGAATTTAACCAAGGTTCGTCAGTGCGTTTTAGGCAGAATTATGCTCTTTGGCAAAAAGAAAGCTTCCTTAATGCCTGACGAGGCTAACTTAAAAGAGATGATCTTTGACTTTGCTTCAGAATCTGATTTAGGAGAAGCTAAATCAGGTGATGTTGTTATTGCTCAAATTGTCAAGCGTGTAGGCTTAAATCGGTTCTTGGTTAAAACCCGTGAAGTGGTAAAAGATATTGGTAATTTAAACAATATCATTGTCATGGCAGTCTTACGCAATGACATTCCTCATGTATGGCCTGACAATCTGATTAAATCTTTATCAAGAATTCCAAATGAAGTTTCAGCTAAAGATATCCATGGCAGAGTTGATTTAAGAGATATTCCATTAGTAACCATTGATGGTGAAGATGCCAGAGACTTTGATGATGCCGTTTACTGCAAAAAAGAAGGCACCGGCTGGAGATTATTTGTATCCATTGCTGATGTTTCTTTCTATGTAAAACCAGGTACTCTTCTAGATAAAGAAGCTGTTAACCGCTGTAACAGCTGCTACTTTCCTAACTTTGTAATTCCTATGTTGCCAGAGAAATTGTCAAATGGCATCTGCTCTTTAAATCCTGATGTCGACAGACTCTGTATGACCTGTGAAATGGTAATTAGCAAAGTAGGCAAGATTGAGTCATACAAGTTCTATCCTGCCGTAATGAGATCACACGCTCGACTTACCTACACAGAAGCTTGGCAGATGATATCAGAGGGTACAGTCATCTTTGAAGAACATAAATCTGTAATGGATGATGTTAAAGAACTTTACAACCTCTATCAGGCTTTCAAGAAAGATCGTCGCAATCGTGGCGGTATCTCAGTTGAAAGCGATGAATTGCATTTTGTCTTCAATGAGAACATGGAAATTGAAGGTGTAAAACCTTTAGAAAGAAATGATGCTCATAAACTTATTGAAGAGTGCATGATCGCAGCAAACGTGGCAGCAGCAACCTTTGTCTCAGAGCGTCAGGCTCAGACTCTGTATAGAGTCCATGCAAAGCCTATGGAAAAGAAACTTGGCCTGTTAGTAACTCAATTAGCCCGCTTTGGTTTATCTTTAAAAGGCGGTGACAGCCCTACTTCTAAAGACTATATGTTATTGGCAGATTCAGTTGCAGGAAGAGAGGATGCTAAGATCATCAACGAGTTAATCCTGCGCAGTATGTCAAAAGCTGAGTATAGTCCTGATAACATTGGTCACTTTGGTCTTGCTTTAGAGAAATATGCTCACTTTACCTCACCAATCAGACGTTATGCTGATTTACAGCTACATCGTGTAATTAAGTATCTTTTAGAAAAAGAACAAAAGCACGACTGGGGAAGAATTGGTTCTCGCTCTTATACTAAGGCTGAACTTGTAGCATTAGGTGTGAAGTGTACTGATAGAGAGATTGCAGCAGATACAGCAGAACATGAGGTCGATGGTACCTTAGCTTGCATATATATGGAGAAATTTATAGGTGAAGTTGTTGATGGTACCGTAACTGCATGTACTAAGTTTGGTGTATTTGTTCATCTAGATGATTATGGTGTAGATGGCATGATCTATATTGGTAACTTTGACAGTTACATGTCATTTGATGAACGCACACAGACTTTAGTTTCTAACCGCGGCGAAGTTTATGCTGTAGGTAAGAAGGTTAGAGTTGTGGTAGCAGGTGTCAACGAAGAAGAGCACAAGATCGATTTAAGACCAGATACTATGAACAAGAAAGAGCTTATGTATCTGAAAAAAGAGCGCGATTCATTAGTTGCAAAACGTCAAAAAATCAGTCAAAATGCACCGCATTCTGATAAAGAGAAGATCCTAAAAAATCTTGCCGACATCTCATCTGCTCGAGTTGCAAGTGATGAGGACAAAGTACAAAGAAAAGTAGCTAAGAAGGGAAGCTCTGCTTCATTAGAAAAAGAGTACATCTCAAACCCATATGGAACGGCTGTGAATATGGGACAGATTAAATTCCCCAAAAAAGGCAAGAAGAAATCAAAGAGTAAAAAAGGTAAAAAATAATGTTTGTTAATCAGAAAAAGAGTCGTGCAAGAGAAATTATTTATGGTATCAATGCTGCTTTAACAGCGATTGAAACTGCTCCTGAAAAGATCACTGCTGCTTGGGTAGTAAAAGGTCGTGAAGATGATAAGAGAATTCGTCAAATCGAGCAGAAATTGCAAACTGTAGGTATCAGAGCACAGGTTGCAATGCGTCACAGCCTAGATGAAAAGACCGATAATGGGGTTCATCAGGGCATTGTGCTTGAAGTAATTGCAACACCTCCAAAGGATGAGCGTTTCTTAGAAGAATTGTTAGAAAAGCTTGAAGATGAAAAGCAGTTATTCTTAATTTTAGATGGTGTAACTGATCCTAGAAATTTAGGTGCTGCTATGCGTTCAGCATGGGCAGCTGGTGCTGATGCTGTGATTGTTCCTAAAGATAAATCAGCATCATTAACTCCTGTTGCTAGAAAGACTGCTGATGGTGCAGCAGAGCAGGTTCCTTTTGTAGCAGTAACCAATTTAGCAAGAACCATTGAAATGATGCAAGAGCACAATGTCGAAGTTGTAGGTATGGCAGGTGAAGCTACCGACACCATCTTTGACTATGACTTTCAGAAGAAGACTGCTTTAGTAATGGGCTCTGAAGAGAGTGGTATGCGCCACTTAACTCGAGAAAAGTGCGATGCTATTGTTAAGATCCCAATGGCTAAAGGTGTTGAGTCTTTAAATGTATCTGTAGCAGCTGGTATTGCTATGTATGAGGTAGTAAGACAATTTTTAGCAAAAGCTAAGTAAACAAAGTCCAATTTAAGCTTTAAAAATGGCCTGAAAGAGCAAAATCTTCAGGCTATTTTTGTGTTTTGAAGTTAATGAAGAAAATAAGTTTGAAAGGCGTGAATTTGAACTTGAAGTCTTAAGAAAAAATAGTATAATGTCGGCACTCAGTCGTGTAGGTAAAACCTACATCCGTCTCCTTGTCTGATAAGTTGACTGATTTTATCAGACTTTTACCGTAAGGGGCATTTTAATGCGTAACTACGAAATCGTTTTCCTGGTTCACCCAGATCAGACTGATCAGGTTCCAGGCATGATCGAGCGCTATAAGGGCGAGATCGAGAAGTCAGGTGGTAAGATCCATCGTTTAGAGAACTGGGGCCGTCGTCAGTTGGCTTACCCAATTCAGAAGGTTCACAAGGCAACCTACGTTTTAATGAATGTAGAGGCTGATCAGGAAGTTATCGATTCAATCGAGAACAACTTCCGTTTCAATGATGCCATTATCCGTAACTTAATCATCCGTACCAACGAGCCAGTTACCGAGCAGTCACCTATGATGAAGGCTCGCGATGAGCGTCGTTCACGCGATGATGAAGCTCGCGCACCTAAGGCTGAAGTAGAGGCTGAAGAAGCTTCTGCAGAAGTTGCAGCTGAATAAGGAGTATTAACATGGCACATTACTATCACCGTCGTAAGTTCTGCCGTTTCACTGCAGAAGGTGTTACTGAGATTGATTACAAAGATGTAGCTTTATTAAAGAACTATGTTACCGAGTCTGGTAAGATCGTTCCAAGCCGCATCACCGGCACTAGCGCTAAGTATCAGCGTCAGTTAGCAACCGCTATTAAGCGTGCTCGCTTCCTGGCTCTTTTACCTTACACCGACCTACAGAGCCGCTAATTAGGAGCTTACAATGGAAGTTATTCTATTAGACAAAATTGGCCGTTTAGGCGGTCTAGGTGACAAGGTTAAGGTACGTAACGGTTATGCTCGTAACTACCTGTTACCTTTAAAGAAGGCAGTTCTTGCAACTAAAGAGAACTTAGCTAAGTTCGAAGCTGAGCGCGCTCAGTTAGAGGCTAAGATCGCTGCAGAGTTAAAGGCTGCTCAGGATCGTGCTGAGAAGTTAACTGCAATCGGCAAGTTTGTTATTACCGCTCAGGCTGGTGATGAAGGCAAACTGTTCGGTTCAGTTGGTACTCGTGATATCGCAGAAGCAGCTATCAAAGCTGGAGTTGATCTTCACAAGTCAGAAGTTCGTTTACCAGATGGCGTTTTACGTTCAGTTGGTGATTTCGATATCGAACTTCAGCTTCACCCAGATGTTAAGACAACTGTTGTTGTTTCAATCGTACCAGAGAAATAATAACTAGTTTGTTCTATTAGGAAAAACGGAGACTTGTTCTCCGTTTTTTTGATCTGAGGTAAAGGTCATATTATATGAATGAGTCTCTTCTTCCTTTATTAAAGTGGGTTGGTGGTAAAAGACAGCTCTTACCTGAATTAACAGCTAAGATGCCTAGAACTTTCAACACTTACTTTGAGCCATTTATTGGTGGTGGAGCAATGTTATTTGAACTTCATCCTGAAAAAGCAGTTATAGGGGATATCAATGGAGAGCTCATCAATTTTTATAATGCGGTCAAAAACAATGTTGAACCACTTTTAAAACTACTTTTTACCTATCAGAACACCAAAGAATTCTTTTTAGACAAAAGAAATATCGATAGAGATCCTGAGAAGTTCAATCTCTTAACTTCAATTGAAAAAGCAGCTCGTACCTACTATTTAAATCGAACCTGTTTTAATGGTCTTTATAGAGTAAATAGTAAAGGTCTATTTAACACTCCTTATGGTCATTACAAGTCACCATTTGTACCTGTGGTAGACAGATTTTTAGCAGTGTCCTCTTACCTTAAAGATAATGACGTTAAGATTAAGCACGCCTCATACCTTGAGATCTGCAAAGACTGTGAGAAAGGAGACTTTGTCTACTTTGATCCTCCATACGATCCTATCAGTAGCACCAGCTTTACAAGTTATGCTTCAGATGGTTTCTCACAAAATGATCAGTGTGAATTAAAAGAATTGTGTGGCACCCTTGATAAGAAAGGTGTTAAGTTCATGCTCTCAAATTCAGCCACTCCATTCATTAAAGAATTGTACAAAGACTATAACTGCACTTTTGTTAAAGCAAAGCGTTTTGTAAATCCTAACCGCGAAGGTTCAGGCAGTGCAGATGAGATCTTAGTTAGAAACTACAGATAATCTTTTAAAATTGCTTAAAAATCATTTGTTTTCATTTACAATAGTTGTAGGTGGAAACAGCGATGCATACTCATAATTCTTTTGAAAATTTAAAACCCTTTGTAAAGTGGGTCGGTGGTAAAGGTTCTAGTGTTGAGCGCCTGTTACAACTCATTCCTGAGCATATTGATACTTATGTAGAGCCTTTTGTAGGCTCTGGAGCTTTATTCTTTTCATTAAACTTTGATAAAGCTATTATCAATGATTCAAATTCGGAGCTCATCGCCGCCTATCAGGAAATCAAAGAGAACGTCTTTGAACTTGAGATGTTCCTTTCTACTCTTATCTATGACAAATCTTTATATGAAAAGATCCGCTCATGGGATCGCGAAAAAGATTTTTTTAAACGACCAAGAATTGAAAGAGCAGCAAGACTCATCTATTTGATGAAAACCTGCTATAACGGCTTATATCGTGTATCAAAAAAGAATTATTTTAATACCCCAATGGGTAACTATAAGTCACCACTTATCTGTGATGTTCCCACTTTAAATGCCTGTTATAAGTTTTTAAATGATAAGAATGTTTCTATTTACAATCAGGATTATGCTTCTTTATTAGATATGATCCCTGATAATTCTTTTGTATATCTTGATCCTCCATATTTCCCTGTATCTAAGACCGCTAACTTTACCTCATATCAGTCTGACAAATTCAAAGAAACTGAGCAGTTTAGATTATTAGATTTCTGTATGAATTTACATAAGAGGAGAATTCGTTTCTTATTATCAAATTCAGATGTGCCAGAAGCCCGTGAGATTTACAGTAAGTTTAATATCAAAGTCTTAGAGGTTTGTCGAAGAATTAACTCAAACATCACTAAGAGAAGTGCTGTAAATGAACTTGCTGTAACCAACTATGATGTTGCTACAGGTGAACTTTTAAAGATAGACTGAGTCATGCTCAGTCTAAAACGACTCTATAGGCTCTCTAAATGAGCTCCTGTACAGGAAACTGCTCTCTTGCGATATCTACCTTATTAAAATCAATATAGGCCTTGATAACGCCTTCTTCTGTGTCTAAGGTCTCTTCTAGCTTGCCGTAAGGAGAGACTACCATGGAGTTACCCAAGCCTTCCATAACCGGTGAAATCACACCAGTTTGATTGCAGACAACAAAGTACACTTCATTATCATAGGCACGAGTTTTAGCCATTGCTCTCCAGATATCTACACAGTCCTGTCTAAAAGCCGGATCTTCAAGTTGATCTTTTGGAAAGATCCAAGCTGTAGGCAAAACAATCATTTTTACACCAAGTTTCATCATGTCTCTAAACTGTAGCGGATAACGGATATCAAAGCAGATAGCAATTCCGGTTTTCCCAAAGTCAAAATCTACACAGCAAATTTTGCTGCCTGGTGTGGATTTAGTGCCTTCTTGTCCACCAAAATAGTTAAAAAGATGGATCTTGTCATAGATGCCAATCACTTCTCCTTCGCGGTTTAAGGCAAAAGACGAGTTATAAATTTTGTTGCCTACTTTTCTTACAATGGAGCCTGCAATGAAATTTGTATGGTAGTGTTTAGCAAGTTTCTTTACTGTATCTAAGATTTCACCACCATTTTCATCTACTACATGATTTACATAATCAGTACTTGTGGCAAAGAATTCAGGCACCACCACAAGATCAATCTTTTCGTCTTTATCAATGGAGTCTTTTAGTGTGTGTTCAAGCTTTAAAAGGTTTTCTTTGACATCACCGAATTTAGATGAGCACTGTACAACTAGAACTTTTGTCATGACTTTTCCTTACAGACTAAAAAACAAAAGGAACATTCAAATTTGAGTGTTCCTTTATTAAAAGCTTTAAATATGCTTAGTAGTAATCCCATGGATCGCCGTTGAACTTTTTAATGTCCTTGCGAACTCTTCTACTACGCTTGACTACTTTTTTCTCTGGCTCTGTTGCATTTGCCTCATCGCTTGGAGTTTCATTAGGATCTATGTAGGTGGTGTTACTGTTACCTGCATTCAAGCTTTCTGAAGCGACCTCGGATGCTTGCTCTAGAGCTTCGTTTTGCTCTTCTGATAGAATTTCATTCTGCTCATTGGTTACTTCCTGAGCATTTTGGGAATAATCATATTCAACTTCAAGCTTTTCCTGATGTGTTTTAATCTGTTTTGCTGTATCGGTCAAATGCTTGGCAATTGGCTCGTACTTTGCAATTAAAGCTGCCTGTCTTAATTGCTCAGCACTATCAGTTAATTGCTTTAAAGGAGAGGTCATCTTTTTAGGTTTATTTGATAGTTCTTTTGGCAGAGCGCTCTTACCAATACTTTCTGGTTTTCCTAAGAACTTAGGCTGTGAATCTAAAATATAAACATCGAAGACGCACTTAATTCTTGCAAAGAACTCTCTAATTCCCACACGATTGATGAAACTGGTTGTAGGATTGATTGCATTAAATCCTACAGCCTTTAAGTCATATTTATCAGCGATAAATAGAGCTCTTTCGTTTTGGAAACCTTGAGAGATAAAGGTAGCTGATTTTAATAAAAAGACTTTTCTAGCTCTAATTACTGAATCGAGTGTGCTGATACCTGCAAAGTCAAAAACGATCCTCTCTGCTGGAACTCCTGCCTTAATCAGAGCTCTTTTCATGAGACGAGGCTCATTATAAGACTCATGACGGTTGTCTCCAGAGACTAAGATATAATCGATTTTGCCTGACTTAAAGAGCTGAGATGCTGCCATGATCCTATAAGTGAAAAACTCATTAGGAGCACCAGATGCGCCCAAAGGTGAGGTTCCAAATAAGACACCTACTTTGTTATAAGGAATTTTGTCGATACTCTCGTAGGTCTTAAAAGCATAGCTTGAAATCTTAAAGCAGCTTAAAACCACGAAGAGAATTCCTACAACTAAAGCTAAGGCAGCTAAATAACAGGTCGCGCTCAAGAAGCGAGACATGTCAGAGCCAAACTTTAAGTCATTTTGATCTTTGTATGACACTTTTTATCCTAGCAAATAGCTTTTAAATTACGTGCTTTACACAATCTAAAGCGCCGATCTTCTGATACAGTGCTTTTAGATTATCAGGAGTAGTTACCTTTACAGGAATGGTGTAAGACACATAATTTCCTTTTGAACTCTTGCGTGGAGGATCAGTTATTTCCTGCATACCGCCTTTTTCAATTGCATCAACAACTTTCTTAATCTCACCAATTGAATTTACGACAGTAGAGTCAACAATCACTCTAAATCCAACAACTGAAGGAAACTTTATGAGTTCTTCGAGTTTTTTGTAATCGTCAGCCATCTTTAATCCTTCAATATTAAATGTTGATTGAAAATATCTTATTACTTTTGCTCTGATACTTCTTCATCATTAGAGCTAAAGAATAAGCAAATCTTATCCCACATTCTGCCAAAGAAACCGCCTTCTTCGATGTCTTGTGCTGATACTAATGGGACAGAGTTAATTACCTTATCATCAAGCTTTACATCGATAACACCTAATTCATCACCTTTCTTTAAAGGAGCAATGAAGGTGCTACGTTTTAATCTATAGCTTAACTTCAGGTCATTCTGTCTGCCACGAGGGATCAATAGATTTAAGTCTTTTGCAATGACTAAATCAACCTGGCTTTGCTTACCCATTCTTACATCTCTCTTTAAAAGAGGCTTGTTAGCCTGTACGGGAGTGTAAAGCTGGAAATATCTAAAACCGTAGGTTAATAAGGCTTTATTGTAGTTAGCACGTAACTTTTCAGATTTAGCACCAATTACAGCTGCAACTAAACGCATATTGTCATTTACAGCTGAGGTTACTAAGTTATAACCTACCTGTGATAAGTGGCCGGTCTTAATGCCGTCAACTTTCATTGAGTTATCCCATAAGAGGCGGTTACGGTTGTACTGTTTAATGCCATTAAAGGTAAATTCTTTTTGTGAATAGATAGGGTATTCATCAGGCAGATCACGAATGATGGCTCTACCTAATAAAGCCATATCATATGCTGATGAATAGTTCATCTCATCAAACAGTCCATGTACGTTTGAGAAGTGGGTATCCTTTAAACCTAATTGAGCTGCGTAGTTGTTCATTACAGATACGAATCCTTCTTGAGTACCCGCTAAATGAATTGCCATAGCTACACAAGCATCATTACCTGACTGAATGATAATGCCACGAACTAAATCGCCAACCTTAATGGTACGACCTACTTCGATGAACATCTTTGATGAATCTGTGTATTTCTTTGCCCAGGCGTCTTCGGTGATGGTTACATCGTCATCCATATGAAGACGACCTGCTTTTAACTCCATACCGATAACATAAGCAGTCATCATCTTGGTAAGCGATGCTGGCCAAATCTTTTCATGAGAATTCTGCTCACAGATTACACGACCTGAATAGTAGTCCATTAAAACCCATGATTGAGCTTCAAACTGAGGAGGCTCTGGTACTACGATAGGAGCAGGTGCTACCCCCTGAGCTTGGTTGGCAACTGGAGCTGTACCATTTTGCGCTTTAACAGCAGCAAATGGATCTGGAATTGCATCATCTGCAAAAGCAGTAGATAAAGAGCAAACTGAGCTTAATGCTAGTGCAAAAAGTGAAATCTTTAGAGTACGTTTAACTGACATCTTGTCTTCCTGATAATAATTTATTTAATCAGTTTCAAAATCTGTTTTATTACTTAAACAGTAACATTCAAAGTGTTAAATTTTTTAATTAGTTAATTTTAAAACTTTTTTATGAAACAATCACTATAACCTTTTCTTTTTAAAGTGTTCAAGGCACTGCGAGCTGTAGAGTCTGATAAAGGTCCTACAAGTACACGGTTGATATTTCCTTCCTTTGCAATAATCACTGGATATGAGATCTTGCCTGACACATTAGCCTTAATTTCTTCTGCCATCTTATCTGAATTACATGCTACTAACTGAATGTAGCTGTTGCCCTTAGATAAGGCGCTAGTTGAAGTATAACCAGAACCCGCTACAGCAGAATTATTAAAGACGTTGTTTGATACATAGTTGTTTAGTCTTGTATAAACTCTTTTAGTCTTATTAGCTGTATAGGTCTTAATACTTCTGCTTACGGAATTACCTGTACCCCATGAGCTAGAACTTGATCCCCAAGAACCATTTGATGATGGGGTGATGTTGTAGCCAGAAGGTGTACCTACAGCATTAGCATAACTGCCAGATGGATTTACTTTAATAAGCTCAATTCTTACTTTTGAAGTTCCAGTGCCGATCATATCGATAGCACGAGCTGAACCTTCAGATAAGTCCAGAATTCTAGTTCCCACAAAAGGACCTCGGTCATTTACTCTTACAATAACCTTTTTACCATTTCTTAAATTAGTAACTTTAAGATATGAAGGTAGGGGCAGGTTTTTATGAGCTGCTGTAAACCCTTTCTGGTTATAAACTTCTCCATTAGAGGTCTTTTTACCATTAAAGCCAGGACCATACCATGAAGCGGTACCTTCTTCTATATAGGAGGTAGCTCCATTCCAAATCATATAGTTCTTGCCTAAAACCGAGTAATCTTTGTTACATCCACCTGTTCTTTGAGCTTCATAAATTGGCTTAGCTCCACCAATACCCTGAATATTCACTTTTTCTTTTTCAGGCATAGGTTTTGTTTTGTTAGGACCGGTACCATAGGTATAGCCACCACCTGCTGAGCCATGACCTGAAGAGGAACAGCCCTGCAAGATAAAGACTAAAGATAAACAAAGAACACTTAATAAGGATAATTTTTGTTTAATCAAGGTATTCTGCTCCTATGTGGTACTTCAATGCCACGTTGTCTCTTTATCTTATCTACGTTCATTGCAATAAATTCAGACAACTCAAAAACAGCTCTAGCATACAAAGGAGAGGTGTTATAACGCATGATAGTGTTGAAGTTGTTAAGACCTACAACGTAACTTTTGCTACCATTTTCAAGATCATAACTAAAGAGTCTTACTTTCTGATTTGGTGACAAGTTAACTTTGGTGGTAGCTCCTGAGGCATAAAGCTCTTCAACAGTTAAATCCCACTGTTTTTTCATTAAAGCATCAACGTTTGCATTATGAGGATGTACGCCATAACAAATACCACGACCAGTCTGCCAACCGTGACCTTTAAAGTAGTTTGCAACAGAGCCTATAGCGTCCTCTTTATCTGTAAAGAGATTGATGTGACCATCACCGTCAAAGTCTACAGCATAATCAATGTAGGCTGATGGCATAAACTGCCCCATGCCCATGGCTCCAGCGTATGAGCCTTTAATGCTGTCATAAGACCAGTTCTCACGATTAGCTAAATAAACAAAACGGGCAAATTCTTTAGAGAAGAAAGCTTCACGCTTAGGATAGTTAAAGCCTAGAGTATATAAAGCATCTAAGACTTTCCATGATCCCATGTTTTTACCAAACAGCGTCTCAACGCCAATGATAGCGCAGATAATTTCTGCAGGGATTCCATAGGTGTTTTGAGCTCTTAAAAGAATTTTTTCATTTTCAAAATAGAAATTAACACCAGCTTGAATTCTGGAGACAGTAATAAAGATCTTACGATACTGCCACCAAGGTTTTGCTTCTCCTGGTCTTGTAATTGCATCAATGATCTTTTGCTGGTATACAGCTTGATTTAAAGCATCCTGTAAAGACTCAACAGGCACTTTAGCAAAGGTGGCTAGCTCATTTAAATCTGCTGCATTAGTGTTTGCAGCACAAGATAGCGCCAAGGTTGCTAATAAAGGTTTAATCGTTCTTTTTAGAAAATCTTTCATGTAAAAGCTGCTATAAGCAGTCTCCTTGTTTTTTTTGTTAATTCTCTCTAAAGAAATTAGTCTTTTTGTGAGTATGAATAGACATGATCATACCAAAGCAAATAGTCAGCGTGATCATAGCTGTACCACCATAACTAATTAGAGGTAGAGGCACACCTACTACAGGCAGAATACCTGATACCATTCCGATGTTCACAAAAATGTAGAACATGAAGGTAAAGGTAAAGCTACCACACAAAATTCTTTCAAAGTTATCTCTTGTCTGCAGGGTAATCAGCACACATCTGCCAATGATAAAGCAGTACAGTGACATTAGAATTAAAAAGCCTACAAGACCTGTTTCTTCAGATAAAACCGCAAAAATAAAGTCTGTATGGGGCTCAGGTAAAAAGTCTAACTGAGACTGTGAGCCCTGTAACCAGCCTTTACCATAAAGACCACCAGAGCCTATAGCAATCTTAGACTGAATGATGTGATAACCAGCACCTAGAGGATCTGATGATGGATCTAAAAGGGTAAAGACACGTTGCTTTTGGTAATCATGCAGCACAAAGTTCCACATCACCGGTAGTGCAGCTGCTGCTAGTCCTGCGCCTACAATGATCCACCACCAGGATAGACCTGCAATAAAAATTGCAATAAAGCCTGCAACTGCAACTAAAGATGCTGTACCTAAGTCTGGCTGCATTAAAATCAATACGGTAGGCATGCCCACAATCACAAAGGCGATGATGGTATTTAATATCTTTGGAGGAAGACTGCCTTTAGATAAAAAAGTGGCTACCATAAGTGGCATTACAACTTTAAAAATCTCTGATGGCTGAATTCTTACCACGCCTAAATTAAGCCAGCGCTGAGCTCCCTTTGAAATATCGCCAAAGAGTTCTACCAAAACCAGTAATATAAGACCTAAGATATAAAGATAAATCGAGAGCTTTGCATAATAGCGAGGAGGGATCTGCGCTACTGCAATCATCAACAAGAATGCTGCACCGGTTCTGGTGACCTGTCTTGTTAACATATCAATTTCCTGTCCTGAAGCTGAATACAGGACAAATAAAGAAAAGCATAAAGCTAGAAACAAACCGAACAATAAAGGCAAGTCAACATGGTGCTTAGAAAAAAAGGTTCCATGAACTTTGTTTGCATTAACCTGACTTAATGTTGTTTTATCTTTTGCTGTCATACTACTGAAGTACCACGCTTCCGCCCATACCAAACTTTACTACCTGAGGATTTGGATCACCCATATAGCCGTTAGGGTATAAGTCTAGTAAATATTTATCGATGATTGCTCTTGCTACAGGGGCAGCCTTAGTAGAACCACCACCTTCGTTCTCAAGAATTACTGCAACTAAAATTCTTGGATGTTTAAATGGAGCATAGGCTACGAAAAGGGCGTTATCACGGTGTTCAACTTTAAGTTTGCTTGCGTTGTATTTTTCACCCTGCTTAATTGATACCACCTGAGCTGTACCTGATTTACCTGCTGCTTTATACTTAGCTCCAAAAAAAGCTCGTCTACCAGTACCTTCTGGCCCATTTACTACAAGGTACATACCAGTACGACAAGCTTCAAAGTATTTAGGATCTTTAATCTTTAGTGTATCTAAAGGCTCTTGCTGCGGGTATTTGCTTACTTTTCCTGTGATAGGATCGCTTACTTCCTTTAAAAGGTGAGGTGTTCTAGTTACACCATAGTTAGCTAAGGTTGAATGTGCTTTTGCTAACTGCATTAAAGTAGAAGTCCAATAACCCTGACCAATACCGATAGGTACTGTATCACCTAAATGCCAAGGCTGACGGAAACGGTTTCTTTTCCAGTCGCGGCTTGGGTTGATACCTAGAGATTCTTCTGATAAATCAATACCTGTCTTTCTACCAAAACCATAACGGTCTAAGTAGTCATGAATTCTATTAATACCAGCTCTATAAGCTAAATCGTAGAAATAAGTGTCAGCTGAAATCTCAATAGCTCGGTACAGATCCATCCAACCATGACCCCAAGGTCTCCAATCGCGGAACTGGTGGGTAGAGCCTGGTAACTTAAAGTAAGGAGGACCAAAGAAAGAACCACTTGGTGTAATTAAGCCCTCATTCAATCCCATTAAACACATCAATGGTTTTACAGTGGAAGCTGGAGCATAACCACCTTGAGTTGCACGATTGATAAGAGGGTGACCAGGGTTATTTAATAAGCGCTGGTACTCACCACCTCGGATACCTCTTACAAAAGGATTTGGATCATAGCTAGGATTTGAGTACATAGCTAAAATCTCACCTGTGGATGGTTCGATTGCCACAACAGCGCCTTTCATCTTGCCAAATATTTCCTGAGCATAGTACTGTAATCTGATATCCAAAGTTAAGGTGATATCTTTACCAGGCTCAGGAGGATCAAAGTTTAAGGTTCTAACAACCTGACCATGACTGTTAACTTCTACCTTTGAAGATCCTGTTACGCCGTGCAAGTAATCCTCATAGTATTTTTCAATACCAAGTTTACCGATTTCTGTAGAACCTTCATAGTTGTCAATCTTGCCTTCAGCTTCAAGTTTCTTAACGTCGTTTTGGTTGATTCTTGAAACATAGCCGGTGGTATGGGTAGTGATATCAGCAAAAGGGTAGTAGCGCTTTAAGTTTGCTACAACCTGTGCATTTGGATAGCGATAAGAGTTTACAGCAAAGGTAGCTATCTGTTCTTCTGATAAAAAGTTTGATAACTCCACACCAGAAAAACGCTTTCTTGTCTTAGATTCAGCAAGCAGTCTCTTAACGTCTTTTTCTGATAAGGATAAAGACAGTAATTTATTCAGATCACGAATCGTCTGTTCTGTGTTTATCAGTTTATTAGGAAAAATTACTAAATGATAAACAGGGGAGTTTTCTGCTAGTACCACATGATTTCTGTCATAGATAATGCCACGAGGAGGTACTACAGGCATCACTTTGATTCTGTTTTCATTTGATCTGGTCTGATAGTCTTTGAAAGAGATAATCTGCAAGTAGTAAAGGTTGCAGAAAAGCACTATCACCATGAGTATGGAGATACCAACACAAATAAAAACTCTAGAACGAAAAACGCTGGTTTCTAATTCCTCATTACGAGTCTTGTTGTCAGACTTATTTGAAGAACTTTTCTTTTCATTTTTCGAGCTAAAAAGAGCACGCTCTTTGCGCTTTTTACTGCTTCTGAAAAACAACTTTTAACTCTGTTTGGTAATTATTAGGCTTAATAAATTTTTCTTTGTTTACGGTCTTTGCTTGAATTTGTTATTTTAACGTTTTACTTGAAAAATATCTTTGAAATTTGTCTTTTTTTACGAAAAAAGTTCAGTTTTCAAGAATAATAAAACACCTTTATAAGGTAAAGACTTTATAGACCGTAAAAACAGTTTAATTTTAAGTTTGGTGCTTATGCTCTATGGTAAGGCAGATTTGCATAAATGCTGTATCCACGATAGATAGTTTCAGCTAAAAACACTCTTACAAGCGGATGAGGTAAAGTCAATTTAGATAAAGACCACATCTCATTGGCTTTTTGTCTAATCTCATCAGTAAGACCATTAGGTCCACCAACAATCAGCACTACGTCCATTCCTAATGACTGCCATGAACCTACCTTTTGTCCCATTTCTAGTGATGTGTACTGTTTACCTCTTTCATCTAAAGCGATGATATAGGCCTTTTTAGGTAGAGCCTCTAAGATAAGTTTTGCTTCTAATTCTTTAGCCTTTTCCTCAGAGCCTTTACCATTTCTCTTTACAGGAGGGATCTCTTCTAGGACAAGTTTCATCTCAGATGGAAAACGCTTCTGATAATCGTTAAAGCCTTCCTGAACCCAGCCAGGCATCTTAGTGCCGACAGCAAGTAAGATAATCTTCATGAGCTATCTAATCTCGTTTAATTAGTTTTTATTCAGCAACACCACTTGCGATACAACGGTAAAGCTCGTCTAATTCATAGCGCTCACGAATTTCCTGTTGCATGATATGAACCATCAGAGTTCCTGTATCTACAATTACCCATTCGCCTAAGGTTTCACCAGATACTCTAATCTGCTTTAAGCCATCTTTATACAGAGTATCTACAAGTCTTTGGGCAATTGCGCTTACATGACGGTTAGAGGTGCCTGTGCAGATTAACATGTTATCTGCAATTGAAGAGTTATTGTTTAAATCGATATTAACTAAGTCGTGAGCCTTAGAGTCTTCGAGTGTTTTTACACACTTCTTGATTAAAAGTTCTTTTTCCAAAATTGTTCCTAAGTTTATAAGTACTTTAAGTGATAATTTTGTTATCACTTAGAGCTGTCTATAAATACCATTATCAAGAATGTATTCAATCACAGCTTTATCTAAAAATTGCTTACAGCAAGGATAATCATCAATATGTTCAAAAAATTCTGATTTTTTAGCAAAATTTGCAAATTTTTGATAAAAATCCTGAAATTCTATGCGTATTTTACTAGAACTTACGTTATGAAAACACCTTTTAAGAATGATACAGTAGTGTTTATTTATAAAATCATGATTTTGCAACTTTAAAAGTTCGTTTTCACAAAGTCCGAGTTTGTCCTTCCCTAGAAGTCCATAGTTTTGTATAAAGGGAGTGACATCCTGATTGATGTCATTATATGAATAGCCCTCGCGACCTGTCACCACAAGATTAGAAAACTTAATTAGTTCTAATCCCTTATGCCATTTATCAAGATAGGCAAGTGAGTCCATTCCCATACAAAAGAATAAAGCATCATGAGGGTAGAGGTTATGTAATTTCTCTAATGTGTCATAACTGTAATGTGGAATAGAAGGATCATTCTCTATATCACTGATTTCAAATCCATTCCTATCAAAAGATGTGAGTGACAACATCTTTACTCTATCTTCAAAAGAAATATGACAGGTATTCTTATGAGGTGGCATGGCATTAGGAATTATCAAAAACTTATCTAATGACAAAACATCTTTGATATAAGATGCTAAAAGGTAATGATCTTTATGTACAGGATTAAATGATCCGCCTAAAATTCCTATCCTCATTACAATGCCTTTAGTGCTCTTACATTGCTGTTACAGGTTGATACTGCCATGTTTTGTAAATGCATTAGAGCTTCATCATTATTGAAAGCCTGATATGCTTTAGATGCTAATGCCAGTTCACTTACTAAATAGTCATAGAAATCCTGAGGCATGTTTTTAGCAGCAAAGGTAGCGGCATCCATGGTAGTTAGAGCACTAATCCTTAATGGTTTGAAAAACATCATCTTATCTTTGTAGTTAACTCTGCCTGTTAAAAGTTCACTATGACCTCTTAAAAGGCCAATGGCATAAAGTAATCTATCAAAATTACCAATAACTAAAGGTAGTACTTGAGAGAGTGAACTTGTCTGTGTAAGAGATGATAAGATATTTAGTGCTCTTATACTGTTCTTTCCTCCAAGAACAGCAACTTCTGCAAATTCAAATCCGGTATAACGGCTATTTCCAGAAATGTAGTCAGATGCTAGTTGCAGTGTCACTACATTTGATGATGTTGTTATTTTTACAAGTTCAAAGAACTGATCTACTGCCACAAGATTACCTTCGCAACTCAAGCTTAAAAATTCCAAGGCATCATCTTGAACGGAAAGAGAGAATTTGTTTCTTGCATGATTTCTTATCCACATCGAGAACTTATCACCCTCTGGTGGATACATAACCTCAATTTGAGCGCCAATAAATTTTAGATTCGCAATGACGATCTTTGCTTTGCCATCAATACTTTTGGTTTTTCCAAAATCATCTTTTAGGGAATTTCCTGCAGCTGTTTTGGCAAGAGCTGAGTTTATCCTGCCTATTTCAACGACAGTGACTACACCTGGTCTTGAGCGCATGGCTAATAATTGCAGCACTTGTACTGCAATGGAATTTAAATCATTTAAGTAGATCTTAATAATTCTGTCGCCACCAAATAAACCAGGATCAATAAGTTCGTTCTCAAGGCGTGCCAAATTAGCTACAGATCCTGAGGTTAAATCTGATGAGGTAAAGAGCATGAATTCTGCTTGTGGTAGTTCCTGTCTGGCTTGAAAAATGACAGCTTTACTTCTTTCATTCTTTAAAAAAGGATCATCGCTAGAAAAGATATATACAGGAGCTAAAGACATAAGATATTACTGCAAACTAAGTGTGATGTTTAAACTTTGAAAAGCTCAAATTGAGAGTTTTTAAAGTATGATAATTAGTGAAATTCTAATAATTAGCGATAAAAAACACAAGTAATTACATCTATAGATATCAACAGATAATTCCAATTATTGAAAACTTAAACTGTGGCTAATATTTTGATTTGTTTGATGATTACAATCAAAAACTTGAAAAAGACCGGATATATCCTATAATGGGAGCAGAGGTAGGAAACCTCTGCTCTTTGCGGTTCTATCTTACCAAACTGGCTGGCACCATAACAGTAAAACTAGAACCACAACTATAAAAAAGTATTTCATAAGAAATCCTTTGTTTTAGATAAAAACATGGTTCTAGCTCCTAGGCCATTCCAGTGGTCTAGGAGTCTAGAACCGCCGGTGTTACCTAAGTAACCTGTCTAGTATACAGTAATTTTATTAGTAATAATATAAGGTTACTGAATGGGTATACTTATTCTCTATCCTTGTCTTACTTAATCAAATAAAAAAGCCCAAATTTTTCAATTTGAGCTTTCTATTAACTTATTAAAACATATTATTTATTTTCGTTATCTTCAGTCTTCAAGAAACCTTCTTCAGATAATGACTCTGGAGCCTCATGAGGGATCTTAGGTTCTACCTTAGGCAGAGAGTACTCTTTGTTCTTATTAAGTACTTTCATACCATTGTTCAGATCACTTAAACTTACAGCTTTTCCTTGAGCAACTTCAGCATCCTGTTTAGCACTTAGAGCTTCTAACAATGTCATATTTCTTGAGTTATCAATATATATGTCATTGTTATCTTCATCTTTTGCTAAAAGTAATTCAGCAGGAGCTACAAAAGGTTCATCAGGATCAGATTGTTTTCCAAGATAGTTAATTCTTGCAATCATCTGATCTGCTAACACTTCATAGCACTCATCAATTACAAGCTCCTGCTCATTAGTTGAAGCTAGAGCATTATCAGCCTTATTTAGAGTAGTTCTAGTAAGACCGTTTCTCATGATGATTGGTTTTGAACTGTTAGGAATAGTAAGTCTTGCTTGAGTTCTTACAATAACATTGTACTCAAGCGCAGCACCTCTAGAGTTAATGGAAGCAAGAGGCAAACTTACACTAGGAGCAGTAATTGAAAGAGTAGGAATATCCTTTCTTTCCTCAGGGGATCTATAAGAAGTACCTTGGTAATCTACCTTAATACCTCTCATTTCAAGCTTATGCACAACTAGCTTATAGAACTTGTTGTGATAAGAACCAGAGACTGCAATTTCTGAAATATTAGAACCAAGCCTGTTCTGATTTGGAACATGGAATCCGCAAGAACTAAGTCCAAGCATCAGTGCGCCTATACAAACAAGCTTGAATTTCATTATTACCGCCTTTACCTATTTACTGCATATCCTAGTTGTATTGCTTTTTTTAAGTCTTTTAAGAACTTTAGATAGCAACGATGTTAACTAATCTGCCCTTAACATAGATGGTCTTCTTAATCTGTTTACCATCTGTGAACTTCTTAACTTCTTCAGTAGCTAAAGCCTTTTCAGTTACTGTGTTCTCATCAAGACTTGGATCAATGCTCATTCTTGCACGAACCTTGCCGTTTACCTGAACAACAACAGTAATTTCGTCTTCCTTTAAAGCATCCTTATCAACAGTAGGCCAAGTCTCTTTATCGATCTCGGTAGTGTTGCCTAAGATTGACCATAGCTTGAAGCAGATATGAGGAACGATAGGGTAGAGCATTAGCACTACGTTGTTGTATACCTCATAACGAACAGCCATTGAAACCTCATCAGTGCCAGTGCACTTAGAAGCAACATTTAGAAGCTCCATGATAGCTGCAATTGCAGTATTGAAAGTCTGACGACGACCGATATCGTCGGTTACCTTCTCAATAGTTAAGTGCAGATCATGACGTACCTTACGCAGCTCTGGAGTTAACTTAGACTTGTCTAGTTTTACACATGGACCTGCTAAGGTTAAATCTTGAACCTGTGACCATAACTTACGTAAGAATCTCTGTGAGCCTTCAACACCTGACTGTCTCCACTCAAGGGTTAATTCAGCAGGTGATGCGAACATCATGAACAGTCTTACAGTATCAGCACCGTACATTCTTACCATGTCTTCAGGATCGATACCGTTAGCCTTTGACTTAGACATCTTTATCATACCTTCGTGGTGAAGTTTATGACCGTCTTTATCAACAGCAGAAATGATATTGCCCTTCTCGTCACGGGTAGGAATTGCATCTAATGGATTTACCCAATTCTTAGTGCCGTTCTCATCAAGATAGTAGTAAGCATCAGCTAGAACCATGCCCTGGCATAATAAGCGCTTGAATGGCTCATCATACTTAACCATGCCAGCATCACGTAATAACTTGAAGAAGAAACGTGAGTACAGTAAGTGTAATACAGCGTGCTCAATACCACCGATGTACTGATCAACTGGTAACCAGTAGTTAGCTGCATCCTTATCAAACATCTCTTTTTCGTCACGTGGTGAGCAGTAACGAGCGTAATACCATGATGATTCCATAAAGGTATCAAAGGTATCAGTTTCACGAGTAGCAGCCTTGCCCTTATAAGTGGTCTTGTACCAGCTCTCGTCTGTCTTTAATGGAGAGATAACGCCATCGATCTTTACGTTGCTTGGTAATTCAACTGGCAGATTCTCATCTAACTCAGGAACAATTTCACCAGTCTCATCGATGGTTAACATTGGAATAGGTGCACCCCAGTAACGCTGACGAGAAATACCCCAGTCACGTAATCTGTAGTTTACCTTTCTCTGAGCACAACCCATTGACTCTAGCTTGTCTGCAATTGCTTTGAATGCTTCTTCAAAGTTCATGCCGTCAAATTCACCTGAATGGCAGGCAATGCCATGCTCAGTGAAAGCGTGCTCTGATAAATCAGGATCATCTGAATCTTTTGAAGCCTTAATTACAGGAATGATGTCAATGCCGTATTTCTTAGCAAACTCATAGTCACGATCATCATGACCAGGAACTGACATCACAGCGCCGGTACCGTAATCCATAATTACGAAGTTAGCTACATAAATTGGAACCTTGCGACCATTTAATGGGTGGATAGCATACAGACCTGTAGCCATACCTTTCTTTTCCATGGTTGCAATATCGGCTTCAGCAAACTTCTGAGTACGGCACTCTTTACAGAATGCGTCTAACTCAGGATTGGTCTCACAGCATTTCTTTACTAATGGGTGATTTGCTGAAATTGAAATATAGGTAATACCCATGAAGGTATCAGGACGAGTGGTATAAACAGTAAAGGTTTCATCACTGTCAGCAACCTTAAAGGTGATATTTAAACCTTCAGAGCGACCGATCCAGTTGCGCTGCATGGTACGAACACGCTCAGGCCAACCGTCTAACTGGTCTAAGTCTTTTAATAATTCATCAGCATAAGCTGTGATCTTTAAATACCACTGAGGAATTTCACGTTGCTCAACTTTAGAACCGCATCTCCAGCAACAACCATCTTCAACCTGCTCGTTTGCAAGAACAGTGTGATCAACAGGACACCAGTTAACAGTTGAAAGCTTCTTGTAAACTAAGCCTTTCTTGTATAACTCACCGAAGAACTTCTGCTCCCACTTATAGTACTCAGGACGGCAGGTAGCAACTTCCCTTGCCCAATCGTAAGAAAGACCTAATGACTTTAACTGCTTTTTCATGTAGTCAATGTTTGAATAGGTCCAGTCGCCAGGCTGCTTATTGTTCTTAATAGCAGCATTTTCAGCTGGCATACCGAAAGCATCCCAACCGATAGGTGCTAAAACATTCTTACCTAATAAACGGTTAAAACGTGCAATTACGTCACCAATGGTGTAGTTACGTACGTGACCCATGTGTAAGCGTCCTGATGGGTATGGGAACATAACTAAGCAGTAATACTTTTCTTTATTCTTATCTTCTGTTGCATGGAAGGTTTGATGATCGGCCCAGTATTTTTGTACTTCTGGCTCAATTTCTTGTGGATTGTATGCAACTTTATTGGCAGACATCGACATTGCTCCGAAAATTAGTATAAAACTTTATGCGGTTCTTTATTTAAAAGAATCAATAAAAAAATCTAATTAAAAATAATCTCATATTTTGCCACATTTACAGGCAAATTTGACCAAAATCACGCAAAAATATATGGAAAGAGGTGAGCAATAACATCAGCTTTTGGTAATTTTGAAATAATTCATTTTGTTCCATAAAGACAAAATTGTGCGCTCTTGCGCATTTTGTTTATAAAAATAGTACAATTAGCACAGTTTTGAAAACTGTACAAAAAGTAAAAAGCAGAGACAGATTTATCATGTTAAAAAAATTAGCATTGGCAGTATCTTTAGCAGCTTCTTTTCAGGTAGCTCAAGCCACAACTAATATTTATCCTTTAAATGGTCACCAGGTTTTAGGTGAAGAGCAGGTTTATTCAATTAACGATACTGGAACTACTACTTTAGAGTATGTTGCAGCAGAGTATCATTTAGGTTTGTCTAATATGATTGAGGCAAACCCAGAGGTTGATCCTATCGTTCCTGCTAAAGGTTCAAAACTAATTATTCCTACAAAACTTATCTTACCCCCAACAGTTCATGAGGGCATTATCGTCAATTCTGCTGAAATGAGACTGTATTATTTTAATGGCGGTAATGTAGAAGTTTATCCAATTGGTATCGGTCAGTTAGGTAAAGGTACACCTATGGCTTGGGTTACCAAAGTAGAGCGTAAAAAGGCTGGTCCTACCTGGACTCCAACAGCTAAGATGAGAGCTGAATATGCTGCGGAAGGTGAGTATTTACCAGCTGTAGTTCCAGCAGGTCCTGATAATCCTATGGGACTATATGCTATGTACGTGGGAAAGCTTTATGCAATTCACGGTACTAATGCTGACTTTGGTATCGGTTTACGTGTAAGTCATGGCTGTGTCCGTCTGCGTAATGAGGATAACGAGACTTTATTCCATAAGGTTCCAGTTGGTACTCGTGTAGAGTTCATTAATCAACCAATTAAATTTGCTGAAGAGCCAAATGGAGATCTCTATATTGAGGTTCATCAGCCTCTATCAAGAAGTGAATCAGAATTTGAGAATTTTGATACAACCGTCCCATTCTCATTCACACAAGCTCAGTTACAATTCTTCAAAGATCCAAGAATCAATCAGGATATTCTTAAAAAGGCACTTGATGAGCGTTCAGGTCGACCAGTGCTCCTAAATCCACCAGAGTTTTAACTGTAGTTATTAATGAGAATCAAAGTAACAGCGTTAGCTGTTTTAATACAGACCTTAGTGCTGTCACAAACTAGTTTTGCGCAAATCGAGCTTCCAGGATATGTGGATCCTCGATTTGGTAAACCAAAATCAACGCTGTATGACTTGTTTACTGCTAAGCCAGAACCTGAAGAGATGTTCTGGCTTAAAGATTCTCTGTTTACTCCTTTCATTGAATCATCAGAAAAGAAAGTTGATGTTCTTTTTGAAAGCAAAACTCAAGGAAAAATAAAGCCACCTAAGACTCTTACTGTCTTAAATGACACTTTGTCAGATTATGTGGATGCTAACACTTCTAGTGTTTTGACCTATCTTTTCAAAGATTACATAAAAAAAGGCAAATTCTATAAGATACCTTTAGTTGTAGATACAGATAAAAATAGAGTTACTCGTGGCTATGACGATTTTTACTCTTTTGATTCAGTTTGCTCTGGTTTAGGTATATTAGAAGCTGATTTAAAAGGTAAGTGTGTAAGAGAAAATGAGCGCTCTTTTGGTTTAATTGAAATCAATTATTCAAAAGATCTTGAGCTATATAGATCAAAGCTACAATTAAAGCAGCTTCCTGACAATGGTATAAATGAGTCATACTCCTTTAAACTATTAAGCTCTTTTCCTGCTTTATTAGGTTTTCGCTCTTCACATGATACTAAAGGATTTTATAAAACTTTAACCTCATTCGATAGTAACTTATATTCAGAAAAACTAGGTAAGTACATCCAGCCTAAAAACAAGTTTTCTGATTTTGGTAAAAACTGCTTTTATTCATCTATTGATAAGTGCGGACTCTATTTTGGAGGACGCAATACCCAACTTCTATTAGGTCAGGCTACAGTTACTCATGACAAGATCCCTTTTAACAAAGCTCTTAATTTAGCTGTGCACTTTGGGTTTAATAACCGTCCTTACCTGAATTTAAGAAACACCATCCTATCTGATTCGTCTTTTATCAATTATGGCTTTTATACTCAGGCTGAATTGATGATGTTAAAGGATTTGGGTTACAACATTAATGACAGGGAATTTTATTCAAATTCACTGTACAAGAGTGGCACTAAATTACATCGAAATCACATCATCTTTAATCAGGGCTTTTATGCCTGGTCAGATGCTATCCATGACTATAAGACCGATCAACCTTCAAGAATACCAATTTCAATTGCAAGTCATGTCTTTGGTAACTATAACGATGTTGTACAGAAAGGCACCATAGCAAGCGTAGGCTATGCTTCAATTGGTATCAGAATTGATGGTTCTTATAACAACATTACCGTTGATAAGAGCACCGCTATCTATGAGAATGGTATAGGTTCAAGTGGTATTGCTGTAACTTATGGAAGAGACAATGTTCTCAACATTGAAGGTTCAGTATCTGCAAACTCTGAAGATGGCGTAGGCATCAGATTTGACTTTGGCTCAAATGTTCTATCCGATATGCGTGAATACCAAGGTTCATACCGAAGAGTAAGAACTTATGATGCTCAGATGGGAATTTTAAAAAGAGAGAACGCTCAAAGCGTAGCTGCACCTGAGGAAATTAGAGGACCTATAGTTTCAGAACTTAACATTAAAGGTTCTGTATCAGGCAAAAAGAGCTCAATCTATATTGATGAATCTGCTCATGTAAAACAAATCAATTTCATGAATAGAGCTAAAGTTAGTGGCGATATTATTTCAAATTGGTTCGCTTATCTTGGTGATAATGGTAAGGCTTTTTATGCCAACCATAAAAACCATGCCTTACTTCCTGGTGTCTTACAGTTTGATGCGCCTTTTAAGCCAATCAATGCCTATGAAGTTAAAAAGAAACTCTCATCTTTGAATACCAATGTAAATTTTGGTGTAAAGAGCGCGGACTCTTCTATGGAAAACAAGTTGCTCCGCTATGTTCCTGACAAGAAGTCATCAGTAGTCATTGATGGAGATATTACTGGTAAGTCACTTATTCTGTCAGCCTTTGGTGGACACACAACAGTAAAAGGTACATTAGATGTAAAACGTCTGTATGTAGCTGATTCAGTTGTTAACTTTAAAGGTGCCCAAAAAGGCTTAAACACTGTTGAAGAACTTGAAATCAGTCGAGGTGGTCAGCTTGATCTTTCAAATGGAATTGCCGATACCTTTATAATTAAAAAGGATGCTGTAATTTCAAGCAAAGGTGTAATTTGCGTTGATATCGATAAAGAAGGAAATATTTTAGATAGAGTTGTTGCTGAAAACGGATTTAGTACACATGACTCAATTGTAAATTTAGAGCCAGGCCTGTCATATAACGACATTAAGAGTTATCAATCTGATCCTAAGGCGCTTTTAAGATTGATGAACAACTTTAATCGAAAAGCTAATGAAGTTTTAAGTCCTTATGGTGTAATCTCAAAATATCCAAAGCATATTTGGTATATTCAAGGCGAGATGGGGAGAAAAGTAACTTGCTCATCTCGAGGCTGTCATTTAGGCGATTTCGTAAACAGCTATTCTAAATCAGCTGAAGAGATTCCTTTATGGCGCTATATCCTAAGCTTTGTAGGCTGTTTTGTTATGCTCCTCTTAACAGTAGTTATTCTCAAAAGAACAGGTACTGGTCGTTTTGGTTAATAGCTTCCTACATAAAAAGCAACGCCTCAAGTGAGGCGTTGTCTTCACTATAGTTCTTAAAGCAGTTTTGCAACATTGGTGTTATCAATCAATTCTGGAGTGCACAAGAATGAATCCATATCTTTAACTCCATTGTTGTAGGTAGTAGTGTCATTTACAGTGGCCTTTCTACCGGAGCTAATAGCCCTAATCATATCGATAACAGCTTCATGTAAATCATTACTTGTTTTGTAGATGGTCATGGCCTGGTATCCTTCTTTTACATTATTTAAAGCTTCAGCGGTAGCATCCTAACCTGTAATTACTGGAATATTTTCAGGAGTGTATCCTTTTTTCTTTAAAGTAAAGATAATGCCATTGTTCAGACAGTCAGCAGGAGACAAAATGCCATCGAGTTTAACGCTTCCATTAGCACCATACCCTACAGTATCAATAATTTCATCCATTCTTTTACTTGCAAGATCGGTTCTCCAACCAGGAACATTCGTCTCATTAGGTGAGATTTTTCCTGACTTTACTACTAACGCACCGCTATCGATGTAAGGTTTTAAGATCTGCATTGCCTCTTCATAAAAGAAGTGGGCATTTTTATCATCTAGTGAGCCGTAAAAGATCTCAATATTTTTAGGATCATCTACTGTAGGTTTTAGCTTATCGATTAAGTACAGTCCTTGAATTTTACCTACTTGCTGATTATCAAAAGATACGTAGTATGTTACAGCATCAGTCCCTGTAATCAATCTGTCATAGCTAATTACAGAAATGCTCTTAGCTTTGGCGTCTTTTAATGGATAAGGCATTACCATCAATTGAGCCTATAACCAGAGCATCAACATTGCTGTCTGCTAGTCTTTTGATCTGTCTGTTCTGCAGATCGATATCTGCGTCGCCAGCGAAGAACAGTTCAACATTAAAGCCCTTGCTCTTTAGCTGCTGCTCAAGCTCAAAACCTTCGTGATACCATCTGTCCTCTTTGCAATGAAAGTAAAAATGATAAGTTAGCATCAACAGAACAACTACAGCGTTTAGTTAAAAGAAATGAAGAAATCATAAGTACGCAAAAGTCTGGAAGCAAACTTATCAATACTAATGAGTATGACAACACAACTTTAATGCGTTTTTACCATATTGCCAAAATGAATGGATTTGAGTTGTGGGAAGAAGGCGACTCAAAATGACCTTTTGCAGCTTTAGTGTTTTTAATTTGTATACCAATAAGTAACGTGCTTTAGAGGCAATATTTGTAGTAATGACAAAGCACGCTACTTTAACTTTTATGACTCTGATTATGGTCTAATCAGCTTATTCATCTGTTCTTTAAGCTCGTCTGGTTTTCTTACATTTCCATAAATTCCGAACAGGATCAATAAAACTATAATTCCGAGCAATCCATAATTACCAATCTTACTGTAAAGAGTTTGTCCTGATACAGGCGTAAAGGTAAAGTCGATGCTTGAAGCAACATCTGTTGGCATTACTTTTTGAATTTTTCCAAACTCATCGATATAAGCTGTGATACCACTGTTGGTATCTCTTAGCATTGGTTTTTGTAATTCTAACGATCTCATTCTTGCAATGTTCAAGTGCTGTACTGGAGCTTTAGTAGGTCCAAACCATGAATCATTAGATAACATTACAATAGCATTAGTCTTATCAGAATCCATTGCTTTTACAGTTTCAGGGAAGATAGCTTCATAACAAATTGCAGGAGTGAACTCTAATCCCTTTACTTTGATAGGCTCTTGAACTTTATCTCCATAAGAGAAGCTAGAATTTGGAATTACAAAGATTGAACCTAAAGGCCTTAAAAGATCAGCAAATGGGACGATTTCTCCAAATGGTACTAGCTCTCGCTTGTTGTATGGAGTAATTGAGAGTACATCAGATGTTTCACCTAATGCAATGATAGAGTTATAGGCATGAATACCAGCATCAGGAGTGGAGAGAATACCTGTAATTAGTGCACTGTCTTTCTCTTTAAAAGCATTGTTTAATTCCTCAACTAAAGAGGTGCCGTATTCAAGAGCAAAAGGCAGGGCAGACTCCGGCCAAATAATCAGGCGGTCTTTTCTGATTTTATCCTTGGTAAGATCCCAGTAAGTAGCTACAACTTCATTTGTTCTAGAACCGTCATTTCTTACCTGCTGTTCGATGTTACCCTGTACCATGGTGACATCAACAGCCTTTAGAGGTGTTACAAAACTAACACCTTCCAAGAAGATACCTAAAAGCAGAATTACGGCTGCAATTGGTAAGAAAAGGAATCTGCGTAACGCTGTTAAGGCAATTGCTCCAGACATAATATAAACTAAAGCACTGATACCTCTTACACCAATAAATGGAGCAAAGTTCTTTAAAGGCCCCTCTACACAGCTGTAGCCTGGATATAACCAAGGAAAACCAGTTAAGAACCAGCCGGTAAAGAAATCTGACAAGATAAATGCTACAGGCATAAAGCTGATTAAAAAGACTGCAGTTTTACCTTTTGAGAGGTAAAAAGCTAGAGTGTTTAAAATTGCATATGGTAGAGCAATATATAAAAAGCTAAATAGTACAATTACAAAATTAGAGAGGACAGAAGGTAGCTCTCCAAAGCCTTCCATGACAAAGTTAAGCCATGTAAGAGAAACTGTTGCATATGAGGCATAAAAGAGCAGTGTAGTAAAAAATACTTTCTTTTTAGATTTGGCAACAGATAAAAGCATCATCAAAAATGAATATGCCAAAATTGCAGTAGGCCAAATTTCAAATGGAGCTAAAGCACAGCTTAATAACACGCCTAAAACAATAGCGCAGAGTGCTCCTCCCCACTTACTGTTTACGAGGTTCAAAAGTCTTGAGCCATCTAAAGCATTCATTAAAAAGAAAATAATTTTAAACATACGATGCTCTTGTTTTATTGAGTAAAAAGCTGCACGAATGCAGCTTTTAAATAAATATAACTTTAGTTTATTGGGGGAGTTTTTCTGTTATTCTTCATCTGTTTTTTCAGATATATGAAGTTCTAAAAGATGAACTCTTCTTTCATTAGCCTCAAGAACTTTAAAGTGGAAATTCTTGATATCAATGCACTCACCTACTTTAGGGAATTTACCCCATACATGGGTAATTAAACCTGCTACGGTATCAACATCGGCTAACGATGCTAAATCAGTTTCAAAGTACTCATCAAACTCTTCAATTGGAGTAAGACCGTTGATGATGAATGAACCATCATCTTTACTCCTGATGATGTTCTCTGAATTTACCTGAGTGTCATATTCATCATCGATATCACCTACGATGATCTCTAAGATATCCTCAATGGTAACTAAGCCTGAAACTCCACCAAATTCATCTACAACAATAGCAATATGGAAGCGGTTTTGCTGGAACTCTTTGAGCATAGCATTAACATGCTTTGCCTCTGGTACAATCACAGGATTTCTTAAAAGAGATCTGATACCGCCAGTTAATGTCTTAAGACCTGCAGTATAAGGAATAAGATCTTTTGCTAACAGAATTCCCACAACATGATCCTTATCCTCACTGATAACAGGGTAACGTGAGTGACCGTGTTCTAGAACAACTCTTGCAGCTTCTTCTAAAGTAGCATTTAAGTTGATAGCTACAATATCAGAGCTAGGGATCATTACATCTGAGACACGCAGTCGGTTGATATCAAAGATACCCTGGATCATGTCCTCGGTATCTTCATCAATCACATCGTTTTCTGATGCCTCATGAATTACCTGCTCAAGTTCATTTTGATTTGAAGGCTCTCCTTTTTTAGAGAACAATTTTGATAAAAATGAACCATGCTCTTCATCATGATTATCGTTCATGTTTGTTCCTTTTAGCTCTGTGTTCTATCTAACTTATCTTATCTGAATTTTGTAGTCTGTAACTTTGTATAATCTTACCTAAATACTGATAGTTAAGGTAATATTTTTGTCACAAATGACCAAACATTACTGAATTTCGTATGGATTCTTAAAGCCAAGTTCTGCTAATGCTTTGATTTCTAAGGGTTCCATTACCTGAGCATCACACTCTTCAATATGGTCATAGCCAATTAAGTGCAGACATCCGTGCACGATTAAATGACAGAAATGCTCTTCTAAAGTCTTATTCTGCTCAATACATTCGCGCTCTAGCACTTCTTTGCAGATCACAAGATCACCAATAATTGGTAATTCTTCGATCCCTTCTGGCATTTCAAAAGGAAAGGAGAGAATATTTGTAGGTCTGTCTACATGTCTGTAAGTCTTGTTAAGCTCATGAATCTCAGCACTGTCTACCATACGGATAGTAAGTTCTGAGTCTTTGGTTCTACCTCCGGTAATTAGAGCTGTTTTTGCCCATAAAGTCATTTTCTCAGGACTTGGGTATGATTCTAAAGGTTCATCTGTAGCAATTTGCAGATCGATATTAACTTCCATTACAAAGACTCCTTGTTAGAGAATTCTTTATCCATAGCTTTAGACATCTGCTCTTTTAATTTTGCCTGCTCTTTGTCATAGGCATCATAAGCATTAACAATTGCAGCTACTACAGGATGACGCACCACATCAGCTGACTCAAAGAAGGTAAAGCCAATTTCAGGTAAAGCATGTAGAACTTCGATTGCCTGTTTAAGACCAGAGCGAACATTTCTTGGAAGGTCAATCTGGCTTGGATCGCCTGTAATTACAGCTTTTGAGTTAAAACCAATACGGGTTAAGAACATCTTCATCTGTTCTACAGTGGTGTTCTGAGCTTCATCTAAGATAATAAAAGAATCATTTAAGGTACGACCTCTCATGTAAGCTAAAGGTGCAATTTCGATGATTTGTCTTTCAATTAATTTTTCAACTTTCTCAAAACCTAGCATCTCAAAGAGCGCGTCATAAAGTGGTCTTAAGTAAGGATCAACCTTTTGAGATAAATCTCCAGGTAAAAAACCTAATTTTTCACCAGCTTCAACAGCAGGTCTTGTTAAAATAATTCTGCGTACTTCGTTGCGCTCTAGAGCATCAACAGCAGCAGCTACAGCAAGATAGGTCTTACCGGTACCAGCAGGTCCAATACCAAAGCTTACATCATGAGAATTGATTTTAGTGATATAGTCAGACTGATTAGAGGTTCTTGCTTTTACAAAGCCTCTTTTAGTCTTAAAGTTATTAGCTTTGTGGTACAGAGAATCAATAGAGCCTTTTGATTCATCTTTTTCATAATCGCGGTCATCATTTTCTACATGAGAAAACTCAGTGATAGCTAAATGAACCATATCAGGAGTTACTTCTGATGGCTTTTTAGTACCTTTTAAAGGAGCGGTATCTACATAAAGGCTTTTAACTAATTTCTCAGCCTTTTTTACTTTTGAAGGAGCACCTTCAATATGGAAATGAGCGCCAGAGTAGGTGATCTTTACACCTAATCTTTTATCGATTTGTTTAAGATTCTCATCTTCAGGACCGACTAAATAGGCAATTCTGTCTTTATTATCTGGTTCTAGTGAGAAATCTGTAACAACGTTATTCATTACTTAATTTGCCTTATAAAATTGTCATGCTGTTTTAGCATGACAAGATCTTTTAAACTAATTCACCTTTTAGAGTATGGGCAATAACAGAGGTGATCTTTACATCAACCATCTTGCCTACTAAAGATAAAGATCCTTTAAAGACTACGATACGACCTGATGAAGAACGTGACTTTAATTCGCTTTCATCTTTTCTTGAGGTGCCTTCTACAAGACATTTTTGAGTAGTTCCTAAGAAAGACTGAGTATATTCTGAAGCCAACTCTTCAAGGCGGTTCTGTAATCTGTAAAGACGTTGCATCTTTACCTCTTTAGGTACAGGATCTTCAAGTTTAGCAGCTGGGGTACCAGGTCTTATTGAGTACACAAAAGAGAAGCTCTGATCGAACTTTACTTCGTTTACAACTTTCATGGTCTCTTCAAAGTCTTCATCAGTTTCACCAGGGAAACCTACGATAAAGTCTGATGAGATATGTACAGTAGGTCTTGCCTCACGTAATTTTTTTACAAGGTTAATGTACTGCTTTGCTGTATATCTTCTGTGCATAGCCTGTAAAATTCTGTCAGAACCTGACTGAATAGGTACATGGATAGAATCCGAAATCACCTCAAGATCGTGTACAGCTTTAATGATGTCATCTGTAAAGTCCATAGGATTAGAGGTTGTAAATCTAATTCTCTCTACACCTGGAATTGCAGCAATTTCGTATAGCAGTGATGAGAAATTGCAGATAGAACCATCAGGATTTAAACCATGATATGAGTTTACGTTCTGTCCTAATAAATGGATCTCTAAAACACCGTTTGCAATGTGGTTTACGCACTCATCTAAAATGTCTTGAACAGGACGAGACTGCTCTTCACCACGAGTATAGGGTACGATGCAGTAAGTACATTTGTTAGAGCAACCCTCCATGATGGTTACAAAAGCACTAGGACCTACAGGACCTGATTCTGGCATATAGTCAAACTTATCAATTGCGTCAGCTGTAACATCAACAACTGGTTTACCGGTTGCTGTAAACTGACCAATCATTTGAGGCAGACGGTGAATGGTTCTTGGTCCAAAAATGATATTAACACTCTTATCTAACTCAAGAATTTGTTCAGCAAGTTCTGAACCTACACAGCCGCCTAAAGCAATAATTGTGTCCTCGTTGATGTCACCTGTGTGGCGCCAAGAAGCGATTTGATTGAATACTTTATCCTCGGCTTTAGCTCTTACAGCGCAAGTAACCAGGACTACGATGTCAGCATCTTTAGGAGAATTTACCTGAGCAAATCCTGCTGCAGTTAAAAGGTCTTTAATTCTACCAGCGTCATAAACGTTCATCTGACAGCCCCAAACTTCAACATAGAAGGAGCCTAACTGCATTTTAAAATTGTCTTTAAGTGTAGTTGTAATATTCATGTTTTCTAATTTAAAGGTTTTCTGACAATGCACTTGTCAAATAGTTCAGTCATTAAAGTGTAATCACCAGCAAATGCATTGATTGATGCATAAAGCATCATTTTAGCATTGCATCTTGAATAATCTACATAAAAGCCTGTAGGTAACAAAAGTTCTCTAATGAATTCTCTTTGAGTTCTGCCATTGCCTTCTCTAAAAGGATGAATGGCATTGATTTCACCTAAGTAATAGGCAGCCTTAGAGGCAATGTTATCTTCAGTGCAGTCTTTTAAGTAGTTTTCACTTTTCAGTTTCAAAAATAACTTGTTCAGTTCTTTTTCAATAAAGTTAGCATCGCAGAATAATAGCTCTTTGGAGATATTAACCATACGAAACTGTCCTGCCCAAGTATAGATATCCTGAAATATATAGTGATGGATCTTTTTTAGGTGAGTAAGATCGAAGTTCCCTGAAACCGGCTTTTTCAAGAGATCAACAATCCTTGCAGCAGTGCACATTCTCTCTAACTGAGAGAGAACCTTAGGATCATGTTCTCCAAAATTATTGATTAGAACTTCAGTTCCAGGATAGCAATAAACTGTGTCGAAGGACGAAGCTTCCAAAATTCAAGCAGCCTTATACTCTTTGGTAAGTTTTAATAAAAGCTCTTGGTACTCTTTTAAGGTTATCTTGCCATCAGCATAGCTCTTTAACAGCTTTTCCTGCTCTTCATTCAGGCTTAGATTTTCCATGGCTAGAGTAGCTTTTACTTCGTCAAGTAGCATATAAACTCCGTTTGTTAATTAACATCTAAATTATATCAGAAAAGGCTAAAACTAGACATTGAATGATGCATAAAAAGTGCAATTTTAAGGGAAATTTTTTGCAAAACTAAAGTTTCAAATCAGGCAGAAAAAGTGCAAAAAAAATCCCAGACAAAGGAGACGCCTGGGACTGGATGAGGTATGTGTGAACCTGTATATGTGTATTGCTACACTAAACACTATGAATGCACATCAAAATAAACTTGCTTGCGTTAAGAAAACTTGTGGGATTTAACTTCCTCGTCATCTCAACCTCGATAGTAATATTAAGATTTAAAACTTAGTAAACACTTAGAATTAACTAATTTTTCAAATATATATTGATTCTTCACACAAAAGTTTGTTCTCATCCAATTTCGTTTTCATCCAAAATTTAAAGTCCGCTGAATAAAATACTGATATTGAAAGTATCATTTGGAACACTATCGTCTAAGTGCAGACAAACGTGCTCTTTACAATCATCAAAACAACATTCTATTTCGTCGAGGATCTTCTCATAATTTGCAGTTAAAAAATTACTGTTTGTGGAGATGTAAAACAGAGTTCCTTGTAATTTATACAGCCTTCATACTAGTCAAACACACTGTTCATAGCTGAAATAGCCTCTTCTCCAATTGCAAAGACTTTGATTGAAGGTAAACAATCATGATCAATAATTTCTGAGTAAGTTTTTGAAACGAGCATATTAGGATCCTCAAAATTGAGAAAACAAATTTAACTGATTAGGTTCTTTGGTAATTCAAACTTCTGTTGTAAATGCAATTCTGGAAAATATTAAGAATTTTCCATTTAATCATCTTTTTTCAATCCAACCACAGCTTCTAAACCGTGGCTGTATCAAGCATTAGCAGATATCTGCGTTTTCTACTGTATTTACAGCTTCATTCCAAAAAGTAGCATCAGAGCTTAAAAACACGGTGGCATTTCTTTCTGAGACTAACTCTTCAGCAATACGGATCTGCTTGTTAAGATTTTTTACTTCTTTAGGTAAATTAAGCTTAGTGTTAATCCTGTAATGCTTTTCAACCACAAGACCTAATTGCTTGGTGTCAGGATTGAACTCATGTTCATCAAATTCTTTTTTTATTTCCTGAAAGTCAGTTAAAGCTGACTGTAAATCAGAGTACAGGTGTCTTCTTTCTTTTAAACATTCGATCAGGTTCAGGTAATGTCTTGTAGACTTGCCGTCTATTACTCTGTTATTAGCATCATCAATTTCATTGTTTAGTTGTTCTAGATAACCCTGAGCTTTCAGATAAAGATCGATGAGCTTATCTAGTTTTGTGTCATTTTCTTTTTCTGTACTCTTGTCATTGAAAAATGACTTGAAATCCTCAATCTCTGAGGTTAGATCTTCAGCCCTGATTTCTCTATCAAGCTCAGAGATAGTTTTTCTAAAAAATCCACGTAAAACGAAAGCTCTAGCTAAGGTAATTTTTGCCATGATTAAATCCTCTAAAAATTGCAAAATAAGCTATAAATTTGCTTATTTAGGTACAAATATCGAAGAAAATGCTTCAAAAGTACAAATATTTGCAAAATTTAGCTAAAAAACGTAAAGACAAATTGCAATAAAAAAGCAATTGCAAGTTAGTTTTTACACTGTAAAGGCTTATCAGAGCGCAGAAATTATGGTTTACTCTGTAAGCTCAGAAAAAAATCACTAACCTATAACTGAGTCGTAAGTTTTAAAGTATTCAAAATTTTAGAATTTTGCCAAACGACTCTAAGTGTGGATCTTTTGTTCTCTGAGCCTAAATTCTTAGGCAGGCAAAGAGAGATTAATGGAGTAAATTTTGACATGATCCAATTTTCAGACGTTAATACTTCAAGTGTCTGTTCTCAATTACTTTCTGTTGATCTTTTCTGACCGCCTGTTTAGAGCGAGGCGATAGCTCGCTTCCCTTTATTTGTATTGTAGAAAGCTATCGTTCCAGATCATGAAATATGCTGAAAATAATTAAAAAAAATAAATTGGATTAAATTCTTAATGATATAAATGCAAATAATCGACAGTTGTTTGAATAAATGCATTTAAAAACAGACAATTAACTATAAGATAATTGTAGTAAAATCTTGTAGTAAACTCTCAAAACCAGAATAACGGAATTGTTTACACAAACTTATCTTTTTATACATATAAATTTACAAAACTTACAAATCGACTTTACCTTCTAACAAGACAATATTCGCATAGTTAAATACATACTATGGAGAAATAAATGTCAAATTCAAGTCCCGATCTGTCAAGACGCGATTTTTTTAAGGTATCAGCTGCAGCCATTGCAACTGTTGGTGTAGCTAACTTCTTAAAGCCATCTTATGCTACTGAAGTTAATGTAAAAACAGTAGCTTTATCTAATCTTCCAAAAGCTCCTGTTGAAGTAGCTAAATCCTCAGAACTTGTACAGAAAGCTTGGGATTATTTATTAGGTGAAATCAATTCATTACATGATCTTGCTTTAAGAGAAAAGGTTTTTAGTTTCTATCAGAATACAGTTCCTACATTTATGGAACAGCATCAGGGTTCGGCTAATGTATCAAAGGTATATAAGATGCTGTTACAGGAGCATTTAGTAGATCCTGCTTTAACTGATGAAGCTCATCTGTTCCCACCATTAAAGGATTTAAACATCAATCCTCAGCCATTCTTCTCAGCACCTGGCAGTGGCTATGGCAGCCATCACGCTTATCCTGGTGGACTTGCAACTCATACAGCTGTAAACGTAGAGATCACAAAGTCTATCCTTACTACTTACTCACATATCATGGATTATGAGTATGGCTATGACATGGCAGTTGCAGGTCAGTTATTACATGATTTAGCAAAGCCATGGGTATTCCAGTGGAATAAAGATGGTTCATGCATGAAAGAGTACTCCATTGCAGGTACCGGTGCTCACCACATCTTCTCAATTGCGGAAGCTATCTACAGAGGAATGCCAGCAGATGAGGTAGTAGCTCAGGCTTGTGCTCACAATCATCCTGGTACTCCAAAAGATGAAGAGTTAGTTGTAGGCTGGATTAAGGCTGCTTCAATTTTAGCCTGCGTTGATCCAATTGAGCGCGGTTTATTAGATAAAGACGGTAAGAGACTGCCTACACCTCATAAGCAGGCAGGCTATTTAGTTCACTTAGGTGATCACGATTTCGTTCTCTCAGTTCCAGCAGCACAACAGTCTGTAATTGCACTAAAAGAAGTTGCAGCTAAAGATTATGGTATGAATGACAAAGAGTTAGAAGGTGAGAAGTTTAATATCTTTAGAAACTACATCGCTTCTCAGTACAGTTTCATGCATATCCATCAGGCAATGTCTGAGGCTGATCCTTACCTTGCGGTAAAGGCTATTGCTAAAAAGGTTGTGTCTTAAGAGTTAAGAATAAATAAGACAGTTAAATTTTCGGGTAATCGAATTTAACGGTATTCCGATTAAGAGTACATTCTGTTTGAACCTAACTCTAGGTTAAACATGGTTAATTGCCACAGGGCACTGTGGCATTTTTTAGGAGAAATAAAATGGGCATGATGTCAATTTGGCATTGGGCAATCTTATTGTTGGTAGTTGCTCTGGTGTTTGGTACAGGTAAGTTAAAGAACCTGGGTAAAGATTTCGGTTCTGCAATCAGCGGTTTTAAAGCAGGACTTAAAGAAGATAATAATCAGAATTCAGATTTGACAGTGTCAAAGCATGAAGGTCAGAAAGAATAATAAGACAATGTTGGGTTTTTCATTAGACCAGCTGCTGTTACTCTTAACTGTATGCTTTTTAGTCTTAGGACCAAAGAAAACAGTAGAGATGGCATACAGACTTGGTATTCAGGCAAGAAAAGTAAAAAGCTATTACGATTCTTGCAAAAAAGAGTTTGGTCTTACCGATCTTGAAGCGGTAAAGAACTCTTTTTGTAATAGCTCAAAAGACATTGAGCAAAAAATAAACTCAATGTCTTATGAGCTCAAAAAAGCTATACGTTCAGATCCTCAGCAAATAGATAACGCAGTATCTGTAAGTGAAGGTAAAAAAGATGACTTGGCAGAAGTCAGTCAAAAGCTCAAGCCAAATTTAAAAATTCAGACTGAGTCTGAAGATAAAGAGCTTAAGCTTAGGATTGCATCCCTTGAAGTAGAGCTCATTAAGATTAAAGCCAAGCTTTTGCAAAGCAAAAACGAGAGCTTATAAGTAAGCAAACACCATGAAGAATAAAAAATCACAGCAAGATGACAAAATCTGCAACTCTCCTTTTGTCTCAAACCTTTTTGCACTGCGTAAAACTGTTATTTTAAGCCTATTAGGTATCGCAGTTTGTATTGCTGCCTTAGCGCCTTTTACTAATCTTTTGTTTGATGAGGCTACTAAACCTCTTCTGTCATCACTGCCACAAGGCTCAAGAATGTTAGCTGTAGGAGTAGTCTCTCCTGTATTAGGTCCTTTAAAGGTACTGCTTTTTTGTGCCTTTGTACTCTCACTGCCATTTACCTTGTACATGATCTGGAGCTTTGTCTCACCAGCTTTATACAAACATGAAAAAAGAACCGCTCTGCCTTTTATCCTGTCATCAGTGGTTATGTTTGCAACAGGTACCATGTACTGCTATTTTGTGGTCTTTAGAGCGCTCTTTCCATTTATCGCTTCTTTTGCCCCAGAGACAGTGAACTTTGCTCCTGATATAGAGGTTTACATAAGCTTTCTCTTACATATGTTTTTAGCTTTTGGTCTTGCTTTTGAAACACCTGTTGCAGTGTTCTTAGTAGCTGCAAGTGGAGTTGTGGAGTTAGAGAGGCTAAAAAAGGTCAGACGTTATGTAATTGTAGGTGCTTTTGCACTAGCAGCTGTATTAACACCTCCTGATGTTACCTCGCAACTTCTTTTAGCTTTACCTTTGCTAGTTCTTTATGAATTAGGTCTTATAGTAAGCTCAATCTTTTTAGCAAGGAAACAAAAAAAGCAAAACTCACTTGTAGTAGCTCCATAAGCTTCAATACGATTTACATATAAAATAAAAGTTGCACAAGACAGCTTTTATTTTAAGATTAGTCTTTATCAATTCTCAGACATTATCAATTCTCAGAATTAAAGACCTGACTGAAGACGTATTGTCCTACCATATTGCCACCGGGTGTGGTGTAATGGGTCTTGTCATAATACAGAGCTTTACCACCATCAGTTCTGGTTCTGAACTTACCATCCCCAAGAGCCTGAGCTGCATTTCTGTCAACAAAGGTTACATTGTCTTTGCTCTTGGCATATTCACGAATAGCATTGTTAATAAGATCTCTTCTGTAACCTAAGTAATCTTTAGTAAAGTTGCATCTGTCAGTTTTGAAGATGTGTCTTAAAGCACTGTTCTGTAAATTAGCCTTTAAACAATTTACGATAGACTGACTGGTGTTAATACCTTGTCCTATGATGTAGAAGTTGAGCTTTGGATAATGTTGAATTTCAGAATCAAAGTCCTCAATTAAAGCTCTAATGAAATCATTAAAGCTTTCATCATTATCTTTTAAATTGAATTCTCTGATGAAATAGGTGTAATAAAAATCCCAACGGTTGCCAATTACAACTTTATCTCCATCCTGCATCTTATCCAGAACGTATTTGTAAATTTTGTAGAAAGTCTCTCTTTCTTCATGAGTGGAGATAACTTTTACCTTATAGCCTGAGAAGTTAGGTCCATAGCCAATAGTTCCATGCATAAACATGAAATATAAAGGTCTTTTATTGATATCTCTTAAATAGTAGCTGTAATGCTCACTGTGAGAATCACCAACTACAAAGGTATGAGCCTTCTCATTCTGATTGCCAAGCTTATAAACTGGTACCTCATTTAAGGTCATCATGATCTTTGGTTTGTAGTTAAGATCTTTGATGGTATCTAACATCACCATCTTTTTGCCATAAGGATCAATGTAAGTGGAGAGCAGGTTTTTACCATCCTGTGAAAATACAAAGACAGAGGCAATCATACTTAAAACATAAATTAAAGCTGACAGCCTGTTGCTTACCTGTCTTTTTTCAATATAGAGATATGAAAGTGCTGTAAAGACAGCAACTAAGACAATTACTGAAAACAGGTGAATGTATTTTGAGCTGTAACCTAAGTCAAAGCAGAAAATGGTAACAGGCCAGTGCCACAGATAAAGGGAGTATGAAAACTTACCTATAGAAGTTAATGGTCTAAAGTCTAAAAGAGAATGCTCATTATGAGCAAGGATAACTAAAGAGGTTCCAATAACAGTAAGTAAAGATGTAGATATATACCAAGCAGCACCGTTACTTAAAGCTGTAGTAAAAATTGAGTATAAAAATAAAGCTACACCTATAATTTCAGCTGTGTACTGAAGATACTGTCTCTTATCAAAGACTAAACTGTAAACAGTATCTTTGTAGAAGAATAGAACACCACCTAAAAACATTTCCCAAATTCTGGTATGAGTTAAAAGGTACCCTTGACCGCCTTTTGAGAAAACATAGGAACTTACAAGAGCCAAAGCTAAAATTGCGCACATAGCTTTAGGAAGATTCTTTAAGCCAAAGAGCTTTACCAACAGCAGTATTAAAAGAGGGTAGATGAGGTAGAACTGTATAGTAATGCAAAGGTACCAGGTATGTAGCAATAACTTTTCAGAAGAATCTAAGGCAAAGTAACCACCAGAGTGAGCAAAGCGATAGTTGCCTATGAAGGTTAAAGTATTGATTACCTCAAGTGAGAGCTCCTTATAGACGGATGGAAATAAAATAAAATAGCCTATGCCAAGACAAAAAGCGCAGACTGCTATGAGAGGAGGGAGGATCCTCAACAGTCTTCTTTTATAAAAAGCGCTTAAGGAAAAACTCAGGTTTTCTAATTTATAGACAATGCCTGAAGTGATCAAAAAGCCTGAAATTATTAAAAAGATATCAACACCTAAAAAGCCACCTGAAAAGGTGGTAACAGTTGATGATTCAAATGACTTTAAAAGATCAAAAAAGTGGTAGAGCACTACCGCTATGATCGCAATGCCTTTAAGTCCGTCAATATCACTACGGAATTTAGCTGCCATAAGTTTTTCCTAAGATTTTGTGTGCTTTTTTACTAAAGCTCTGACTCTTCAAGGTTCTTATAATATTCTTGTTTTAAAGCAAAAGATGCTTTTGAGTAGTCTATGATTTGTTTTAACAGCTTTTCAAGCTCTTTATTCTTTGAGTAGTCAGCTGGTGCAAAATACTTAATTCTCTTATCGCGAATTAAAGAATGCACTCGCTCTTTATTTTTTAATTTTGGATCATAAACACCGATAGCCTGTCCTCCTAATGAGGTTACAAGTTTCATACAAGGAATATCGGTTTGACTGTCACCAATATAGACAATGTTGTCAAAAGGAATTCTTATGGATTCCTTTGGAAAATAACGGTTAACGTCATTGTCATTAACGTTTAGTGTGCCTTTAGAAATTCTAAACAAGAACTGAGTCTTATTGGTGAAGTTAATGTTCTGAGCAGGCCATACAGCAGTGCCATTTCTGTCATAGAAAAAAGCATTAGCGTAAATTGCCTTGAATTTATCGGCAATAGCTGTGCCTTCAATCATTTCTTTTAAGCCTGAGGAAATGATGTAGTGCTCAACTTCAATGCCACACTTTTTGCCATAAGCATTGATTCTGTCAAACCAGGTTTCAACTCCTTTGTAGAGTTGAACCTTAGAACCGAACTCATGCAATTTATCTTTTTTTACCTGAAACTTACCTTTAGCCCCGTTTAACATTAGGTACATGTAAGACAGATTTGGATCCATCTCGTTTTCAACAGCAAGTCTAGTAGCAAGATCCCAGAATTCATCTACATTCTCATTGATTTGCTGAATATAGCCTTGAGCCTGCATCTCATATGGAGTTAGAGTTCTGTCAAAGTCATAACAGATAGCTAGAACATTGTTTTGATTATATGGCATATGTTTATTCCTTATTTCATCGTTGCAAGCTTACTCTAAAAAGATGAAAAAATATTTGATGTAACTAAAAAAGAGCACTTAAAAACTTGCGCCTAATAAAATTCACCTCCCACTAAGAAAATGACTAAACTGATGTGAAAATTGAAGAAAAAAGGTCATTTGCAGTGAGAAATGCATCTATTCGAAGAATTTGACTTAGAAATCTTACAAAAATGAGTACAATATGACTAAGTTTAGATTAGGAGCAACTATGTCAAATACACCTAAAACAGAGCATGATTACTTTCAGCAGTCAAAAGAATTGACCAATGAGCAGGAAAAAGAAGGTCAGACTTTATATGATCCATATAAGAATGCACCTTTGAGCATGAACGAAAGACTTTACTTTAATATATCAATCGTCTACGTAACTTTGATCTCTTCATTTGTGTTTGCCCTAGTGATGGTAGCAAGACCATCATTTTTCATTGCTTTTTTAGGTTTGGTATGGGCAATGCCAGGTCTTTTAGTTTTAATTGGTTTTAACCGTGGCAGAGCAAAAAAGCGTCTGCGTACTTTTCATACCTTTATCTTTGTAGCAGAGCTTTTATTCTTATGCTACGTGCTCTTGTTAGTTGCAACAGCTGTAGCTTCAGCTAAACTACAAGACAGCTCACTGCTTTATACAGCTGTATATCCTGTGTTCTACGTCTTTTATGTACTAGCTTTAGAGTTTGGTATCTTTAGAATTGTAAAGAGGCATGAAGATGCATATTACAATGAGAAACTAAAAGATCCTTTGAAAAAGTACTAGTACCAATAATCGCAAAACTAAAAAATTTGGAACTAAAAAAAGTTTATAAGCAGTTTTTCTTAAAGAAAAACGATAAAAATGACATCCATTAAAAGTGAGTGTAATTATTTGTAGGGAGTGACGTTAAAAAAGTTAATTTTAATTGTTGACAATTTTTAATTTGTCTTTATAATGTGTCTCCGTTGTCGAACACAAACGAAAAATACCTGTTTAGGGGTATAGCCAAGTGGTAAGGCAGCGGGTTTTGATCCCGCCATTTCCCTGGTTCGAGTCCAGGTACCCCTGCCACTTTGATAAGTTTTGTTTGATAATGTAAGTGTTGGGGTATCGCCAAGTGGTACGGCAGCGGATTCTGATTCCGCCATTACCTAGGT
>ERZ1034897.5-NODE-5-length-181490-cov-66.441927_pt1 | contig 181490 bp, 231 predicted proteins | sample MGYA00520629_ERZ1034897 | MGnify/ENA primary metagenome ERZ1034897 (study PRJEB33766, sample SAMN09781789) | gut metagenome | biome: gut microbiome | host: Homo sapiens | place: Madagascar | study: EMG produced TPA metagenomics assembly of the PRJNA485056 data set...
CTATCCAGAATCTTACTTGTCAATAGATCTCAAAGAAAAAGTTACCGGTTACTTAACTAGTTATTTTTTGTTTGATTTTTTTTTGTTTGTTTTAACCTGACATTTAATTCTCTTATATTCTCTCTATAAGGCAATAATCCACACCAGTTATTCTCAATACAATATAACGCAAAATAATCAACTTCATCTTTATTATACAAAAATCTTTCTTTTGTAAATGGATTAGTTCTATTTAATCCAAATTTCATGTGAGAACCACCAATTATTTTTTCAGTTGTCTTAACTTGAATCTTGTAAAAAATACCATTGCAATAAATAATTAAATCAAATGGCTGATTATCTCCAACAACTGTCATAACAGATATGTTTCTTTTCAAAAATTCAGAAATAATAACTGCTTCTCCAATATCTCCAATTGTTTTAGTAAAAGATGATATACAGAAACCTCCTTTAAATATTTAATGATGGACTATGTAGGACTCGAACCTACGACCGACCGGTTATGAGCCGGTTGCTCTAACCAACTGAGCTAATAGTCCTTGGTTGCACCATAAAGCGAAGCCATGCACGACCTCCAATGGATTAGCCTTTCACGATACCTTTTCGCTACATTTAATTACACAAAACATACGATTCTTGTGGTGCGATATTCTTTCATTTCCAACTAAACAAAGTTGCATACTTCATGGTGCTAATTGCACCGAAAGGAATCGAACCTTTCTGCCTGGCCAATGACTACTTAGCAGCTAATCCATTAGCGGTGCTATTTGAGTGGTAGACATCCACTCCAGAGTGCCGAACTCCGATAAGTTTTCTAGGTATTAACGGAACCTAAAGCTTTTTCCTTACAAACTCCAAACCGAGATTTAAATATGAAGAAATTAAAACAACGTATTTTTTGATGTTTTATGGATCCATTCTGAATTACTACCCTTGTACTTCGGAATTCATTCATAGCGGGAGTGGTGGGACTCGAACCCACACGTCTTACGACACCAGAATCAAAATCTGGGGTGTCTATCCAATTTCACCACACTCCTATATTACTTACTTTTTTATAGATGAGTAAGTGAACATCTTCAAATGTATTCTTCAAAACTTGATCAGAGCTTATGAAGATATGGAATGAAAAATATGAGATTGGCTTCAGCAAGCCAAAGAAGAATCAATAAGAATTGAACTTATTTCTTATAAATTATTTTATAATTAAGTAAAACAATTTATCGTGCTCCGTACACCAGATTCTTTCAACAAATGGAATTTTAAACCATTTGGAAATTATATTGATTAGTTTAATTTTACAAAAACTATCCTTGCTGACATGATTATAATATCATATATATTATTTTCTGTCAATATTTTTTTGTTAAATTGATTAGTTTATTTTTTTCTTAGCATCTTTTAGTTGTTTAAGCTTTCTATTAACTTCGTCATCTTTCATTTTCTTATCAAGACGTTTCTGTTGAACATCCATTGAATTTTCATAAGCGATACTAACGCCATCTGCTTCTTTCTTAGCTTTCTTTACTCCATCGCGTACTTTTTCAAGCATTTTATCTTCTTCTTGCGAATAAACACCAGGAGCGGATTTTAATGATTTTGTTATCTCAGCTGCTTCAAGAGTCAAAACTGAAGTTTCCTTTTCGGACTTTAAATTATTAATATTTTCATATAATGTATCTAAATTTTCCTTTTGAATCTCAGAATTTCTTCGTAATTCAACTAAAGTATTTTTGATAATATCAATCTTATCATTTACTTCTTGTTGACGACCTAAATATACTTTAGCACCATTATCATCGTTTTTCTCAACACAATTATTAATATTAAGGTTTAACTGCATATTTTCTTTTTGCAATGAACGCAATTGTGTTTCATAGAATTTAATGTTTCCAAGCGTTTCAGTATAAAATTTGTTTACGTTCTGATATTCTTCTTCTTTTTTTGAAATAACGGCATTATAGTGTGCTTTAGCTCCATTTGGTGTTGCAGCATCTTTTGTTATCATTTCTTCTGCTGTGCCTGATGCTCTAAGTCTCAATCTTTTGCCTGTCTTTGTGAAAAATAATACACCAACTATAATAATGGTAATAACAATTATAATTGCAGCCACCTATCAATCCCTACCTTCATCAATATCTAATCCAAAGTTTTTGAACAGCTCTGTCATTCCACCGACATATCCTGATCCAAGTGCTTGAAATTTAAATCCATTTCCATAACGATAGAGTCTTCCTATTTCTACAGCATTTAAATTTTCAAATTTTTCATCTTCAGAAAGGTTAAACTCCCATTTTTTATCACTTGGATCATCATAATCACAAATCATCATTGAAGCATTACTTATCATACCAAAATTCTGCAATCTTTGAACCGCTCTATAAATTGTTAAGCAAATAGTAAAATCTGTTCTATCATTTGGAAATAAATCAGCGTGTACAATAAAATACTCATCATAATGCTTTCCATCAAATGTAATACCCATAGAATTATCACCTGTTAAATTATCACCGGAATATTCAACCCATGGATAATCGTTGCTATTATATGTATTATAATTAACAATATCTTTTGGGTATATTACTTTTCTGTCAGAATTTGTTAAGAAACCATTGATATCAAAATCAATATCTGCTTCTCCAGCATATCTGTTTTGATCCCAATTTACACCAATGAAGAAATTCTTAATTGCCTCACCATTATCTTTAGTCATATTAATTTTCTGATTCTTACTCATATTAATTACATTACTCATAATTATCTTACTCCTTTGCTACGTTCATACCAAGCACTATACTGTCTAAGTACTTCTGTGTACAACTCTTCGTCTGTCATTTTGTTCATATCCTCTACAGCTGTAAACCCTGTATTATCATGTTTTCTACCTTTCATGTTATCTAAGGATTTAAGGTATTTAAAATCTTCATTACCAATACCAATAAATTGAATAAAAATATTATAGTTTGATAACTCTTTTATAATTCTATTCGTTTCATCGGTGTCGAAATTTTCTCCGTCTGTAATAAAAATGATAAATGCTGGGACAGTGCTTGGTTCAATATCTTTATAATACATCACCATATCTTCCAATACAGGCGCATAATTTGTACCGCCCATTCTCATTCCTGACTTCATCATTACTTTTTTTACATAGTTTTTATAATTTTCAGTTGTTACTGCAGCAAGTCTTTCTTTACTATTAGAAAACAACCAAGCTTCAAGTTCACCATTATCATCGAATTTCAATGCGATAGGAAGAAGTCTTGTGATAACATTCTGTACAGATCCATTGTCATACAAATTATACATACTGCCAGAATAATCCATAGCAAGTGCAACTCGTGCAACATGTTTTGTCATATCAATTTTTCCGGTTTTAGACATATTGATCAGAACTTTATTTAAGTTTTCTGATGACTTAGACATGTCAATCACGTTTTGACTAACTGTGCTATTTTTTAGTATAGCTTCATTTTCCTTCGTATCAACTTTGTTCCCTTTGAATAATTTACCAAATAATCCCATTTTATACCTCCTTAGTTTTACGGTCGATTACCTTTCTGATAAGATCAACTGGAATAACAATAAATGATAATGCAATAATTGTTAACCAATGTGTTGAATCCAACTGAGTCACTTTAATGAATGATCCTACAACATTACATAAAACAATCGTCATTACAAAAATTCCAATTGCAATATATAAAAACAACTTATTCTTTCCGATTCCTTTAAATAAATTCATATGTTCTGTACGGATATTAAACCCATTGAACACAGCCATAAAACAAAGTAATGCAAATCTTGCGGTCATAGCTTCTGTTTCTGACGAAAACATATTCTTAATTGGAGTAAATGTAATAATCGCATATAAAACAATAAACGTGATCGTACTAACAGCAATTCGTTTCTTTGATCCTCTAATAAAAAGTCCAGATCCTTTTTTAATAGGTTTCTCTAGCATATATTCTTCTTTTGGTGGCTCACCACCAAATGATAATGAATTCAAAGAATCCATGATAATATTAATTATCAGAATTTGAACAGCAGCAAGTAATGCACCTGTCGCAATGATAGGATAAATTACGCTCAAAATTAAAAGAGAAATATTAATAGGAAGCTGAAACTCAAGGAACATCATGATATTATGCATGAATGTTCTGCCAAGTTCAACTGCTTTTACAACACTTGCAAAATTATCATCTGTCAATATAATGTCTGATGCTTCTTTTGCTACATCAGATCCGCTTTGCATTCCAAAACCAACGTCTGCTTTCTTTAATGCTGGTGAATCATTAACTCCATCACCTGTCATAGCAACTGATTTCCCTACTTCTTGAGCAATAGTTACAAGTCTTAATTTTGTATTTGGTGAACATCTTGAAATAACTCTCAATCTAGGAATGATTAATTTAACTTCATCATCAGACATTTTTTCAAACTCATCATTTGTAATGGCAAGATCACCGTTTTTGTAAATTCCACATTCCGCAGCAACTGCTTTCGCTGTTTCAAGACAATCACCTGTAATTTCAATTACCTGTATACCCGCTTCATGAGCTGTTTTAACAGCATCAGGTACTTCATCTCTTACAGGATCTACTACTCCAATAACACCAAGAAACGTCATATTATTTGGAAGCTGATTTTCAACCAAATCTTCATTACTCATTGTTAAAGCAATACATCTCATTGATTTTTCTGTCATTTCCTTAATATGTTCATATAATTTCTTTTTGTTGTTATCAGAAAATATTTCTACTCCAGAATTTAAAACTGATGTACATGAGTCAATAAGTTTTTCTGGAGCACCTTTATAATATGTAACTCCATCAGAACATGTAAATGCAGAATACTTATTTTCACTACTAAATACCTGTTTTAATTTAACAGAATATCTGTTAATGATTTCATTATATTGTTCCGAAGAAACCAGTCCAAGAAGTGCTCTGTCAATTGAATTCCCGCCTGTAATATTATCATCTGAATCAAACGCAGCACTATTATTTAAACAAATATTATCTTTAATATTACTCCAAAGAATTGATTTCTGATCAACTTCATTTCCATATCCATCAATGATTTTCTTTGGTGTCATAATTCCTGTTGTTAATGTACCAGTTTTATCTGTGCAAATGATATCAACATAAGCAAGTTCTGGAATCTTTCCAGGATTTTTTGCAAGAATGTTAAATTTTTCCATTGTATTAACATTCTGTTTTGTAACAAGCTTGACAATCATTGGAAGACCCTCTGGTACAGCAGCTACAATAATTGTTACTGCTACAGAAAAATTCAATGCAATTTTATGAATAATATCAAGAATATCACCACTAAAATATTCCACAAAACCAACTTGCATGACACTAGTTATCATGAGAATAACAAATGCTACAAATGCTGCAATTGTACCCCATTTTGAGATAAAATCACATAAATTATCAAGTGCAATATCAAGAGCTGTTTTAGGTGCTTCAAGAGTCTGCATTTTAACAAGTGTATCACCATTTATAGTATTAACACCAACATCTGTAACAATCATTTTACCTTCACCGGCCATAACTGTAGTTCCTGCGAATAAACAGTTTTGATTTGTATAAGCATCTGTAGATGTTGTTTTTATATGTTTGTATCCTTCAATTGGTGTTTTCTTACATTCTTTTGTTTCACCATTAATAGCAGCGTTATTTACTGAAATTTTACCTTCAATCAAATAACCATCTGCAAATATTTCTTGTCCCATTCTCACACATACAAGATCACCAACTACTAGTTCATCTTTATTTATTGTTTGAAGTTCTCCATTACGAATTACATCACAATATCTGGTTGCTGTTCTCGCTCGTAATTCGGCAGCTGATCTTTGTACTCCAAGATTTGTTTTTATACCAAGTATTGTTACGATTGCAAGTACGATAATAATCATAATTGGAGTTGAAATTTCCGAAACTCCAATTATTCCAAGAACTAACTGTAAAACTGCAATTGCGATTAAAATTAATGTAATTTTTTCTGTTAATGCTTGTATAGCAAAATCATACCATTTCTTCATTTTAGGTTCTGGAAGCTTATTACTTCCATAAGTTCTTCTACTTTCAAGAACCTCATTTTTGGTTAATCCATTCATTTATATTTCCTCAAACTGTAAAATTAAATTGATTAGTTTCTGTGTTATTTACTCTTTTTCTTTTCAGCTTTCTCTAAGTCATGCTCTTTCATTGCTTTAAGATAAGCTTCTTTCTGCATTTCAATCTGACGAGCTTCTTCTTTCTGTTTACGACGTTCTTTATAAGCATATCTTTTAGCTCGTCTTCTAGCAATACGTTCCTTTTCTTCCTGCTCTTGTTGTTTCTTCTTCTGTACAACTAATTCACCTTTGATATGTTTTTTGATTACATTGTCTACCATCTTAACATATTTTTTCATATACATCATTTCATTTGCTTTATACTCAATTCCTTCGAATGTATATTCTTGTTTGTACATATGTTTTGCTAATGCAATGAATAAGCATCTTCTGATATCAAAATCATCCTTTTCCTGGCATACCATTTTCTCAGTTTTACTATCTTCGAATAATACTTCAACAACTTTATTTGGTACAATAATCACATAATCTTTAATTTTTACAAATAGTGAGACACATTCTTCTAATTTATGAAATTTCTCAGTTTCTCCTTTGATATTACTATAATGCATTTCAACATTCTCCTTTGTTTTATTTTCTGCAAATCCTTCAATCATTTCTTCTGGAAAACTTAAAAGACTATCCTTGATTTCATAAGTGTTAGAATTAGTATAACAAAAATCAATTATACTAATTCTACCACGATATCTTGCAAAAACTTCTGTTAGAATTTTACCTCCATACTTCTTACCAACTACCAAATCTTCTCTAATCTTAACTCTATCTCCAACTTTATACTTCATACAACTCACCTATTGTAATTTAAGTAGATTTAACATCTCATTTACAGTATCCTGAAATTCAGATGTTATTTTTATACTTGAATTATTTGTGCCTTTTTCACTTTTTGGAACAGTTTTTGCAACATCATCACAACAATTACAAAAACAACCAGAGCCATTTCTAAAATTCAATTCATATTCTTTTGGATACTTTTCTTTAAATTCTTTCAATTTCTGATCATAATACGCCTTCGCCTGCTTAACACCATTAATAGCTGCATTGATTTCCACCAATCTTTGTTCGCTTTCTTCTTTTTCTTTTCTCTTTACATCCGCAGCACAACTTGTAACGCATTTAAGAAAATCATTAACATTATCATATTCTCTACCGCAAATACTACATTTAAATAATTTACTCATTTATTCTCCTTTCAAAAAAGTAAAATTATATTGATTAGTTTAAAGATATCACAATTATATACATCTGTCAATATTAATAATTAGATTGACTAGTTTAAAATTCTTTTTTGTTAATAAGTGTATTTACAATGTCAGCAACTTCTCTATCTGCCTGTTTTATTTTAACGGTGTTATTATCAATGATAGTTTGATATCCAACACACATTGATTCGAGATTTTTAATCATACTCTTATATTCGTTGATTTGGGATTGTGCATCAGAAATTAAGTTTTTATATTCTTCAGATTCTTTAGCGACATTGAATTTTGTTTCCGCTAATAATTTCTTTTTCTCATTCAACTTGTTTAACATTTTCGAGACATATATCTGATTGAATTCATCTCCACATCCAAGATCAATCTTGTAAAGTGTCACAACAATATGTGTTTGTATATTCACTAAAACAACCCAACAATCCTTTAGGAAAACATTTATTACTTTTCCTTTGTTATCTTTTTGAGATTGAATACCGGCGTAAATCATTTCTCCATACTGAATCATTTTATTAATATCAGTTTTAATTTTGTCTTTATTTTCAGTTACAAAACGATTTATTTCAACCTGATTATCTTTTCCAATGATACGTTCAGCGTATCTTTTCTGAGCATGATCACTAATTTTATATTCTAATATTGTTTCTTCCGTCATTCCACCTGTTCTCCAATAAATATCAATAAATCTTCTTCGCTCCAAACATTTATTCCAATGTCTTTTGCTTTCTTAGATTTGCCGCTATTACTATCCTTGTCATTACAAATAAGTGCAAATGTATTTTTACTTACAGAACCAGAAACTTTCGCACCCATGTTTTCTAACTTATCTTTTAAAGCATCTCTATTAACAAAATGATTTAGAGATCCAGTAATAACAAATGTCTTACCTGTTAAATCAATTCCATCCGATGTCGATAAAGAAGCATCTTCTGGTTTCTCAACATCTAGTTCTTTCAATAATTCATAAAATAAATCTGCGTTTTCACTCCACCAATCATCTAATGATTTTGTAGCGGCCACACCAACCCCATCAATTACAGCTAATTCAAGAGATGTATTATTCATAATAAATACAAATTTATCAACATCATCATGACAATATTTTGCAATATCTTTTGCTGTTGATTTCCCAATAAGTGGTATAGATAAAGCTGTAATCAAATGAGTTAAATCTGTTTTTCTGCTATCTTCGATTGCATTTAATAATTTTGATACTGACTTAGCCCCCATCTTAGGAATTGTAGATAATTCTTTTTTATATTTTAACAAGTGATAAATATCTGTAAATGTATTCACGTATCCCTTATTAACTATTTGTTCAATCGTTTGTCCGCTTAATCCAACAATATTCATTCCATTTCTGCTTACAAAATTTTCGAGTTTAGAAGTAAATTTTGCGGAACAATCTGGATTTGTACAATATAAAATCTTAGAATTATTTTCATTCTTTACAATTGCGTGACCGCCACAACAAGGACATCTGCTTGGAATAATATATGTATTACTTCTGGTTAAGTTGTCATGTACTTTAGGGATAACCTTATTTGAACGGTACACTTGAATAATATCACCAATCCCTAATTTTAATGACTCAATGATAGATACATTATGAAGTGTTGCTCTAGTTGTTAAAGCACCATCCAAGTCAATCTCATCAAATATGGCTACAGGATTAATAACACCTGTACGAGTTGTATTCCATTCAATATCTCTTAAAACAGTTTCGTACAACTCGTCTTCCCACTTAAGAGCCATCATATTCAGAGGAAACTTAGAGGTTGTTCCAAGTTGCTTTCCGTATACGTAGTCATCATATGTAAAAATCAATCCATCCACAGGATATGCATATTGATCTGGGTCAAACTTTTCGATCATTGTGTCTACAGTATCTCTTGTGACAATATCGTGTTCAACTACATCAAAGCCACATTCAGATAAGAAATTAAATGATTCACCAATATCATATATTTTCTCAGCGACTTTTGGATGATTATAATTATCATCCTGTACAAGCTCGAAAGCTTTAAATATAATCTTTCTATCTTTAACAATGTTAGAATCGAGCTGTCTAACAGTACCTGCAGCTAAATTACGAGGATGTTTATATTTATCAATAAGTTTATCATTTATTCTTGTAAACTCGTTCCAGGAGATAACACATTCACCACGTACAGTCATATCAATTGGATATGGGATAGTCAAAGGAATATTTTCGCACATTCGCATTGTATGGGTTACATCCTCACCAATCTCTCCAGTACCTCTGGTAACAGCCTGTACAAACTTTCCTGCTTTATATGTTAACACAATTGTCAGACCATCCATCTTCCAACTAACAATTCCCCTTTTATTACTAAGGAACTTTTTAATGTCATTTACATCTTTAGACTTGTTTGCAGAAAGCATAGGTCGCATATGCTTAACTTTTTTCAAATCCTTCAATAAGAAACCCTGCACAGTTTGAGTTGGTGAACTGGCTAATATAATTCCTGTTTCTTTTTCAAGCTGCACAAGTTGATCATACCACTCATCATACCGTTTATCACTTATAATTGGGTCATCTTTTTGATAGTAATAGTAAGCGGCTTCGTTTAATTTTGCAATAAGTGTTTTTATTTCATCTAATTTACTCAATTTTGTTCCTCCTACAAACTATACTTAATGTTTTCCCATTTTTTATATGCATCGAAATACAATTCTTTTTTATCTCCGTTATAAGTTAGCTCATAATACATACCATCAGTCACCGTTGTACTAAGCAGCGCCTTATTGTTCTGTAATGTTTTACATGACCATACTATAAACACATCTTCATTTGTAATTTCTATCTTGTCCGTCTTATCCAAATGTTTATTTGTATAACTCTTTACCTTTTCTACACATAATTCTAAAAATTCCTGATTTGTCATTTGATTATTTTTCCTTCTAAGTAATCTTAATATTTTGTATCAAAGTTATCTTCATTGTTAATATTATTAATAATGCGTGTCATCTTTTTTATTTTTGTTTTCTTCATTGAATTTTTCATCCATCCAATCATCTGCATCTGAACAAACTTTACAACATGCAAATAAATATAAGAACATAACAATTCCAATGACAATCCACACAATTGCATTTATCATTAATCTTCCTTTCGATTTATTTTATGTCCGTAGCTGCATTTGAGCAGCTACGTCAAATAAAAAATAAAATATATCAACTATCATATACATATATGTATCATCAATCAGCAAATATTATATTGATTAGTCTATATATTTTCGATGGACTTCCGATATTAGAAGACCATGCTGATTTCTGTATTATATTTAACTAACGAAAAAATAAACAATTCTCCTCCATAACTATTTTCTTCCGCTGCTAAATATTTTATATCAGTTTCGTTTAAATTAATATGTAACTCGTAAGATCCATATGATAAATGAAAATCTTTTTCGTCTAATTCAAAATCATTTGCATCAACATTATTTCTGCATTCAAAGTTATCGTTAGATATATATATCATAAATGTATCAGCAGCATTTTTTGCAGCATTCAATATATATTCTAACTTTTCTATAATTGCAGATCTATCAACTCTATTATTTACATTTGAAAAAGTATGTTCCTTCATTATCGCGTTTCCTCCTGTTTAAAATTACATTTAATTAAATGGTGTACATATGTTCTGGTAATAGTATATCATACTATTCGTCCGAGAACAAGTGTTCTTTTTGAAATTTTGTACATATCGCAATCATAAATCCTCACCTCCTATTAATATAGAATAATTAAACTGATTAGTTTAAATTTTATAAAATTACCTAGCCGGTTAGGCCAGGTAATCTTCATATTGTAAAATAAATGTACGCGCATTTATTTCAATATTAGAATCATATTGATTATTTATTTCTTTTATATGATCGCTATTTATTACATCTCTACCAGAAATATTTAATTCTTTCGCTTTTTGATTGATCGAATATATTTTGCCAGAATTTACCAATGCCACTCCGTTCATCCATTTTTCAACACCAAGATATTTAAAACTTCTTGTAAGACTTTGATAAATGTTCCTTCCTTTTGCATAATCGGTTGATTTAATTTCCTCGTTTGGATACTTTTTAACAATGTGTCCATCGTAAATTAACGGCATTCTCTTTAAGAATGAACCAGAAACTGAAAAGTAGTAATTTGTACTCATGCAATCTTTTATTATCTCTGCTAATTTTTCTGAAATTTTTACTGTTCTATTTTCCAGTTTCAATGTACAATTTCGTAAATCTACATCTTCAGGTTTAGCATTTGCAATATCATAGTAATTTTTTCTCTTTCCAAATTCGAATACACCAAGCATAATAAATTGATCTTTCGGATTCGGCAATTCATCTATCCATGTTAAAACTTGTTCTCGATCCACGCATTTTTTATTCAATATTAATTTATTGATACATTTGATTAGTACTTCTCTTTTAACTTCTGCATAATGATTCTGGCTATCTTTTACAATATTGTTCATCAAACAAAATTGTGTATACTGTGAAAATATTGCATTTATAATGATTAATGGTTGTATTGAAGAACAATTAAGTAATTTATAATACTCTATTATTTCGTAATAATTCCAATCACATAAATCTTTATTCAATTCCGTTTCTATCTTTGCAACTTTCTTGAACATATAATACATGGATGTTACGCTTATAATTTCTTCTGATTTATCGTTAATAAATCGATCTTTTAACTCCTCATTATAAAAACAACTTGTATCATGCATATTATTTTCCCTCCATCTCATTTAAAACTTCTAATAACTCCTTTTCAACTAACCTCATCTTTTTAGGAGTAGATCTTTTATCACGAAGTGTTGGATTTTTTGTATTTCTTATTCTATCTGCAAGCCGAATGATTATTTCGTTTACGTTTGGTTTGTTCGTATCTTTGTAGTAATTGAAACAAAACATCATAGATAATATTGTACTATAATCTATTTCTTTTTCAAGATATTCAGGGTAACATTCTGTAAATTCATTGATTTTATCTGTCAACTCCTTAACTGTTTGTATCATTATTATCCTGGATTTACTTTTAGGGCTATTTTTAAAATAAAAATACTCAACTAAATCAGCAAGAATTGGAAAATTTATAATTCCTCTATTTCGAGATATCAATCCTTTTAAATTAAAATTCACATTATCATTCAATCTCTCTACGGTAATATTCGCCATATTATTCATATCCATTGATTTGCTATCTAGTTTTTTCATATGGTTTTTATGTTCTTCCTGGGATATAAATCTTTTAGCTTTATCGTCCGTAAAATTAATGATTCTTAATTCCATCGGATAATCGAAATCAGGAATTTTATCACTCGTTTCTGCTTCTGCTAAGTATCTGTGATACCCATCTGTTATATTAAAGTGATCAAGTTTATTTATAATAAGTGTACATGTTTCTTCGTCATAATAAAAGTCTGCGTCACTATCTGTAGGAATATTTAATGTAATGGTATTCGGAATAAACGTATTGTTTTCATATTCTCTAGCAATTTCGTTTACAGATTTTTTATTGGTTGTTATCTTCCATTCAACTTTTTCATTACGAACAATCCTCGTCATTACACGCTGAGTATTTGCATCGTAATTGATAAGCTGCGCTTTACGAAATTTCATTAAAGTTTTAACATCAATTTTTCCGATCCATTGATCATTTGTTATTTGTATAGCTTTAAATTCCAATGGAAATTTTATATTTTCGTTTTGAAATTTTTCTGTGGAATAAAAATTTAACTCCTTTTCTGTAAAATATGTCGTAAGTTTACTTTCATTTTTTGTAAATTTGAGAATTGAATCTAATAATATAAACAATTCAAATTCAGATGCTTCAGCCAAAGACTTTCTTTGAGTCATATAATCTAAAACTAAAGACTTTGGAATATTATAAGTTAAATTTGCATAATCGTATATTTCTTTACATTTCTCATTATCTATGGCTATATCAAAATTACAATTTTCTAAATATGATTCAAGTGTCCTCCTATCTTTTAGCATATTTACCTCCTTAAAAATCCAAACAATGAATTATATAGATATTTACCTTTATAATACACTATATTTGGGATTTTATCAAGTTTCACATGTTAAAATGATTAGTTTAGTGTTATATATTTCATGATGTCAGACGCTTTGCCAGTTTGATTGCTATTATCATTTCCTCTGATGTATAATTCGGATGTTTTTGGACTGTTATGTTTTAAGCACTTCTGCACAAAATAAATATCTTTTGTAGCGTTGTATAACTGCGTACCATATGTTGCTCTTAATTTATGCGGTGTTATATGTTTGCCTTTTATGTCGGATGCATATTTTTGGACAACATAAGAAATTGCGTTTTGTGTCATACGTGTTCTTCGATTAGAAATAAACAAAGCATCATTTTCTGTGCCAAAAAGTAATAAACGTCTCTTGTCTAGCCAATCTTTAATGATATTTAATATCTCATCAGATAAATTATATACGTTATACTTTGACTCTTTATCAATAACAGATAATGTCTTCTGTTGAAAATTTATATCTTTCACATCAAGCTTCATTAGGGCTGAACATCTTATGCCGGTGTTTAAGAAAATCATTATAATCGCCATATCTCTTTCTTTCCATTCCATTTGCATTGCTATACTTTTATCATTGCCACTCCCATGTTTAACTGCGGATATATAAGACTTAATTTCACCTGTTGTCAAATATCCATTTTCTCGTTTTGAAATAGTTTCTTGACTCTCTATTGCCTTTGGTCGATCTACAAAATCCATAGGATTACTTTCTAACTGATGTGATCCTACTAAGTATTTCCCGTATTTTTTTAAGGCTGAATACACAGTAATTTTATACGATGATGTAACTTTCTCTCCGTTATCTTTCCTCTGGATTTTAATCATGTATCCGGTAAAATCATCAATCGTCAATTCGTTTAAAGGTTTTCCATCAAGATACAACAAAAATCTTTCGATATGTCTTAAATAGTTATATGCAGAAGAAATTGAAATATTCGTCATAAACCCATAAAATCCATATAAATTTTTGTTTTCTTCAAGAATTTTATTTATTTTTCGTTGAAACGTCATCTCATATTCTGTAATTCCATTCATATTTTTATCCTCCGATTTCTTGACAATCCTTTAAATTATATTGATTAGTTTATGGAATTCCATATAAATCGCACCGCACTTCCTGCTGATAAAAATGATTCATTGTATTTGGAGCATTATATAACGCTGTGATCATATATGCTTTTATGTTTTTTATCTTTGCATTCACATTCTTCATGCAATCAATAACATACAACAGATGGCTATCATTGAGTTTCAGAAATTTTGATTTTACAAGCTCATACGGATAATCTTCACCTGAAATTCTCACGGTTTTATGATTTACACATACAACCTCACAGATCACCTGAAACAATTCCTCATAAAGCTCACATTTTCCATAATCATCATATTTCATATGATGGTCATAGTCGATATTGTCTTTAATCAAATTTATGTAGGACTGTGCATTATCCATCGTATCTATCGCATCCTCTTTATGCTCTGTTATTCCAGATTGATTGATAGGATTGGAATAACTCAACTCAGTCTGGTTATAATTAGTCTGATTATAGTTAGTATAATTAGGGTTCGATTTCCGAACTTCAAGAGGTTCGATTTCCGAACTTCCAGAGGTTCGATTTTCTGACTTCTTGTGGTTCGATTTTCTGACTTCTTGTGGTTCGATTTTCTGACTTCTTGAAGTTCGATTTTCCGACTTCTTGAAGTTCGATTTTCCGACTTCTGAGGTTTTATCAGCATTTGCTGGCTCTTTTTCGTCCATCTGCTCAGTAATAGAAGCAAAATTTTTCACATAAATTATATCCGGTTTTCCAAGTCCTCTGCGAACCTTTTCTACCAGACCAATTCCTTTTACAGAATCAAGCTCTGCCAATACCTTTACAGCCTTTTCTTTAGCGCATCCCAAATCCTCTATTATGTTATCTATGGTGTAAATGATATATGCACGATTTTCATCGTCAAACCATTCATTTTTCATAGACAGTGACATTCTATCAAGCATTAATCCGTATAAGAGTTTAGCATCGCTGCTAAGTCCTTTAAAACGTTCATCCTTGATCAATTGTCTAGGAATACGATAGAATGAGAACTGTTCGGCTTCCATTCCATAATAATAATCAAACCCATTCATTCAATCTTCCCCCGTTCTTATTTTAGTAATTTCCATTATACAATAAATTATGGAAATTTCAATACATTTAATCATTTATAATTAAATTGATTAGTTTAATTTGTGGAATATTAATTCCACAAAACATCTAAAAGATAATCTAATTCTAAACCAAGTTCACTATACATAATGTTTTCACATTCTTCTGGATCATAATTACATTTTCCATCATTCGTCTAGCATCATTAAGAATAGTATTTGCTTCATCTTCTGTAATTTCATCTCTACGTATCAAAATTTCTACAACTTTATTCATTGGTATCACCTATTCTTTATATACCTTTTCATACCTTTTGTGTATTTTTAGTACCTTATTCACTTCTGCAACCGTAATACAATACATCTTAGCTACAGCCTTCTTGTCCTGGTACTGTTCATATTCTCTTACAATATCCGCAGCTGTCCATTCTTTTTCTTCCGGTTCATTCATGGTTTTTAATATTTTTTTGATTACATTTCATCAAAAAGGCTATCACATCCATTTTTCTTCATAATATCTTCTTTCGCATATATGTAGTTCAAACCATTTTCCTCTTTGCATTTTCTATAAATTATATTATCAATAGTATCATCATCTTCTGTTTCAGGAACTTCTATTACTTTTTCAATTGCATATCTAACTTTTTTCAAAATATTACCTCCGAAGGAAAATTAAATTTTATTGCCAAATTTCATCGTTGTCTGCAAGCGAAGCTTCCCATTCCCAGTTATGACCTGTTTTACTTTTTACTATTTCTATTGCCTCATCATAACTTGCAGCTTTAACTACATAACAATAATTATATACATCTTCCGAATGTCACGGAACATCTTTTACAACATATAATTCATTTTTCATAATTTTCCTTTCCATGGTAAACTTAGATTTCTTTACTTATTCTAATCATCTTCTCAAAATACATTGCTGCTTTGCCATTACCGCCTTCATATTTATATCCGATACATCCAATCAATGCAGAATCCAAAGAATAATACGAACGATTTGTATCACTGTAATTAATATATTCATGATAGTGTTTTTTACTATCCTTTTTATTAATATATTCTACAATCTGATATTCTCCAATACAATGAATTTGAAACACGTTACCCCATGTAAATTCTTTCTCTATTAGCTCTAATTTTTCATCATGTGTTGCTTCTCTTATATCATTATCTGTAATTGTATTCAATAGGCTAAATGAACAGCATCCACGATTACAAGGATGGAATTTAAAATCATTTTCACTTTTTACTACCGTTCCAATTTGATTATTATATACAACAATATCTCCATATTTCATATAATCACAACCTTTCTCTGACAAACTCACAATCTGGACTAACACCGATTGCTCTCATCCAACACTCCGCTGTTTCACAACATCCTTTATGAAAGTTATAATCTGCATCTTCTTCCATTTCTTGTTCATCCATTTCTGATTCATATTCAATAAGAATTTGTTTATGATCAATGTATGCCAACATCATATTTTCAATTGTATTTTTACTTATTCTATAATTTGTTTTCAATTCATTAATTAATTTGTCATTGTGTTTTAACTCTAACTCATTTTTATATTCTTCTTCAGTTACAAACATAATTCTTTTCATTACGTGATCTACCATTGCACATCTGTAAATATTTTCTGTGTAAAAAGCATCACCTACATTAAAATTATTCCAATTTATGATGGCTCGTTTATCGTTCATCGTTTTATTCACATTGCCAAGCATTTCATTTGGACAATTTAATAAATATCCATAACAGTTTAAATTTTTATTTTCCATATCATTATCCTCCATTCCGTTTCATGAAACCTAAAATTTATAGTAATTTGTGGGCGATGGGACTCGAACCCATTCTTACTTTTGTCAGCCTGGTTACTGATTTACGAGACTTGAACTCGTTCATCCACGTCTGGATAGCTCCTATATTAGCGCCCACATATAATTAACTCAATTTTCTTCCACATTTAGGACAATAATTAATATTTACGAAAGCCTCACTTTCACCACCGGCATATAATCCAAACTTTTTTGACTTTGAATTCCATAACATAGACAAAGATACCAAATTATCTCCTTCTATGGCATATTCCATATCAAAGTCGGCATCTCCATAGTAAGTTGCTTTATATAGATCTGTATTACACCAGTCACATTTATTCATAAAATCACCTCTTTAATTTTATAACAAATGGTGCCATTATATAGCACCATTGTCTGCAAGGAACTTTTTGTACATTCCTTCAATTTTATTCAAATCATCCTTATGCAAATCCCCAATTTTGAATATAAAACTATCTTTTGAAAGCAATGTTACTTTAGAAACTCTGGCTGTTGAGGCCAATCTCAAACTCGCTTCTTGCCAGTAGATAATTGGAATATCATATGGATCTTCCGTTCTTACTTTATGTTTCGTAATCTTTACAGATAATACTCCAAGCAAATTCTCATCTAATACAACAACTGGCCTGTTTAATATCCTGTTAGGATCTTCTTCTAAAGGGAATTCAACAAACCACACTTCACCTTTATTCATTAATCAATTCCTCTTTCTTTTTTCATTTGATTGAACATATCATCCCATTCTGATTCTTCAACCCACTCATCATTTGATGATATAGTTGCTTTTCCGTTTTTGTCATAATTTGTATTCTGCATAGCTAACTTATATGACTGTAATCCATATAAACCTGTATTCATGTCCGGCTTAAATGGTAATGCTTGTTCTCTGACAGCCTGTTTAGCAGCCATTGTAAAGAAAGTTGTCATATCAAGACCAAGATTAGACATAAGCTCTTGTAACTGAGCTTTTAAATTCTCATCAATTCTCATTGTTACATTTGTATTTGCCATATAATTCAACTCCCTTCTTTAATATTATTATATTATTTATCATCATTTGTGTCAATACAATGTATTAACATTGCATACGAGAATTAAATTTCAATTGGATTATTCACATCAATTTCAAACAAACCACTATATTCACCTTGCTTAACAATATCCCAATTTTCTTCATTTGTTGCATATTCTATAATCTTTGCTTCTTCTGAAGTGAGTTGAATATATCCAACTGTTGCATCATCGGCTGATAATTCAACTTTATATTTATATTTTCTAACTGGATTCTTCTTGCTTTTATACCATCTATCTGCTATGGTATGTGTTAATTCAATCTGGAGCATTAACATCGTATTCGCTCCAAAATCCTCTTGATATTCTTTTTTGATTTTTCCTAATTCATTATCGTCTGAAAAACTACCTATCTTTTCTGCTTCAAGGAATTGCTCATACAGTACAGATAATTCATCATCTGATTTTGTTTCGAATATATTCACATGCATACTTTCTCCTCCATATTATTTATATCATTCCGATCTCAAAGAAGCCATAATAACATCGTACAGCTCAATAATATTAATTTCTTCATCAGAATAGGTAACTGCCACATAGCTACCAAATCCATCTGGCCCATGATTTTCTACATATTCATACACGTAACAATCACGATCTGTCTTTGGACTAATATATTTGTAAACTTCACAATATACTCCAATTCCAAATCCGTATGCTACCTGTTCTGATTCTTTTAATATAGTATAAGGAATGTTGTGTTTTTCAAGAATGTCTGTATATGTTTTTTCTCTAAATATATCTAACTTAAAAGATGTTCCATTCAACTCAATATCCTCTGGTATTCGTGCCATTTTTAATTTCCTCCATCAATGCGTTTTAATATTTTTTGGTCTTCAATTGCTCGTTTAAGTCCTTCATCATACTCTGCTTTATCAATCTCTAATCTATCAGCAGTATTCTGATCAATCACAAAGCAATATCTATACACTAAACGTTTAACTTTCAACGCTTTTTTTGTATGTATAGTGATTCCTGTATCAGATACCCAATTTACATTTTCAATCTTTTCAAGTGATTTCATAAATTTCTCATTCTGTTTATCACCGTTTAAGAGTTTTAAAGTAAAAATGTCATCATCTGCATCATAAGTTATCTCTCGACATGGCTCTTGCTCCGGTTCTTTTCCGTATTCTGCAACAAACTGTTCATCACAAGTATGAGTATCAATCCACCAACTTGCAGATGTTTCGTTATCGATAACTTCATCAGGAGAAATCCCCCGTTCTACACAGAAATCATAGAATTTAAGCCTAATTGTATTTGCCCAAGCAATTTGCTTAGGTGACCCTTCAAGCTCCGGAAATCTCAATTTTTTGGAATCAGAGGCAGATTCTTCATTTATTACTCTTATTTCTTCTTCTCTTGCTTTTTTCTGGCATTCTGGGCAATTATGTTCAAAAGCTTTACTAGCTTTCCATTCTCTATCAGCAGCTTTACCTCCGCTAATTCTGACTGTTCCTTCATGACCGCAGGCGTATACACCTTTATATTGCATAATTACTTCACACTCCCCTCTTTATATCTAAACTCAATATACTCATTTTCTGTTCCTTCGAAGCTGTTAATAATATCTAATAACTCATCATCCGTTACTGTCTCGAATTCACCACAGCTATAATCTGATTCATAATCTTCATCATAATGATTATTGAAACTTCCGCAGCAAGGGCAATAATCAAAATCAGCAGTTGTTCTATATACAGCATACCACTTTCCATTATCATCCCGTTTATAGTCCTTATAGAATGCGTAGCTACCACCATTACGGCATTTATCCGAATCATAGCTTGTATAATCACAGAAGCTTACAGATTTAATATTATTTAAGTTTTCCAACTTGTTTTTCATAACATACCCTCCAATGCAAATTCTATTTTTTCTATGTTTTTAACATTTGTAATACAAGTTCCAACTCTGAAATTTCTGTTTTTAATTTCTTCATGCTGAGTAACGCGTTAATCGCATTATCTTCATAACTAGCCTGCTCAATATGCTGCATGTCGATTTTAAAATATTCTTGTTCATTTTTTAAATCTTGTTTCTTTGCAGCTAAACGCCGTTCCAATACTTCGTTCATGTCTTCGTTCCCTTAATCATGTCTTTCTAATTCCCATATGCGTTCTAATAAATTAAGCAAATATGGAGGCATTGCTTTATTTCCCTGTTCCCACTCTTGTACATTTCTAACAGATAATCCAAAGTAAAAAGCAAAAACAGATTGAGACATTCTTGTATGTTTTCGAAATTCTCTTAAAGTTCATACTGGAATTCTAATATTAAGTCTTCCGGCAGATACATTTGCCGCTTGAATACCTTTCTTTTTTAATTTTTCCTCAATTTGTACACCATATACTTCTTCAACTTTGATTTGAATACATTTAAATGTCTTTTTTGATTTTTCTCCATAAAGAGCACCAATTGTTTCTTCGAATGGCTCAGAAATATCATCATCCGTTAAGTGTAACTCTTCTTTTAATTCATCAAGTTCCTTTTCTGTGATTGCTCTCCCTATTGAAATATTATGACCTTCTCGTTTTTCCAGTTCAAGCGTTGTATATCTGTAACGAGGAATTTCAGTTAAGTTTTTATTCTTAACAACCTCATGTTCAATTTTCTTAAATGAAGTCAAATCATTAGAATTTCTGTTTAATGTTGGAATTAAATAATATTCATCATTAACTTTCACAATGACGTTGCCTGGATATTCGTTATTATCATACGCTGCGTCAACAATTAAAAAATTTCTACTCATTGTCAAAATCTCCCTTCAATTTATATATATATATATATTTATTATACGCTAATAGCGTACAGCTGTCAATATTATTTAAAAAGGAGATATAGAATTAACTATACCTCCATGTCAAATCAATCATTTGATCCATTTCCGTATCATATCGTCTGTAACTTCTAGCCCTGGCAGCCAATCACCATATTCATCGAAGAAATCTTCCTGGTGTATTGTAACGTAGTCAATCAGCTTATTCCAAATCCTTTTATCGCTATCACTATCTCTACAATTATTTAATTCAATATGATAACCAATTTGTACAACACTTTCACTTGATTCACATCTTCTTTCAATATCATCAATTCGCTCTGGTACAATATAATTTACCCACACATTCGTTACATGAATTCCATCTTTTACAATGGGAGCTTGCCATTCAGCTCTATTGTTTTTGTTTGAATATAAATAAAGCTTTTTTTGGCTTACATCGACAATACTTTCTTTACCATAAATATCGGTTATTTTCATTGTATTCATATTAATCCTCCAATATTATATAAATTATTCTATATACTATTATATCAGAACATTTGTTTTATTTCCACAAATTTTTAGAAATAGTTTTGACTGAATAATAAGTTCTTCCAAGTATTGTAGCGATTTCTCTATTTGTCATTCCACGCTTTTGCATTGTTTTTATACTGTTTATTTCTGATTCAGAAAATCTTTTATGTTTATTCGGAGTTGTGTATTCGGTAATAGCATCATTTAACCATTTCGGTTCCGGGAGAAGGCTCCCTTTCTTATATTTAGCCCAATTAATAATATGCTTATTTTCTTCCATCCATTTCCATATGTTTTCTGCTGAAAATAATAGCATGTTTTGATGTTCATATATAACAGAAAATTCATATGGTAATCCCTTATCAACAAGTTTTATAAAATGAACAGTAGAAATACCAAAACATTTGGCTGCTTCTGTTGCATTTATATATTCATATTTATAATTACAAATACCTAATTTATTAGCTTTATGCTTCACGGAGTTTTTAGTTCTTCCAAGATGTTTAGCTGTAATCGCTACCGGTTGTTTAATATAATTCCTTTTAAGGTATCTAATTTCGCTTTCTGTCCATTTGAATTGTTTTTTCTTCATACTACACCTCATTCAACTAAAATAAAAGAGCTGTCAAATGACAGCTCTACATATGATACTTTTACGAATATTTATTTTTCTGATTTATAATCATAATACATATAATAGTGTGAAACTTCTTTATCAGATGGCCAACAACTTGCTTTTAATCTTCCAAAACTACTATATAAACCTTCATATTCTTCTTTTGTTATTGGAATACCATAATCTCCCTTAGCAGTGTCCTTGATGTGAAACTGAGTATTCCCGGTTCCATCCCAATAAAATTTTCTATATACATTACCAACATTAAACAAACATGCAATAATTTTATCTGTAGAAACTTCAGCAAAACCATAACAATCTAATCTTGGTATATATTTTTCATATCCTAAATGGCCCCATTCTATTGCTTTTCTCTTATTTTCTAAACTAGCATTATTACATCTGTCTAAACTATCCTGGTATTTATCTTGATAAATTGTACCAGTATTAGCGCCCTTCTTTACTGCATGAAAATTATGATCTTTGTCATAAAACCATGTATCAATAACTTTTTCACCGTTAATATACTTATTACCTCTTCTGTCATAATAAGTAACACGGCCTTTGTCATCTATTTTCCTCGAATCTGCCTTTGTAACTACGTCATCTTTAAATGCACAAACTCCACTAACTACAATCGCTGCTCCAAAAAGTAATGCTGCTAACATAATTCTACCTCCTGTGTTCTTTCACGTTTCTTTGTTTATGGTTATATTATATCACTTTAGCTGTCCTAAAAAAATGCCTATGTTTAGTTTTCAATGTACAAATTAATATGTATTTACTTACTCAAATCTAAATTATATTCTCTTACTACACGTTGCCATACAATCCGATTTAATCCATGAGAAATGGTAAGAATTTTGCTGTTATTTGGATGCTTGTAGATGTAATGATCACCGGCTGTACGAGCTAAATACCAACCATTTTTCTCAGCTATAGTTCGTGCTTCTCTGGTATTATAAATCCTAATTCTCTGTTTCTTTTTTCTAGTATTCACATTATCTTCCTTTCTCTAGTCTACAACCAAATCATAATCTTCAAGTAATACTTTTAAATTTTTTATTCTCCAACGATGAAGACATTTATCACCAAGAAGATTTTTTACTGGTTTCTGAAGTGGCTTAGATATAAAACCACTATTATCCCAATACATATACTGTTTTAACGAATTGTGATAGTGTCCGTCATTATGTATTTCTATGTATTTATTTGGGTTTCTTTTATTCCTGTATATTTGAATTGTTGTCATCTTGATCATTCCTTTGTTAATTTCTTATTACAATATTCATTAGCTTCTTTCGAACCTCGCATATACAAAACCGTTTCTTTCCCTTTGCTAAAGCAGCCAGGACATAAACAACCATGATAAGCCATATCATCTCTGATTGAATACATCTCATGGCCACAATCTGTAAAGAAGAACGTTCCTCTATTATGGATTTCTGGTGTTGTCTGATACGTTGCTATGTTCATTGTTTGTCCGACCTCCATCCAATTTTTAAATATTTTTTCTTGACGGCATGAAATATACATTTTCCATTCTCATCACTATTAGGATCTACGCAAACCCACTTTTTAGCATAATGATCATCTGAATCTATATATTTTTTGATGGCTATAAGATTTAAATAATTATTGCCATCTTTTGATTCTGCTCTTACTTTCATTCCAATTTTTATTTTCATTCTTATAACTCCTATTCATCCATATCATCATAATTGTACGCTTTCTTCGATTCATGATAAATTTCCATCGCATTTCTAGTTTTATGTTTGATAAGCTTATATGCTATTTTTCGTTTAATTCCTCAGAAATTTTGATATCACTCATTTTCTATTTCCTCCTTTGAAACGAGGCTTTCATCTGGATATTTTTTAAATTTCTTCCATTGTATTTATTTAATATGTTTATTTGTTTCATCATATGGATATCTTTTTTTAATATCATCAAAAGCTGAATCCATATTGTCAGCAAATTCATCTTCATCTGGATATATCCATGAAATACACCAGGTTTGATATGCTATGACTGGGATATCTATAAGAATACTTTTTCTTCTCATTTTATAATCTCCTTATTAAATGTACTTTTCATTGCTTTATTTTTTCCAAATATTCAAATAAATTTCTTCTTCAATTTCGTTATATGTATTTTCGGATTCCATTGCTGGAATAAGGAAAATAAATTCGTGGCATTCATCTAATCCTGTTTCTTTCCCAATAACTAATGTCGTATTTTTAAATAAATCTTCATTATAAAGATTGAATGCATTTTTCTTTACAGTTTCATACAAAACATCCATTGAAAGACTGTTGTTTTTTGCAAAATCATCATCAAATTCACTTATGAGAGCAATATAATATTTTCCATCATATTCAACTAAATACTCAAGACATCCGTATCCCTCTTTCCAGAGTTCTTTGTAAGCTCTTTGCAACTCTTCTGGTAATTCTGAAATATCTTTTAAATCATATTCTCCATAATGGTGTAAGTCCCCACATGCATTGCTCCAATATTTTAAATGTTTATTTAATTCTGATTCACTGTTAAATTCATAATATTCTTTCATAAAGACACCTCCGATTCTAAATATAAAATACAGTATTCATCACTTATAAATCGTATACAATACAGTCACAAATTTCATTAATTATTTTCTTGTGTTCAATCGCACTAAAAGAAGCCATTAGTTCTAATTTATTTTCTGTTCTTCTCTTAATACACGGATCAACTTTTTCTGTTTCATATTTTCTTAAAAGCTCCATTAACGTAATCAATTCGTCTGTACTCATATTTACCTCACTTCTTTTATTTTAAAATGTGATTTTCATCGTACTTTTATTTCCATTTCCACATAAGAAATGGAGTATATGTTTTACAATATGGATTGCAACATCTCTCTACTAATATACATTTATCATTTTTCCATACAAGTTCTTGTATAACGGATTTTCTTCCACATATATAACAAACTTTCATTTACTCACCATCCTTATCAACGAATGTCTTTTTCTCTTCAAAGAGTCCGTCTTTTACGGCGTTATATACTTCATCAATAGAATATATTTATTTCCTTATATATGGTTGTTTTTTATGATACTTTTTGATCTCCCCATCTTATCACATAACCTTCTTCCGTTTTTTCTTTATACATGAGGTTCTGCAGCATATTACTATCCACTCCAAAACGTTCATATAATTCATCGTCTGTCAAATTCTGATCCTTCATAAACAGATTCAATTTGTCTTTTACAAGAATCATTTTTAACAGATTGCTTTCAATACTATTCTCATAAGTTACAAAATACACTTGCTTGAATTCCGTTGAAGTATAACGAATAAAGCGGAAATAATACTGACTCATGCTAGAGTTGTTCCAGTGCAATTCTGGAATAATACACTTATTCACAAAATCAATATTCATACTTGCAGATAAGCTCTGCTGTGTGCTTATCAGAATTCCGTTTGTTGTTTCTTTTAACTCTTTGACAATTTTCTTTCTCTGTTTCAATGTAGTTTCATTTCCAGTAATCACAAACACAGGTCTGCCCGGAAACGCTTTTCTGATTTCCTTTGCATATGCATTTACTACTGAAATATGACGCACACCAATAGCAACTCTTTCATCAGAAAATTCGTCTAAAAGTGATAATACAGTTTTGAATTTCTCCGGCATTATCGACTGATTGTACTCTCTCAACGTCTGAGGCGCAGCGCAAATCTTCAAAAGTGCAAGCAACTGATTCAAAATTTTCAACATTGCATCTTTCCGGGTGTTCCCAGTTTTCGCAAACAGATATTCCATTTTATAGAACTCGTCCAATGCAACCTTATACAGACGTTTCTCTTCTTCTCCCATTTCACAAGCAATCTGTTTAATCTCATAAAGCTGTTTGCCAGTAATTTCTTCAAATGTACGTGTGATAATCGTCTTATCAATCATCTGTTTCAAAATGTCTGCATTAAGAATATCTTGTGTGAACTGAGATACGCCAAATACAGTGATTTTCTCTGGAATATGACTCGCTGAAAATAACTTACTACCCTTACGATATGCTGGATATGGCTGTAAATAATATTCATTTATCTGATCTTCCAGTTCTCCATCTTTGTTACGTTCCATAATATACTCACATTCAGACAGCATATTGATAGAATTGTTGTACAATAATTCAAACTGAGGATAAATTTCAGTGATATTATTCCTTGTGCTTGTACCCGTCATCAGTGTTTTATACTTCAACCGGCGAAAAGCATTTAATACGGCTTTTGTCCGTTTACTGTCTTGATTACTCATATTATCCGACTCATCAAAAATCAAAACGGCTTTCTGGCAGATTGATTTTACATACCGCTTGATGAATTTATGATATTTACACATCATATTCAAAGTGATAATTACAAACTGACCTTCTTTGATATTTTGAATATCTGCAAGGCTTTCAATCATAACAAAATCAATACCGTACTGATCCAATACATCCTGCCAGTTGTTCTTGATTGAGATTGCCGTACTCACAATAAATACATTTTTCACATGATCGTGCTGCAAACGATATTTGCCTATTGCAATTCCAGCGAATGTTTTACCGCTTCCCTGTTCCCACTGTATGAAGCTATACGGTTTCTGAATAAATAGATTCAGATCCGCTTTTTGAGCATCATTCAGCTTTATAGTTCTTTCATCATCCGTCAATGTAAACTCATCAAGCCACTTTGCTATTTTTTTGTTTGGTTGCATTTCAGAAAATGGCATATTCTGAATATCATACATCTTTCGCTTTTTATTCACGATCTTATCAATCCATTTTGACTGAAATTGTCCCATTGAAAAGCCTTGCAACACAACATCATTTATAGATGTAAAATCGCCATTATACTCAAATGTATAATTGTTTTTAATAATTCTACCAGTTCTATCAAGTTCTGGATTCTGTGAACGTAACGCCATTTTTAAATGCTTAATAACGTCTTTCGGCTTGATTTTAAGTTGTTCCCACTCATCCCATTTAATATGATCCGGCTTTTTCTGTGTCTTATATCTATTGACATATTCACAACATTCTGCATACTGGCTGCATGTTTTCGGATTTCGTTTGATATCATACAGAAGTTTCTCAACCCTAAAGCTCCACGCTTCATCGTCTTTACTATTTCTTACAGTTTCCAGAAAAATCTTGTTTTTAATCTGTTCTCTTTCTTCTGTAATAGGCTTTAAATACTGCTCCCATACTTCATCGGAAGTAACGCCGAAAAGTATCTCTGTACTATATGGAACTTCTTTCGTATATTCAGATTTTTTCTGAAAGAATACTATTTTGGTCTTATAATTCTCAACACCCAAATGCTTAAAAGTATTCTTGTCAAGTTCTACCTGGCAGATAAAATTAAAATGCTCATTCATTCCGTCAATCATGCCACCATCAGAGAAATCATCGGCACAAAACGACATAGGCACGATAATAGCCATAATTCCGGCTGGTTTTAACAGTTCCGCAGATTTCAGACAATAATAATATTCTGACAAGTAGTTGCTGTCATCTTTTCTCCATCTCAGATTATACGGTGGATTTCCCAGAACATAATCAAACGTAATTTTCGGCTCATAAAAACGAATATCTGTATTTTCCAGTTTTGCATCTGGATAAAGGTGTTTTGCCACTCTGTACGGCTTCCCGTCTAATTCGCAACCGTAAAAATTCGATTCAACCGGCGCACAACTGATAAATGAACCATGTCCACAAGTAAGATCTGCTATCAAATCAGTATTTGAAATATGTAAGCAATTATAAATCCATTCAACCAGCTTATAAGGAGTAAAGAACTGCCCTTGCTCAATGTCGGCTTTCGCTCTCTGGTAATCATAGTAACTATCATAGTTAGCAAATTCTAAACCATGAAGCCCACCTAATCCAGTATACGCATTGAAAATATCATCTTTTGAAATACCTGTTTCCGCTTCTGGTAGATCATTATTAACAATATATTCAATTTTTGTGTTGATATCTTCCCTCATTTCCTGTGGGATTACTTCATTTGTACATTTATACTTCATGACTTGTATATCTCCATTCAATTACACTTGTTATCGTGCTACCATACCGGCAAAATGTAAAACCTTCATCTGCTGTATATGTATATAATGCTTTGACTTCTACAATTTCATCATAGCAATTCTTGATTTTAACATCATAAATTCCACATTTATCCGGCAGCATTTCACTAACCTTATGCTATTTATAGTCGTGCATATGATTCCCCCTAAATAAGTGTATAACCGCACCATTCTCTTGCAAATTTACGGCAAAATTCTGCATCTGTAAAAGTAACATCAATCCTTCCATTCTTGAAGAGTTTGACATGCTTGACTCCAACCTCTGGTGCTGAAAATCCATTCTGAAAATCATCCTCTTCAAGTCTTATAGAATAAGAGCTATATAGATGATTCAGTGAATAAACTTGTGTTTTTTCTCCATATGTATTAAATGCCAACGCATCAATAAAAGTACGTAACCATTCTGTACTACCGAAATTGTAATAATCAAAATATTTATCTTTGCTACAATAACCGCCTGTATATGTGAATTTATTACCTTTTACTTTAATTTCCCATGTATCACGATAGCCGTTGTAACATTTTTCTTTCAATTTATCTTTTACTTCTTTGATAGCCTTTTCTTCAAAACTCATACCGCCTAACTGGTCAAAAATTTTGTCAAGCACTGCATGGTAGTCGATGAAGTCAACAACAAGCTCTTTGATAGGATCTGAGTCATTGTATCTGTAATATTCTCTATCCAGATCATATCTATCAAAATTGTTTTCAAGTTGCACATTATACTTATTTGAAAAGTAACTGAAAATACCACTTATATAACTATTTTGAACATCAGAAAGCGATTTTGGGACACCAAAATTCCCGACTAAAAAAGAAGAATACTTGTAATTTTTGCGGTCTTCTTCTGAATATGATTCATTTTCTGCCTTGTAGATATCATAAACAGACTTGTAAACTGCAATCGCTCGTTTATATAATTCCTCTCTGTGAGTCAACCAAGCTTGATCTTCATGGCTGATTCTATCAGATTTCTTAATTTGAAAGTTTTCGAATTTAACTGTAACTTTCATTTTCTCACCATCCTTTTAAGATATGCTTTTCATTTGATCATTTTATTTATGTTTTACAAGTTGCAATACAATATCATCCTTTAAACACTCTTTATAATCCTTTTTGATATCATACATATATAATTGAGTACAACCAATGGCTGCACCAAATAGCGCAACTGCCAAGCCAATGTTGTTGGTGTTTTGTGAAACATAATATTTTTCAGAACCATAATTTGATATTGATTTTAGCCAACAATAATGTAATTCACCGCGACTTACATTATATGAACTTAATTTTTCCTTTGCATCCCTCTCAGAATTTGCTTTTACACAAATTTCTCCTTTGTTTCCGTTATAATCTTCATAACCAAATGTATAATACACGCTTATCATCTCCTTTTGAAATTTCCATTTCATTGTTCTAATTTTCTTACAGTAAAATAAATTTCTGCATAATATTTATCTCCATCTACAAAGTAAATACTAATTTCAAATACTCATTGTTCCATCAAAATAATCATTTAAACCTTCAAAATAATCTTCGTTTGGCTGTTCCTGATGAACAAATTCCTGTTCGCAGTGTTCTTCATAATCTGCCTTCTGTGTCTCTTTGTAAATAATTTCATCAATTCTATTCATTTTTCCTCGCCTCCAATTCTAATGAAATTCCATTATATTTAACAATATGGTTCCCATCCAGATCTCATACTCCCTTGCTTCCGTTCAATTGCATAGCTCTTACCTCTGCCAACATATTCACTATCTTTGTAAATATAATTATCGCTTGCTCTAATCCATGGATATTCTGGATTACTTTCGTTTTCTTTCAAGCATTCTTTCCAGATGTTTTCAAAATCTTTCCGACATTGACGTTTACTTTTCCTTTTGGAATAAACTAGACAATTACCTGGATAATAATAACCACCTTCTGCCGGTTCATATATTGGATATTCTTTATAATAACTTATATATCTCATATTTACTCGTCCCCTTCTTCAAAAACAGTAACGTTGATTATTGCTAAAATACTTCCAACCACTAAGAAAATAATAATCCAATTCTTTGAAAAGAATTCAATCCCAAATGATTTCATTACACTATTTAAAGCAATCCCTTCAATAAAACTTGCAATCATTGTTTCCTTTTTCATGTTGTTACCTCTTGTATAATGTATGTTTTCCATCTTCATCACGCTGCCAATCATAACCCAAAAATTCAACTGCCTTTAAAGCGCCCCGGTAATAACTTATATCCTGCGGTCTTGCATCTTCCATATTGGCAATCATCCATCGTTCATCTAACCATTCTTCCGTTGATATTTTAATTTCCGCTATTGTTCTTCTCATTGTAATTTATCCTCTTTTCTATTTTTGCATATTTTTTAAAATTTCATCTCTTACCATCCAAAAACGAAAATCCGCTTCTTCCTGTGTTAATTCTCCATCCTCAACCATCTGATCACATTCTTCTCTCAAATTAGTTTCAAGAACTTTATATTTCTCATAAAATAATCCCATAATTATTTTTCCTCCTGAATTTTCTGTTCTCTGTCACTCTTTTTATATTTTCCGCTCTACATAATGTCTTACTTTTCCATACTTTTCATCTTCCATCCATCTACCATTTTCAAATATATCTCGTAAACATTGTTTTGCTTCATACTCCGTATCAAAAGCAAAACAATCTTCCTTTTTTGACAAATCCGTATTTAAATAATCAGGAAATCCATAATATTCTCGAATAATAGTGTAATATTCTTTACTCATCAACGCATACCTTTCTTTCTCAATAAAAAAACATCGTTTCATTTAGTTGAAATTAACATCAAGATCATATTGAAAATCACGCCATGACCACCCATAATATTTATCACATATATAATTTAGTAATGTTTCTGGTGTCCTTCCAGTTTTTCCATAAACGTCTTCATCATCTTCTTCACAGAGATATTCATGTTCTTTTTTTAGTACGTCCAGTATTTCCGTATTACTTACGTCGCTTGGCACCGTTAATTCAAATGTCTCCATATCATCTCCGTCATCCCAAAAGAAATTTATTCTTAAATTTAATGTTCTCATATTTTTCCCTCTTTCTAAACCAACTAAATCATCATTGTATTTACTTTAATACAATTAAGTCTGCTTCTTCGACATATTTTCTTGCAGCATCATATCCATTTCTATTAAGTTCACCTTCAATACTAAACCAAAGTGAATTTAAAAAATTTGGAATAGATGCAAAATCTTTGTTTGGATATTTTTCTCTATATCGTTTATATGCCGTTTTATATAATTCATCTACTAAATCACGTTTCATCATATTTCCTCCAATCTTTACAGTAAATTATCGTTTCATTAACTGTGTAGCCACCCATCTTTTTGCACTTATAAGTGACTTACATTCAACTAGTTCTGTAAAACCTCCATAATCAACTTCTACTCCAAAATAATCACCCATATCATTAATCCAACAATATTTTCCGTATTTTGGATGATTAATTTCTGAAGACCACTGAGTTGGATTTCCATCTTCATCATCACATTCATGAACTATATTCCAATTTAATTTTGACATTTTTATACCTCCCGTTGAAAATCTTGTTTCATTACATCTTCATGCAGCCCCATTCATTTCCATCAACTATCCTTTCTATAACAAATTCCCTAATTCTTCCATCCGTTCATGCTTAAAACCAATACATACAAGTGTTTGATTAATTCCTTCTGCATATCCTAAATGATACTGACCTCTTTCACGTGAGATTTTCCGTTGTAATTGATCATCTTCTTTCCATGCATCTATAAAATCTTTCTGTGCGTCTTTTGCTTCTCTAATAGCTTCTTCCATGAGTTTTTCACACTTTGCATATTCTACTTTTGTCATAATTCATCGCTCCATTTCTAACACGCTATAAATTCCAATTTTCTCAAACATTCATTTTCCTGCTGCATTTTTAATGCCCGCTTCATAGCGTATAAGTAGCACTCTTCTTCTGTATCAAAGAAATTATCTCCGTTGAATTCTATTCTCCGTCTTACTGAATCAATAGAATTTTCACAATCCATATTTGCATATTCTGCTTCAAACAACCACATAATTTTCATCCCTTTTCTATAATGAAATTGCTATTTCTTCCTATGCTACTTCCTTATTTAACTTCTCTTTGAATTTCATAAGAGAAGAACTGTTATTTACATATACAGGTAATATTAAAAAACTGTATTCATTGCCTGTAATAATCAATGGAGAAACACGATCTTTCCCTATACATACTGGCTCATCTGAATCAATGATATTAAATACATCTACTAAGAACTTTGGATTATAACCTATATACAATTCATCATTCATAGTATTTTCTTTAACTTCCAATTCATCTAATGCTTCATATTTACCTGTATTTATATATGAATACATAATATTATTTTCTGTATGCATAATTACATAACCTCTGTCACATTTAGAAGTTTTAATTAAGTCATCATTATACTTCATTACTTCTAAAAAGTTTTCTCTATTGGCTATATATCTGAATCGTTCTGGAATATTCAAACTACTTTCAACATTGAAATATTCCCCATCAATTCTTCTGATGATATACGTAAAATCATCTCCCTCCACTTTTACATATTTTTTATCCTGAGATATAATAACTTCTCTTTCAGATTTTTTATCTAATAACTTCTTAAATGCTGGAGTACACATTTTATGAAGCTTTACTGTATCAAAACGATTATCAGATACAGTATAGACTGTTTGGCTTTCAAGAGATCTCATACCAATCATTCGACCATCCAAAGCCTCTACTCGTTTATCTTTTGTATTAAAATTGAATACCATTAGCATCTTACTGCAACCATCATCAGAAGTAAATGTAGATAAATTCGTGATTGTATCAAGCAGCCAATTCTCTTTTACGTTTAACATCTTCATTTCGGTATCATCCATATCTGGTAAAAAGATGTCTGTATTTCCATATCCTGGAATTGAAACTGTTTTCTTTCCACAGATTATATTAATTTTCCTTTCGTTTTCTGTTGATACATCTTCAATTGTAACTTCACCAGTCATTTTCGTGATGATTTTAATATCATCAATATCAATACCTACAATTCCTGGACTTGTTAAATATACAGAATTATTCCTAATTTCTACATAGTGATTGAGATCAGAACTCCAAATTCTCAGAGTTTCATTTTCATCAATTTGCATATATAATCTCTTTAAACTCTCTAATACAGATTTCTTATCAATTGTAGTAGCGGCTTTTTCAATCATTTCCTTTAAAACTTTTGCATATATTGTAAATTTCATCATAATTCATACATCCTCTCTAAATAAATTCAATTTCTATTGTATCTGTTAGATTACACACTTTTTCATTGTTTGCATCTTCAATCGCTACAGCTTTCTTTTCTTCGGATAAATGTAATTCGTGAATTGTATTTATCACTTCATCCATGATTTCAGTCTCGCAAGACACCGGCAAACATGCTACATATTCATTTGCATATTGTTTTAAAATTTTAATCATAACTCACCATTTACTTTTATCTAGTTACATTCCTGATGATATTAAAAAAAATAGACGTTAACATCATTAAAAAAGATGCAATGACAAAAACATAATAAGCGAAAGTATATACATCTTTATCTATATATCTACGTCTTACATACAAATAAAATAAACCGATGATTAAATAAAATAAACCGATGATTAAATAAAATAAACCTATCATTTTCGCCTCCATAATCATTTGTACTACTGTTAAAAATTAATTTCTATAAATATTCAAGCTTTAAACTATTAGTATTAATAATTCTGCCTTTAGAGATATAATCAGATTTCTCTAATCCACTCTTACAATTCCTATAATAGTTAAGTAACATAACTATTTCGCCTTCTGGGATTATATAGCTATAATTAATTCCAATGTTTGAATCTAAACTAACAACTTCTAACCCTTTTTCATTTGGATCAGCGTTTAATACGATGCTATCACCATTGTTTACAAATATCCTTTTCATGATTATCATTCCTTTCAATATTCTCTAATGAACTGTTCAACTTGCCTTCTACCATTACCATGATCATCATCATAGAATGCATAACAATACTCTTGATTAGATACTTGATATTCAAATGAATCAGTATCATACGTTACTTCCAAATTTTTATTTTTCGCTTCTGGAAACTGATTTGTAACATTTTCAATAATCCTTGTAGTATCTGTATACATTTATATCACCTACCATTCATACTGAACTAAGTCATCAATCACCGGTGCATCTGCATCGAAGATAATCCAATTACAGTTATATTTATATGCACACCATAAACAGTATCTAAGATCATCAGGTACTTTCCATTCCTCTATCATATCTGGTGGAACACATACAAACAATCCCGCATCTTTTCTGTATACAATTGCTGATGGAGTTTTCTTATCAATCTGTTCTTCCAACCATTTATATGTTTTCTCTTTAATATGAGCTGTTGATAAATCCAGATAATTGTAAATAGGCATTCGTCTTGTTTTGAACATTTTGTATTTCCTTTCGCATTTGTTTTAATAGGTTTTGTATATACTCAAAAATATTGTAAACATATCTTTATTCTGTTAATAAGCGGAGCTTGTTCGCGCGTGGGCCTGAAGAAATGTTCTTCACGGCCCACGCGCGAACAGCTGAGAACTTTAAAGTATATTTTCTTGTATATACAGCTTGTTTATAGCTTTATTTTTAATCATATCGTTCATTTATACAGATATCTCTTTAGGTTTCCAATATGATTGATCTCTTATTGAAGGCGAGAAACCAGGTTAATCAGTCGAAGATATTCCTGATTCACCTGGTTGATCTCCTCTCTATTAAAGGATCAAGATTTAAATATGTTAAATGTTTAATATGATTTGCGTATCTGCCACAATTTTTTTATTTCTGAATACTCTTTACCAGATCAAAATGATTAAATTTAATAGTTGCTTTTAATAACTCATGGAATTTCCAATATTCTTTCGAATGATATGTATCAAGAAGATTCTCAATGTAAGCAACACTATCATCCCGATTAAGTACTTCTGCTGTTTCATAATTGATTACTTTGCATCCATGGAATTTAACAATATTTAAAAGTGTTAAGTATGCACCTTTTCCTTTAAATGCTGTTTTCCACTGTTCACACTTTGGTGTGTAATCTGGAAGTTTGCACATATGTTTCATAAATGCTGTGAGATTGTATTCTAACTCTATGTAATTTTTACTTATAGTAATTACATATAAATCAGCATTTAAAACATAAAATATTCTACATTCTAAATTATCAATAAATACATTTCCATATGGCCATGCTAATCTTACATAAGGTTTTCCATTGCAATGTCTGATCTTCTGATTTTTAATGAATTTATTAAGCTGTCTAATATAATGCTTACATGTTTCAACAACTACGTCCTTTGTAAAGAATCTACTGAGTTTTTCAAATTCTGGATCATTTGACTGTTCCATTTTTGCCAGCTTATGTAACTCATCCTTCATCATTTTAAACTGATACATATATGGATAATTATTTCTTAAATACGCATTCCAACCATATTCATACCCATTTATTCCTGGATTATATGTTGATGAGTTCAACATTTTAAATGTTTGAGCACATACCCAACGACCATCTGTCCTTGGATTAAATACATATCCTTTTTCTTTGATTTGTTTTACTACATCATCATCCGTATTAATCGTATATGGCTTTCCATCGATCATAATCTCAATCTTGCTTCCAATCGGAATATTCAAATTGACATTAAAGAATTTTGATGTATCTAAACCATTTGCCTTTAAAGTTTCCATACGCTTTTCTTTAGATTTTTTCATTTCTCTATCTCCTTTTAATATTATAAATAATTAAATTGATTAGTTTAAATGTATTTACTAAATCCAATCATGAAGGACTATTAAATCATCAATACCTTTCCAGTACCAATGATTTTCATTTGGCCAGATTAACCATCCCGCAAGTGAAGCAAGTAAAATATATCCCTCTAACTTCGCTTGAGCAAGATTCCTATTTTCACCTGAATACAAATCACCATCTGTAAGCTCATCAATTGATAATGCTTTAAAATAACTAGTATCAGAATAATTTTCGCTTGGAACAGAATGTTTATAATCTTCATACAATCGCTCAATTATTGTAAATGACATATTGATAGTACCAAACTGCATTGAAAAATATGGCTCTAAATCACTTGGTAAAATCAATTCCATGTCCTTATATTTTTCATTTACGATTTTACCTTTTTCAACAACTTTTTGTTTGCCTATCTGAAGAGTTTTATTAACAAAGTTAATTTTGAATTTAACCCCTTCAGCAACGGAATCAATTAATTCTTTATAAATACTCATGCTACACCATCCTTTTATATATATACTCAGTATAAATTAGGCATATCTTTATGGTTATACAATCTTAAGGCAGGATTGTGGAAGCAACATGACACGCCTTCTGTTGCAGTGATAACGAATCGAAGGCGTGTTTGCTTCTATCTAAGCCTGCGTTTGTAAATTTAAATACATTGTATATATGTCTTGCCTTAGACATTTTTTTCTTTTTTTAAATATACTCATTCGAAACGATACATTTCTATATTGTTATAATATTGTGCTGCAATTACTTCGCCCTCATATATCTTAAGTGTACTCTTACTCCGTTTTACATTGCTCTCACACAAGCTTCATATACAGATTTATTAATCTTCATTGCATTACTCAAACATCCCATAGTCAAATAATTTATAAGCACTTTACCTGTTTTCGCTTTGTTGGCAGAAACATTTTTCCCTGTACCTCTAAGTATCGTTCCATCTGGAAGATTTGTAACAACACCAAGGCCACCAATTTTTGAAATGCTAATTTTTGATTTGCGTTTCTTCGTTTCTCTTACCTTACAAGCTCTCAAACAATCCATAATAAATTTATTCATCTCATCAAGATCATGTTTTACATTTACTGTACCAAGACAACTTGTTGCCCAACAATAATCACCTTTATACAGATAATTAACAACACTTCTTCGTGCCTGATCATAAGTAATGTTTGGTTTGCTTAATGTTCGTGATACAATTTCCTTTTGAAACTTCTTAATCCTGTTCTTTGACAATGTGATCATATCATTTTTAATCTGGAAACCAAGAAACTTAAACCATTGATTCGCATATATTGGTTTGATTTTCTTTGGATTTAATCGAGTTCCATATTTAGAGCAAATGCTATTGATATCATCAATTACATTGTCTATATTTTTTGACACTGTACAACAATCATCTGAATATCTATAATAGATTTCATAGTGATTACTCATATATTCATCAAGTTCATACAATACCATACAACTTAATGCAGCGGCAACTGCACAACCCTGTCTAAGTGATAAATATTTGCTTTGTAAATTATCATCCACATCAAAATATAATGTACTATGATAATATTTCCGAAGCATATTTATTACCGGTTCCGTTTGATATTCAAAACCTAATCGTTTTTCCCATGTATCAAATATGTTATCAATTTTATCTAAAGTCACACTATCAAAGAATTTTGTAAAATCACTAACATATCCGAGTGTCTGGTCATATTTTTCTTTGTCCAGCTGTACAATCCGTTTTGAAATCCGTTGTACTATTTCCTGTGTACCTTTGCCTTTTTGATAGGATACACAAGATGGATGAATCATATCTGAGAATAATTCCATTACACAATCATTGATCAGTGTACAAATAATCCGATCCTGATCTTCATTTGCGTATACTAGACGCATTGTACCATCGTCTTTTGGAATTTCAATTTGATGCGGTGGCATAATTTCATACTGTTCATGTTTAATTGCCTCATATAAAGCAATTCGGACATCTGGTTTTGAAAGCTGCTTCAGAATAGTAAGATTAATATGTTTTTCATTTGCACGATTTATCATATCAACCCATCGATCATGTTCAAACATCATTTCGAGCAATTTATCTTTCACTTTAATCACTCCCATCTGTGGAACCCAAATTATCATAATAACTTACATCTTCATCACTCATGACACCGTTTGTTTTTTCGAAATATTCTGACATGGACACATCACTGTCAACGAAGTTGTCAATTTCAACTTCTATTTCATTATTTGCATACAACTGTTCAACATATCCAATTGCATCTTCTAATGACTTTGCCTTAACAGCGAATGTTTTACCAAACGTTTCTGTAACTCTAATCGCATAATATTTCATTTATTTTACCTCTCGTAATTATATTGATTAGTCTACTCTTATAATAGCACATGTATCATATTCATTCAATATAAATAATTATATTGATTAGTCTATATGCATACGTTTATTTCATCAATTAAATTGTATACATATTCTGCATGGTTTTTCATATAAATTGCAAAATCATCCAAGTTGTCTTTACCAGGATCACATTCTTCACAATATTCTTCATACATTGCATCTTCTATAATATGTGAATTAATCCGTTTGCCTTTATATTCAATGTATGGATCAGCCCAACTATTATAGTAAATAAATCCAATTTCCGGAATGTCATACCAGTTTGGATACTGAATCGGAACTATACAAGCATACCCTTTAATCACACTTAATGTTGTATCTACTGTACTAATCATAATTTCACTTCCTTATGCAGCTGCTTTTAAGATATTTTTAACTTCTTCTTCCGTAAGTGTTCTGAGAATTTTCATTCTCTGAGCAAGAATCCATTTACCACCCTGTGACTCCGGCCTGTCATACGTATCCCAATCTTCAATCTCACATTCACACCAGATCCGCTGCTCTCCATTCGAAAGCCTCATAAAAAGGTGTGGAGCATATGGTGTGAATGTACAATGGAATCCTTTACGAATTGCAAATCCCTTTGTCGGGTAACATTCTGCCTGCAACCATTCATTCAATGGTGTGGTATATGTTTTATGAATAAACAATGGGTAAAGATTTCCATCTGATAAAACTCTTAATAACTTATATGCTTTCATAATTTTCCTCTCTTTTTTCTAGCAAACTTCCTGCCAATCAATAATCTTTTTGTATCCATCTGCCTTATAGATTTTAACATCTTCATCATCCGAGATGTCAAATCTTTCTCTTAACAATTTACCTAAAGTTCCATTTCTTTCTGCTTCCCATAAATCATCATCGGTAATGAATCCACTAATATTATCATTACCATCGAATACAGTTACATCTGAAATTTTATTAAAATATAATGCCTCAAGTAGTTCTGTATCAACATCTCCCTTTACAATGTAATACTCCCAATCTCCCTGGGAATATCCTGTAAGTGTACCACTTTTAAACTTATCATTTGGATATAAAAGTTTAATAACGTCTACCACAATGTCATTAATATTCCGACAGCCATCGTACAGCTCTTTTAACTTTGCGTTTGTTTCGTCTGGTAAATCTTCTGGGTACTCATCCCAATTATCAATATCATTCAGAATTTCCATAGTTCTTTCATACCATGAAGCTTCTTTACATTCGTTATAACTTCTGTTACCATACAAAACTACATGTCCATCAAAATCTTCATGAACATAATTTTTCCACAATTCATCTTCTCCATATAACCAATAGCAGCCATCACCAGTATTATTAATTCTAATTTCAATCATAATTTTACTCCTTTCTCTTTCAGCATATTTACAACATCTTCAATGTATCCAGATGCAATTAATTCAACATCCGTATTGTCTGCATGTTTCTTTGCAAAATCAGCAAAACTTTTAATTCTATTAGATTTATCTGCCGCAATTGCATCTAAGATATATTCTTTTGCACGTTTGTTTTTGGCTTTAAAAATATAACAGTCACAATATGGATAATCGCCGTGTTTATAGAGTAACCATTTCTTTTTGTCACATATAGACTGCAACTGATGAAACAGTTCTTTCATCAGGATTTTTCGCTTTTTGACACGTTCATTTTCTCTATATTTTTCAAGCATTTTCTGCTTTCGGCTTTCTATCCGATAGTTGAATAATGAGCTATTTTCACATAAACTCTTTAAAACCGTCCTCTCTACTTCATATGGATCAGGTTTGTCTTGATCAAGCCACCATAAGAAGTTATCAATCGTTCTTTCAAAAACTTCTTTAAAGATGCATCTATTGCCAAGCTTTTCATTTACAATATCTTCTCCATCTTTTTCGATTCTAATGGATGTATATACTTCTTCATCTGGTCTATCTGGATAGATTGTCCAGGTATATTTGTTTACGTTTCCGTATACTACCATGCTATAGGCTTCATATAATTTTATTTCTTCTGTTTCTTTAAAACTGTAAACTAATCCCATTTCATTTCTCCTTTCGCTTAGATGATGTAAATGTGAAATTCATTAACGTAACAATCAATACGATCAACAAAATGATGATTGAAATGTTCCGAAATAGAATCTCTGCCATCATATCTGGCTACCAACTGACCATTCAGCCATACATTTACATTTTTGTTTTCGCTTAACATCTCTAATAATTCTCCAAGTGTCATTTTAAATCTCTCCTTTCACTTTATGTCTTAATGACATAACTAAACACCAATTTTAAGAAAGGAGGGGAACCTATAGTTCCCATGTATTTGATGCTTAGTTATGCCACTAAGATTTCTCTCAGTGGCATTTTTACAATGCTTCTACATTTTACATTTCAGTTTATGCTGTAAGAAGTTTTACCTTCTTTCCATCAACTGTTCGTACATGATTTAATTCAAGATTCTCAACAAGTAAATCTTCCATATACAAGGAACATGCCATTTCCATATCTAACAATGGATACTGCGTTACTGCATTAGCTTTAAAGAGTGTAGGATCTAATTTCCGTAAGTAACTTGAAAGAAATGTAGTTGCTTCATCAATATTATTCTTGTAATATCTATATACATCTCTTAAACAGCGGAACATATATCGTGAATATCCGTTAGATTTTCTATCAAAGGCCGCTTTATGAAGAACATCAAAGATAAAATCGCCACACTCTTTACCATAAACTTTAATGATGTTCCATAATGAATTATATGAACCAAGGATACCAGAAGAACGATTTCCTTTTTCAGAAACAAAAGTAAAATCATATTTCTCCATTAATTCATCAATTGCTAATGCAATTGGATTTTCCATGCATTCATAAGCGCCGTGTTTCTGTAATGCTGTCATCTTAGCTACACTGACATTCTGAAACGCATATTGTTCTGCTTCAAACTTTCTCCGTTCTTCCGGTTCCGTTGGTGCATTCAAAATGACTAAGCAGTTAAGATATTCATATTTGATTGGATCAACAATCTGACTTGCCTGCCATCTTCCGTAACCATCCACTAAATAAATCAATCCTTCTTCATCATGTGGTACACCAGTTACTGGAAGTAATTTTGCATCATCAAAATTATCAATCAGATACCGAAGACTTCTGTTTGTTCTAATGGAAGTCTGATATTTTTCATCAATTGTAAAAAGTCTTGCCGGGATCCTAATGATTGCAACGGTTAATCCCTGACTTCTTGCCGATGCTAATAACCCTCTTAATTCACCAATATTATTTGCGTTGTATGTTGGTGCTGTTTCAACTGTTTTGCTTTCGTTTACCTTTACTTTTCTCATGTCCATCATAATAATAATCTCCTTTATACTCTATTTTATTTACTGTTCAAGTGCTAATATTTCGTTTCCATCATCATCTTCCAGATAATAACTAAGGCCAAGGTAATCATCTGCGAACATTTCTATCATGATTTCCTCAGCCTCTCGCCGCTGTATATTCGGTTTTAATTTTGCTTTTTGTGTTACAATTCCATCTGTTGCATAAATCACCATATGCATCATCCTTTCAATAAAAAAGCAGATATCACAATTGATATCTGCTTATGTCTGGTATATTAAATTATGATTATAATACATATGCAATATAATATGTATTATTTTCCGTCTGGACAATACCCCAATCTGAAAGGGGATTTTTTGTTTCAATCATCCGCTTATAATCTTCAGCATCTTCATCAGAAACCGACCACTCAATCATATAATCTGCAAAATGTTCTTCAAAATCACTAATGATTTGCGTTCCGTTTTTCAGATGATTTTCAGCTTCTGCCTTTGTACAACCATCTTTCATTAATACTTCAATGTCTGTCATTATATATACCTCCTATATTTATTTTACCTTAGATGATTATGATTTACAACTGTTAATCATACAATCTATCACCTCACATTTCCAGGCTCCATTCACCTGTTTTATTTCCGTTGATATCATTGATAACACCGGCAGTGCAGCCATTTTCAAGATTGGCAATCACACTTTTTAAATCTCTAATGATTTCTGTATTTGCTGGATCAAGAACACTTCTATAATTCCCTTCTTCGTCTTGGCTATCAGCTCTATATGCTGAATAACCAGTACGGATTTTAATATTTAAGTTTAGCATTTTGCTTACTCCTTTCTTATAAGCACTTATACCATTCTTTTCTAGTTGCATTATAATTAAGACATATACGCATTTTGTCTTTATAATCATATAATGATTTTTTTCCAGACACTAAACAATCGAATGCTTCTTTACATTGTTTTGCGTTGTCAAAATTAAACTGGCTTCTAAATGTTTCCCCTATTTTAGGTGAAAATGGGCCAGGTACTGAATTTTTAGATATTGGATATGCAGCAAGCGTATCAGATGGTGAATAACATGTATAATCTCCACTCCAATCTTCAATTTGTATTTTTGTGCCCTCTTTCATTTCCGCTTTTTCAATAATCTTCATACTTTTCCTTCCAATGTTTAACTGTTTATATGCATTAATAATGCTTATTATAAAATCTTATTGTATCTGCCTTTTCTGCTTCATATTTCGCTTTGTCAGTAAACAGAATCAAATAAATATCTCCTTCAGTATATGAAAATACTGCCATCTGTTTATCTGAATACGCATAAGCTGAATAAGCATCAATCTGAACTAAATCAAATCCACATTTTTCGGCAAACTGATAGCACAAATTTGATAACCAGTGACCTACCAGCATATAATCTCCACGTTTGCTTTCTGTTTCACAATCAAAATTTGCGTTTGCAATCCGCTGTGTTACCTCATTCAACTTATATGCTGATAAATCAAGTGGTAAGATGTCATATTCATTTGCGTTAGGAATACAACCTATATCCCTGGTCATCTGATAATATTCGTTTCTTGGAATTAATTTCATTTTACCCTCTCCTTGCTTTCAACATTTTTTCTCTATACTCATGTATCTGTTCCAACGTCAACCACTCAGGCTTTTCATCATCAGCAAACGAATCCCATAACTTTTCCATTTCATCACAGTGTTCCTCCACCGATTTGAAATACAAATGACCTTCATATCCGTTTCCATTACCCAAAAAATATTCGCAATCTGTTCTATATCTATCGAGCATCATATAATCAAATTCTCTTGGATGTCTTACAAATGGCTCATCGCATTCAATTTCTTCTGTAACTCTTGTATTTGGTTCGCCACATATTTCACCCCATTCTGTTTCATACGCACCAGTATGAAGATCTAAACCGTTACGCCCGTCATTTTCATCAAAATAAATTTTACCGTTTTCGTCCTGATAACAAGGAACTCCCATATAGCCACCGAAACCAATATATTTAACTTTCATTTTTTATCTCCTTTAAATAGTTTTTAAAAAATCTCTTAACTTTTCTTTGTTTCTTTTTATTTTCTTCCTCACTGATAGAAGAATCGTCATATACAATTTCAATTCCAGACTCTATCAGACTAGCTGCCATTAAGTATGGGTCTATCTTTGGGAAACTACATGAATATTCAACCACATTAAATCGACAAGGATTATATTCCATTAAATCGTTTTTGTATGTGTTGAATATCCTTGCTTCTTTTTCAACTTGCGTTTCATTTAACATTTCGCTTTCTCCCTTAATCAATCCAATTTCTTGTTACCGTATCATATACAGCGCCATTTGCATCCTGGTATTCTTTATAAGGTGAATATGTATATTTATAACACTTATGACCGTGAACATAAATTACACTCTTATTGCCATTATCCATAGCATATCTTTCCCTATAACCACCTTTTTCATAAGCTTCCCTTAACTCAAAACTTCTTCTCATCATTCCCCATCCTCTCTATTTATTTTTTTCATAATTCCGTTTGCAGCCTGAACGCAACCATACAGCCAGCCATTCAAATAATCAATATTATAACAATACTGTGTCCATGAATAACTTTCATATCTTTCTTCAGATGTGAATACATAAAAACCATCACCGGCATCAGCTGGCTCAATCTTGATATATCCAAAATTATTTATATATGCCTGTAAATTATCATGAATTAACTCTTTCTGTCTCTTCGTCATTTTTCTCCCTCTCTATTTAACTTTTTCAAGAATTGCAGCCAATTTCCAAGCATCTTCAACTGTACAAATTGCATTTGCCTTTAAACCGGCATCTCCGTTTTTACGTGTGAACCTATTGACAAGATAAACTTTATCTGCCATTTCCTCACCATCAACTGTATAGTATCCAATCTCTACACTTGACTTGCCTAATGTGTCTAACTGTTTCTTTGTCTTATAGATAAATTCTTTCATTTGCTTTATTCCTCCCACTCATCATCATCAATATACAACTCATCTTCGTCATCTTCTTTTGCGTTAAGAATTTCATCATAATCAATGCCAAAGAAATCTTTCTCTTCTTCTGATAAATCACAATCTTCATCGAAGCATTCAACCGCTGCCTCTGGATCAGCATAGATTAAATTATCTTTGAATCGTGTAGCCAGTTCAATAAGTCGATTACGAGAAATATAGTCTTTCTCCGTAAAATATCTGAATATTTCCAGACAGGTACATAACGCATCTACCTGTGAATGACCCCATTTAGAACCAAATCCACAGTAGCCTAACGTGTGATTCCATTCTCTGTTTGCATTGTCTAGATCTGCTACAACGGCATACTCTGACATGCTTTCACCTCTGAGAATTAAGGCATATTTACCTTTCTCGAATAAAACTTCGTATTTCATAGTTACAATCTCCTTTCTTTGTGTACAGTTTAAAGACACTACAAGAGGCACAAACTTTTGTTTATGCCCTATGTACTTTCTTTAAATAAATTTCATGTACGTTTTCTTCCATGCATTTTTAAATTATGCAGCCAATTCTGCATACCAACCAGTGACATACGAGACAATTCCTCTATTTCCGTATCAGACAGTGACACTTTTAAATCCTCACAAATTTCAATCTGATCACATAATTCAGATTGTATGATTGGATTCTTACAGATTTGCCTTGCAAAACTTTGTTTTTTACGGATGATGATATCGTAGTAATCAATAGCCATTTTTATGTATCTCCTTTAAATTATATTGATTAGTTTAATTGTTATTCTTCAAAAAGATTTACTTTTATGTGTTCCCAGACTAATTTCGCACCACCGAGAAATACTGGAAGAATAAAGAATCCTATGATTACAATTGGTGTAAAATCACAATATGCAATTGCATATGCAATCGCCCCAATAATAACTGCACTGAGTAACAACGCAATTTTAGCAATAAACAAAAATACATCCCTATCTGAAATTTCCCTATTTGAAATTTCTTCAATCTCTTCGTAAACTTCTTCTTTCATTTTTCTATCTCCTTTTCTTTTATGGTGTGGCAAAATTAAATTGATTAGTTTAATTCTATCACATTGAATATCTACAATCAACTATTATGTCATCACATATTTCTGGCGTTCCGTTATCATTCATGATAAGATCACAGTTATCATTCAGTTCCCAATCATCGCAGCCACAAAATGTCCAAAGCGTTCCATTTGCCTGCTGCACTGTTACTCTATCCATTGTGTAGTCAATACTTACTACTTTTGTACTGATTGGATAGAGATTGGCTGCGTAAGTATGATTTCCGTATGCAGATCCAAATAAAAAACCAATAATGAGCATTGATACTGCTGTGAACAATAATATTATTTTTTTCATTTGTATTTCCCCTTTTGATTTGCGTTTTGCTTTGAAACGTGTGTTTCATTTTTGTGATGCATTGTGTTTAAATTTTCTATTCCAGCTATTCTGGTTGACTCAGCTGACCAGAATTTTCCACAAAAATAACACCTATCAAAAAAATAATAGGTGTTATTTATTATAATGATATTACGCTTTTTAATTTTTATATATTTTCTTTTTTCACAATTCTTAATTCATAACCTAATGCATTAAGTAATTTTGAAAATGTCCGGATTGTAGGAATACTCTCTTTTCTTTCAATTCTAGCAATTTCCTGTTTTTTAATTCCAGTAATTGTAGCTAATTGCTTTTTCGTTATTTGCTTTTCCCTCCGAAAAGCAATCATTTCTCCAATCAGTTCATACTCGGCACGGGATTCGTCCCATGCCTTTCTGAATTTAGGATTTTCGTTTCGTCTTTTCTCTATCTCTTCTTCAATATTTATTGTTACGAACGGCATACAAACACCTCCTAAATAAATGTTTTATTTAATTCTTTGCCTAATTCTTTCGCACGTTTCTTAACAATATTTGCATCCTGCTTTTCCGTTTTATTTTTCTGCTTTCGGCAAGCATGAAGTATGTATATAGTGTCATTTAGTATTACATAGAATATACGATTATGCTTTTTAAAATACACTTCATATACTTTCTTCTTCCATTGCTTAGGATAAATTTTATTGAATTTTCCCTTTATCATTTCTCCTAATACAGAATATGCGTCCATTTGTTCTTCTTCTGGCAAAGAATCTATATATTGTTTAATTGGATTTTTGCCCGAACTATTTTCATAATAGCGTAATATCATGTAAAAACCTCTCTTTCGTTTTGTATTCACATGATACGACAACGCCTTATTTTTGTCAAGTCTGATTTTCGGTTTTCACTTATTCTTATGATACTGATGGATCATCATAACTCATTGCGTTTACCTTATACCGCTCTGCTTCTTCCTTTGTCAATGGCCGTCCTAATCTCTTAACCTCTTCGATCATATCACGCCATTTATAACTTCTGTTTGATGGTTCGGTTAAACGAGTGTCGGTTAGGACAGATTCCAGATCTGGAATATTGAGTTTCTGTTTCAAAGGAATGCCTTTGGAAATCTCAACCGCTTCCTTTAAACCGTTTAGAGTGTCGGTGTAGAGTTTTGACATTTGCGTTTCTCCTATATGTCCATTTCTTTCCAGGTATGCGGAGACAGCGCAAACAGGCACCCCATTCCAATGTTAAAAGGGCAATGTTTGCAATCACTGTAGATTGTGCACTGTTCTACAATAATGCGGATAGCGGCGTTGACTGTTTCGCACATTTCGTCTGTCATTTCTGGTTTCATCATAATAATTCTCCAATCTCTCTTAAAAAGGGTATAAAAATAGCACCCATTCGCTTTACTTTGCGTTTGCGTTGTAAAACACGTTTGGGTGCTTAATTACCATTTTCGTGATGTCGGGAAAATGGATTAGTTTAAGTTCTAAATCTGACTGAGCTGTTTTTTTAACTCTGCCATTTGTGCCTCTATATCTGCCTTTTTGGCTTGTTTTTCCGCAAAGTCTAAATCAGGAATCCATTCCATTATTTCATCTGGCATACAATGGAAATATTCGCAAATACGACAAATGGTATCTGTCGTTACATTTTCGTTGTGTAAGAGTTTATTCAGGGTAGCGCCACTAATATTGGCGAACTTTCTAAAATCTATTTGCCTTATATTATTTTCTCTTAATTTATCAAATAATTTTGTATAATCTGTTTTCATTTTGTATGCCTCCAATCTTATCACCTCCATGATAGCATACATTTCTAAAAATTTCAATTTCCCTTCAACAAACGAAAAAAGAATTATTAAATTTGCGTTTGCCTATGAAAATTGAAAAATAAGCATTGTTAATTTCGCGTTTGCCTTATTCATACCATTTAAGGCTTTTCCGCTTTGACGCATAGGTGCGAAAAATCGTTTTACAGATTCAAAACAGACGTATGAGAATCGAAATCATATTACAGCACCAGCCGCCCCAATATTATTAAAACCCCCATCGAATTTCGACAAAATAACCATGCTTTTCGCAAAGTTCTTTTTTTATGCTCAGGATATGATTTAATTTGCTAATTTTGATATCCTCCAGCATATACTCATCACTGTAAAATGGTGTATTGTTGTCTAATGTTGAGTTCTTATGTGTTATATGTACATTGTATGAGAAATCAATCCATCGTAACTTGTAAATAGAAACAATTTTCAACCCTTTTACCGGATTGATCGCAATGAACTTAACTTTCTTTGTTATTTTATACATACTATTTCACCTCCTGACTATAATATGTTCCGGATTCCCTATCATAATGATAGAGTTGTACCATGATATCTAAATCACGACTGGCATTAATAACAGCTACTAATGCCACTGTTAATCCGGTGACATATAAATTCAGGACTTTACAGTCGAGTTTTTCCAGTTTCTGTTTTGCCTCAGCCTCAAGTCCATAAACATCCAGCGGATTGACTTCACTATCAAAAATAGCGCCGTCTACCGCTACCGCCTCCGGGATTTCATGGCGACCTTTACAGAGCGCCATTGATACCTCTTTTTTAGGCACTTCCGCCATAGGAATGTAAGCGTCCTCAGTGTCATTATAATAACCGCATTGGTCACTATACCAGCAACCCATGCAGTTATGCTGACAGAGTTCACATGCATATACTTTTGTCATAAAAATTACCTCCTGTTTTAAGCGGACTTATAGCCCGAATTAATAGAAATGGAGCGTCACGGAATCGAACCATGATAAAGCCCACCAGAGCCGCTCCCGTTATCTAAACTAGTCAAAATTATATTAACTAGTTTAGAAATATTATAGGAAAAATGAATTTTCCTATAAACTAAACAAATTACCATGATATAGGACATAATAATCCATTAATATTAAATGTTGCTATACCCTTATTTGTTATGCGCTTTAAACAGGTAGATTGTAAATCTTTTTTGATTTCCTTTATAAACTGTTTTTGCGCGGCTTCTGAATTCATGTAATATACATAAATTCTTTTTTCACCGAAGCTATTTTCTATTAGTTCAGTGATTTCAACATAATAAATTGGCATTATAAATCACCTCCGCATTAAATCACCCCCTTTTTTGCGTTTAATGATTTATTTTACAGCCGCTTTTGTATATGTATAATACGGCTTGCTGTTTTCTGTATAATGTGCCTTTTCATAGCGTCTGTTTTTTACGCATTTGCGGCCATTATACTCCGCATATGTCATAGGTGCAGCATTTTCCCACACATCGGATTTTACTTCTAGTTCGTTGTGATGTCGCCATGTACGGCCTAATGCACGTCCTTTTGTTTTGCGTATGGTTTTATCCATATTCGCACTTATAACATGGAGTCCCTTATATTTTGGATATTCAATAGGCATTGACCACTCTTCTAGTGTTGCCCATTCAAATATTTTTTTAACAGTGTCACTCATTTCTACTGTCAGAACCCATTCCCCGTTCGACTCTAATCTATAGAGTTCTAACGCGGGAAAATTAGATTTTGTTGGTTTTACTTTATTGATACAATACCAGTAGCCATTGTTATCACGGCCATAAAATGCGCCGTGTGGTATTGCTACACCGGCAATTTTATGGCAATAACCGCGCGCAACATTAAATAATTTCATGTGTTTTCTATTTCTGGACATAAAATACCCCTTAAAAATATGCATCAAAAAAGAGGCTACAAAAAGTAGCCCCCGTTTATGGGTTATAGATTTTTAGACTATTAAAGCATAGTCTAAAAATGGAGCGTCACGGAATCGAACCATGATAAAAGCCCACCAGAGCCGCCCCTATTAGTTAGGCCTTAACAGTAGATTTTACGCCTACCATTTTATCAAAAACAAGATTTTGCACAATTAACTGTAAAGTCTTGTTGTCCTTGCTGTCAAGACGTAAACCGTCTTTCATATAGCCATCGGCCTGAAGTGCATACGGGCTATAAAGGCCGCAAAGTAACTTGAATACGTCTTTATTGCCTAACTTCAGCGGGAACGCTTCAGCAACAAGCGTTTTTCCGCTCTTAACTTCACCGAGATATACAGACATTGCGGTTACAATGTCGGCTTTTAATTCCGTGACGGCGGTTTGTTGGTCTTTTGTTAACGTGAACGGCTTGCCATTAAATGCAAGTTCAATAGCGTCTTGCAAGCCTGACCAAACGTCATTAACGTTAGTCAATAACGGCTGCACATTAATGCAAAGCGTTTTATTCCTTAATACAGCCGCCGCCAACATAGCCAACATATCAGACTTGTTATGACTTTTAATGTTGTTTTGCTGAACTACAACGCATTTTAACAAATCTTTATCACGGTTCAATGTCAGTTCGCGGGCTTCCGTGAACTTTTCCGGATGCTCGGCCCTTGTTTTTTCGGCGTTGTTGATTTTCACACTTAATTCAGTTCGCATTGCTTCCAATGCGTACCACTGAACGTCATTTTTAAATTTAAGAACGGCATCGTTCTGTACTTTTGTCGGCACGGCTAACTTTTTAGACGTTTTGCTGGTGACTTCATATTCACCGAGTTTGCCCGTGTTTTTGACGCTCGGAATGCAAATGTCAAAAACGTTTACACGTGCGGTTTCTTTTTTAGTCGCATTTTTAGCGGCTAATTTTTTTGACCGCTGAGAAGCGGCTTTTTTATCAGCCTTTACTTTCTCGGCGTTGTTAGCAAGGGTTGTAGCCTTTAAAAGCTCGGTGCCCTTTACAGTCTCAGCTTTAATGTTCTTTACAGCGTCAAGAACGTTAGTTTTATTTGTGTTTTCGGTCTTGTGTGGTTGTACAGTGTTTGTTGTTGTCATAATGTTCTCACTTTCCCGCCGTCCTTGCGGCGTTTAAAAAATAATGTTATAATGTTAATGCTGATATGTTCAGCAGTCAGCGGCCAATTTTTTTGGTCACTCACGGTTAAACATATCCCGCGGGGGTCTGTATCTTATACGACCACACCCGAGGTTATGTTTTTTATATAAGTTCCCGCCCGCAAGCGGGGGAAAAATCAAATTGAATAAACAAATCCATGATCTGTTTAAAAATGTTGCTCTAAGCGCTATGCGTGGATTCTTAGAGTCTTTTTGTAGGGGTGCTGTATTTCCCCTTATGGCTATAATGAGTATTCACCGTGTTTTTTTCATGTTGGCTCAGTATCCCGCCCACCGTTGACGGTTGTACTGAGCTTCTCAAGTGACCTTTACATTATATTTGTGACATTATATTTGTTTTTTGAATGCTTAACGCCCGTGCATTCATACGCCCGTTTATTCTTCTCGCATATGGGATTAGCGCTATTTACTATTAAATAGGAATTTGCCCGCGTTCGTGCGGGGTGAACGTTTACCCGTGTAACCCGTTCGCGCCTTTACGGTCTTTTTTATTGCAATGCTAGCGCGGTGTATATGCTCTCACCGCTGTACAGTTCCCGCTGTACTCTTCACGGATAGATTAGAATCTTTATGGGGTCGTTGTTCCCAAATGGATACCCGAACGGGTTAAGGGGTCATCGCTTCCCACAACCTTTTTATATGTTGTAATTGTATTTTAGCATCATTTTATAGATATTTCAAATCTATTTTTAGATTTTTATTAATTTTAGCACTTTGCACAAAAGAAAGTGTATTTTATTGTATATTTTTACTAATTGGTGATAATTATATAAATTTAATAGATATTTTATCTATAAATAGATATTATGTTGGTTTTTTAGTTTGAATTTTGTCCAGTACGAAAAATAGATGGTACGTTTAATTATAGATATCATGTTGATTAATGTTGTATCTGGTGTTCTGGTCTTATCAATATTGATTGATTTGAATAAATTAATATGACCAGATGCATAATTGTACGATATTGTGTGTAAAATTAAAACAATATATCATTCAAAAAAAGAATTGACTAAAAAATTTCATTTACATAGTCAATTTGAAAAGTAATTCAAAAATTTTGATATCTATTGTATTCAAAATAAAAACATATTAAACAATATATAGTAAATTGTATTGATTTGAATTAGAATTGGGAAAAACTATAATTTTTACCAGTTTTAATAGAACATATGTTCTATTATGAATAAGGGGTAGTAAAAACCAGAACATGTGTTTGCTTTTGGTTCAAATGCTGTAGCTGGTCAATTTACACACTGACTCAAAATTCTTCATATAATTCCTATAACATTTTAATAATTCCTATTAAAAACTAATTTATCGGATTAAATATCGAAAAATTACATATTATCTATACAATATCTCATTCTTCCAGCCTGCAAATTAGATATCTAAAATTGAAATCATTTTCTTTATCATTCCATCCAATTACTATAATTATCTAAATTTTAAACGACTCATTTTGATCAGTTGAAAATATTCATACTAAAAATTTTTTTGATTAGAGTAAATTTCATAAGAATACTCACATTTTTTAATATCTTTATCATTTCATTAATGTAAATATCTAATTTTGCATGAGATTTATATGGATTTTTAATGTATTACATCTTATCAAACCAACTTATCAGTCTAAACTAATCAATTTAATTCTGATTGACAAATAAGGTAAATAGTAGTATTATATAAATAGATTTATATTTTTTAAACTAATTAATATAATTTTAGAAAGACATTTAATAATACAAGCATTATTCTTCGCTACGCTCAGAAATAATACTTGTTTGGCTAAAAAATTTGTCACTTCGTTCCAAATGTTTTTATCCGGGAATTTTATTAAATTGCTTTATTCAAACAGAATACAATAAATACTATATAAATAAAGGAGGAAATTGATCTAAAAATGACAAAATCAAAGAGAAAATTCAAAAAAAAACATTAGGAAAAAACAAGTAAAAACGAACATTACATTCAAAAAATACTTATAATCAAAAGATAATCTTAATTATGCGCTCAGTGAAAATTCAATTTCTGAAATTTCTGATGCTTCTAATTTTAAGAGAGTTATACTTAATACTCTTTAATGGGTATATCAAAAAAACGTTGAAAATAAAGGAGTAAATTTTTGATTTAAGAGGAATTGAGATTAAAAACCTATTAAGTTGATTTTTGTTAGATAAAATACATTAATATCGAGATGATTCAAAAAATCTCTTAAAATAAAGGTGGTAATAATATATGAATGAAATAACTGTCAATGTAGTAGATAGTATTATGGGATCTGGTAAAACAAGTGCAGCAATTAATTATATTAAAGAATCTCCTGATGATTTAAAGATTATGTATGTAACACCATATATTACTGAGGTAGAAAGAATTAAACAAGCATGTGCAAATAAAAAATTCATAGAACCGATTAAATATACTAATCAAACTCCTAAAATTGTTCATTTGAAAGAACTATTAAATAAAGGAAAGGATATAGTAACGACACACGCACTCTTCCATCATTTTGATGACGAAGTAATTGATTTATGTTATTCTCAAAATTATGTATTATTTATGGATGAGGTCACAGACGTTATAGAGCAATATCAAATTGAAAAAGTGGATTTAGATATTTTATTAGATAAATTTGTTGATATTAATAGAAATACGGGTCTATTAGAATGGCGTGATGGAGCTGATGACTATAAGGGACGTTTTCGAGAAGAAAAACGATTATGTGAAATGGGATGTCTGGCTATGTATGGCGGATCAGTAATGCTTTGGATGTTTCCAGTAAAAATATTTAATGCTTTTAGAGAAAGTTACATATTAACTTATATGTTCAATGCTCAAATGCAAAAATATTATTATGATTATTATGGTATTATATATAAGTATTTATATACAGTTGGAGATAATAAAGATAATTATTGTTTTACAGAGGAAGAACATACATATAAAGCAAAATATAATTACAAAAATCTTATAAATATTATTGATGATAAAAAGTTAAATATGATTGGCGATTCTCCAAATGCTTTATCTAAAACATGGTATGAACGAAATAAGGATAATATACTTGTAAAGCAGTTAAAGAATAATACATTTAATTTTTATAATAACAAACTAATTTCTTTTAATGAAGAAACTCAAAACTATGAGAAATCTAAATCTAATAATAACATGTGGACAACATTTAAAGACTATAAAAAGCTTGTTTCTGGAAATGGCTACGCAAAAGGTTTCATTCCATCTAATATGAGAGCTACAAATGAATATGCCGATCGCACTGCCATTGCTTATTTGGTTAATAAATATTTTAATCCATTCATTAAAAAATTCTTTACATCTCATGGTGTGACTGTTGATGAAGATGGTTATGCGGTATCAGAGATGCTTCAATTTTTATGGAGAAGCGCTATAAGAAATGGTAAACATATTACAGTATACATACCTAGTAGTCGTATGAGAGAACTTTTAGAAAATTGGATTGCTGCTCAAAATTATGGAGATTAAAAAACTGCTTATGGATAAATTCATGAAACAATTAAAATCAAACAGATTGCCACCAATGGTTGATCCGAAAGAATTTAATAAAAATAAAGTATCAAATGAATACCTAAAATTATGCAAAAAAGCCGGTAAACTATTTAAGCATCACGAATACATAATATTCGTACCGGAAGAAACAAACACTACTAATCAATGTGGCCAGAATAATAAAGAGAAGGATAATGTGGAAAATTTATGACAGATTTCGTTAATCAAGATCTCCATGTCGGGGATATTGTTGCATATATAAAGAGTGTTAAAATTGAGGATAAACCAAAGACATGTAAATTCGTTGGAATTATAGATAAAGTAATGCCAAAAACAGTTAAGATCACTCCTATTACTAAACCAGACAAATATATATCTGATGACATGCTTGAAGAAATAGATATTATTGCGAGATATTTAATAAATAATGAAATTACTAAATACGATGAAATTAGACTTAATATAAAAGATGTAATCACAGTAATATATTCAAATGAAGAACTAGAAGAATGTAAGAAAGAATATGATTCTAAAAATAAAAATCTTTAAACTAATCAATATAATTTTTATATTAATACAAATAGAAAGAAGGAAAGATTGTGTCAAAAGGAATGTTGATTGTAGATATGCCGAACACTTGTAAAGAATGTGATTTTTGTAATGCTACATTTTTAATGTGTGAATGTAATCATAAAAATAAAATAATGAAAGATACGTATCCAACCAAACCAGAATGGTGTCCTATTCTACCATTATTTAAAGAATTTGGAGATATTGAAGAAAACCATGAAGGGATTTAAATGTATGACTTGTGAATTATGTAAAAAGATATGGAATACGAAAAAAGAATACACTAAACAGTTCCAGAATGAATGGGATGAGCATATAGCTATTGTAAAAAATTACGATGATAAAATTGGGTTATATGTACCATGTGAAGATTGGTACTATTCTGGTGTTGTCATGAATATAAACTACTGTCCTATTTGTGGCAGAAAATTATAATATACATTTTAGGTGGATTTGGGATGAAGAATATAAAATTTGTAAAAATATATGATTTCATACTAATAGATGCTGGTAAAACACAGAACGAATTTACTATTACGGAAGATATGATTGAGGAAGCCATTGTAGAAGGGTTATTCGACTATACACCTATTGTATATAATAAAAATGGCAAGTTCACTAACTATACGAATGATGATATTACATGTGATTATGTATGTAGTAATGTTGTAGGGTCTGTATTGCCAGGGACTGCAGAGAAACGAATCGCATCAGATGGGCATTATTATGTACAAGCTGATGTACTTATATTGGATAAGTTTTCTGATAAAGGAAAATATGATAATTGGATGATTGATTATGATAAAGATACTTATCCATATCTTATAAATTATTGTCATTGTGAAATATTTTAGTTAAGAAAGAGGAATTACAAGAATGAATTTAGAGTGGAATGTACTATATTATAATTATAATGCCAGGAAGATTACAACTTTCAATGTATTTTGTCATGGTAGATTTAGAGAAGAAGCAATCAAACTCTTCTCTCCTACCATTTCAAGGAACGAATTTTCAAAAAAGTTACGATCTACTACAATGTATTATTTCTGGAGTAAAGCAGAATATGAAGTGATTGTATCTCCATGGATCGGGGATGAGAAAGCTGCTGTTAAAATAGACATATATACTCAACTTATGAATAATTGGGAACAGTTTATTAATTATACCGGAAATGAGTTATTAAAACTATATTCATAAATTAATGATTAAAGGAATGAAGATACAGAAATGGTAAAGGTATATACAGATGAATGGGATGGATTTCAATTTAGAGCACCTACATATTTAGATGGTCATTTTGAACCATATAAATTTGACCTAGTTAAGTGGAAAGATCGTGATCCTTATGAAGTAATAGACGGCTTTACAGGAAAGAAAAAGATAATTACTAGGTATTGTTTTTCTATAGGTTTTCTTGAATGGAACGAACGAGAACAAAGATTTAAGTTTGAAAGTGTAGGGACACGATTATTTGAATATTGGACAGATGGATTAAATAAATTTATTTTACAATTTTGTGAAATGATGTCAAAAGAATTAAGTGAATATGATAATGATGAATGGACTTATGATGATGAATAGTACTCTTCTATTTAGAGGTGATTGGTATGATGTGTAAAGACTGCAAGTATAAACAAACATATGTTGATCTTAAAGGAATCGAATTCAATGTGTGTAGTATAACCAATATTGGTTATATAGTCTCATGTAGATTAGAAAATGATGAATTAGTAAAAGATATGGATATTTGTTTTAACTGTAAATATTGGATTGGTGGCGGTGATTGGGGCTTGAGTTGTCAGAAAAATTATTATAACTGTAGTAATAATGGATTTGATAAAACATGTGAAGAGTTTTGTAGGAAGGATAAATCATGAATTTAAAAGAAGAGGCACTAAAAAATCTGATGAATGATTATAGAGATAAATTAAATAGATGTGCTGAAGAATTGGCTGCTAATATTCCACTTCTTTATGACATTCAAGATGGAAATTATGTTATAACTTTTGATCAAGATATATGGGATATAGAAACAGCCGCGCAGTTTTGTAAACATCTGAATGAACAATTTCCAAAGTGTTGTTTTGCACTATTACCATATGGGATGAACATAATCAGTGCTGAAGATGTGGAGACATACAATGTATAAATATAGTATTATTTGCGATTATTGTAATAGATTATTTCAATATCTTGATACTGATGTGGTGCACGAAAAACATGATAAGCCTCTTTATTATGAGAGAAAAATAATTAAATGCCAATTTTGTGGTAAAGATAATTATATTTTGTATAAAATTGAATAAAACAGGAGGATTTATGGCTGATATAGATATACTTAAACAAGAAGATAAAATATGTAATGAATTATGGCGTAATAGAGAACATGATAGTCTTGATCATATACATGTATGTGATTTTGAGTTATTAAATTTTTTGTATTGTAAGAATTGGAAAAAGTTAAATAAGATTGTAAAACATGAATGCGAAAAGTACTTATCTTCTATTGGGAAAGAACGTGATGAATTTATGAGCTGTTGCGATCATTGTATTCATGAAAGATATGTGACAATAAGTCGAGATAATCCAGGATTAATTCTAAATATCTGTAGCATTTTGAATAGTCCATCGGACGAATCTTGGTATGGTAAAAATTATGAGAAATTAGCTAAAGGGGATGAATTTTCGTGTTAATTGGTAAATATACAGCTACTTATACCGGAAGATCCATGTGTGGATTTGTATCTGGTCATGAGTACATAATTAATATAGACAAAGATAGACATGGTTATATTATATCAGGTAAACATGATATTACAGATAATGATTCTGCTACTGGTTGTATGACTTATGCTAGTGAAATAAGTATTAATAGAAATTGGACTATTAAAGAAGATGTCTCTCAGTTAGGTGATGAGTAAATGTCATTAGGATTAAAAAGTTCTTTGAAAGAATATAGGACTCAATACAAAAATTGTAGTTTAAAATATAAAATTGAAAATATATTTAGAGATATTTACTATGCATGGCAGCGTGCCTGGTTAGGATACGATTATAGAGAATTGTGGAATTATGATTCAATGTTTCGAATACGAACAATAGAAATATTTAAGCGACTCAAAAATGATCGCCTTACTTTGTTTAACATGCCAGAAGAATATAGAGATAGTTTTAATAGTTTATTTTTGACAAACGAACAAACAAATATGGTTTTAGATACTATGATTTATCATCTACAAATGATGGATGAAGATTATGTTGAAAAAGTTCTATATGGTAAGAATATATATGATGATGACTATGATTTTAATTGCAGAACTATGGATGATTATAAACGGATTTGTAATGTGATGAATCAAAATAAAAATGCTTTTATGAAACTGTTTAATTTATTCTTTTGGGATTTATGGGATTAAAGGAGAAATAAATGAGACTTATACCAGATATTCAAATTAATGGACATATAATTAGTATGCAGGATCCTTATACTATCGACGGTGCGTTAATTGTACATACCGAAAGACTTGGTAATAACATACGTATTGTAACCAGAACTAATAATTATCAACTTGATAAAGTATACTTGTTCAATATAGAAAGTTTTAACAATTTTATACGGAGAAGTTATCGTTATTATATAAATGAAACATTTTTTGATGAAAATGGATGTATAAGTGAGCATCCTCGTAATTTTGATAGTTATTTAAGTGCCATAAGAATCTATAATCTTTCCAGTTTAAGTACAACTAGTTTGAATAGAGTTTATCAACGTTTAATTAGACAAAGAAGATTACCATTAGGAGAATGTGTTGTGCCAAGTTCTTCATTAGAACCAAATATGAATAATGGAAATATAACTGGCAGACAGAATTATTTTAGTAGTGCAGGTACATTATTTAGTAATAATTTTTATTTTAATGTTGATTTATTATACGAACGTTTTAGTCATTCTAACATAAAAAAATATATTCATCCATATAATTATAAACCGAAATATGTTAATCATAAGTTAGATACTGAAGACACTCCTCTTCTGCTCGGTGCTGAGATCGAGGTTGCTGAAAACACGAATGAGAATGAGAAAGATAATCGTGAAAGTGTTGTAAAGAAATGTATTCAAATCATGAATGGATCGGATACTGATGATGAGAATTTAATTTATAGTACAAGTGACAGTACAGTTCAAATCGAATTAGATACAATGCCATGCAGCTTAGAATATCATAAGACTTTAAATTACAAACAGATGTTTGAATATTTGGATAAACAAGGATACAAAGGTCATGATGCAAATAGTGCCGGTTTACATATACACGCTGATAGAAAGTATCTTGGTAAAACAGAGTTAATGCAGCAGCTTACTATCTCTAAGATTTTATATATCCTTGAAAAATTTAATGATGAAATTTGTGTTATTGCCAGGAGAAATAATTCATATAGTCAATTTGTTGGGAATGGTAAGAATGAAACAAGTATCGTTGATCTTTATGGTAAATACAAAAATAATGGTAAACGAGTTGCTTTAAATTTACAACATCCAGAGACGATTGAGTTTAGATGTTTTCGTAGCACGTTGAAGTATGAGACGTTTATTCTTACATTGGAATTCGTTCAGGATATTATTGACTATGTTAAGTCTATTAATATAGAAGAAATAGAGTTAATTCAATGGAATGATTTAATGAAAACATTCTCTGATGAGTTAAGAGAATATTATAATGAACGATTGGCGAAAATCAAAAAGGATCAAATGAGTATGGTTGAATTTAAACAAAATGTTGCCTCATTTGAAGAAAACATTAGTCGGATGCTAAATGATTATGTAAGTATACCAGCATATTCGACAAATGAATATCATACTGTTGGAAGAAATCTTGATTTCAACTACAATCCAGAAGCAATGGCAACAAGATTCAATGATACATATCAAAGTCTTGTAAATTCATCTGCGAGTGTGGAATTGGCTGAACAGACTCATGAAGTCAATCTGACTGAAGAGGATACAAAAAAGTATATTCGAAAATTAAAGATACAGATTAAAAACTGTCGTAATTATTTAGAGAAGAAAAAATTAGAAAAAGAATTAACAGAGTATCAAAAGAAATTGAAGAAGTTGAAGAAACAGAAGAAGCCGAAGAAAAGACAATTGAATAGCATATATGGTTATCAAGTACAAATGAGTTAGAAGGTGATAAGGTAGATGTCAAAATATGGATTAAAAATAAAAAATATAAAGGCTGGTACGTTATTTGGATATAACCAAGGTGTTAGAGATAGATATGAATACACAGATGCAATGTTTAGTAAAAGTTTGTTTTATGATTATATAAAAGATAATGGACTAAATGATTGGAATAAAAAAAGCACTAGAGATATTATTTGTTTAGATTTTGATTTTGGATCAAGAACATATGATGAGGAAATCAAACACTTAAATAAACAATTTGGTGATTATGAAAATGACGAAAAACTTGATGAAGAATCTAAAAATAGAATCCGTAATTTATACGCTAAAATAGAGTCTAACAGAGATAATTATATTAAAAAGTCAAGAGATGAAATTCGTGAAGATTTTTATGAAAATGGTGTGTCTATAAAATATAACACAAAGAAAGATGAAAAAATAACAGAACAAACAATTCATTATAAAATGTTATATCGTAATTCTTCAAAAGCTAAAGTTGGTCAGGCAATGTTTATAAATAGCAAATTGTATAAAAAAGCATACGATTGGCTGACAATGGGACTTGGTAAGAAACTTCCAAAAAATGATGCTAAAATTGTTGAAATGTCAGCTTATGCACCATTAACAACAAGTACAATTGTCGAAAAGTTTTATCTTCCTGTTGAAGATATACTTATTCTTAAAGATCAAGATAGTTTTTTTCAAACTGCTGCCAAAATTGTTCAAGCAGAAGAATATACTGTTAATGAGAAAACTCAAAAAAAATGTGTTGTTAATAATGATACAATTAAAGTTAAAAATACTTTATGGGATGGTATGGCGTTAATTGAAGCATCTACACTTCCAAAATTTGTTAATGGCATGGCACTTTTAAGAAATCATTTTTTCAAAGCATGTGCTTTCAAAACTTATATTCAAAAATTTCTTAGAGATTGGTGCATAAAAAACCAATATGATTATAATACTTATCAAATTCAAGATATGTTTGGTAAATGGCATTATGTAAAAGATATTAAAATGATTACAACTGATAATGCTATTAAATGGAAGAAATTCATGTCGTTGATGGGTGAAACTCCTAGAGATGCATATGAATATTGGTGTCAAAGAGTAAATGCTGATGGGTCATTTTTTGGTATTGTAAAAACTGATCATCCTAGTAAATTAGATGATGTACAGCAAATGAGTTATCAAATGGTTAATACTCTTCCATGTAACAAAGAAGATATTGATGAATTAGCTAATACGAGCATTCAATATGTGAATAAATTAAAAACTGATAATGATTATTTTGAAAAGTTTTTACGAAAAAATAAGAATACAATAAATCATTATGAAATGCTGGCTGATTTATATGACCACAACAATGATTTTGCTAATAGCACATGGTTTAGATACGAAAAGAGACAAATTATTAAAACGTATGTGGATAAATTGAGAACTGGTAAAATAACTGTTAACGCTGATAATTTAACGATTTGTGGAAATCCATATGCACTACTACTCTATACTGTTGACGAAAATTGGGAGAATGATCCAACATTGAATGTTGAACCTGGAACAATTCAATGCTATACTACACGCTTTAACGATGACGAATATTTATGTGGTATAAGAAATCCCCACAATAGTCCTAATAACATTTGTTATTTACATAATCATCATAGCGATTTAATGAAAAAATATTTTGAATTTAGTCCTAATATATTAGCTGTAAATTGTATCCATACAGATATCCAAGATCGCGCTAATGGATGTGATTTTGATAGTGATTTTTTCTTTGTAACAAATCATCCGGTGATGGTTCGAAATGCTAAAAAAGCATATGAAGAATTCCCAACAATTGTTAATAAGTTAAAAGAAAGTGGTATTACTTATAATAATACTTTGAAAGAATATGCTCGTATGGATAATAAATTTGCTAAATCCAGAATTGGTATTGGCGAATCTAGTAATCTTGCTCAATTGGCCATGACATATTATTGGACTGAGAAACAAAAAGATAATCCAGACGAAGAGGAACTGAATGAGTTATACGATAATTTTGTTATTTTATCAGTTATTGCTCAAATTATAATAGATGGTTGTAAACGAGAATATGAAGTTGATGGTATTCAAGAAATAAAACGTATAAAAAAGCTTCCTTCTATGAAAAACAACAAAGTTATAAAATATATAGAATATAAGGATGAAAATGGCGAGGTTATAAAAAAGGAAATTGTTACAAAAGAAGACTTTCCAGAATTCATGAAGTATACAAAAAAGATTAAGCATACGAAAAATGGTAAAGAGATTCCATATGAACAAATTCAAAAAGAAAAAGATCAATTATCATTACGTATTAATGGCGATTTGATTTGCCCAATGAATGATTTACAAAATTCATTAAAAAAAATAAAAAATATTTCTAGTTCCAATACTATTCCGACAGAGAAATTCTTTATTAAAATAAATGGAACTGCGAATCATAAACAAATGACGAAAATACGTCAATTGGCTGAAGAATATAATGAAAATATCTATGATATTACACATAACACAAAAAGTTCAGAAGATAGAATGATAAGAGTTGAGGCCGAAAATGATCGTATAATTGAAAAATTAAGAGCCATTAAAATAAAAAATCTAAAAACTATTAATCGATTAATCGAAACATCTTTAGGTATGAGTTCAGGTGTTGGTGTAAATTTAAAAGAGTTTAAACAATATACGAAATATACAAGAAATGTTCTGAAACTTCTATATAAAATGAATAAAGATTTGTTTTTGTCTAATTTTTCAAAAAAAGTTCAATAATTTTCCGTAAATATTTTATTTCATCACAATAAATCCAATATAAAATAAGGAATTTTTTAATATTAAAATTCGTGTGTAGTATGAGGGAAATACTTTTCACTACGTTAATCCTTTAGGTAAAAAATATTACACATGTGATTAAATAGTTGTTTGAAGAAAAGTTGTCCATCCACGCTATTTCCAATGCGTGAATAAGTACGGAATTGCAATATTGTTTTATGCCCTTGCCACAGGCATTATATGTGGCTTTTTTATTATGTAAAAGTACTCTTCTGTCATGAAGAGACAATAAAAATATTTTGAGAAAAAGGAGAAAATTTAAAATGACAAAATCAGAATTTATTAAGGCAGTAGCCGCAGAAGCAAAAATTACACAGAAGGATGCAAGAGAAGTTTTAGACGCTGTTCAGTCAGTTGTTTATGAAACAATGAAGAATGGTGAGTCCGTAAAGATTATTGACTCAGTAACACTTAGTGGTAAGGAAGTTGCAGAAAGAACAGCAAGAAATCCTCAGACAGGTGAAGCTGTTGTTGTACCAGCTCATATGGCACCAAAGTGTAAGTTCGGTACTATTGTTAAGGAATATATTAAAGGTTAATCAATAAAATTCTAAATAAATTCTTTTATGTTTATCATCTAGTGGGATTAACTGTCATAGGTTAATTCCACATTTCTATTTTATATTATTATTATAAGGAGGCAGCTATGAGCAAAACATTTACTCAATCTCAATGGGGAACAGTATGTGGTGTTTCTATGCCAATTTCTGGATGTGGCCCATGTTCTTTAGCTTCTATTGTATATAATAGAGATACAAACATTACTCCAAAGAAAACTGCCACTTGGTTATATGATCAGGGATACTTCTCTTCTTCAGGTACAACACGAGCGGGTATGACAGATGCTATTCGACATTATGGATTTAATTCAATATATTATAAACCGGAACATAAAGGTGGTTCAATTTGGAATGAAGCTATGGATCAAATTAAAAATGCAACTGGTGACTGGTGGGCTATTTTTTTAGTTGTCGGTACTAAAAATGGCGGAAAAGATAATTTCTGGACATCAGGTGGTCATTTCATTGCTATTACAGACTATAAAGATGGCAAGTTATATGTAAGAGATTCTGGTGCTAGAGGACGTACAGGTTATTACAGTCCAGAAACATTACGTTATGATACTAATTGTATTTGGTTTATTCGCAAAAATAAGACAATTACAAGCAATATTTCTAAGAAGAGATCATATAATGGTACATTTCCAACTTTACCTTCCAAGGGATGTTTAAAGCTAGGTGATACTGGTGATCGGGTTAAATATTTGCAATTATTTTTACAGTGGTATGGTGTTTACAAAGACAAGGTCGATAAATCTTTCGGAGCTAAGACAAAAGCAGCAGTTGAAGCTTTTCAAAAGGCAGAAGGATTATCAGTTGATGGTAGTTTTGGCCCAGCTAGTTTAAAACAGGCTAAAACAGTTAAAAAATAGGCAATACGTTTTCAAAAATAATGGGGGTACTATAGAAATATAGTATCCCTCAACCTCCAACGTGACTAATTCATCATACTATGTAATGTTAAACATTTCTATATGAGATATAGAAAACACAGCTCTAAACGGGCAGTATAGAAGACATAGAATCCAGGACAATGATTGTGTTGTTCTTGAAATAAGAAGAGATGACGGAGTTTGGTTTATCGTATCTGACTGCTAATCAGACGTACAAATTAAGTTTATGTACCGCAGGTTCAAATCCTGCTCTCTTCGTTTGCGAGATAGAGTATTTGGTAACTCGGCAGATTCATTCTCTGTGTCATATGTTGGTTCAAATCCAACTCTCGCTACTCTCCTACTTTGTAGGCTGGGATGGTTTCGGTTCCAGAGTCAATATTAGACTGAAAATAAGCGTGGTGACACGTATAAAGCATTTTTAGTGTTCGTGCTAAAGTGCCTCTCAAAAGAGGGTGACAGAAAACCAATACTTACTAACGTTCCAACCTAAAATCTTGTGGCATCCGCTGAGGATAATGGTTGGTCGGGTATTATGTGAAAAGTACTATAAATAAACTCAGAAATGGGTGGACGGTGAGATTGTTTTATGGTGCAAACTCCGCAAGAGCAAGTGCTGATCTAAAAATTAGATTACAACTTTATTAGATTTAGTTAATATGTAAAAGTCATATGAATTAGAGAATATATAAATGAAAGAAGGTGATAAGTAAATGTTAAAAGCCTATAAATATAGATTATACCCAAATAAACAGCAACAAAAATTAATTCAGAAAACATTTGGATGTTGTCGATTTGTCTACAATCAAACACTGTCTCATAGAAAAGAGTTATATGAAACAAAGAAAAAATCTATGAGTAAAATAGATTGTAATAATTATGTAAATCGTATACTTAAAAAACAATATGAATGGTTAAAGGAAGTAGATAAATTTTCATTAACAAACTCTGTATATAATATGGATTCTGCGTATCAAAAGTTCTTCAAAGAACATGCTGGATATCCAAAATTTAAGAGCAAACATGATAATAAAAAATCATATTCCACTAATTTTACAACCGGAAATATCGAGGTTTCTTTCGAAGATGATAAAATCAAACTTCCAAAACTCAAATGGGTAAAAGCAAAAATTCATAGAGAATTTGTTGGAAAAATAAAATCTGCTACTATTTCACAAGTTCCATCTGGTAAATATTTTGTATCTGTACTTGTAGAGACAGAACATATTCCAATGAAATCTACTGGTGCGATGGTTGGTATTGATCTAGGTATTAAAAATTTACTTATCACTTCTGATGGAGAAAAATTTGATAATATTCGTACTACTCAGAAATATGAGAAGAAACTTGCAAAAGAACAACGTAAATTATCTCATAAAGTAAAAAGTGGTAAGAATTGGAATAAACAGAGAGTTAAAGTGGCAAGAATATATGAAAAAATTCATAATACCAGAATTGATAACTTGCATAAAATTTCACATAAACTTATTAACGAAAACCAAGTAATAGTAAGTGAAGATTTATCAGTATCAAATATGGTAAAGAATCATAATCTTGCAAAATCAATTTTAGATTGTGGTTGGTATGAATTAACACGACAATTAATATATAAATCTGATTGGAATAATCGTCAGTATATTAAGATTGGAAGATTTGCAAAATCAAGCCAACCTTGCAATATATGCGGTTATATTAATGCAGAAACTAAAGATTTATCTGTTAGACAATGGACATGTCCTCAATGTGGAACTGTCCATGATAGAGATATCAATGCAGCAATTAATATATTAAACGAAGGATTAAAAATATTAGAAGCGACTTAAATAATATTTTAGTACGGCAGGGACTGTCGGAATTTACGCTTGCGGAGTTAGTAGGTTACGAGGACGATGAAGCAAGAAGTCTAATGAATTTTGGGTTCATTGATAGTTCACTCTCGCAAGGAACGATGTGCAAAAAGGAAATCTATAATACCTCATTGTAAGATTTTTGCTGATTTTCACAAAATCAGTGTCGTTGTTACCTACAGCTTAATCGGCTGTGTGATGAACTGTCTCCAACGGCAGCAGATGGTAACGTGTTAGGTCAAATATCTCAGCCTAATAGAAATGAAAGTCTCATGTTTAATGCATGGGATTTTTTATTTTGGGTATGTAACTCAGTTGGTCAGAGTAACGGTCTTTTAAACCGTGAGTCGGTGGTTCGAATCCACCTATACCCATTTACAGTTATAACTAATTTTGCGATTAGTTGGTATGTAATTTTGAAACGGTGACAGGCATCTCTCGGTTAGATGTTCCAGTCTGTAAAACTGGCGGCTGCGGTCTAGGCAAGTTCGACTCTTGCGTCACCGACTTTAGAGGAATATCGAAGTGGTCATAACGAGGGTGTCTTGAAAACACCTTATCCTTATGGGATACGTGGGTTCAAATCCCACTTCCTCTGTTAGTATTGGAATATAATTCAATGGTAGAATGCCTCTCTGATACGGAGGTTATATAAGTTCGATTCTTATTATTCCAATTTAAAGAACTGTATCTGATAATATGGTTCTTTTTTATTTTAAAGTAAATCATTGTTTTATGTGGGGTGATTACCCTTAGTTCATAAAATAAACTTTCTTATGGAACGATTGTTACCGCAGTCGCTCCACATAAGGCAATGATTGACATTATAATTTAAAGGAGGATTCTTTCATGAAAAATATGAAAATCAAAATGACAAAGAACTAATTTACACTGAGAGTAAAACACTTAGAAACGAAACTTTAAACAATGTTTCATATGACTTTCTTGATAAAATCAAAGTCATACCATATTTAACAGACGATATGATTGTTACGGTACAACAAGCCGCTAATTATTATGAATGTAGTATGGATACCGTAAAAACTTTAATAAAACGAAATCGGGATGAATTTGAAGAAGATGGTATGGTTGTTTTAAAAGGTCAAGAATTGAAGAAATTTAAGGAAGAAATAGGGTCAGGTTCAAATGAACCTAGCCTATCTTATGCTTCAAGTCTTACTATTTTAACCAAAAGATCACTACTTAGAATAGGCATGTTGATGACAAGTAATTTGTTAGCAACGAAAATCAGAAATTATCTTCTTAATATAGAAGAAAAAACTGAAATCGACAGAAAATCATGGGCTATTCAACGAGAAGTTGGAATTATTGAAAGAAAACGAATGACGTCTGCTATTTCAAGATATATCCCTGAAAGTAAATATAAAAAATTTGCTTATCCAAATTATACTAATATGATTTATAACATTATTTTTGGATGTGATGCAAAAACTCTCAGATTAGAAAGAAATGTAAAAACAAACGATGCTTTGAGAGATAGTTTTACAGAATCGGAATTAAAGAAAGTTGAGGAAGTTGAAACTATCGTTACAGGTCTTATTAGTATGGATTTTACTTATAAACAAATCGAAGAAATGTTAAAAAATAGATATGTAAAGAAACTTTCTAACGCAGCTCATCAGTAGTTGCTATTTTAGTCGCTAACAGCAAATTTAACATTGATCAAATTATTAATAAAAACGTTATATTAATTCTACAGTAAGTGAACAAATATAGTTTAGGATCTTCAGTGTATCCTTATTAAATCAAACAGCGACTAGTTATTGCACCACTAGTATAGTGGTTAGTATACTTGGCTTCCAACCAGGTGAGATGGGTTCGAATCCCATGTGGTGCTATCCTTTCGTTTTTATTTTTTGGCATGATTAATTGGTTTTGTACTTTTCCAATAAAAAGTACAGTTATGGCTTCATAGTATATTGGTTAGTACGCCAGACTGTCACTTTGGAAAGACGGGTTCGATTCCCGTTGAGGCCGTTTCTAATCTCCTATTCTGGAGAAATTTATAAATGAAATGAGGAAAGATTTTTGATCAAGATATCAAAAGAAATTGCAAAAAAATTAAATGAAAAATATGGTGTGAGATACAAGGAAAATGGTATCAGTAAGACTCACACTAAACATGCCACCTATTATCTTTGTGAATCAGAGTATAATCTGAGATCACTATTAGAGATTTCTTCTGATGAAGATGCAAGAAAAGCATTAGATGTGATTGAACGCAGAAACAAGAGAAGAAAATAATGAAAGGTGGTTTTCATATTGGAATATACCTTATTCCTAGATACTAATGCTCTATTAACTTTACAAAAGGAAGCGTTTAAAGAGCCATTTGTAATATCACAAAAAACACTTGAAGAAATTGAGAATATTAAAACTTCTGCCAGAAAAGATGGCGAAGTAAAATATCAAGCACGAGCTATTGCCAGATTGTTGAAAGAACATGTTGGAATGTATACAGTTGTTCCTACAACAAAAGCTATTAAGGATATTATTGAAAATTTATATTTAGATGAAACACCAGATAATATTATTTTGGCGGCAGCATCTTATTATAATGAAAACACATCTCCTATTATTGTTTGTACAGACGATTTGAATTGTTCTTTTATTTCTAGCAACGTTTTTAATTTACCAACCAAAAGTGTAACTGAAATTAACTTAGTAAAAAATATAGATGAATATAAAGGCTATAAGGACGTAACTCTTTCTGATGAAGAAATGAGTTATTTTTATTTGCATACTAAAGAAAATATTTATGATTCTATTCTCAATGAGTATTTAATTATCCGCAAATCTGATGGTGAAGTTGTTGATTATAGAAAATGGAATGGTGAAGAGTATGTAGTTGTATCATACAAAACTATTAATAGTCATTATATGGGTAAGATTAAACCTAGAAATCCACATCAAGTATTAGCGTTTAACATGCTTCAAGATAAAGATGTGACAATCAAAGTAATTTCAGGAAAATTTGGAAGTGGTAAAGACTATTTAATGATTGCTAATGCGTTGAAATTAATCGATGAAGGAAAATTTGATAAACTCCTTTATATCCGTAATGCTATTGGTGTAAAGGATGCCAATGAATTAGGATTTTTACCTGGGTCAAAACTTGAAAAACTGTTGCCTTATGCTATGCCGTTAGCTGATCATCTTGGTGGAGAAACTGGTCTTGAAATGCAAATGATGGCAGGAACAATTGAAGTTGAACACTTAGGATATATCCGTGGTAGAGATATTAAAAATACAATTATTTATGTTAGCGAGGCAGAAAATCTTACAAAAGAACATGTTCAATTATTAATTGGTAGAGTTGGTGAAGGTTCTGCGTTATGGATTAACGGAGATTTTAAGCAGACTGACTCTGCTCTCTTTAGAATGAATAATGGATTGATGTCAACTGTTCAGAAATTAGCTGGACATGAAAAGTTTGGGTATGTTCAATTACAGAAAACAGAACGTAGTGAAACAGCTGCTATGGCTGATTTATTAGATTAAATATGAAGTGAGTTATTCGCTTAGGAATTAAAAGGAGAAAATATATGCCAGATTTAATGCAATTAGTTGGCACAGAAAATAATGACTTATATGATGAAGTTATTAGAGAGAATTTGAGCAATCGTGTACTTATTTTTAATGATGAAGTAAATGATTGTGTCATTGAAAATTATATTTTATATATCATGAAATGGAATCGTGAAGATAAAGATATTGATCCGTCAAAAAGACGCAAGATCACTTTAATTTTGAATAGTCCAGGTGGTGATAGTATGATTGGTTTTGGTGGAATGGTAAATTGTATCGAACAGTCAAAAACACCTATTGTAGTAGTTGGGATAGGTTTAGTCGCAAGTATGGCATTTCATATCTTTATTGCTTGCAAAGAACGTGTATCTTTCAAAGATACTATTTTCTTAATGCATGATGGAGTACGTGAAGCAGCTTCTTCTGGTAGCAAGTTCAAAGATATAACACGCTTTTTTGACAATCTGGACAACAGAACAAAGCAACATGTATTAAAATACACTACTATGACAGAAGAATTTTATGATGATCATTTAGATAGAGAATTTTATATGTATGCAGACGAAGCTAAAGAGTTTGGCTGCGTTGACCATATCATCGGTGATGATTATACACTTGATGATATTTTTTAATTGCGTGAAATTCTCTAAAGATAAACAATTAGATAAAAATAAAATTGAATTAAAAGGAGATAAAATCTATGGAATTAAAGAAAACTACTAAATTTGATGGTAAGTTAAAGGCACTCCATTTTGAAGGAGATACACTTGTAAATGAAGATGGTGAAATCGTTGAACTTGAGAAATATTTACATAAAGCATTTGGTGATAAATACTTTGATATTTCAACCACAACAAAAGAAGAAGAACTTATTGAGATTGATGTGAACGAGGAAGAGTAGGCAACTACTCTTCTATTTTTATTAGAAAATTAGAGATAAAAGGAAAGTAGGTAAATATTATTATAGATTTACACAGATTAGAAAATGAAACAGATTTCGAATGGAAATTGAGATGCTGCCTTGCGAAGAAACGTAGAGAAACAGATATGGATTGGGTAGAAATTCGAGATATGCTAGGATTGAATATTACGCCAGATCAACTTAGGAAACAGGCTGTTGGATATGAAGAATATGATAATTATATCAATGGATTTAATGGTGTAGCTACTATCATTTTATCTATATCCGACTTGCATGTGCCATTTTCTAAACCATTAGATGTATTTGAAAAATATAGTGGAAAAATTGATGTGCTGCAATTAAATGGTGATTTAGTAGATTGTATGTCATTATCAAAATTTTCAAAATTATATAGAGTTTCACCACTCGAAGAAATGATTCAAGCGAGACAATATATCATTGATTTGATTGAAATGATAAAGCCAAAAGAAGTACTTGTAAATCATGGTAATCATGAATTACGATTAGGTGCATATTTAGCTAAAAATCTTGATAATGAATTACAAGAATTAATGCCAGAAACAGCATTGGATTATATTTTTACAGATGGTTTTACTCATTACGATAGAAAAACAAGAGCTAAAATTAAATATGCTCCATTATGTGATGTGTTTGAAGATATAGACATTACATATACCGGAACTTGGTATTCACAATATAAAGATATTCTATTCTGTCATCCAAAAGCGTTTGCTAGTAGCCCATTAAAAACTGCTGAAAAAGCTTTATATTGGTTTAGGAATGAAGGTTTTAATTTTAAATCATTGATAATGTCTCATACTCATCGTGTAGGCTCATATAAAATCGGAAATACAATGATATATGAACAAGGTTGTTGTTGTGAAACAAATAAAATGAGATACAACGAAGGACAATTAATTAATTCTCAAAAAGAAGGATATGTGATTATTTGTCTTGATAAAGATGGACATTTAATTGAAAATAAGACACATATTAAAACTTTAAATTAAAAATATTTAGAGAGGAAGTAAATAGTTACTATCCTCTCTTCTTTTATAAAAATAAGTAAATTGTTATTTTACGTGGGATGATTACACATCCTGAATTTTCGTTATTCATATGAAAAACCTTTCAGGAATGGTTATTGCCGTGACCATTCCACGTAAGATAATAATATAGAGTTATCGGCAAATAACTATTAACTTATTTTAGCGGTTCACTTACCATAGTGTAACAGGAAGGAAGTAAATTATGAGTAACGAAAAATATGAAGTATTCACAAATGAAGAATTTGGACAAGTAAGAACGATTGTAGTTGATGAAAAGCCTTACTTTTGTGCAAGCGATGTTGCGAAAGCGTTAGGATATGCTAAACCGAATAATGCAATTTCACAACATTGCAAGTATACCCTAAAACAGGGTATACCTCATCCTCAATCACCAGATAAGAAAATTGAGATGTCATTTATCCCCGAGGGTGATGTATATCGTCTGATTATAAGAAGTAAACTTCCATCTGCTGAAAAGTTTGAAAGATGGGTATTTGATGAAGTGCTCCCAACCATTCACAAGCATGGTGCTTATATGACAGAGCAAACAATTGAAAAAGTATTGACTGATCCTGATTTTCTTATTCAGTTGGCAACACAGCTGAAACATGAGCAGGAAGCACGAAGATTAGCTGAGAAGAAAATTGAGGAGCAAAAACCGCTTGTTGAATTCGCAAATAAAGTGTCTAATACCAGTAATGTAATTGATATGGGTAAAATGGCCAAATTAATAAAAGATGAAAACATTAATATTGGACGTAACAGATTATTTACATGGTTGCGAAAGAATAAAATTCTAATGTCAAATAATATCCCATATCAAAGATATATTGAGGGTGGATATTTTCAGGTTAAAGAATCTACATATGAAACACCGTATGGCACTAAAACACAACAAACTACTTATGTTACTGGAAAAGGTCAAATTTATATAACAGAAAAATTAAGAAAAGAATTTTCAGAATAGGAGTCAAATATCTTCTATTCTTTTTTATTATACGGAAAGGATTCGATTATGGCAATCAAAGGAATAGATGTGTCCAGTCATCAAAAATCGATTAACTGGACAAAAGTTAAAAATGATGGAATTAGTTTTGCTATCATTCGTGCCGGTTATGGACAAGTACATGAAGATGATTATTTTAAAGTGAATATAAAAGGTGCTATTGCAGCAGGAATTCCCGTTGGAATATATTGGTTTTCTTATGCTCTAAACAAGAAGCAAGCATTAGAAGAAGCAAAAGGATGTATTAATCTAATTAAAAATTATAAAATTACTCTCCCAATCTTTTATGATTTTGAATATGACTCTGTAAATTATGCAAAGAAAAATGGAATAACTATTACTAAAACATTATTCAATGAATTTACCAAAACATTTTGTGATTATATTCAATCCAAAGGATATAAAGCTGGTGTTTATTATAATCCAGATTATAAAAGACGTTTTGTAGATGAAAGTATATGTGGAAAATATGTAGAATGGATGGCTCATTATACCGGTACAAATAATAAAGGTTATGCTATCCATCAATATTCTGAAAGTGGTAAAGTGTCAGGTATATCTGGAAATGTAGATGTTAATTATTTGAATGATGAATCTCTTTTGAGAAAAACATCCCTTAATATTAACTCTTCTATATCTTCTGAAAGTGCGAGAAAGAAAGAATCTATTACTATGGATGGTTCATGGGGTGTTGATACCACTAAAGCTTTACAGAAAATTTTTAAAACGACAGCAGATGGTGTTATCAGCAATCAACCATCTTCAAATAGAAAGTATTTATCAGCTGCTAAGACAAATAGTTGGAAATTCAAAGATTCTAACTATAAAGCTGGAAGTCAATTAATCAAAGCTTTACAAAAAAAGATTGGTGCAACAGTTGATGGTTTATTTGGTAAACAATCAGTTATTGCATTACAGAAATTCTTAGATATTACTCAGGATGGATCTATGGGTAAAGAAACTGTAAAGGCTTTACAAAAATGGATTAATAAAAATTTATAATTAGAGGATCGTCAAACGCCATACTGTCGGCCATATGTGCAGGATAACAGGCAGTAAAATGTTTGGCTTTATTATATAGACCTATAGTATGATCTAATTTTACTATATAGTTTTACTGCTACTCTAATGTTTCCCTGAAAGATCATAAGAGGCGAATGTGCACGAAGTATATAAGAGTAGCAGTTATTTTGGCGAAAGGCCGTTTTTAATAATAACAATAATAGATATCAGTTCGAGTCTGATACTGTCCTCATGGGGCGGTTAGTATAACTGGATATTACGATTATTGTGAAAAATTCTGAACAAAAATCTTCGAGATTTTTCCTGGGGCGCTGCGTGCAGTAATCCAGATTTGAGCTAGTGAAGGTTATGTATGTTATTGTACATAACCTTATTTACCAAAATTAATGTCCTGTAGTCCAATGGTAGAACGGCAGACTGTTAATCTGTATGTTGTGGGTTCGATCCCCACCAGGACAGCGAAGGAGTATCGGGTGTATGATCAGCATAGAACTAGGCCGATACACGTATATTTAGTATTTTCAACGATTTTGTGCGAAGGTTAGCAAATAAAAGAAAACAAAAAGTATGGAGAAATTGCGGAAAGCGATTCACATCTCCTAGATAACTATGCGTTACTATAGGACGTAAATCATCTGAGTTGGGTACTTTTAGGATGATACATTTTTAATTCTACTTGGGTTACACACCCACTGCCCTATGATGACAACATGGGTATCTCTTGGTGGCTCGTCACCACCAATTCTATGCGATAAACCGTGTCCAAAGATTTCGAACTGGGATGCATACCGGTCTTAATCCTGAGTAGGTCGTCACTACTCTATCGCCTTTTCTGGATGACGATTCAGAGCTTATTTACAAGGTTCAAATCCTTGCACTTTGTATCTGAAAAAATGTATGGCCAGATTGTAATATATGATATGAAGTATGGCGTTGGGGATAAGCGTGGTTCGAGTCCACTAAATAAGCTGAAAGAACTATATCAAATGATATAGTTCTTTTTTTTACAACTAAGAATCACATGGCTTTAGTGGTGAGAGGTTCAAATTGAAATAAAAGGAGGTGGCTGTTAATTTGGCTACAGCAAAATCTGAGCAACCTAAGAAATTAACAGCTGCTCAACTGAAATATGAAAACGAAAAATTAAAATCAGATTTAGAGAAATTAAAAAATAGTTCAAGGTGTCAATGTTGCGATACATTAAAAGATAAAGGAAAATTTTATGTAAGTACAGATCCAAATAATAAAACTGGTGTAACACCAATTTGCGTGGAATGTGTACGAAAAATTGCACTTAGAGTAGATAAAAATGGTGAAGAACATGAACCAACAAAAGATTCTGTATGCGCTGCTCTTAAGTTATTAAATAAACCATTTTTATATAGTTTATGGGATTCAAGTGTTCAGGAATCAGAAAATTTAGTTGCTGGGAAAGTCAAACATAATCCATGGACTGCCTATATAAAAAATGTTGCTATGGTGAATTATATTGGTATGACATGGGAAGATTCTGACATGTTTAAAGAGAAAGTTGTGTACGAAGACGAAAAAGATTCAAAAACAATTATAGAAGAACATGCTGGAATAGATACATATGATGATTACACAAAAAACAAAAAAGATGTTACACGATTGTTGGGATACGATCCTTTCGAACACGAAGCTATCGGAGATCAACCATTTTTGTATTCTCAATTATTAGGATTATTGGATGCCGGTGGTGATGAAAATGATGATATGATGCGTAATGCTTCTGCTATTTCTATTGTTCGTGGATTCTTACAAATTTCTAAAATTGATAATAATATTGCTCAATTAATGTCCGATTACAAAAATCTTGATAAAAATTCTGCAACAATCAAATCTCTCCAAGACAGTAAACAAAAATTAACAAGTACCATTACAAGTTTGGCCAAAGAAAGTTGTATTTCTTTATTAAATAATAAAAATGCTAAGAAAGGCGAAAACACTTGGACAGGTAAAATTAAGAAAATAAAAGACTTAAATCTTAGAGATGGTCGTGTTAACGGATTTGATATAGCAACTTGTAGAGGTATGCAGCAAGTTCAGGAAATAAGTGATGCGTCTATAATGAAGCAATTAGCTTTAGATGAATCTGATTGGTCAGATATGGTTGCTGAAATGCGTCAAGATAATCAAGTACTTCGAAAAGAACGTGATTCTTATAAAGAAATAAATCGTATTTTGTTGCAAGAAAATATAGATTTGAAAGATTACATCGAAGAACAAAATATAGATACAAAACCTAATTTAAGGGATTTAAAACAATTATATTCTGTATTTTCCGATGAATCAGAGGATGAAAACATTGAGGAGGTTGGTTCTGATGAGTCAGATAATACTTCCATATAATGATGATTTTAGTTTAGATTATGATAAAGATTTTTATAGTGATTATGGAATTTTTGTAAAACCGATTGTTTATCCTATGTCTACAAGAAAAATTGAATCTTTGCTGGAAATAGCTAAAATGCAAAAATACTTTCAATGCAATCCAGTACGATTCATTGATTTGATGTTTAATATAGAACTTCTTGATAGCCAGACATTAGCAGTCCAAAAAACATGGATATGTCCTAATTCATTATTAGTATGTACTCGTGGATGGGGAAAATCAACAGTGATCGATTTATCTATTATGTCTAAAGGTATGTGCTTTAACAATAACTGGACATATATTGCTAGTGGTAGTGGTTCACAGGCAGAGCAAACATTTACTACTTTGGAGCGTCTTGCAAATGATAACATTGATACTTTCACAGGTTCTACAGGCAAAGTATTTAAAAATGAAATTGAGATAAAAAATGCAGCAGGTGATGGTTTCTCACATTCGTCTAATGGATTTAATTATTCTTTATATAATGGTGCTATGACACAAACGTTGAATTCTAATATAGATGCCAAACGAGGTAATTAATTTATAAATATAATTATTTATATGAATAAATCGAAGGAGGAAAATATAAATAATGGACAGATGGACACAAGAGCAAGAAAAATTTTTGATTGCAAATTATTCAACTACTGATTATAAATCATTGTCCAATATATTGCAAAAAACTGAAGGTGCAATTAGAGCTAAATGCTTTGAACTAAAATTAATAAAGAATGATAGATGGTCTGTCGCAGAGATAGAATTTCTTAAAGATAATTATTCTAAAATGTCAAAATCTGAAATAGCAAGATGTTTAAATCGAACAGAGACTTCTGTAAAAGTTAAAGCAAATAAAATGGGGATTAAACGTTATCCATATACATGCGATTACGACTTTTTTAAAAATATAGATACTGAAGAAAAAGCATATTGGCTTGGATTTATATATGCAGATGGATGGATTTCAATCAATCAAAATACAAATTCTGGAGTTGTTGGCATACAACTTCAACTAAATGATGAAGGTCATTTAAAGAAATTTAATAAAAGCATTAATGGTAATTACAAAATAATGACTGGAGAACGAAATTGTACATTAAGCACAACAAACCCAGATAAGCTAAATAAATATTGTCGAATAAGGATTTATTCTATTGATATGGTAAAAGACCTAATGTCATACGGTATTAATTCAAATAAATCTTACGATATTGAATTTCCAAATCTTCAAGAATCATTAATAAGACATTTTATTAGAGGATTTTTTGATGGTGATGGCTGTGTTAGAACAAGGACTAGAAAATTAGCATCAGGGGAAAATAAAAAATATCCAAGTTGTGACATTTCTTGCCATGAGAAAAATTTTTTAGACGACATTCGCTCTCATATTTATTCAAAAGGAATAAATTCCTACATATATCCAGACGGGACAAATTTTCGATTATATCCAAGTGGTTTATCGGATAATTTGTCTTTTTTAGATTATATATATAAAGATTCGATTATTTATTTGGAACGAAAATATAAAAGATACCAAGAAATCAAAAAGTATACTGAACAAGATTGCCTCGCCAGTTAGAAATAATTGGTTTTATTTATAAGTGCGAAAGAAAACGGGAAAGCTGAAATGCCAATCCGAGTGGAAGGCTATGTTTAAAAGCATAGTCACACGCAGAGCGTAGAAAGTGAACCTATATTATATAGAATATAATCTTTCCAAGAGTTTGCACCATCTAAACGTGAAGTCGTAGATGAAAAGGTACGCCGAACTTATAGAAAATACAACTATAAGAACTATAGGATAAAAAGCTTATAGGATAACAAATGTATCGTGGCTCAGTGGTTTTTGATGAAAGTGGTTTCTTATCGGAAGAAATGATGAATGTTTATGGTGCTTTTGCTGCTGTTAACAGAAGTATGAAAACAGGTAAAGATGAAAGTGGTAAATCAATTGACCCTATTAGACAGCGTTGTTTTCCACAAGATATGCCATATCAGAAAATTTATATAAGTTCTGCTTCAAGCACAGATACAAAATTTTTTGCCTTATATCGAGATTTTGCAAAGAAGCAAATTATGGGCGATCCTGATTTTTGTGTATTACATATAGATTGTGAATTAGCATTTAAACCTACTTTACATGGCGAATTGATTGCTCCTCTTCTGTCTCGTTCAACTGTTCAATCAGAAATGAGGACAAATCCTGAAAAGGCCAGACGAGAATATTATTGTCAATTTACTACTTCTGCTGGTGCAAATGCGATTATAAAAAGAGGTGTTATTACACGTAATGAAGAAATAAGAAAACCTCTTCTATATAATGATACAGGAGATAAACGTTTCGTTATATGTTACGATCCTGCTAGAAGTAGAGATAATAGCGTTATATTGGTTGGGGAAATTTATGATTATATAATGCCAGATGAATCTATTGATAAAAGAATGCGATTAGTTAATTGTATTAATTTAGTGGATGTTGGAAAGAAAACCAAATCACCAATGCAAACGCCAGATCAGGTTGAATATTTAAAACAAGTTATACTTGATTACAATGGTGGTGCAGATGCATATGGGAATATTGTTGGTGTTTTTATTGATGCAGGTAGTGGCGGTTCCGGTGTAAATATCGCAGACTATCTTATGCCGGACTGGACAGACAAGGCGGGAATTACACACAGAGGATTAATTGATAAAGAGTATTCAGCTGACTATGTAAAAAAATTTCCTAATGCAGTAGATAAAGTTCATCTAATATCTCCTACTGCATATAAATCTGAAATGTATGAAGCCTTAATAGAATTAATGAATCAGGACAAAATTAGCTTCACTGCTCCATATGATGGAAAAGGAAATTTGACAGTTTTTGATGTGGATGAAAAGAAATTGAATTCTGAAAAAGAAAAAATCACTAATAGATTAAAACGATTAAAATTATCAAAAGAAGAATTTGATAGACAATTAGATGAAGAGTTAAATCATGTACAATCTGTAAAAACTAAGGTGATTAAACTAGATTGGCAAGATGAATTGGCATTAGTAAACATAGACGCTTTAAAAGAAGAACTTGTAAATATGGTTCGAAAGAAAAGAGAATCTGGCAAGGACTCTTTTGAGTTGACACCTGAAAAAGCGAATAAAATGCATGACGACCGTGCGTATACAGCCGCATTAGCCGCAAAAGCCCTTATGGATGAACGGCGTAAATCTATTATGAATAGAAAACGTAAACCTTCTAATAATTTAGCCGATCTTCTTCCAATCAGAACTCCAAAACGTAAATCGTATATTTAATCCTTAATTTTATCAATTTCATTCTAAAATTGCATAAATTCTCACATATACATCATATCACAATGCATGTCAATAGTCAAGTATATATAAAAATAAACAAATAAATTTTAAATCACAATTAAAAAATCACAAAGGAGGTGCATCCATGGGACGACCAAAGGGCAGCAAAAATAAACCAAAGGTGACAGAAAGTGCACCTTCTACAATTTCAAACACTACTACCACTCCAAAACATACCGTATCAGAAATGAAAGAATGGTATGCTAAGAATTCAGAGAAAACCAATCAAGCATTTAAACGGATTAGAGATGTTACAAAAACAACCCGTCAAACAACACTGTCTTCCTATAATAAAGATACAGTTATCTCATATCTTCAGAACATCTCTTCTAACGAAAATAATCTTAGAAACTTATCTAGATATTTATTTTATCGTTCACAAGTATATTTTAGATTGATTATGTATAATGCCACAATGTTTGATTTAAATGCTCGTTCTGTAATTCCGCCGTTCAGTTTGATTGAAGATAATGACCCTGAAGAAATAAAACAGTCTTATTTTGAATCTTTACAATGGTTAGATAGAATGAATTTACAGCATGAATTTTTGTCGGTATTTATCAATAACTTTATAGAGGATGTGTTTTATGGATGCTGTTGGATAGATGAAACAGGAATATTTATACTTCAACTGCCACCAGAATATTGTAAAATCACTGGTAAATATTTTACAGGTGATTTTTCATTTGCAGTAGATATGAGTTACTATAAAAAATTTGAATATTTGATTGATTATTTAGGAGAACCACTTTCTTCTATGTATTCTGCATATGGCGGAGATAATTCAAATAAATGGCAGCAAATGCCAGACGAATATGCCTTATGTACGAAATATAGGTTAGAGTCCTGGGAAACGGTGTGCCCACCGTATAGTGGACTATTTTTGGATTTAATTAACTTGCTTGATTTAGCTGATATTCAAGCTGTCGCAGATGCACAGCAAATATATAAACTGATTGTTGCTACTCTCCCAAGAATTGATGGAACAGATATACCAGATGATTGGGCTGTTGATATAAATACAGCATTAGAATATTATAAAAAATTATCAGATTCATTACCTGATTATGTTGGTGATGTTATCACTCCTATTCCATTGGATGTATTGTCATTTTCTGATGATCAAGCATCTGATACTACTAAAATACAGAAAGCAACAAAAGAAGTGTTAAATACATCTGGCGGAGCGCAAATACTTAACTCCAGCTCAATTTCAGGTGCTGAGGCATTTAGAGCAGCGACACGCGCTGATACAGAACTCGCTATTTCTAGTTTGTTAGGACAAGTTCAAGGATGGGCAAATCGTATGCTTTCATATTTGGTATCAAATCCAGCGAAAGTAAAATTCTTTGAAGTGTCCGCATATACTAAAGATGCTTTTAAAGAATCAATGCAAAAAGATTTAAATTATGGATATGTTAGCTCTTTAGCCATTAACTCATTAAATGGCTTTAGTGAATTAGATACATTGGCATTAAACTATCTTGAGAAAGACATATTAAATCTTAATGAAAGATTTACACCTTTACAAACTGCATCAACGCAATCTGGTGGTGCTACAGATGAAGGTGGTGCCCCAACCAAAAGCGATACGGAGATTTCTGATGAAGGCGACAAGACGAGAAATAAAAAATAAGAATATAGCATAAACGAGGTAAAGGATATGAAAAATACTACTCTTCCATTCATCAAAACGACAGATGAAGAGACAATGAATAAATTAAAAGATTTAGGATTTCAAATGGTAGATTGCAGCAGTGGTGTTTGGACATTTATAAATGACACAGATACTAAATTATCATTTGATACCAGTAAAATTACATATTCAAATAAGTTATGTTTCTAATTATATAAAGCTTAATAACCTCATCTTTTAGATGGGGTATTATTATACCCAAATTTTAGAGGAAGGAGGTTAATAAGAAGAAATGTCAAAGAAAAAACTTTTATATATAGAAGACTTGTATGACTTTTATTTAAACAAATATAAACGTTCTACACATTTTAGCGCAGAAAAATCTGGTCAACCGTTAGTTGTACAAGTTTATGGACAAGTTAAATTTGATAAAGATGATAAAGATAAAGAAGGATTACTTCCGGTGCATTTACAGTCATGTCATACGAACTTAAATTTAAATGGTTCATATATAAGTGAAGAGACGATGAATGCTGCTCTTCCATCTTTTAGCAATAGACCAATCCTTGGTTATATTCATAAAGTTGTAACTGATGAAAACCCTGATGGACAATGGGAATTTTATAGTCATAACATGCACGAAGATGAAGATGGAGAATTAGTTTACGATGAGTATCCTATTGGTATTATACCAGAAAGCTGTAATGCTAAATTAGTTTATGATGAAGATAAAAAGAAAACATATTGTGAAGTCGATGGATATATTTTTGAAGAGTATTCGAAGGCTGCTGAAATACTTGAAAGAGAAGGCGAATGCAACGTGTCAGTGGAGCTTTCTATTAGAGAGTTAAGTTATGAAGCCAAGCAGAAATTCTTAAATATTGAAGATTTTTGGTTTTCGGGAGTTACAATTCTGGGTAAAACACCACAAGGTGATCCTGTAAACCCCGGCATGAAAGGATCTAATATTAAATTATCTGATTTTAGTTCAGAAACAAATAGTATGTTTTCTAACTATGAATCAAAAATGATTGAATTACAAGAAAGACTCGAAAAATTAGAATCTACTTGTTTCAATAATAAAGAGCAATTTTCAGCTCAACAAATACCATCTAAGGAAGGAGGAAATGAAGAAGAAATGAATAAATTTGAAGAATTACTGAAGAAATATAATGTATCTGCAGAAGATATAACATTTGAATATTCAGAGTTGTCAGATGAAGAATTAGAAGCAAAATTTAAAGAAGCTTTTGAAGATGATTCTACAGAACCTTCTGGAGATGAAGGTGAGACAGACAACACAAATGATGATGAAAGTACTTCCGAACCAGAGGAAGGTGAGACTTCTGATGATTCAGTAGAAGAACCAGAAGAACAAACATTTGAAAAAATGGTACGTTCATTTGAGGTATCACACGAAGATATTCGTTATGCATTGTACAACTTGTTAAGTTCATATGAATCCGCAGATAATGAATGGTATTTCATTGATGGTGTGTACGACACATATTTTGTATACGAAAGTTGGGATGGCGGAAAAATTTATGGCCAGAAATATACAAAAGAAAATAACAATGTAGCTTTCGATGGAGAACGTTATACGTTACATAAAGAATATTTAACAGATTCAGAATATGCAGAAATTAATGATATGCGTTCCAATTATGCAGCTATCAAAGAAGAACTTTCTAAATATCAGAATGCAGAAATTCATGCTCAGAAAGAAGCAATTGTTTCTGATGAAAAATACTCTGTTCTTACAGAGAAGGATGAAGAGGGTTACTTCAAGAATGAAGCATACGCAAAATTAATTTCTGAAATGGACAACTACTCTCTTGATGATTTAGAGAAAGAATTAAAATCGGTATTTGCTGATTATATTACAGGTGGTGGGCAGTTCGCATTTAATGGCAAGCAAGAAACAAAACCTGCTGTAAGCCAAAAGAAATTTGCAGCTCCTGCAAAAGATACTACACCAAGCAGATATGGAAATTTATTCAAACATAACTAAACAAAAACAATTTAGATCGCTTTTAAAGCGGTCTTTTATTTTATTAAATTTTAAGGAGGAATAGTCATGGCAATTAGATTTGCAATTGAAAAACATCATGTTTGTTTCCCAACTAAAGTCCTCTCTGGTCAGGTTGGAAGAACACTTAACATGGTAATTAAAACAGATACAGACAACGGTACAGTTGTTGGTAAAGGAGCATATGTATCTTTTGATCAGTATGAAACAGCTGCTGCTCCATCCACATTTGAGGGTGAGATCCTTGAACAGGCTGCAGATGGTAACTGGTATGTAGAAGTCAAGAAAATTGACGTAAATGAACCGGCTATTTTAATTTATGAAGTCCCAGTAATTGCTGAACAGAATTATGATTCTAGATTCAAAGCACTTTCAAATTTCTTCAACGAAGCAAGCTCCACAAGAACAAAAACAGTTAGAGGTTACGTGCTTAATGTAACAGATGTTTATGAATTAAGTGAAGATGCTTTTGAAGGTACACCTGAAAAAGGAAAGAAAGTAACTATTAATGGCCAGAAACATAAGGTCGAGGAATAATAAAGGAGGAAAATACAATGGGAAGAATGAATTTTAATACAAGAACATTAAATGTTTTCTCCGAAATGGGAACAACTTATGATGAAGTTAAAAATCTTATGTTTGATCTCTATAATGGAGAACTTGGAGAAGGCGTAAAGAAAGCTGACGCTGAGAGAAAACTGAGAGAAATTTCTCAGAAAATTTTTGGAATCACAGAGAAATCTTCTAAAAGAGATCGTAAGAGAGCCTATGAAGAAAACGGTCGTCAGTTCTTTGATGTAATCGAGGAAGTAGCTGACTGGACAGTATCAACAGGTCTTAAAGAAAATGAATGGTTTAACATTCTTGTAAATTATAAAAACTTAGCAGAAGATGATGAAAACCTCTTCTATCAGGAACATGATGAAGTTATTCTTTCTATCGCAAGAATGGGTAAGAGACATCATGATACAATGCTGCAGAGATTGCCAGAAGGTTCTACATATAAAGTTGAAACAGATCTTTATGGTGCAGCTGTAGGTGCAGATATTGATAGATACCTTCTTGGTAATGAAGATTGGACAAAGCTTATTGATAGTATTACAAAAGCTTTTGTAGTAATGATCCAGGATCTTATTCTTACAGAAATCCTTGCAGCTCCAGAAAAATTACCAGTTCAGACTGGATTTGTTGAAACAGGTGCATTATCAGATGCAACAAGAAAGAAATTTAACAAAATGCTTCAGAACGTTTCTACAGCAAACGATAATGCTGAAGTAGTTGTAATGGGCACAAGAGCAGCACTTCAGGAACTTGAAAATCTTGTAAAAGTTGATTGGATTGCAGATTCTCAGAAAGAAGCTGTAGCAACTATGGGTCGTCTTGGTAATTATGGCCCTTATCAGCTTGTTGAAATTCCACAGAGATTTGTAAGAAATAAGGTTGGCCAGAATGTATATGACGATGACACACTCCTCGCATTTGCATCTGGAGATAATAAGCTTGTAGATATGGTTGATGTTGGTGAAACATTAATTGACGAAATTACAGAGCGTGGAGAAGCCAATGGTAGAATTGACGATATTATGAAATACGAAGTTCAGAGAGAATTTGGTGTTGCTACACGTCTTGGTCGTTATTTCGGTAAGTGGAAAATCACAGCTTAATTTAATTTATATAAGAATTGCGGAGAGTGTTTTATTAGCACTCTCCTATTTTAGTGAATAAAAGGAGACAGAAAAAATGGCAACAGCTACAAGAAGAACAATTACGAAAACGACAACGCCTGCGAAAGTTAGTGTTGAAACTGAAGCAGTTGAAGTAAAAGAACCTATCGTTAAAGAACCTGTTAAGCCGAAAAGGACATTTACAGATTCTGATTATATTTTATGCAGATCGGTAACTTCTGGTGGATTAAATATTACTTCTCAGTCTGGCAATTTATACGAGTTTGCAGACTATGGTGAAGAATGTGATATCAACTACAGAGATTTAGTTACTTTGATTCGAAGAGGTTCTGATCACGTATTCTTACCTAGATTCATTATTCTTGATGACGATTTCTTAGAAGATTTTCCTACGGTTAAGAAAGCTTATGGAAAAATGTATACACGAGAAGATTTAGAGGAAATTCTCACATTACCAAATAGTCAAATGAAACGTGAGATTGAAAAACTTCCAAATGAAACAAGAGAAGTCATGAAGAATCTTATATCAACTAATATTGCTAATGGTAAGTTAGATAGTATTTCTAAGGTAAACGATTTATCAAAAATTTTTGATTCGGATTTTAATCTGCTTAGTCATTTATTTATAAAGTAATTTTCGGAGGTGTATCATGACCTACGAAGAAATTTACTCTCAGTTTTATTCTAAACAAACTGATCCTACTTTTTACAAAAAGTATTCTAAAGAAGAAGCATATGATTTGATGAAAAATTGGTTACATAGTTTAGTTGGTACACCATATATTAGAAAATGCTTCTCTTCTATTACTCTTGATGACAATATACTCGAATTAACGTTTAAATTAAATCTTTCCATAGATGATGAATCAGATAATTATTTTGTAAAAGATGTTTTTGCTCAAGGAATGGTTATTTGTTGGGAACAGCAGCAAATAGACAAAGTTACTAATATGGCAGCCGTCCTTGGTGGCAAAGAAGAAAAATCTTTACTTAATAATTATAAAAATAACATGACTCGTGTAAAAACACTGGAAGTCAATTTACGTAAATTCATTCGAGATTATGGATATGTATATAACGAATATATAGGTGAACAGTAATGCAGCACTTATATGGATATTTTTCAAAGAAACAAATCAAGAGTACAAAAGAGTATCTACGAAAACGTATCTTTTTTCTTTTAGTATGTGTTGATCCTAACACATCTGAAGGACTGGAATATGTAGATGTAAATGCCTGTTTTAAAGGTTTACTTTATAAAATTGGAGGTTTGAATGAATTATTAAGAAGACCTCCAGAATTAGTAACAGCATTGAGCTTACTTCAATCAGCGCAAATGGAATATGATAGTCAGCATTTTGAATTTGAAAATTATAAAATGTTGATATTAGAAGCCGGTGCTGAAATTGGAAAGATAAAGGAGGTTTAGCCATGCCCTCTTTTGAAGATATGCAAAGAAAATATACTTCTGTTGGTACTATTGGCCAACAACTGAAAATAATGGCAGATGAAGTAATGCAGGAAAAGATGGATAATGATCCACAAACTAAACAAGCTTATCTTTATGATTACTATCATGATGATCAGGCTGAATTGGAATATGGGTATAATCCTGCTTTATCAGAAACAAAAATACCTATAAAGGTAAAATTTATTGTCAAGTCGTATAAAACGTTTGCAAAGGATGACGTAGACTATCATATTATGTTCGAACCTGATGCATGGAATTCTATGAACTTTAAACCAAATTGGTTTGAAACAAATTACCAGAAGTTAGGAATTCATTTTCCTGTTGGTCTATATTGTGACATTCCTGATGATAGAGGTATTTATCATAAATGGTTAGTTGTTTATGAGGAACCCGCAAATCAATTTCCAAAATTTGGTATTCTAAGGTGTAATCATAGATTTATGTGGGTAGAGAAAGATGGAACTAAGAAAGTCAAACATAAAGTATGGGGAATCAACGCAACACAGAACTCGTATACCAGTTGTGGTACAGCAATGTACGACACGGCTCGCTGCATTGGGAAACCTTGCAGTGTATTCCTTCGAATATGCTGGAACGCCCTTAAGGCTGTAAACCCGAGACAGAAAGATGAAATAGGCTTAGATGGAAAGGTTAAGATTTTTACAGATGGGGTAATCAGCAGGGAAGTTTCGAATAGAGACACCCTCAACGACTATCGATTGAAATATCGTTAGGAGCAAGTGCTCCGAAGTGAAGGACTCCTAAGTAATCAAAGTAAGATTATATGGTGAATGATATAGTCTGTTCTATAGGGAAACTTATAGAAAGATTATCTATATGACAAAAATGTAAATTAAATGGGACAGCGATTAGCTATCGTTTTGTTATACCTCCAATATAACAATTACCATTTATTTTTTATTGTGATTTTTGGAGGAAATTATAATATGAAAAAAACTATTCAAGAAATGTTACGAGAAAATATTGATGATATTCTAGAATTAAAAGAACAAGGATATAAATTGGAGAATATAGCTAAATTATATAATGTAAGCAGGCAAAGTATTGGTAGAGCTTTGAAAGCTGTTGGTCAGCCTGCTCGAAATATTCTCACAGATGAGATAATTAATGATTTGATTCAAGAATATAAAAATGGTGTTGTAATTAAGGAATTATCGAGGAAATATCATTTTGGAGAATCGACAATATCGAAAATATTAAAAGAAAATAATATTCATGTAAAAACTTATGGTGAACATAGTAAAAAATATACATTAAATGAACATTATTTTGATATCGTTGATACAGAAGAAAAAGCATATATTATAGGCTTATTGATGGCAGATGGAAATATAACCCATAATCGTTTGTCATTAAGTCTTGTGGAGTCAGATCGACATATTTTGGATAGAATTAATTCACTTCTTGATTCAAATAAACCTCTCTATTTTATTAATTACTCTCAGAAAAACCAAAACTGGAAAGATCAATATTGTTTGTCAATATATAGTAAATATATGTGTAACATTTTAAAATCTCTTGGAATTAATGAAAATAAAAGTTTAATATTAGAATATCCGAAATGGTTATCAGATAATTTGTTTAAACATTTTATAAGAGGTTTTATAGATGGTGATGGATGTATTTTAAAAACAAGAAATGGTATAGAAATTACTAGTACATATAATTTTTGTGTAAGTGTTAAAGAAAAAATATATGAATTATTAAATATTGAGGCAGGAATACATAAAGATAAAAGAAGAAGTAATAGCTACAATTTATATATAAAAAATTATATTGGGACAAAAACATTTCTTGATTATATTTATAAAGATGCAACAATCTATTTAAATAGAAAATACAGTATATACAAAGAAAAATATATAGATAATCCTCACGCGGCGTAACGAACTGTTTGAGTAACATAAAAGGGTGTGTGGAATGATTACCGCTTTAGAAGTTATGATGACCAGGGAAAATTCTTTTTACCATGGAACCCAATTTCTTCAACATTACGACATGATACAAGAATCATTATATCTATGCTTCAAAAAAATCCATGGGCTTATATAATTACAAAAGTAAACGATACGGCCACAAAAGGTATGGTTGAAGTCACCGTTAAGCAGGATAAATTTGAACCAGAACATGATTATGTACAACTAGATCCATCTGCTCCTGATTACGGAGACATGTATGCGGATTTATTAGAGGATACAGTAACCGCAACAGAAAAAGATGAAGTCAAAGGTGTAAATCTTCATGGATATCAATTGTCTATTCAGGCAAAGAATAATCTTGTCAAACTAAATAGTGTAAAAATTCTTGAAGCCCATATCACAGATGGAAATGATAAAGATATTACATCTGAATGTAATGATATGGAATGTAAATGGGAGATAAAATTGGATAATGATGAAACTGGAATTTTATCTACTCCTCTTCTATCTTTTGATACCGATTATATGACTAAAAATAAATTTAAATGTAAATTCAAATTCTTAGGTGATGAAAAATATCTATCTCAGAATTTAACAGTAAAATGTACTGTTGGTAAACTTGAATCTAATATTATATTAGATATTACTGCTTTATAAGGAGGTGTTGTCTATGGCTGATATTGATCAAGAGATTCAAGAAATAATTGAATACAAAAAGAAAAAAGAAAAAGACAACATCTACTATAAAGAACTGATCAAAAATAAATTGATTAATAATAAAAAAATAATTCATTCTCTGAATAATCCAGAATTAGATGAGGATTGTCCATCTGATTATATGGGTGATAATATTCGCCCATTCTATATGTTCCCTGAGACTCAGAAAATTCCAAAGCATTATATTTGTTTCGAAACATCATTTAATGAAGTACCAAAATATAATAATACTTCGAAAATAGGTCAAGTAATATTTTATGTACTATGTGACATCAAAGATATATTTGATAAATCTTCTGGTATTGCAAGGCATGATTTGATTGGCGCTTTAATTGTAGATGAATTTAATTGGTCAAATATATTTGGGACTCAGATACATCTTATTTCTGACAAACCTACTGTAACTGATACATATTATGCAGGTCGTACTCTTATTTTTGAACAGACTACTCCAAATTCAATTGCTAAAGGTGGTTCATTGTATAACACTTCAATTAGAAGAGGCTAATTAATGGCTAAAGATAATAAGAAGAAAAATAAAAAGGAAAAGGCTGAACCACATAAGAAAAAGGAGTATAAATTTGATTTTGATGAATTGAAAATGTATTTCAGAGAACCGCATTTAGTTAAAATGCTAAATGATGAATATATCGAAATACGTCAACCATCAATAGGTGAAATAATAGAGATGGGTGATAGAGAAGTATATGCTGCTATCTCACCATTCATTACAAATACAACTGCATGCAGAGTCCAGTTATGGGATGCTGGTGAAGATTGGAATAAAATTTCTGACTTTAAACTATTCTCTGCTTTAGTTACACATGCAGATAATGTAGATTTTTTATTTAAGAAAGTTACTTTTGTAAATAACCCTGAGTATGATGATTCTCTCTCTGAAGAGAAGAATCGTGAATTAGGCCAAGAAAAAATAATAAAATTATACAGCAAAATTGATTTTACGAAACTAGATATCTACGCTAAACAGCCTATCGAGGATACTTGTAAAACAAAAGAAATATGTTTGTATGATCCAATGCAGAATATTCTTATTGACGAAGAAACATATATGCATATACGTGAATACGTAAGAATGATGTTTAACCGTTATCCCAAAGAAGAATTCGCAAAAGGAAAGACAACTAAGCTTTGGATTATAGGTGAAGAGAAAGAAAAAATTAAAAGAGAAGCTGAAAAGAATGATAGGAAATCTCATTCTGTACTGCTTCCGATTGTATCTGGTTTACTTAATCATCCAGGATTTAAATATGACCTAGAAGGTATGAAAAATCTTGGAATTTTTGCATTTATGGATTGTGCCAAACGATTGCAAGTATATGAAAAATGTACTGCTTTTCTTAAAGGTATTTTCTCAGGCATGATGGATACAAGTAAATTTGGAGAAGAAGAATTAAATAGAAAGATAAACTGGTTACGAGACATCTATGAAGATGATGACTTGTAACTTTTTATTTTATAAAGAAATATTATGAAAGGACAAAGGTGAAAATATGAGTTTTAGATTAAATAACATTATTTTCGACAGAACAGTTGGTGCAACTGTATCTGATAAGACTACAGGAAAAGTTAAGGCATGGTTATCTCAGCTCTCTAACATTTCTCTTAATGTAAGCGCAGATCCAGTTGAGATTACTGATGCAATGGGTAGTGTAATTTATCGTAAATACAACGCTAAGTCACTTGAAATCACAGCAACAAATGCTTTTATCTCTGCTGATGTTGTTGCATTAACAAGTGGTACAGATATGCTTTATGCTGCACAGGAAGCTCCACTTAGATTCCCTAAGATTGAAGAGGTTCCTGTTGGTACAAAGACATTAAAAATTACAGGTTTTGTAACTGGTACTATGGAAGTATATGGTCTTACAGCAAGTGGTGCAACAAGCACAGAGGAATTTAGTCTGACAGCAGCTCAGGAAGATCATCAGTTTAAGATTGATGCTGAAACATTAACACTTCCAACATTTAATGATGGTAGCATTGTTAAGTACTTAGTTAAATATACTCGTGATTCTAAGACTGCAATGATGGCTAAGAATTACGGAGACAAGTTCTCTAAGACAAGTGAAATCGTATTTAAGTGTCTTGCAGTTGATCCATGTGATAAGATGCTTCGTGCTGCATATATCGTAGTACCATCTGCTTCTATCGCACCAGATGTAGAGCTTACAATTGCAAATGGTGAATCTAACACAATCGACTTTAGTGCTCAGGCATTACTTGATATGTGTGCAACAGATAAGACATTGTTCTATATTGCTTTCGCAGAAGAAGATGTTGAAGATGATGACACAACTGTAGTCGGTGGTGAATAATCTAAGTAATTTATAATTACATATTTAGGCTCGTCAGGTGTAACAGCTTGACGGGCTATTTGTTGTCATGATGACAACTTGATAAGATATTTAGAATTTATTATAAGGAAAGGAAATTTATCATGGCAAAGTTAAACCGAAAATGTATTATATGTGGGATTCGCTATTCCTATTGCCCACACTGCAGCGAAGATGCTAATAAACCAACATGGATGGCCATCTTTTGCGGTGAAAATTGCAAAGATGTATATACGACATTAGATGATTTTAGAGATGGACGTATATCTAAAGAAGATGCACAGACAGTGTTAAATGGTTTAGACTTGTCTCCTATTGAGAAGTTACCAAAAAATTTTCAGGAAATTTTTAATGAGATAATGGTTGAGGAAGATATAAAAGCTATGGATGAAACAGCTATGAACGAAGTAGCAGAAGATACTGCTGACGCTGTAGATATCACAGAATTAAATAACAATAATGAAGAAGTAATTCAAGATGAGGTAAAAGAGATTAAAAAGCCACGAACACGTAGGGCTAAAAATAATGAATAGTGATTTTTTAAGAAAGGGGTGTAACTCGGTTGATGTATATAAATAATTGTATATATCGCACTATTCGGGTTATACCCCATTTTTTTAATTTTGAGTTAAAAGGAGAAATACATGTTAAGAGTAAGAACAAATTTAAAGCCCAGGGATTATATACTTGACGATGTTGTTAGAATTGTAAATCCTAAGCAACAGCTTTTATATATTAAGAATCAGATATATCCTATTGATATTTATACAAGTATCGATTCTAAAACAGGGAATGATATTTTGGTAATGATATTCTTGAGAAGCGAAACAACTGAAGCTTATATCAAATGGTGTAATTACGAGTTGGAGTAGGTTTTTAAAATGATAGATGAACGAACAAGAAAAAATTTAAAAGATTTCCCAGTATTAGACGAACCTCAAACAAGAATATACATCATGCTTAATTCTACAGGTAAAATAAAAATAGGTAAATCTAAAGATATATATAAACGTTATCTCTCATTATCTGGAAGTAATAGCCAGGGAAATGAAATCATAAAAGTCTTAGTATCTCCACCTACATATTTATATACAATTGAAACTATTATGCATGAAAAATTTGCTACATATAGAATTCCTAATACAGAGTGGTTTTATGATAAGGATAATTCGTCTGGCGATGAATTGTTCACAGATGCTATTAAAGAATTAAGACTACTCTTCTCTTCTGATCAGTATAAATTATGTAATAGTGTTAGAGAAGAATTCACTAAGATGCATAATCGAGGTAACAATGACAACTAAAGACATCGAGAAAATTGCATATAAACATTTGTGGGCAAAAGGTAGATATCTAGTATTTGAAGTGGCAGCACCAAGAGAATTAGTAAATAAATATCATAGAGAACGTGTTGATCTATTAATGTATGAGACAACCGGTATATGGCGCTGTTATGAGATAAAGAATACTGTAGCTGATTTTCACTCTTCTGCTAAATTAAGTTTTTGGGGAGATTATGGTTATTATATATTAAATGCAGAGATATATAACAAAGTAAAAGATGAAATTCCAGATGGTATAGGGGTTTGGTTAGTATATAAACCAAATGGATCAAAAGGCTGGATGGAATGTGTTAAAAAACCAAAGAAAATGAAACGCTTATGTTCGCATGAAGCATTAATTTTTAGCTTGATGCAGGCACTATCCCGTGAATATAAAAAATATAGGAAGCTAATTGAGAAATAGAATATTTCAAACGAGGTAAAAGGAAATGATGACATTTACAATTGAGACTGGAACATATCAAGTTAATTATATAAAAGAGATATCGTTAGTATTCACGAATAAAAATACAGATGATATAGAGATTATAAAAGTAAATTATATTAAAGGATTTGATTTATATTTGAATGACATTGATTGTTCTAGATTACGATTTTCGTGCCTATATAATAATATTGATATGCAACGAAAATTCAATAATAAAAATTGGATAATTACAAATGTGCTTTTTAACTGTTCTATGTTCAATATTAATACTGGAAAAAACGAAGATGCGACCATTGGTATACCAGGTAAGATGCACATAAGAAATTTGGATATCCATCATGATGTGGATGATGTAGATGAACTAAGTTTTGAGTTGGAGGGATTTATTAAATAATATGGCAGTTGAAGAACGAAAAAATTATTTAAAATTAACATTAGATCAGGATGTGCTTGATAAATATAATAAATATTATTTTACGATGCATCCAAAAGCAAAGAAAATTCCAATAGAGCATCCATACCACCCTTCTATAAATCAATGGTGTATTCTTCCACGAATTCAAATGAATGCGCTAAAACAAAAATGGAAGGATTTTGTAGTGTTTTGGATGAAATTAGAAAAGTTAGATGGTAGACAGTTAAGTGATTTTGATATTACAGTAACTGTCTTTTTTAATACAAAAAGAAGACACGATGTTGATAACCAGACAGAAAAATTCGTTTTTGATGGCTTCACGGCAGCAGGATTCATTGTTGACGATGATGAAAAGCATTTACATTCTCTCACGTTAAAAACGGGATATGATAAAGAAAATCCCCGAACAGAATTTGAATTTTTTATACATGATGATGTAGCTAAGTAAATTCACTTGGCTATTTTATATGATTTTTTAAACATTTGAGTTAAAAGGAGATAAAAATATGAGTGATATTAAAGTAGTTAAAACAACAGAATCAAAAAAGGTACATACAATTAAAGCATTTTGTAAAAAATATAACGACCTTAAATCCACACAAGCAAAAGGTGCTCTTATTGCAAGTATTTTAAAGAAAGATATGTATGTTCCATTTGTAATGAAAGATGCACTTATGTCTAATATTGTTAAATGTACAATGCTTGACAAAGAAACAGGAAATATTAAAATGAATTCATCTGCTGAATATCTGTTACTGATCAGAGTATTTATTGAGCAGTATACATATTTAAAAGTTGAAACTCCAGGATTTTTTGAAGAATATGATGAGCTTGTAAAGAGTGGATTATTTGATTTATTGATTGTCGGTAATGAAAATGTTGAACCTCTTATCCCGAGAGTTGAAATAACAGAATTTAAAAATCTATTGAATCTAAAGAAAAATGATCTCATGACAAATCAATATGAACCACATGCATTTATCACTTGTCAGGTAGATAGATTTATAAAATTAGGTAAAGCTACTCTTTCACCAGTTGTTGATGCTATAACAAAGAAAATTGAAGGTTTATCAAATGAAGATATTGCAGATATAGCAGTTAAGTTACAATCGCTTATGGATGGTATTGAAAGCGGTACAAAGAAATCGGAGAAATAAATATAATCTCTCATTTGTTCAGACTATAATATTATTCAATACTGTAGTTAAAAAATTAGGTTATACACCTATTAATGAATTATAAACAAAGGAGCTTTGTTATGGACGACATAATGTGGATTACAAAGCACGGCGTAATTACTATAAGTAGTCAATCTTCAAATGAAGATATTAATAAAATTTCATATACACAAGAAGAACTTTCCAAAAAAATAGATCAAGCATACAACGCTGGTAACGGAAAAGAACTCGTATATTGGGCGAATATTTATGAGGAAGAATATGGTTTCGGAAATATAATTTATTAAGATATTTTGATATATCCTTCTAATTTTAATTCTCGTATGAGTGTTTTAAACAATTTATATACATTCTGAGGCGTATTATATCCTATTCTTTTTATAGAATTATAAATAATAGATTGTGACTTATACATGTCTTTAGCGTTAATTTTCAAAATGTTTAACAATTGCTCTATTTCGTGTGGTTTATCATATAAGAATCTGATAAATGCTATTTTACAGCACATATAAACATATTGATTAATTTCGTAAATAAAATTATTTGTAATGGTATCAGTCTTAGAAATTAATATAAGCTTTTTCATTGTATTAATTGATTCGGTCAAATCTTTTGGATTGTAAAAATAATTAACGTTATTTAACCGTTCAGTAACATCTAAATCTAAAACAACTGACGAAATAGTTGCTGCTAATTTAGTGTATTCTGACAAAGTAGCTTGCACATAAGGAAAACCACTATCTATTTGTACACAGTGAAAAAATTCATGTAAAAATTCATATTCCATTTGATTAAAATCAGATTTTTGTTTAACTTCAATTACATATCTGTCAGGAATTGAAGTATTAAGTTGTGAACGATTTTTTGTTACAAATACATTGATTTTATTCCTTTGAGGATTTTTATAATCATAGTCAAAAATAATGTGTTTTGCTTGTGATGAAAGATTGTCAACAAATTCTTGATTAGTCATAGATATATCTCCTATTGTTATTATTTCGTATCTTCCTAGTCTTTATAAAAAAAGTATTTAAACTCTAATAATTTTAAAATATAATTCTTGACGTAATTTAAATAATCATATGGAACTATTATACCACAATACAATATAAATATCAAACAGGCTCTATAAGTGTCACAGCTTATAGAGTTTTTTCTTATAGAAATTTTAGATAAATATATGGAGGTGAAATGGATGGGAAATGGATTCTCTGGAATAATAAAGAAATTAGACAATTTACAAAAAAATATCGCTAAAGAAGTAGCACCAGAAATAAATGAGTTGCTCATAGAGTCTGTTGATAGAGCTTTAGTTGATTATTATAACAGTTATTCGCCGTCATTATATCAAAGAACGACAAATTTCTTTAATATTGCAAATACGCCAGAAACTTCTGGAAGTAATAATGTTCTTACATTGCGAGTTGATAATTCTACTATGTCTGATTATCCAGGATTTGAAATACCACCTTATCCTTCATACGAACGTAAACCATTATATGCAGATACAGCTTTTGAATTTATGTTTGAAAATGGTGAGCATGGTCATGGCCGTTGGAATATGGCTAATTCTACTCCTCCAGAGACTCTTGTGGATAAAGATATTCAAAGCGGATTTAATGGAGAAGCACAAAAAATTATAAAAAAGAAAGCAATAGAATTATTGAAATAATTGAAATAAGAGAGGTGATTGAATTATGGCATCAGCCGATTGGAAAGTTAAAATTGAATTAGATATAAATGATTTAAGAAGTGAGCTATCAGGACTTGAGAAAGAAATAGATGGACTTACAAAAGAAAAACATAAAATCGAATTAGGCATTGATACAAAAACACTTGATAGTGCTATAAAAAAACTTGATAATATGCTTGATAATCTTGGTAAAGGTACTGGTGATTTTAAGCAATTTGAAAAATTAGATCAAGAGATAACAGAAGCAGTATCAAGTATAAAAATGTTACAAAAAGCATTTGGATCATTAGGTAATGAATCTGGTGCGAAGTCACTTCTTTCTTCTATTCAAAGTATAGACAACTCTTTATCAAATCTAAGTAATAATATTTCGAGTATAAATAGAGAATTAATTAACACTAGTGACAATACAACAGGTATTGTTGTTGCATTAACTTCTATTCAAACAACATTTTCAGGTATTGAGTCGAGTTTATGTTCTGTAAAAAAAGTATTTTCTGATGTTGGTGATGGAGAAGAGTTTTCACCATTGCTTAATACAGTTAAACAGGTTGAAAATGCTATTAATGGCCTCCAATCAAGTATAAAAGGTATTGGTCTTAATTTAAACATTGATTTTGGTTCCAATTCTGAGATGGAAGCAAAAGTACAATCTAAGATATCAAATGCGTTGCAGGCTTATCAAAGATTGTTTAATGAAATTAAAATGTCTGGTGTTGGTGGAGAGGTAGTAAATAACAAGTTTTTTAATTTTGATATAAATCAATTTGATACGCCAATGAGTAAACTGCAAGCGTATAGAAAATTCATTTCTGATATGCAAAAAGAATTAAAATCTCAATATGGCGGAAAAGATATCCTAAAAAAAGATACAGATATTTCTTACTGGAATGAAGCTTCTGCTGCTATGTCTCAAGTAACCAGAGCTTTTAACGAGATGAACGCTTCAAAAGATGCTTCTCCACTGGACGGATTATTTGGTAAAACAGATCTAACGGAAATTGTTGGACAACTTGAATTAATTATAGAAAAACTTCAAGAACTCTCAGTTGTTGCAACCAATTTATCTACAAAATTTGATAGTTTCAATGTGACTACTTCTGTAGAAGAGATAAATAAATTAACTGAAAAAATAAAAATACTTGAAGACGAATTAAGTAAATTGAAATCAACACCTGTGAAAGACTCTTCTACTCCATCAACTGAATCAGCAGATTTAGAGAAAGTACAACAGTCTGCTAAAGACGCTGCAAATGCCAAAGAGTCGTTTGTAGAAGCAAACAATAAAGTTGCTTCTAGTGTTGATGGGTCTGTATCTAAATTACAGGAAGAAGCTGCTCTATTTGACCAGATCGCTAAGAGTGCTAAAGAAGCCGCGGAAAGTAAGAATACTTTTTCTGATACTAATAAGAAAGTAACTGACAGTGCTGAGAAAACGGACGAGAAAGTAAAATCAGAAAGGGAAAAGACGTCTTCTGGTATCAGCGGATATGCAAAAAACACCAAAGACGATTTTGAAACCATCATGTCTCTCGCTAAGTCTGCTAACAAAGATGCAACAGAATCTATTGAAAAATGGAAATTGTTAAGTCAACAAGGTAGAGTTGGAGATGATTCTTTTTCTGCAAAATTTCAAAAAAATAATGGTCAGACTGAAGATTGGTATTTTAAGAGGAATGACAAAGGAACATACGATATACAAAAATACTTATCTACAGATTATGCAGGATTTGAAAAAGAGATCATATCTGCTGAGAATAAATTAAGAGATTTACAACAGACAAAACTGAAAATATTATCTAAATCTCCTAATGCTTCCACTTCTGGAATTGATGCACAAATCAATGCACAACAAGAATATGTTAATCTCCTTGATAAGACGGCTCAATATCTGAGAAATAATAACGAGACTCTTTTAAAAGGTCAACAAATTGAAGTAGCCAGGAACAAGGCCGCTGAAGAATATTATCTAAAGCAAGGTACGAAAGATGATGTAAAAAATGCTAATGCGTTAGCAAAGGCCGAAGAATCTCGTGCAAAAAATATAGAGCAATCTAATCGTTTATTAAATCGTTATCAAATTAGAGCCGATGCAACGGAAGCTACATATACAAAAATTCCAGGTAAGGATAGATATGTAAGTAATACAAATGACTTATCTGAATTATCTAAGAAAAAAAATGAAATTCAATCTCTTATTTCAAAATTAAATGATCAAGGACGTAATTCTTCTAATGAGAAAGAATATCTTGAATTGGAGAAATTAATTGCTGAATATCAACGTCTCGCACAAGAAAAGTTAAAAGCAAATAATCCTTCTCAGCAAAAGCTTGGTGGAACTGATTTGGCAGTGGCTATTTCGGAACAAGTTAAACAGTATAATGATTTAATTGTCAAATCAGAAAAATATGGTGATGTTACAAGTCATATAACCGAAGAATTAAAAGCACAAAGAGATTTGATTGCTGAAAAAGATCAAAACGGTATATATGTCGCTAGAAAGAAAAAAACTGATGGTAGTGAATTTACCGCAGACGATTATTACTCCGCCAGAGATATCTATAAAATAAAAAAATCTGAATTTGGATCGTATGAAAAGGCTCAGAAAGAGCAAGAAAAAGAAAATAAATATCTTTCTGATAAATCTAAAGCTTCATATGAAAAAGAAGCTAAATTAGAGGAAGAAATATATAATCTTCGTAAAAAAAATATTGGAGCTAAGAAATCTGAGGTTGAAAAAAACAATGAGCTTATAAAAGGCAAAAAGAAAGAGATTGAACAGGAGCAAGATTATCGAAAAGTATCTGGTTTAGATGATAAGAATGAAGAAGCTAAAAATCGATTAATTAACAAGCGTACTTCTCTTATGAAAGACTTGGATACAGCTCAGAATGCATATAACAAATCTCTTCGTGTTGAAGATCAAGAAGCGAAGTCTAAATTTAAAAAAAAAGCTAAAGCATCTTCAAGCAAAATAACTTCTGCACTTGACGAATACAAAAACGCAAGTGATGATTTAAAAAAGAAAGCTTCTGATTTATTAGATAGTATTTCAGGTTCTACATATTATGACACAGAAGCAAAAGTAAATAAATCAAACGTATCATCTGAAATTAAACGTATTCAATCTGAAACAAATGAAATTATTAAAGCTTTAAAAATTGAGCATGAAAAAGTCCAGGTAGAACAAGAAAAATTAAACAAATCTAGATCTTCTGAACTTCAGAATTCTGTACAAAGACAGCTTAACAATAATATTGATCGCTATTCTACTATTAGTAAACGTATGGCATCAGGTAGTGCTCTTAGTACAGATACTAAAGAACTTGCAAAAGTCAAAAAAGAAATTGAAACAATTCAAAATAGTGATATTTTACCTACAGATAAATTAGAGGCTTCTAAAGATCGTATTCAACAAATTGATATAGCTGTTGATGATTTAAAGAAAAAGCTCAAAGAAGATACTTCCGATTCTGCTCAATCTATTATAGATAAATATCAAAGACAAGTAAATAGCGGTTTAAAAGACAGCGATACTTTCAAGCCAAGTGAAGGCTATAAGAAAGCTATTACTGATTTACAATCATCTATTAATGAATTAGATAAATTCAAAAAGAAAATTGCTGATCAACCAATGCTCTCAGAAGAAGATTTTGCAGAATTTGAGAGATTAAAGAAAAAGGTTGAGGATGCATCTCAAGCATTAAAGAACTTCTCTTCTTCCGCTAAAGGTATGAAGGGTGTATCTATAGAAAAAGAAATTTCTAAAATTAATCAGACTTTGAATCAAAATCCTAGATATTCTAGAGCAGCTAAAGAAGCTTTGCACGAATTATTACAGGAGTTAGAATCAGGCGTATCTACTAAAGGTTTAGATGAGATTCATCAGAAATTATTACAAATTCAGAATGATGAAGAGAAAGCTGGCAGATCTGGAAAAGGTTTAATTGATGTAATTAAAGAGAAACAATGGTATGGACTTGCTTCTCAGATTGCCAGTATGGTGAGCTTGTATGATGTGTTTAATGTCGCTAAACAAGGGATCTCTACTATTGTAAATCTTGATGATGCACTTGTAGATTTAAAAAAGACTACAACTATGAATTCAGATCAGCTTAAACAGTATTATTTTGATTCTAATGATGTAGCTAAACAGATGGGTGTAACAACCCAAGAAATCATTGAACAAAGTTCAGCATGGTCAAGACTTGGATATAGTACTGCTGAAGCAAGTACAACAATGGCTAAACTTAGTTCACAGTTCGCTTCTATTTCTCCAGGAATGTCAACTGACGAAGCCCAGTCAGGGTTGGTATCTATTATGAAAGCCTGGAATATTGATCCAAAAGATGTTAAATCACAAATAATGGATCCTATAAATCAGCTGGGTAAAATTATTGCCCAAACATACAGTAATGTATGGTGCTATTTAAATGTAGCATAGTAGATAACTATATCGGTCAAACGATGGAGACATTGCAGACCGAGCAAAGACTGTAATATTGTTATGTTATTATTTAGGAATAAATAAAATGGGAAAAATTAAAATTAAGAATAAACGATTAGCAAAATACTTATATTCTCTTGGATTTGATAGAGAATGTGGATTTGATAAAACAGAATATTGGTTATTTTCAAAATCAAGTGAAATAGATGAGTCACTTGATTTTTATTTTTATATGAGAAATAAAAATCGAAATAACTAAATAATTATAAGGAGATGTTATTATGACAAAAGAAAATTTTGAAAAATACGATAAGACAAAAGATGTTTATTGCGAATGTTGTAAGAAAAATAAACCAGTTTCATCATTCAGTTACAGAAATATAAAAACCAACATAAGAAGTGCAAACAGATGTAAAACCTGTGATTGGTTTTTTAGAAATCATCATGGTATTATACCTAAAATAGATAATTATTCAGAACAAGATATTTATAATACTGTTGCTTTCATGTTAGAAGATAGTGATATTTATATAAATTCACTTGCAGATAAATTAAATATTACTATTGATGAAGCTATTGATTTAATATACAAATTGAATTTGAAAAACATCACTGCTAGAGTAAAGACTAAATGTGAATGTTGTGGAAAAGAAATGTCTGATTTTATTAGTACATATTTAATTACTAAAAACCCATATTGTTCATATGAATGTTATTGGAAAGATAAAACTAATAAAATTGGACACGGTGAAAACAGCGTTTATTATAAAAGAATAACTACTACTTGTACTAATTGTGGGAAAGAAATTAAAATAATTCCTTCTAATTATGAAAAAACTAATAAATATGGCGACAATCATAATTTTTGTTCGCATAAATGTTATTCTGAATACAGATCAAAATATTATATAAATGAGAAAGCATCTATGTTTAATTATCATTTTACAGAAGAACAGAAAGCACAAAACAAAATTAGAATTCTTAACAGTTTAAATAAAAGTGATCGACTGGAAACAAGTATTCAAAAGAAAATTGATACTTTACTGAATGAAAACAGAATTCAGTTTGAGCGTGAAAAGGTATTTGGATATTATTCTGTTGATAATTATTTATTAGACTGTGATGGAATTATTGAAGTAATGGGTGATTATTGGCATACAAATCCATTAAAATATAATGGCGAAAAATATTATATCAATGAAATACAGCAAAAGCAATTACATAGAGACAAAATAAAATATTCATATATAATGAATCATTATTCTATACCAATTCTATATTTATGGGAAACAGACATAAATAAAAATCCAGATTTATGTATAAATTTAATAAAAGAATATATTCATAACAGTAAAATCATTAAAAATTATCATTCATTTAACTGGCAATTAAACAATGGAAACATATCTACTATTGATAATATTATAATTCCATATCAAGATATGTCAGTTAATGAATATAGACACTTAATAAAAAAGAAAGTAATTTAAAATAACATAACAATATTACAGAATGCGTAGAGACTACAGGATATATATGGCAACATATATATTGAAGTTATCCACCCTACTATTTTAGAGGGTGTAATATATAGTCCGATCTGTCGAAAGACACTTCTATGACAAAATCATAGTCGCCACGAAATAATCTAAAATGAAACGTGGGAGTTAGCCAGAAATGACTAACCGCCATAATTTAGTTTATGGTCAGTAGGTCAATAACCGAAAGTAACAGAATGAATACAATGGCCGAAAGTAATGCTGATATCGTTGCCGGTATGGAGCGATCAGCAGCAGCACTTGCAGCTGTCGGAACTTCTACAGCAGACGCTTTCAGCCTTTTTTCGAGTATCAACGAAGTCCTTCAAAATGCTGAAAAAAGTGGCACTGCCCTTCGTAGTGTCGCTTTGCGAATTCGTTCCTTCGATGAATCCACAGAGGAATACTCTTCTGATTTAGCAAATATTACAGGCGAATTAGCCGATTTAACAAAAACAGCAGAACATTCACAAGGTGTATCAATATTCAAAGAAGGGTCTACAACTGAATTTAAGAGTCTTGTAGATTATTTTGGACAAATTGCAGATATTTGGGATGAAATGTCTCAGAAACAACAGAATGATTTCCTTATAAAAGCATTTGGGCGTACACAAGCACAGGCAGGTGCAGCACTTATCCAGAACTATAAGGGTGTTACGAAAGCACTTGACGAAATGGGAAAAGCTGCCGGAAGTTCCGATAAGGAAATGGAAACCGTTCGCTCATCTTTATCTTATAAGGCAAATGCTTTAAAAGAAACCTGGACGGGGATTGCTCAAAATCTCATAGATAGAGGAACTATCGGCACAGCAATAGACTTTTTAACGAAAGCATCAGAAGCCGTAGACGGATTAACCAAACATGTAGATTTATTATCTATTGCTCTTGGTGGAATAGCCGGTTACTTATCATTAAAAAATAATGTCGGTAGGGATAGAATGTATTCCCTCTTTTTTGAATATGCCGACAACATACATAATTTACTTTGGATACAAAGGTTTAGAGTATGTTAGTCGTGAAATACACGATGATAAACACCCAATAACGTCTGAATAGACTTACATGACATAAACATGTAACTGGGAAATATGTAAACTTTACACTACTCTCCTATTTTGGTAACAGAATAGTATATAGTAACAATGTGTAAATTCGTATGGTCAGGTCGGAAGCTTCCTTATATAATATAAAATACATAAGGAATAACCGCCACAGTAATGCTATGGGTGGAATATAATATATGAAATGATATTATATTCAATAGACATTCGGTACTAACATGGAGCGTAGCCATGAATTTATGAGTCAGGAACTTATCTCCTGCTTCTACGTTTGTTTGAACCCATTTCTGTTTGGGTTGATAAGGTAACAGAAAATTTCAAGTATGCGTCTTAACTCTATTTTCACTCTGACATCTTGTATTTTTTATATATTGTGATATTATAATATTATGGTGGTTTTGTTTTCAAAATATATAAAGGAAATTAAAAGGAGGTGCCTATTATGGCAAAAGCAAAAGAATATACACAAACTGACAGAATAGACGACTTCCATTATTTTTTAAACCATTATGATGATTTTTTTAAAAAATATGGATATTGCTATGTTGCTATCCGATTTAAAGAAATACTAGGTATCTATAACAGTATGCAAGAAGCCATTAGTGTTTTGTCGAACCAATATAAAATTGGTGAATATATCATTCAAGAATGTAATGGGAATGAAAGTGGGTATACCAATTATATTTCTTCATGGCAATTAGTTGGAGTGTAAAAAGATTTTAATATGCATAATGAAAACGTATCAGCATTTACTGAAAAATATCAAAAAATTCAAAATAGATTATTAAATAGGGTCGTTCTATGCTCAAATGGCATTATTGATCAGGCTCTAGCTCAATGGGACACAGGTGCAACCAATACTTGTATTTCGGAAGAAATAGTCGATAAATACAATTTAGTACCATTAGCAATGACAAAATCTCGAACGCCATCTGGTATACTAGAAACTTCAATATATAATATAGATATTGTTATTAATAATGAAGTTATGTTTCAAAATTGGAATGTTATTGGAAGTAAAATTGGTGCACAAGGAATTGATATTCTAATTGGAATGGACGTTATTACGAAGGGTGATTTTGCTATTTCAAATTATAATGGTAAAACTCAATTTTCGTTTAGACTTCCATCTCAAAAAGATGTAGATTATAAAGATGAGGACATTAAAGATGAAGATATTCCGTTGTAATTTGATTATTATGTAATCGAAAAGCATAGTTGCGTATCTTCGACTTCAATAGTTTTCTTTTATAGATCGTACAAATTTATCTCGACCAATTTGTATCGTGTCTAAAGTATGCGAAGTAATATTGTATAGGAAATATATTTATTTTATAGTTGCTATAGGATATTACTTAGAAAAAACGGTATAGTTTTTAGTAGCTACATTATGTAGCTACTTTTTTATAACCAGTTATAGAAACACAACTGGCTATTTTTTTAAGTCATCTACTTCTGCTTCATATAACTCAAAATTAAGAACCAAAGTTATTGTGGAATATGATTCTACATATTCTGGAGAAGTTGTAACTGCGTTTCCTGTAAAAGATGAGAAAGAAGGAATCAGTAATGTCATCTACTCCAAATAAAGTTGATTACGACCAAAAATTTGATGTACTGTATTATAATATGTCCAATACAGAAAATTCATATGGAGATGAGATTGATGACAATATTGTCCTTCTTCGAGATATTGATACAGATAAAATAACTGGTGTTACTATAATTGGTTATAATCAACTTTTTGTAGTAAATACTCAAAAAATAGAATTATTATCCAGGTATATTGATGTTAAAGAGGTGTTGTAAAATCGCACAAAATTATGCATATTATCAGCGAATATATTATAAACATTAACAGTATCTATTCATATGTTATTTGTGTATAATATAGATAAGAGATTTAGTCTCTTACTTTAGCGGTTACGAAACCGTCAAATCGTTTTAATAGATGTTACGAAGCATGTAAAAAATCGTTTTAATAGATGTTACGAAGCATGTAAAAAATCGTTTTAATAGGGGCTGTTTCTACAGCTCCTATTGTATTAGGAGACGCAAGATGAAGTGGATTAATGTAGATGAAGATTATTTAAATTATTTAAGAAATATTGAAAGCAGAATACCAAGAACGGATTATGGTTCTGACAAATATAAACCTTTCTTTGGAGTCCTTTTTGAAGTGGGCGATTTATATTATATTACACAAGTATCTCATCCTCAAAAACGTCACATACATATGAGACAACAAAAAGATTTTTATAAATTGTTTGACCCTAAAAATCCTTCTAGATTAATAGCTGTTGTAAATTTAAATTACATGTTTCCAGTTCCTAAAAAGTATACTCATAATTTTGCGAAAAGTAAGATAGATACATATAGAAATTTTGAATCAGAATCTTCTAAAAGTAAATATATTAATTTATTAAATATGGAATTAAAGGTAATTAACACATTAGATTTAGACAAAAAAGCTTTATTTATTTACAATTTAAAATATAATGATCCAGATAATACTATTTCAAAAAGATGTATTGATTTTAAATATATGGAGCAATTGGCCAAATTATATAATTCACAAATAATCGACTTGACTCAGCCGTAATCATGCGATAGAATATGTACGTATTCTTCATTATAACCATTGTATATTGTAATATTTGAATCCATATGTTTTAAGAGTAGTTATTTATTAACCACTCTTTTATTATATCCACTTTTCTATTCTTCCAGATCTATAGAAGTATGAAATTTTAGTTTGTAAAATCTAAGATTTAAGACAAATGGAAGTCTTGCCAAATAAACATCCATATCGAAATATAGTATATCTATATGATATACGTGGCTTATAATCAGCATAAGATTATATAACAATAAAACCTAATTGATTAGGCATTTTGTTATTGTGGTCATACTTCTTCATAAATATCTATCCATTAAGAAAGGTAATGACAAAATGAATATTATTTTACCAAAAACGATTAATCAATCTGACCTACAAAACCAATTTGACGTTTCGGAATTTCTACCTCTGGTTTCGAAGCCACGCTTAGAAGAAAATTCAACTGTTGTATATGCTGTATCAGTTCCAGTGGTTTGCCGTACATGTCCTCTCCGTGAAAACAGATTAAATTGTACCCAATGTAACCGATTTGTGTAACACAAATAGTTACAGATTGACCAAATTGAACAAGAATCATAATGACATCTTCCTGATCTGAAAGTTTGTTTTGGTAGGCAATTATTTCATCGTACAAGTGCTTTGCTACATGTTCAGCAGTACTTTCCAGTTGTACTTTTGATGCATCAATTTCTAACTGTCTATTTTGAGAATTTTGTTCTAATTGTTTTCTAACATTTCTTGGTATTGTTGATTGATGCAAATTCATAATTTTATTTCTCCTTTTAGAAAGCAGGTGATACTATTAGCACATTAAAACAATTATTATTTCGTGAATTAATCATCGTAAACAATAATATTTCAATAGCAATATGCACATTTAGAATTAAACTGCACAAATTAAAATTATCGAAATGATTTTAATTTTTTGTCATCATAACTGTTACCATTTGTTTAGCACTTGCGACAGCAACCATTTGAGCAGTGTCTTCTATAAATTTAAGTGTATGATTACCGGCTCTGGAAATAATATTTTTTGTTTTATTCCATACTGTATCATCTTTTATAGAATTATAGAAATTGTGTCCATCAATCGTAACATCAACTATATAACAATTCTCAATATACTCTTTCTCTTTGCCAGTAGGTGTAATATTGTTAACAACAATGAAATTATTTTCATATAATTTTTTGACAGAATACATTATTACCTTTTTCTCATATTTTTTAAGTTTTTCATCTGAATATAATTGATGTAATGATACTGATTTTTCACGCCAGGAATTTACTGAGTATTCTATATAATCAATATTTTTAACGCAGTACTTCAATATATCTCTAATGCAATCATTATTTATTTCCATAGTTTTATCTCCTCGTAAAGGTGGTGTTAATTTGCAAAATAAAAAGTTATATTTAGCCATTGAGATTTCTCAATTATTAGCTAATCAAAAATGTACATATTCTGAAGCTGAATCTATATTGTCTTTATTAACAGACGAGTTTAAACAACAACGTGAAGAGTTAGAATATAATACAATAGATGATTATTTTAATAATCAAAAATCTTGTGATGTTAGCAATTGGGTTGTTGACTCACTAAATCATGTAGATGAATATTTTTAAATTCTACCACTTATAACCGCAATGGCGACAACACATACTCTTTCCTACATCACTACTAGCCAAACCGAATAAACCTACTGAAAGCCATCTCTTCATGCCGGAGATTTTCTGGACATTAGTTGATCCGCAAGTTGGACAATGAGGAACGTTTGGTTGATGAGATCGTTGTTGCAAATATTCTTGCATACGTTGTTCTTCTTGCTTTTTCTTGGCTCTTTCGGCATTTTGGACAGCCATTTCTTTTTTATATTCTTCTGATTTATTAATAGCTTTTAAACTATTATCAGGATTAATCGAAAATTGATTTAACAGTTTTAATTCAGCGCCACACATTTTACATTTACTTAATTTTTGTGTAGTTGTCGTTCCATAATCACATTTTGTACATTCATAAATCCTTACTATTTCCTGTCCCATTCTTACTTTCTCCTTATCAAATTATATTTATAATTCAAACATATAAATATATTATACCATAGTACGATATTCAAATCAACGAAGGCAGATTTTGATGATAACAGAAAAGCTAAAGTTACATTGGGTAATTTGGCACCATCTAATATTATAAGTAATGTCAAGCAGTTTTTCTCCCCGCAGACTATATTTGATGATAAAAGCATGGCTGCTATTGAAGCTTACAATAAAAGATTCACAGAGCTTCAAACAAAAGTTCAACAATATCCAAAACTTTCTGTACAACCTGCAACCATTGGGCAAAAAGCATTTAACGAAACAATGAGCGAAGCTAGCGAAGAAGTTAGAAAATATGTCTCTGAAAATAATACTGGTGTTATTTCAATAGATAAATTGACTAAATCTTCTAGGGCGGCAGAACTTGGTATGAAAGGTTTAGCAGCTGTTGGGAATGTGGCCTTAACAGCACTGGCATCATTCGCAGCTAGTAAAGCTATTGAAGGTATCTCCTATGCAATGAACTATTCTAAGAACCTGTCAGCAGCAGCCAAATCTGCCGGTGAAGCTATTACTCAAACAGATAGCGACATCGAGTCTTATAAAGATAAAATTACTGAACTTCAAGCCGTTTTAACAGATCACTCTTCTACTGTTGAGGAAGTAACAAATGCTAAACAACAGTTATTAGACATTCAGAGTCAGTTAACAGAGAAATATGGTTCAGAAGCAAGTGGCATTGATCTGGTCAATGGATCATTAGAGACGCAGCTGAAGCTTTTAGATAGCATTAAAGAGAAAGAATATTACAAAGAAAAAGCTAATACAGACCAAAAGAACGGTTGGGATTGGATTGGCGATAGACTTTCAAAGGTCAAAAGCTGGATATCTGGTGATAAAAATGATAATAATTTTGGTGTATCTAAAACAGACCAAATTATTAGAGATTATCAAAATTATCAAGGAAGAATAGCTGCTAGTAATAGTACAGAAATAAACAATCTTATGAAACAATTAGGTTTTAAAGAGGTTGTTAATAGAAATACTTTATCTGGTGATAAACTTGTAGGATTTGATTTTGATGATAATGTTGAAGATATCATTGCTGATTTTGATAAGATAAATGAACGTTTGCAACAGCTTCAAAAGTCTGGTAAAATTTCATCTATTGAGATGGATGAATTTAAACAATCTCTAGAACAGGTTTCATCCGAAGCTAAAACATTCCAAGCGTCAAATAAAGATTACTATGATGCTTCTATGTATTATAAAAATATTTATGACAACGGTAATCTCAAAGCTTTATACGAGAATCTTGGTACTGAACGTGAAAACTATCAGAAAGCTTTGGTATCTGGTGATGAGAAAGCCTTAAATGAATCTCTTCAGAATTACAAAAACTATTTCAATCAAATCAGTAATCTCACAAGTGATACAGAGGTTCAGAATTGGATGAAAGACCTTTATTCAGATATGAATGAGGCATTAGCTAAATCCAATTTAAAGGAAGACATCCAAAATAATGTATCTGATGTAATGGATATTGTAAATGCCATATCTGATGAATCCATGACAAAAATGGAATCTGAGATGGTTGATAGTTCTAATATTGATGCGTTAATATCTAAATATGAAGAACTCGGTTTAACAGCTCAGGATGTTATTGATGTTCTGAAAGATTTAGGTATGGTTCAGACAGATGAGTTCAAAGAGTTAGAACAGGCTTTGGGTGTATCTGGCGAGTTTGAAAAATATGTAGATATTTACGATGAATACAATAAAGCTGTTAATAGTGGAGACAAAGGTAAAATTGCCGATTCGTTAAAGAAAGTCGAAGCTGCAGCTAAAGAAGCAGGATTCAGTTTAGATGACTTCAATGATAAAATGCATACATATGAGGGCTTAAAAGCACTTAGTCAGGAAGATTTAACGTATGCATATCAGATAAAAAATGTTGGAGACTATTCTATTGATGAGATTAATGAAAAAATTCTCACAATGAAAAAGCTTGCTGCTACGGAAATAGATATCAACGACCGTACAAATCTCAATAATTATACTGAATCAAAGGAAAATGGTTCTAAACTTGATGATTATAATTCTTATGTTGCCATGAAAAAAGAAGCACAAGAATTGTATGAAGCTGGTCGTACAAATAACGATACATTTAAAAAAGCTGCCATAGCATTTTCTGAAAACGGAATGGACGATGCCGCTAATTGGGCTGAGAATATGGCGACAATTGGTAAATACTTTACAGATGATCCATTAGAAGGATTAAATTCGTTCTTATCTGATATGGAAAGTAATGGATTTGCTAATTTGGTTGATTCTACTGGAAAATGGAATCTTGAGCTTAGTGACCTTCAAAAAATAGCAGATACATTACATATGCCACTCGAAGCTTTAAATGTATGCTTACAAGGACTTCAAGAATTCGATTTTACAGATGACTACTTTGGCTCTTTAGAAGATGGAACTTCTCATGCCACAGATAAGATGCAAGAACTCATTGATGCCGAAGCACGTTTAAGTCAACTTCAAGAAAAAAAGAAAAAAGGTTATGTATCAGACACTGTTATTCAAGAAGCACAAAATGCTGTAGACGAAGCAAAAGCAAGTTTAACTACTACTACTAAAGGTATTCAAGATCTTTATGATAACGCCAATGAAGCAGTTTTAGAAAATACCACAAAAGCTATTGAAAAGGAAAATGTTTTCTCTACCATTCAAGATGCTTATAAAGAGTTAAATGACAAACTTGAAAAAGGTAAAAAGGGTGAAGAAGGCGGTATTTCACAAGATACTTATGACCAAATGAAAGCCGCTTATGATGAAGGTGCAAAAGCATTCGAAGAGGGATATGATGTTAAATTAAATTTTGATGACCCAAGTGGTATTCCTCAAATCGAATCAGATCTTGATGCAATCAATATGAAAGTTGAATCATCACAGCAAGTATGGGATAATCTCATGCAGCAAGTGGATAGTGGAAAACTTTCTATGGATGATAGCGAAGTTACTCAAGCAGAACAGGATTTGAGAAGTGCTATTGCAGAAAAACAAGAATTTGAAAAGCCAGCTGTTATGAATATTGACACAGCTGATTTAAATTCAGAAGCTGCGAATGTTGTAAGTACCATCCAGAATATTATTCAAAAAGAGAATGAACTGGAACAGGAAAAGGCGTTAAATATTAATGATAGTGAAATCGAAGAGACTCAGAGCGAAATAGATAATATGTATGCGTCTTTAGAGAGCAAAGATGCTATTGATATTATGTGCAAACTTGGTCTAGCTAAAGATGGTGAAATCGGAAGCGTTGATGATCTGAAAAATTCTATTAGATCACAGACAGTAACAGTTCCTATTGAGTTAGATAAGGATTATAAAGACGGTACATCCGATCAAACTGTAACATTATATGCAACGGTAAACGGTCAGGATCAAATTGATACCCTTAATGAATCTATAAAAGATGTTGCTAGTCAGACAGGAACACATGTTACTGTTTCCGCTGAAGTAACCGGTGGTTCGGCAGAAGTTGTTAGTGATTTACGTGATTCACTTGGCAAGCTTACCACAGAATATAATAATGTTAATTGTAGTATTAATTTGAATGGTGCGCCTGCAATATTAATTTCTGATGGAGTCGCCTTAAAACTGGCTGAAATCGATAAAACAGAAGCTAAACCTACTATCTCTGCAAAAGATAATGCAACAAGTACAATCAACAAAATTTCAAATAGTCTTGATACTTTAAATGGTAAAACTTCCCATGTGTATATGTATACACATAAGACCACTATTGAAAAGACTCAAAAAAGTAATGAAGCTAATGGTACGTTCCATGGTTATGCTTCTGGTACAAATGTATCTCTACGTCACAACGAAACTGCTCTTGTAAATGAAGTAGGTACAGAAGGATTACTTCGTGACGGTGTATTATATGAAATCCCTGGTGGCGCTCATATGATGGATTTACGCCGCGGAGACGTAATTTTTAATCATAAACAGTTAGCTCAACTTCAAGAACATGGATATATTACTTCTAATGGTGGTCATGGTCAACTTATTGGAAATGGTTTTGCCAATGGTACTTTAAATGGATTGCCGGAATTAATTCGTGGTTTCGCTGGTGGTATGAGTGGTTCTTTACCTAAATATTCATCCTCTTCTTCCTCAAAATCATCATCTTCTAAATCAAATTCATCCAGCAAGTCATCGTCAAAATCTTCATCTTCTTCCAAATCATCTTCTAGCTCATCTTCGTCAGACGATTCAAAAGAAATTATAGATTGGATTGAAATATATCTTAGCAGACAAGAACGTATCACTAATAAACTGATAGATGCTATTGAGCGACAAGTTGGTTTATTAAATAAGCAAAACGCAACAAATAAGGCTATTGCTCAAGTTCAAAAAGAAATCGTTGCTCAACAAAAATCTGCCGAACGATATAAAAAAGAAGCAGATTCTGTAAATTTGTCTTCAGAGTACAAGAAACGTGTTCGTGAAGGAACAATCAATATTCAAAGCATTAAAGATGAAGATGTAAAAACGAACATAGAAAATTATCAGAAATGGTATGAAAAATATTTAGATTGTATCGATGCTGTTGATGATTTAAAAGATAAATTAAAAGAACTTGCACAAACTAAATTCAACAATATAAGCACAGAGTTTGAAAATCAGATTAGTTTAATTGAACATGAAAAGAATCTCTTAGAGTCTTCTATTGATTTAATTGAAAGCAAGGGTTATTTAGTCAGTCAAAATCTTTATTCTGATTTACTCAAACAAGAAAAGGACAATTATGTAAAACTTCGTTCTGAATATAAAGATCTTATTACAACTAGAGATCAGTTAGTTAAAGATGGTTCAATTAAGAAATATAGCGATGAATGGTATGAAATGACAAATTCAATCAATGAAGTGTCAGAAGCTATTCTTGAATCTAAAGCAGCTACTGTTGAATATCAAAATGCAATTCGTCAATTAAAATGGGATGTATTTGATAAGATACAAGATATGCTCTCTCAAATTCAAACAGAATCAGATTTCTTAATTGATCTTATGTCTAATGGTAAGATGTATGATGCCGATACCGGCAAAATTACAGAACAAGGACAGGCTACTCTTGGACTTCATGCCGTTAATTACGATGCTTATATGCGTCAGGCTGATGAATACGCCAAAGAGATAAAAAATCTTGACAAAGAACTTGCAAATGATCCGTATAATCAAGATTTAATTGATCGTAGAAAAGAACTGTTAGAAGCACAGAGAGATAATATCAAATCCGCCGAAGATGAAAAACAATCTATTAAGGATCTAGTGTCTGATGGATATGATGCTTTCTTAGATGTAATGGATAAAATCATTGAGAAGAGAGAGTCTATGCTTTCCGAGCAAAAAGACCTTTTCGATTATGAGAAGAATATTTCAGACCAGACAAAAGAAATCTCTAAACTGCAAAAACAGTTAAATGCTTATGGTGCGGATACGTCAGAGGAATCAAAAGCAACTATCCAACAATTAAAAGAATCCTTGAAAGAAGCACAAGATAATCTCAAAGATACTGAATATGAACAGTATATTTCAGACCAAAGCAAATTGCTTGAAAATTTAAAAAGTTCTACTGAAGAGTTTTTTACCAAGAAACTCGACAATTTGGATGCTGTTGTAAAGGATGTTATTGCTTCTACAAATGAAAACGCTTCTTCTATCAAGGATACATTATCGCAAGAGACAAAAGATGTAGGTATATCTCTTTCTAAGGAAATGAATGCGATCTGGTCTCCTGGCGGTAAGTATGCTTCTGTTGTTGCTGGTTATCAAAATAATTTCTCTTCTCAATTAACTACCACAAATAATACTTTGAATGATATTAAAAATTTCATTTCTGGTATGGTTAGTGATAGCAATAACAAAGCACATAATCAAAAAGTGCAGAACGATCCTTTGAAACCACAAGTAACGATGAAGAAAACTATCAAAGGAAAGATTTCTGATAGTTCAACTAGCAACAATACTTCAACTAATAGTTCAACTAAACAGAATACATCAACTAAGAAAAACAATACATCAACTAATAAATCAACTACTAGTTCATCAAAATGGGGAAGTTGGTTTATTAAAAAGAAATACAATGGATCGAAGTCTGGACTGGATAAGAATAATTCTATTGTGGATAGACTTAAATTCAAAGATTTCGACTCATCCTTCTCCGCCCGTGCTAAGTATTATAAAGCTATGGGTAAAAAAGATACTTATACGAGTTCTGCAAGTCAAAATTCTTGGATGGTTTCACAAATGAGATCTCATGGGTTTAAAACAGGCGGTACAATAGGTAGTCTTATTAAGCAATCTGGAGAAGATGGATTTGTATTAGCAAAAACTGGTGAAGAAATTTTATCTCTTGATAAAATTAAAGAAATGAAAAATACGTTTGTTGCGATGGATTCTTTTGTAAAAGATCTCGTAAAGGTTCCTCAGACAAATTATTTAAAGAATTCTGGAACGGTAAAAAATGATATTGTATTAAATCTTGAACTTCCAAACGTTCATGACGTTGATGATTTTGTAACTGAACTTAGAAATAATAAGCGATTTGAAAAAGTTGTACAGCAGATGACGTTAGGTTCAATGATGGGTAATAATAGTTTATCTAAATTTAAAATTTAAACTAAAATAACATATACTCTTGGTAGATATAAAAATTTATCGAGGGTGTATGTTAAATGGAAAAACATTGTGATATTACCAATATTAGGTAAAACTATCAATTTAAATTAACATGTGATATACTGTATGTATTATTATGAACGGTGAGGTATATTCATGTTAAGGACAATGGTATTCATAGATTATCAAAATTTCAATATCAATTTGCAATATCATTATAAAGAAAATGGTATAGATAGATCTACTGTGAAATCAATTAACTATCACATGTTGGCAAGAGAAATAGATAAGAAATTACCATTCTATTCTCAAGTTATGAAAACATATTTATTTGCGTTCAAACCATGTGAACAATTGATGAAATTAGAACGTTATTCCAAATATTATGCATGGCTAACAACTATGCGTAATACGCCATATTTCGAGGTCATTGAAGGACGACAGGAAATCAGACCCATAAAAGGAATACCTTTGGATATCAATGATTATCATACTTATACAACAATAGAAAAAGAAACAGACATCAACCTTGCAACGCATATGTTATCAAAAGGATTTCAAAATGCTTATGACATAGCAATACTTGTGTCTGGTGATACAGATTATATTAAAGTGATTGAGACGCTACATAATATAGGAAAAACTGTTGTAATTGCACATTTTCAACATCAGTCTATCGCTAAATATAATGGCATAATAGATTCTCATGTTGTATTGTATGATGATATTTTGCATCGATCTCAAAATATCAAACCTAAATCTAGAGAAACATATACACAAAGATTTGTTAGACCAGAGTAGAAATACCTGGTCTAATTATATAAGCTAAATATTGAATATTTATTAAAGCGGAATGTATTTTTCGCTTTATTTTATTGGAGAAAATATGGACAAAGATAAAAAGATAGAAATTCAACAGCAAGAACTTCTTCGATTGGATAAAGAAAATGAAGAATTAAATCGACAAATTGTTGAATTGAACGATCAGATAGCAAAACTCACAGATGAATTAACAATCGAGAAAAACAAACCTAAAGAAGGTTATGAACAAGCAAAACGAATGATGAATGACTTAGAAGATAAACAAGAAGAATTTATCAATCTTATAAGTGAATTATCGAATTTAAAATTGAAATATGAAAAAGAAATCTTAAAAACACAAAATGTACGTGAAGAATACCAGGATAAAATCGTTTCAGCAATGTGGGATATGAAACACGCTATTGAAACAATGTAGTCACATAGATTATGAATTATAGGGAGGTGGAGAAATGTTTTTTGATTTTGAATATGCAGATAGACGATTATCAGATTTTGGATGTATAGTATGTCACATTAATACTGATGCCGGAGTAGATGATGTTGAACTTGGAAGTAATATAACATTTAACACAATTACGAATTCAAATTCATCAATACACAGTATTACTTCATCATCTTATGAAGATGTGTATACAGTTGAATTTGAAATAATGAAATATATTTGCGGAGATGTCAATAATATATATTTGTCATCGCTTGAGGTAAGACAATTAATTAAATGGTTAAATAGACGGGAATATGCGAAATTTAGACCAATTAACGAAATATCAGATGAATCAGATGTATATTATTATGGTAGCTTTAATATAAAGCAAGTGCAGCTCGGAGATCAAATTTTGGGTCTTCATTTAACATTTACAGCTAATGCTCCGTATGGATTCTCTGAACCGAATAATTTAAAATATATGATTTTAAATGATAATGATACATTTGAAGTATATCCAGAGAGTGACGAACTTGGTGTCATCTATCCCACCATCACTATTCGATCATTATATGACGGAGATGTGAAAATAGTAAATATAACTTCTGGCACATCTACAATTATAAAAAATTGTAAAGCAAACGAAACTATAATTATGGACGGTGAACATAAAATAATAACAACAGATAATGAGGAACATAGTTCTACACTTCCCAATGATTTCAATTATGAATATATTGATATATTGATTGATGAAGTATATAGTCCAAACATATATCAAGCGTCCAAGTGTGAAATTTTTATAAACTACTCTCCTATTCGTAAGGTAGGTGGCGCATAATGGAAAATCTGATCAATGATATAAACGGATTAAAAGTTATACATAATATGATTCAAGATTATACAATCGTTCTTTCCTCAAGAGATTTAAGACATTTTGGTCAAATTACCGGAATACAAAATGTAAACCTTAATAAAAATCTAAATAGTGCAGATGAAATTTCTTTTACAATAAGTAAATTTAAAATGATTGATAATAGATACAAAAACGTAAAAGAATCTTTATGGAATCAAATTATTGATCTAAAACTCATTTGGGTAAAAGAATTAAACGAATATTTTGAAATAAACGTAAGAACGGAAGATTCATCTGATACTGTTAAAAATATTACAGGAACATCGTTGTGTGAAGCTGAATTGGGTCAAACCATGTTGTATAATACAGAAATAAATACCGAAAATGACATTGCTAGAGATGATTATGATGCAAATTATCCTACTACTTTTTATAGAGAAGATCATCCAGAAGCATCTCTTTTACATAGAATTTTAGAAAAGGCACCTCATTACACAATTAAATATGTTGATGAATCGTTAAAGAATTTATCATTCATTCGTCAGTTTACCATTGATGGAACCTCCATATATGACTTCTTGACAGGAGAATGTTCAGAACAATATAATTGTTTATTTGATTTTAATTCAGCTGATAGAAGTATATCTGTTTATGATTTATATACAACGTGTAATGATTGTGGATACCGTGGTGATTACTACGACAAATGTCCAAAATGTGAAAGTACAAATCTTAAATATTTTGGAGAAGATACTACTATTTTAGTTGACAAAACGAACTTAACTGATTCCATAACTTTAGAAGCAGATGTAAGTAACATAAAAAATAGTTTTAAACTTGTCGCTGGTGATGATTATATGACAGCTACCATTCGAATGTTAAATCAAAATGGTTCTGATTATATATATTATTTTTCTGATGAACAAAAATCTGATATGTCTAGTGAATTGGTACAAAAATTAAATGATTATGACAAATTATACAATTCCAAAACAGATGAATATCAAAAATATGTAAGTGTAATATACGATCAAACAGATAAGATATTAAATCTTACATCTGAAAAAATGCCAACAATTGAAGAATCTCCTATTACTGCTGAAACAGAAGCCGCTAAATTGACAGTTGATAATTTAAGCCCAACAGCTTTGACTGAGCTAACAGAATCGACATCTGTGGAAACAGTTAACAGTGCTTTAAAAAATTATGCAAAAGTATATATAAAATCTGGATACGTAAAAATAGAAACAAATAATGATGCTGCGTTTTTATATAATGGAAAGCACGATGATGGATTTACATATGGTACATGGACTGGTAGTTTCACAATTACGAATTATTCTGATTCAGAAGATGTAAAAGCAACGGAAAAATTAACAATTCAAATAAATGATAATTATGAAGAATTTATAAAGCAAAAAGTTTTAAAACAGGTTGCTCAAATGGATGAAAATGAAGATGAAAAAGGTTCTATATTCGATGTGTTAGACATAGAAGATTTAGATAAGTTTAAAGATGCTCTAAAATTATACTGTAAAAATAGGTTAACATCTTTTTATGATGCAATTCAAGGTGCATTAGATGTTCTTGTTCAAATGGATCAAGCAACAGAAAGTGCTGATTTATACGAATCAATGTATATTCCTTATTATAACAAATTACAAGCCTGCCAAGAAGCCATAAATTCAATTCAAACAGAAATAGATCAAGCTCAAAAAGAATTGAATGAAGCTCAGGATAATGTTACAAGAATACAAAAAGAGTTAAATTTCAAAGACTTTCTTGGAGATTTATATGTTACATTTTGTGCATATAGGCGCGAAGATGAGTATAGTAATGAGAATTATATATCAGATGGCCTTGATAATGCCGATATGTTAAAACATGCAAATGAATTTATAGAAACTGCTAAAAATGAATTAATTAAATCTTCTGAAAAGCAATGGACACTCTCTTCTACTCTTTATAATCTATTAATTCTTCCAGAATTCAAACCAATAATTAAATATTTCAAATTAGGCAATTGGATCAGATTAAAAGTTGATAATCAATTATTTAAATTACGATTGATCAGTTATAGTCTTGATTTTAATTCACTAGATTCATTAAGTGTTGAATTTTCAAATGTTTCAAAAATTAAAAGCGTAGCGTTTGATGCTCAACAAATTATTCAATCAGCAAAATCAATGGCATCAAGCTACGGATATGTAAGTAAACAAGCTGATAAAGGTAGTAATGCTCAAAACGACATAGAATCTTGGAAACAATCTGGTTTAGACAGTGGTCTTATTCAGATTAAAAATGGCAAAGATGAAGAAATTACTTATGGTAAGAATGGTTTATTGTGTAGAGCCTACGATGATATAACAGGCACATACAGTGACGATCAACTTAAACTAGTTCATAACGCTATTGCATTTACGGATAACAACTGGAAATCTGTAAAGCAAATGATTGGTAATCACAACTATATGGTTTATGATAAAGAATCTGAATCTTGGGGTGAAAAAACAGGTTATGGAAACACAGCTGAATTTGTTACAGCTGGTCATGTGAGTGGTTCAACAATTGTTGGTGGGGAAATTTATTCTCATAATTATAGTAATAAATCTGGAGAAGAAAAAGGAACATACATTGATCTTGCTAATGGTAGTTTTAGTTTTGCTGGTGGAGGATTTACATATGATGGTAAAGATAGTCTAGTTTTACGTACATCTGCTATTGAGGATGCTATAAAGGATGTTGGAGTTACAGCCAAGAATCTTCATGTTAAAGCTCAGAATATTGATACCATGGATGGGAAAATTAAATCTGATCAAATAGATTCTATTACTGTTAGTCAGATTTCGGATCCTGATAATTTCAACATTGGAAGTGTAAATGCTGAAAATATTAAGGGGAAAATTAAGTCTGATCAAATCGAATCTATAGATGCTATAAAGATAAATGGAAATATTGATGCTTCAAAGATAACAGGAACAAATAATAATTTGATTGATACAGTCGAATCATCAAAGATATCAACTATATTAGAAAATAAAACTTTATCAAATACATCAATAACCGGTACTTTATCTTTGAATAATACAGATGGTACAACTGTAACTGGATTATCAGGTGATTATCAAATTGGAGATAAGATGTTAAAAATAATAAATGGAATCATAGTAAGTATTACATAAATTGGGAGGTGAATAATTTGGGATTATCAACAACAAAAAACATTTCGTTAGATTTTTACAATAATAATCGAGTCGTAATTAATGCTATACAATATGATACAGAATCACGTTATATTAATGTAACATGTACAGATTATGGAAAAAAAGTTTCATTAAATTCTAGTGAAGTTTCTGCTTTTATTAGGTATAAAAAATCTGATGGAAATGATATTTTTAATGATACAACAATTCAAGATGATGGAACAATACAAATATTGTTAACTCAACAAATGTTGGCTGTAACTGGTATGCAGACGGCAGATCTTTTAATTGTTGCATCTGGAAATTTAGACATAGATGATATTTCAAATGTTGATGATATTTTTAAATTAGGTGCAGCTGTTGTTTCAACTATGCGGTTTTATGTAAATGTATTACCTACTACTGTTGCACATGAAAACATAACATCAACAAGTGAATATGAAGCTTTAGTTAATACAATGGCTAAAGTCACAGTTATTACTACCAAAGAAGATGAAAGACAAAAAGCGGAAACAAAAAGAGAGCAGGCGGAAAAACAGCGCGAAAGCAATTGTAATGCTGCCGTAGATAAAGCAAATGCGGCTGCAAAAAAAGCTGAAGATCTTGTTAATCAAACGGGTAATTTGAGCAGCACTATTCAAAAAGCAAATGATGCTGCAGATAAAGCAGATGCTGCTGTTGCGAAATGTGAGCAATTTTCTAGTACAGTTGATAAAGTAAATGCTATAACTCAGATAGAAGGAACAGCTGGTGCTGATTATCCACTCTTTTTTGCGAAATCAGAAACTCCGTCAACTGGTGATTTTAAAGGTGCTTGTTATAACACTGGAGTTACATTAAATCCAGACTCAAAAACAATTAAAACATCAAATGTTAAAGCTTTAAATACAGTAGTTATAGGCGATGCTACCTTTACGTTTGATAGCAATGAAGATGAAAAGAAAATAGTAATTAGTTTTTCTTAAGATAAACAAGAGGAAGGAGGAATAGAATGTCTTTTGCAGATTCCTTAAAAAATGCAACGCAGGATTCAAAAAAAATATCAACTTTTTCTTCGGATGAAGCCACCCCTGTAGTAGCATCTGAGTTAGATGATATTTCTACATATTCAGATTCCTGGACAAGGGATAATAATTACAAGTGGTTTGATTATAGAGATGATAACATATCTACGGTTAACGATGAAAAAAATATTTCATTAAATAGTAAACAGATTAATATTACTCAAGAAGAAAATTCCCAATTTATACCATTTGAAATGTCGAGATATTACGATGGTATAGATTTAACAAATTATGCCATATCAATTCATTACAGTAGAAGTGATGGAAAACATGCTTCATCAAAAGCTGTTAATGTAGAATACAACAACGAAAAAATTCGGTTTGCATGGTTAATTGATGGAAGTGTTACTGGTGTTGCAGGACAAGTAAGTTTTGAAATACATGCGGCTGGTTCTATTTATGATAATTCAGGAAAATCATATGCATATGTATGGAAAACAAAATCAAATGATACTTTAAACGTATTACAGTCTATATGTGGCACTGATTGCGGTGGAACTATTAATATAAATGATTCTTGGGTTCAAGAAATCGTTGAAAGTGTATCTGAGAAAGTTGCAAAACAAGTGGCTCAAGCTCAAATTGGAGACCAGGTGGATAAAGCCAAACAATATGCAGAAGAAGCCAAAACATCAGCAAACAATGCAAAAAATACTGTTGAAAATGTTTTAGCAACAAAAGGATATGCTACAACAAGTTATGTAGATAGTGCTATTAAATCAGTAGACATTTCTGGTCAGTTGAAAAATTATGCTCTCAAAACAGAGCTTCCAAAGAAAACAAGCGAACTTACAAATGATTCTGGATATATTACTAGAAGTGATCTACCGACAAAACTATCACAATTTACTGATGATGTAGGTTATTTAAAATCTTCTGACGCTGCTTCTGCATATGCGACAAAATCAGATATTGAAAATATGGCTACAACTTCTTATGTTGACGAAGCAGTGGCCGCGGTAGATGTATCTGAACAGTTAAAAGAATATTATACTAAGACCCAAGTAGACGAAAAAATATCAAGCATTGATGTTACAGATCAATTAACTGATTATGCAAAAACGGAAAATGTTTATTCAAAGAATGAAATTGACAATAAGGAAAATACTCTTAATTCATCAATTAAAACAAATACAACAAATATTTCTAAGTTAAGTACTACTCTCTCAAATTTGCAGACAGAAGTAGATGGAATAGATAAAGATCCACGTTTAACATACGATATCAAATACAATGATGAAGAGGATGAAAATGTCGGTAAAAACACTTTAGCTTTTTTCGAAATCAAAAACGAAGGTAAAGAGAATGAAGAAAGAACTGTTAAAGCAAAAATGGTTATTACTGGCGGATCTGGTGGTGGAGGTACAACAAGTACATTAAAAATTGAATACGTAACAAAAACACCTCTTGTTGTTACATTAACAGACAAAGTTATTATTAAATACAATTTTTCTGGTGTAGATTCTTCAGGTGATCCAGTTCTTGAAGGTAAGGCTACGTGGAAAGTTGGTAGTACTATTGTAGCTACAAATACAGCTATTTCTGGCGAAAATTCTTTTGATGTTACTGACTTTATTACAATTGGTAGCCAAAAGGTAAGTCTTCAGATTACAGACGATGCGGGTACTTTAGTATCAAAGAATTGGACGGTACAAAAAGTCGATGTTCGTTTAGAATCTACTTTTAACGATAAATTAACTTATCCAATTGACAATGTAGCATTTGATTATACTCCATATGGTGCTGTAGTAAAAGATGTTCATTTTGTTCTTGACAATATAGAAATTGGAAAAGTTACAACATCTTCATCTGGTGTTCCAATGTCCTATTCTCTTCCGACTCAATCTCATGGATCACATTTGTTAGACGTATATATGACAGCTGAAATAAATGGTAACACAATTGAGTCAAATCATATCACAAAAGATATTATTTGGTATGATAGTCAGAGTACAATTCCTGTGATTGGTTGTGTACAACAAAAATTTACAGCTAAACAATATGATGCAACAAACATTGTTTATACTGTTTATGATCCAACGACAGAAACACCAGAAATTACATTAGCTGTCGATGGAAAAGTTACATCTACTCTTACAATTGATAGCAATACTCAAACATGGCAATATAAATCATCTGATATTGGTCAACATACATTGACTATCACTTGTGGACAAACGGTCAAAACTCTTACTGTTACAATTGAAAAACTTGATATAGATGTAGAACCAGTAACAGCTGGTCTCATGTTTGACTTTAATCCAACAGGTAAATCTAATAGTGATTCAGATAGATTATGGGCAGATAAAAATAACTCAGATATTAAGATGACAGTATCTGAAAACTTTGATTGGGTTAATGGTGGTTATCAGATTGATGAGAATGGTGATCAATATTTTGGAGTAAAAGCTGGCACCACTGCTACTATCTCGTACAATCTATTTGCGGATGATGCTAGAAAAAATGGTAAAGAATTTAAATTTATTTTTAAAACAACAAGTGTTGCTAAAAGTAATGCTACTTTCTTAACATGTCAATCTGGAGATACAACTTCAATTGGTCTTCAAATGAATGTTCATGAAGCATATATTAAATCTAGCGCAAAATCCCTTTATATTCCATATAGTGAAGAAGATATTATCGAGTGGGAATTTAACATTAATAAAGATACGGATATTCCTATTGTTATGTCGTATGAAGATGGTACACCGTGTAGACCAATGAGTTATACAAATGATTATTCATTTACTCAGGAATCTCCTGTTCCAATCACTATTGGTTCTCCTGATTGTGATGTTTCAATCTATCGTATGAAGGCTTATAATACAAGTCTTACAAGTTCTGCTATTCTTTCTAATTTCATTGCAGATGCACGTACAGCAACGGAAATGATCAATCGTTATACAAGAAATCAAATTTACGATGAAAATAATCTTTTAACTCCTGATTCAGTTGCAAACGCATGTCCTAATATGAGAGTCATTAAAATCGAAGCTCCTCACTTTACAAATAATAAAAAAGATTTCATAAAAGACACTTCTGTTGAATGTATTTACAAAAACGGTGATCCAATTTTTGATAATTGGAAATTTATCAATGCGTATCATTCAGGACAAGGTACGACTAGTAACGAATATGGTGCTAGTGGACGTAATATAGATGTTATTTGTGGATTCGATGGTAAACATCAAGTTACAAGTAAGATAGATTTAGATCCAAATTATATTACTAAATTAATTTTGGGTGATGGAACAGAATATAACGATGGAACAGGTAAAATTTCTTTAACTAGAACATCTATTCCAAATAACTGGTTCAATATCAAAGTGAACGTGGCTTCATCTGAAATGGTCAATAATGCGTACTTACAGAAACGTTATAATACCTATCTTCCATATACATCTCCTGCTCAGAAACGTGATCCAAGAGTTAAAAATGATATGGAATTTGTAAACTGTGTTGTATTTATTAAAGAAAGCGATCCTGATGTTTCTACTCATAGAGAATTCCAGGATTGTGAATGGCATTATTATGCGTTGGGTAACATCGGTGACTCTAAGAAGACAGATGTAAGTAGAGCTTATGATCCAGATGATATGAATGAATTCTGTATCGAAATAAGTGACAATACTCTTCCAAACTCAACTTTCCAAACAGGCGTAACAAATTCAGATAGTTCTATGAAATATCCTATCTCTAAAGCTGAATGGACAACTGGAAACGAAGCATATGACAATCTTTATAACAATTGGGATGGCTCATTCGAATTTAGATATGATTGTTGCGGAGATTCTAAAGACGGTGATCCAACATCTACGGATGAAGAGAAAGAAAAGATTAGAACTAAAAACAGACAAATTTGGAGAGATTTTTATGAGTTTGTAATTACCTCTAGTGATGAGGATTTCAAAAATAAACTTCAAGATTGGTTTATTGTTGATTCGGCTTTGTATTTTTATTTGTTCACACTTAGATATACGATGATAGATAATAGAAGTAAAAATACATTTTGGCATTGGGCTAAACATTATATTTCTACAAGTGAAGCTGCTGAGATGGGTGAAAAAGCAAATTATTATACAATAGATGATACTGCTGCAAGTATTAATAATGGCTATCGCTACGATCTGTGGGATTATGATAACGACAGTTCTCTTGGAATTAATAACAGCGGCGAGCTTACTATGACATATGGTAAGGAAGATACAGACTATCGTACAGATGGAGATCCATCATCTGGATATATATTTAATGCAGCTGAATCAGTATTCTTCTGTAGAATTCGTGATTTAATGAAATCAGATTTACAAAAGACATATATATCACGCGAAAGTAAAAACTGCTGGAGTGCATCTTCGTTAATTAATCAATTTGACGAGATACAAAATGAATGGCCAGAAGAATTATGGCGAATTGATTATGTACGTAAATACGAACGTCCATATAGAGATGGAAACACTCGATTCCTTGAACAGATGATGAACGGCAAAAAGAAATACCAAAGACGACAATTCGAACGTGACCAAGAAGTTTATATGGCTACTAAGTTCATTGGTAATACAATTACATCTGATCAAATTATGTTTAGATGTAATACTCCAAAAAATGCTATTGTTAAACCTGATTACACTCTTCATTTAACACCTTTCTCTGATATGTATTTATCAGTTATGTTTGGTAACTCATCTCCTACTCAGATACGTGCAAAAGCTGGTCAACAATATAATATCACATGCCCATATAGTACAATGGATGATACTGCTGTATTAATTTATGGTGCATCTAGAATTCAATCTGTTGGTGATGTATCTGCATGTTATATCCATGATAACGATTTCTCAAAAGCAGAAAGATTAAAGGAATTAATTGTTGGTAACACAACTACAGGTTACTCTAATACATTCTTAACAAATCTTGTCATTGGAAATAATAAACTTCTTGAAAAATTGGATGTTCGAAATACACCTAATTTAGTAAGTAGTTTGGATCTTTCCAAATGTATGAACCTTAGAGAATTTTATGCAACAGGATCAGGATTAAGAGGTATTTTATTTGCAAATGGCGGTAATATCAGAACTGCTCTTTTACCAGAAACTCTTACCTCTATAAACATGAGAAACTTAATCTATTTAACTAATCTTTCTATTGCTGGATACGATTCAATTAGCACAGTTATCTTAGAAAACTGTAACACAATCAATGTAAAAGATTTGCTTGAAAAATCTCCTAGAATTAACAGAGCAAGAATCATTGGTATAGATTGGCAGCTTGATAATACTTCTCTTCTTGAACGTATTTATAAAATGGGTGGTATTGATAAAAATGGATATAACGCTGATCAATCTGTATTGACAGGTAATGTTCATGTACCAGTTATAAGACAACAAGAACTTAAAAGATATAATGATGCCTGGAATGATTTAAATGTAACTTATGATTCCATTATTGAACAATTTACAGCTACATTCAAAAATACAGATGGAACAATTCTTGATATCCAATATGTTGATAAAGGTAATAAACCTGTAGATCCTATTACACGAGAAATTGATCCTATTGAAACTCCTACTCAAAAGAGTACGATTCAATATAATTACACATTTAAAGGATGGGATACTAATTTTGTTAATATGTTTGAGAATATGATTTTTACAGCGACATATTCTAAAACTATCCGAAATTACACGATAAAATTTGTATCTAAATCTACTGTTATGCAAGAAACAAGTGCTCCTTATGGAACTACTGTATTTTATACAGGTGATATTCCTACTTATACCGGTGAGGAAACTGCGTATAAATATTATCTTTTTAATCGTTGGGACAAATCTGGATATGTAGATGGTGATAAAACGATTAACGCTGTGTTTGATATATGTTCATATTCAAGCGGATATTTCGATAATAAGGATTTATCGGAAATGACACCTGTTGAAATGTATGCATTGACAAAAGTTGGAATAGAACAAAGTATCGTTGAATTAATGGATGATTTTAATTTTACAACCGGAAATGACTATGATTATGATGATATCCAAAGTAAAACTTTCATCAATGAAAAAACAGTGTTTACTGGGAATAATTATATCGACACTAATGTTGCCATAATGGACATTGACCGAGATTTTGTATTTGCAGTAGATTTTGAATTTGCTACAGGAAATACAAATAACTCTACTCTTATGCAATGTTTTAAATCAGATGGTAGTGATGGTTTTAAATTAGTATATAACAGTACACCAAAAATACAATGGGGTACATCTTCTGCTCAATGTGCAACAAGTACCAATCGAGAAATGTTAGTATTGAGACATGTTAAAGGTGAAAATAATTTACATGTTTACATGTCAAATCTTTCCGGTACATCTGTTAATTCGGTTGAATTAGAAAGAAATAAATCTACTATTTCTTCTTCTACATTAGTGTTTGGCTGTGTCAAAGCTGATGATGGTTCTTATGAACGTTATGCTAAAGGCACTATTCATTGGTCAAAACTTTGGTATACAGATCTTGGCGAAGAAGCATGTAAAAATCTTGCAGAATATATTCATGAAAAAGTGAATGTACAAATGTGTGGTTTTAAACGTAAATATCTTTCCGATGGTTCTGGAAAGCGATCATCCATGACATTTTTAGCTTCTCACACACTTAATATTAAAAGATCGATAGATAACTCTTATACTAATGAAGGTGGATGGGGAAGAACACAATTAAGTACTTGGCTTAATACAAGATTTTACAAAGGTTTACCGGTTCAAATTAAGCAACTCGTAAAAAAGGTTAAAGTGAAATATGCTGATATGGACAAAAATAACAAAAATAACATTGCTGAAACAGATTGCTATGTGTATATACCAGCCATTTATGAATTGGGATCATCAACTATATCAACTGAACCATATATTAACGAAGACGATCCAATTGATTATATGATCAATAATGAAGATAGAATCCGAAAAGATTCAAACAATATAGCTGTTGATTATATTACTCGTTCTCCTAATGTTGGCTATGCTGCTTATTATTATTATGTTAAAGCAGATGGTAGTTATAGTGGATTTGCTCAACCATCAGAATCTTATGGTGTTGTAATAGAATTGAACATTTAAACATAGAGGCAGATAATTTCTGCCTCTATTATTTGAAAGAGAGGTTATCATGTATTACAAAATTTTAAAAGACGGAAAAGTAATAGATGTTCTTGATAAACTTGTCTTTTTAAAATATCAGAAAAAACATAATCGTATGCTTTTATCTAATGAAGAAAATGCTCAAGCAATATTATCTTCTTCTGGCGATTATGCTTGGCATTTAACATCACTTCATACTATTCCGGTCGATGGATATGATACGGTTGAAATCGAAGAAATAAATATCTATGAATACAATAATCTTAAAAGATTAAATCTTATGACGTATCAAGAAGTTATAGATAATTATACTCTCTCGCTTATTGAAGGAGGAATATTATGAGTATTTTCGTACAGAGTTTAAAAAGATTATATGAATATAAGCGAATTAATTTAAATAAAATTCAAGAACTTTTAAGCAATAAAAAAATAAATCAAGATGAATACGAGTATATAGTCAATAATAAATAAACTTTAGGAAGGAGGCTGAAAATGTATACTTTTCTAATTGGCAAAGATAACTATATAACTACGACAAATTCTGAACGAATTGTACAAAGATCAAAGTTGGTTAATACAATTCAGATATTTGTTATTAACAAATATAATGAAATCAACATGTCCGATTGTCAGGCGATTATGTATTATCAATTACCTATAAGTAAAGAATGGAAATCAAAAGATTTAACACCATCTGAAGAACTTTATAAAGATAAATATGTTGAATATTTAATTCCTGTAGATACATGGTTAACATCTGAGGCAGGAGACGTGAAATTTGAAATTAAATTTTATAATGTTGAAATGGACGGAGAATCAAAAGATATTCAATATGTGAGAAAAACAACTAATGGTGTAATACATATATCAAATAGTACTGATTGGAGTTCTAGTATCGCAGATTCAATGTTAGATGCAGTTGATCAAAGAATTATTCAAATCATGATGAGTCAGAAAGCTCACGAAGAGATGATCGAAGAAACTCAAAACATATTATCAACTAAAGCAGATAATATTGCAAAAGATGCAAAAACCAATGAGATTTATCTTACATCAGATGGAAAAGAAATTGGCAATCGAATTAAAGACGAATGTGATAAAGATGGTGATCCAATTGTAGATATAGATTCAAAAAATGGAACTAATGATTTGGAAGCTGTTCAAAACATTGTAGAATTTTAAAATTGTAAATTTTACAAGGAGGAAAAATATGTCGGATTTAAAAGCTAAACATGCATTTGGGTCATTAGCAAATGTTGATCAGGCAATTGCCGATGGCAAAATTGATGCATATGATATTTTATTTTTAAAAGACGGTGATGTTGCTCGGATTGGTTGGATTGATAAAGATGGAAATAAAGTCATAGCTCAAAATAAAGACCAAATTATTCATGTGGACGAATTACCAACTGAGAGTGGTGATGAAAATGTTGTTTATATTTTTGAAAAGCATGGATATATTTGGGATAAGGAGAAAAGTAAATGTATTCCATTGTCAGAGCCAACGGATGTTACAGAAATAAAAGAAAAAGTAGATAATTTTGAAACGGCCATTAAAGAAGTGCATTCTTCTCTTGAGATTGCAGAATTTTAAATGAGGTATTTCGTATGGAAGTTGAAACAAATAAAACATTTTTATCACTATGTACTACTACCTCCGATAGAATTAATAATTTAGATATTAAGAATGGTCAAATAATTTTCATCAGAGATTCAGAAAGAATTGCTTTTGATTATAAAGATGAACGATTATATTACAGTCAATTTATTAATAAGCATGGAGAAATTACAGCTCCTGTCATGCTTTCAGATTTAGATAACGGTATTTATTTAATATCTGGTCAATATCAAATTGGTGGTGATTTAGAGACAATTTTTGATAGTTCACAAAAAGTAATGTTTTTAATTGAATCCGATGAAAATAATAAATATATCACAAAATTAGGTGCGAATGGCATAGATACATATGTCATAAATCTTATTTCTAACGAAGTTAAATTTGATAAATATGCAACTCAATCGTGGGTGTTATCTCAAAGATATACTTCTGAGGATTATGTCACCAAAGCTATTAAAAATTTATACGAACAACTAAAAAATGAAATTGTCGTCCCTACAAAGATGTCTGATTTAGAAAATGATGTAGGATATTTAAAGTCTGGTGATTTATCAAACGTAAATAGTTCTGATATAACCGGTCTTTTTTAATTATATCAACAAATAGTTCTCGATGATAGAACGGAAAGGATGAAAAAATGGCAGAAACAATTAAATATTTAGATTATGTCGGATTAAGACAATATGATGGTTTGATCAAAAAGTATATTGACGAAGCAGATACTAAAGTAGATGCAAAATCTTTTAAGGCTGTATCTATTGAAGGTCATGTACTCAAATTTTATAGAGCTGATCCAATTACAGATGGTCTCTCCCCTGCTTATCAAATCACTCTTCCAGAAACAGATTTAAGTACTGTAATGAAACTTGTTGAATCAGCTACAGCTGGTAATATTGCTACATTAGATGCACATGGACAGGTTGTTGATTCAGGAAAGAAAATTTCAGATTTTGCTACAACTGCTCAAGGTAAGAAAGCAGATACGGCTGTACAAACAATTACAACTGGTGGTGCAAACGGTACTATTTCTGTAGATGGTACAGATGTTAAAGTGAAAAATCTTGGGACAGCTGCTTATAAAGATGTTGATTCATTTGATGTCAAAGGTGCAGCGGATGCGATTCTTGGTACGGATATGGATGATAAAGATGCCAATACTGTATATGGTGCAAAAGCAGCCGCTAAAGCAGCACAATCTACTGCAAATACAGCTAAAACTGGAGTGGATGAAATCAGTGGAAAAATTGGAAACGTAACTGAAGGAAAAACAGTTGTTGAAATGATTTCTGACGCTCAAAAAGCAGCTACATATGATGACTCGGCCATAAAAGCAAGTATTGCTGAAAACAAAAGTAGTATTAAAGCAGAAGCTACAAGAGCCAAAGCCGCTGAAGGTGACTTTTCTAAGCTTTCAACAAATGCAAAGACTGATCTTGTAAGTGCTATCAATGAGGTACGAGCTGCAGTTTCAGCAGGTGGTACAGACGCTCTTATATCTATCGATACAAGTAAAACAACAGATGGTTATTTAAAATCTTATACAATTAAACAGGGTGAGAATACAATCGGAACAATTGATATTCCGAAAGATCTTGTTGTACAAGAAGGTTCTGTTGTAACCAATCCTGAAGATATGCCAGAAGGTACGTATATTAAACTTGTAATTGCGAATTCTTCAAAACCTTTATTTATTAATGTTGGTTCATTAGTTGATATTTACAAAGCTAAAGCAAATGCAACGCAAGTGCAAGTTACTGTCAATAATTCAACAAGAGAAATTAGTGCTGTACTTCTTGAAGGATCTATCGGTACAAAAGAGTTAGGTGATGAAGTTGTTACTACAGCAAAGATTGCTAATGGAAATGTAACCAAAGATAAATTAGAAGCTACAGTTCAAGCATCTCTCACTAAAGCAAATAGTGCTGTTCAAGAAATAAAAACCGGCAAAACAAACGGAACAATCTCTGTGGATGGAAAAGAAGTAGCTATTAAAGGCTTAGGTTCAGCTGCATATACAGAATCTTCAGCATACGATAGATCTGGAGCTGCTGCTGAAGTATTAGGTTCAGAAAGCGATACTTCGGATAAAAATACAGTTTATGGTGCAAAAAAAGCAGCAAGCGAAGCAAAAACAAGTGCTGATAATGCAAAGAAAGCTGCTGACACTGCACAGAAAGATGTAGATTCACTTGAAACATATGTTGGTACATTTACACCTGTTGGTGAAGAGACAACAATCGTTGAATATATTGATGCAAAAGCTAATGCGGCTAAAGAAGCTGCCAAATACAATGATACAGCAATCAAAGCAGATATCAAAAAGAATACAGACGCAATAACAGCTATAAATAATCCAACGACTGGTATTCTTAAACAGGCTAAAGATTATGCTGATGGAAAAGATACAGAAACCCTCACTGCTGCAAAATCTTATACAGATACATTAGCGAATGGTGCAGTAAAGACAAATACTACCGCTATATCTGGATTGAATACAAAATTAGCAACCGCAGAAAAAAATATCACATCAAATTCTGAGGCCATTAGTGCACTTCAGGAATCTGTCGGTGCAATTACAGCAATTACCAAAGAGGATATCGATGCTTTATTTACGGCGAAAATATAATATTTTTAATAAGAGTATAGATTTCTATACTCTTATTTTATATAAACATCCAAATTATATAGAAATCATTAAATAAGATAATGTTCCAATGTTTTCCAAAGAAAGGAGGCTTTTATAAATGGCAGAGGAAAAGAAATTTCTAGATCTGCTCGGTACTTCCTATTTAAAAGATAAAATTGTTGAATGTTTAAAAGATTATACTGACAAAAAAGTTTCAGAAATTATTACTTATTATGATTCTATCTATAACTTCCCAAATGTTGGTAACTCAAATTATATTTATATAGATAAGTCAGCAAATAAAACCTATCGTTGGGATGATAATGAAATAAAATATTATTGCATTGGTTCTGATTATAACGAAATTGACATGATAGATGGTGGTAATAGTACTGATTAATATTTAAATTTATTTGATATTTAAATAGGTTTGGTTCATTGTCTATTGTTTCTGAAACTACAAATTAAAATAAGGAGGAAAATATGGCCACAAATACTCTTAATACCAGAATTATATTAAAAAATGACACGGCTGCAAATTGGGCTGCCAGCACATTAATCCCTCTTGCTGGAGAATTATGTATTGAGAAAGATTCTAGAAAATGCAAACTCGGAGACGGTGTAAACACTTACAAAGACTTAAAATATATGACTCTTACACCAGAAGAGATCAATACTATCATTGCGGGATTAAATGATTCTAAACACTCTCATAGCAACAAAGCTATTCTTGATGCAACTACAGCATCGTTTACAGAAGCTCTGTTAAATAAGTTAAATGGTATTTCTTCTGGTGCACAGGTTAACCAGAACGCATTTAGCAAAGTTGTTGTTGGGGATACAACAATTGAAGCCGATACAGCTACAGACACATTGACTCTTGTCGGATCTAACGTAACAATCACTCCAGATGCTACAAACGATAAAATCACAATCGGTGTCGAAAATGGTTCTACATCTGTAAAAGGTTTAGTTCAGTTAACGGATGGTGTAACAAGCACATCAACTACAACTGCTGCTACTCCTGCTGCTGTCAAGAAAGCATACGATTTGGCTAATACCGCAAACAAAGCTGCTGGTACCGCTCAGACAACCGCTGATAGTAAAGTTGGTTCTGTATCTTTAGCTTCTGGTACAAACAATGGTACAGTAAAACTTACCGTTGATGGTACTGCTACAGATAACATTGCTGTAAAGGGACTTAGAAGTGCAGCATACACAGATAGTTCTGCATACGCTACAGCCACACAGGGTAAAAAAGCAGATAACGCTATGCCAAAATCTGGTGGCACATTTACAGGAGACGTTACGTTAAATGCAGATCCTACTGCAAATCTTGGTGCCGCAACAAAACAGTATGTTGATTCTCAAATTACATCTAAGATTGCCGCATCTGATGCAATGGTATTTAAAGGTACATTAGGTACAAACGGTACAATTACTGAAGTCCCTACTACAAACGTTGTAAAAGGTGATACATACAAGATTATTACAGCCGGTACATATGCTGGTTCAGCATGTAAAGTTGGTGATTTAATCATTGCATTAACAAGTGGTTCTCCAAAAGCAACTGCAGATAACTGGGCTTATGTACCATCTGGTAATGAAAATGAAACAACAATTTCATATAGTACCACAACACAAAATTTGACTACTTCTGCTAAAACTGGCTCTATTATTTTAGGTGAAGCAGCTACAAAACAGATTGATTCTTCTATTGCATCTGGCTCAACCTCAACTAAACTTCCAACATCTAAGGCAGTTGCAGTATTAGTTGATGATCAAATTACAACTGTTAACAAAACAATCTCTGATCATGTTGGTAATAGTAATGTACATATTACAGCTAGTGAAAGAACAAAACTCTCTGGTATTGCAGCGGGTGCAGAAGTCAATCAAAATGCTTTTAGTAAAGTAACTATTGGTTCCACTACTGTTTCAGCTGGAGCAAAAACAGATACTTTAAACGTAGTTGCAGGTTCCAATGTCACAATTACACCAGATGCAACTGACAAGAAAATCACTATCTCCGCAAAAGATACAACTTATACAGCAGACACAGGTATCAAAGTAGACGGCACTGTTATTAAGCATACAAATAGTATAACCGCAGGTACAGCTCAGGGCGATGCTAGTAAAACTTTAGCATTTGGTGGAACATTTACAGTGCCTACTGTTTCATATGATGCTCAGGGTCATATTACAGGTAAGGGTACAACTACAATGACAATGCCTGCTGCTCCTTCTACCATAACTGGTAACGCAGGAAGTGCAACTAAATTACAAACGGCACGAACAATAGATGGCGTATCTTTCAATGGTACAGATGCTATTACACATTATGGTACATGTAACACTGAGGCTGCTGTTGCCGCAAAAGTAGTTAGTTTAACAGGCTTCACGCTTGCTACAGGTGCAAAAGCAATGGTTAAGTTTACAGTAACAAATACTGCTGCTTCTCCAACTTTAAACATCAATAACACTGGTGCTAAGGCAATTATGTACAGAGGTGCTATTATTTCTACTGGTGTTCTTGCTGCTAAGAGAATTTATGAATTTGTATATGATGGTACAAACTACGAATTAGTTGGTGATATCAATACAGATACTAATACAGATACTAAGGTAACAAACACACTCAACACAACTACAAAAGCATACGTTACAGGTACAACAAACGCTACAACAAACACTGGTACTCAGATTTTTGATACAGGCGTTTACCTGGATACTACAGCAGGAACACTTGTTGCTTCTACATTCAAGGGTAACTTAAGCGGTAATGCTTCTACAGCCTCAAAAGCGACAAAGGCAGATCAGTTGACAACAGCAAGAAATATTAGTCTTAGTGGCGGTGTTAATGGTACTGCTCAGGCATTTGACGGAACTAAAGATATATCTATTCCTGTATCTTCTGTTAATACAGATTATCTTGTAAATGGAGATAATGTTCTTATTCTTGATTGTGGTACAGCTTCTGCCAATGTCTCAACTCTTGTATCTAACAATGACGGAAATGTTGTTGTAAATAGCACAAGAGAATCTACTGTAAATGATGCGGATGGAACAACAAATATTTTAGGAGAAAATATATCTGTAATGGACGATGGCCGAGGTAATGTTGTTTTACATATGTAAAGGTGATGGATTTAATTGGCATTGAAACAAATGAAAACGTTTTCAATCAATAACTCTCCTATTTATGAAATTACTGATGAGGTGGCAAGAACTGCCATCTCATCTCTTCAAACAGATAAGGCATCAATTAGTGCAATCTGTGATATGCAAAAGAAAACCCCCACACGTTGCAACAACATCTGAATATTACAATATGCAACGTACTGGTAAAGTGTATCAAACAAAAATTTGGAAATTTGCAACGAATCCTACATCAACAGATGAAAAACTGTTAGATAATGCAGGATTAGAATTTGTTCCATCAATCGATACTGTGGAAGGAAAGGATGATTACCTTAATGGTCATCATCCTTTATTCGATTGGTGTTACTGTAACTATAAACGTTACGATGATGGTACAGCTTATCCAGTTGCTATAGAATTTGATAAGAAAGCTGAAAATATAGAGCAGGTTAATAATATAATTTTAAAATATGAGTAAGGAGATTAATAGTTATGAGTTTAAATAAAACAATGTCCTCATTTCAAATTAATGATTCTCCTATTTTTGAAATTGTTGATAAATATGTTAGAACAAGTGTTAATACAATAGAAAATAATATAAACTCATTAGAAATATCTATTGAACAATTAGAAAATAGATTATTTGATTTGGAATATACACCAATCAAAATATTGTCATTTATGAATAATATAAATGTTTTTGAAATTGGTGGGGTTATAAACGAAGTCTTATTAACGTGGAATTTAAATAAAATTCCAACAAAAGTAAATATAAATAATGTTCCTATAGATAACATGGAATTAAAAATTGAGCAATCAGCAATAATTAAAAATGCTGCTTTAAATACAGATAAAATATTTACTTTATCGGTTACTGACGAAAAGGGAAAAATAGACAAAAAAGATACAAGCATTATATTTTGTAACGGTGTTTATTATGGTACTTCAGTTATCCCAGAAAACATAAACAGTGCTTTTGTAAATACTTTGACCAAATCTTTACAAAAGAATAGAAGTAAAACGTTTTCTATAAGTAGTGGAGAAAATCAATATGTGTGGTATGGTATCCCAAATAAGTATGGAACGCCTGTATTTAATGTCGGTGGATTTAGTGGTGGATTCTCAAAAATATCAACGTTAGAGTTTCAAAATTCAAATGGATATATAGAAACATATGCAATTTATCGTTCAGATAATTGTAATTTAGGAAATCAAACTATTAAAGTAACATAGGAGGAAATATGGCAAAATACAAAGGTTCAATAGAATTAATTTCTGGTATTACTCCAGCAAATAATCAAGACTTTCCTCTCATATCAGCACATTCGGTACAAGCAGACGATGAAGGTACTAGATTAGATGAAATATTAAATTATGATATATTAAGAACAAAACAACCTGAAGATCAAGGATTGGGTTTGGCATGGCTGGGATGGAGCAATAATATTGAACGTGGGAACGGAATCGAGAATGATGCAATTATGTTTTCGAAGCATGACATCGTAGGAATGCAGAGGTTAAATTTGTACAGTCTGGCAGACTCAAAACCAACGTTCACTGAAAATACTGTAAAGATATTGAAACGTGCCAAAGAACTGAACCCAAAGTTGAGAACATTTGAATATCTCCAGTCAGAGAGTGGACGTACAGATTTTACATATAATGGAGACCATGCACATCTGAATTCAGACGGTTCCTGGGAAGGATCAACAGCAGATTTGTCTGGATGCACAAGAATATATACTTATCAGCAAATATGTGACTGGTTGGATTATTTTAAAGAGTCAGGAACGGATGGAGTGTTTTTTGATGATTGGGGATATGACTTCACAAAGGAAGATATCTGTTACCAGATGGGACTGTCTTTGAATGACTATACGGATAAAAATGCAGCCTTAAATCAAAAATGGATCATGTTGATAGATGCCTGTCATGACAGAGGGCTGTTTCTTATCACTAATGGGGGTATGCCTTTTAGCGTTGGAGACTGGTATACATACCTTGATGAGAATGACATCATATGTCTGGAATCCTGCCTGATTTCATCAGTGAACTATAAAGATGATTTCACATGGCAAGCAGGCCAGAAAAAAGTATACGATTATTATGCAAACTGGTATTCCAATGGAAAGTGCAAAGCAAAGTTGTGGACTTTGAATTATTTTCCTGGCAATGCGGAAGATTATAAGGAGATTGTTCTTACGTATCTGTGTGCTATGACACTTGCCTGTGGTGGTGGGTATGTATCAATGGGAACATTCAAATGCATTGAAAAGCCGGCATTTGTAGATGTATTTTCTAATGGCAATCAGAAAACTATAAAAAAGATAGATGACAACATATATCAACTAAAGGTAAATACTCATACCTTAGAAGTTCATCAGTGGAAAAGCCTGTCCGGGCAAGTATCAAAAGAAACGGCTAGCAAGAACTACTATATTTTGGATGGGAAAGTTTTCAATAATGGATTTCTGACAGCACCAGTGGTCGAGCAGGAATTATCGAAGAAAATTGATAATGTATCTGAGCGATTGGATACAGTTAGTGACGACAACCGAAAAAATGCAATTTCTTACTGGAGAATGAGCATAGATGACTGGAACGCATCACTGACATTTTCTGATTACACGAACTTGATACCAGTTGATCCGGAGATACATGATATTTCTGGAGGAACCATGCGATTAGTGCGTAATCCTGATGGAACGTGTGATATCGTATGTACTTATGCAGAATTAAGCCAGGGCGGAATCTACCTGAGTGTGATACGCCCTTCGAATTATGAGGATTTCGAACAAACAGGAGAAGGCCTGGAGTTCGGTTTTTCGGATGTCATATTTGATATGTCTGACGACAGTTGGACACTTCCTAATGGTACCGTCTATGATGCAAAATGGTTGTGGTCAACACCATCTTTTTATATTTATACAGAAAAGTCGTCGTTAAATGGGGAACCAGTTGCGGAATATAAAATTGACGGCATAGGCAGCGACCTTGGCACGTCAACCGGGCATTATACGAAAACTTCCAAAGATATATTTACTTCTTATAATATCCGAGTTTGGTTTCATGCGCCAGAAGGAAAGTATTTTAACGGTACTGTTACGCTTAAAAATGTATATCTGATTGATCTTGGGGAACACTCGGACGAGATATCGAAGAAATGGTATACGAATATATTCCCGACAAATTTTAATAATTCATCAGCCATGACTGCAAAAATGACGGTTGCCGAAAAGCAGGGATGGAAGGTATATGATTTTCTGGTATCTCATACAAATGCATGGGGATGGACAAAATATAAATATACAGGTGATGAATTAATAGCCTTAAGAGGACATACGATAGAGCTTGGCTGTACGTCAATGGCATTTTCAAATGGACAGACAGGTGTGGGAAATACTGCAAATGGATGGGTAAACTATGCGTTTGGAATTGGCGTAAATAACGATAATCCTAATACGGTACGGTTGTATGCGGATACTCAGAATAAATCAGAGGTTTGGGATGGCAAAAAAATATGCTGTTTGAAGTATACGATTCCAAATGATGCGACCAGCTTGGTTATAGGTTTTCAAAGCTACGGATTTGCGACTACAGTGACGCTATCCCTCAAAGATGTGTATATGTATGATCTGGGAGAAGAAGTATCTATACGAGGAAAAGATTCTACCAATGCATCATTGCGTCTTTGCAGAATTAACGAGAAGCAGGAAGAACTTACCCCATCGAAGATGCGAAACGCTTTATATATAACTGAAAAAGGTGGAATGTACTGCTATGATTTGAAAGGTGTGAAAGTAGATATTGCTGGAAGCATCTACATTGGTGCTGCCAAGGCTGGTTATACTGGATCTCCAGAAGAATTTGGAAATGCCCTGTACCAATTAATTCAAAAAAATAAAGAATGATGTAAAAACATCGCATATGAAATACGCAATGTAAGAGAGCCTAGTGCTCTCTTTTTTAATTATGTAAAAACAATAAAAGGAGGTTTGTAAATGGCGAATAATGTTTTAAATGTACAAATTAAACAAAAAACTGATACCGAAGCCAATTGGAAATCAGTTGATCCAGTACTGTTACTTGGAGAAATTGCCATTAGCAGCGACAAACGAGCTTTTAAAATTGGTGATGGATCAACAAAATGGAGTAAATTGTATTACAACAATGCGAATAATGCTTCTAGCTGCACTGGCAATTCAGCCACTGCTACCACATTAGCTACAGCACGGACAATACAAACAAATTTAAGTTCTACATCTACTGCTTCATTTGATGGTTCTGCTAATATCACACCTGGTATAACTGGTACTCTTCCAATTTTCAATGGTGGTACAGGACATACAAATGCTAAAGATAGTGCTAATTACTTTATCAATAGTTTAGATACAGCTAGTGCTACTCCAACTGATAACGATTATTATATATCTCAATATGCTGGTGGTGGAACTACAACTACAACTTATCACAGACGTTCAATGACAGCATTATGGGATTATATAAAAAATAAAATAAGTAGTGTTTTAGGTTTAACAGCTTCGGATTATAACGGAAAAGCAGCAACCACAACAAAATTAGCTACAGCCAGAACTATTTCAAATAGCGGCGATTTAACGGGATCTTATTCATTCGATGGAAGTAAAGATATTACAGTTGATAGTTATATATATAATTGTACAGCAAGTGTCAATAATACCAACAACTATCCTTACCATAGGATTGGTAAAACAGATGTAATTACAAATAATTATGAAGATAATACCGCTCTATTTTATGTAACACAAGATTATGTTGGTGGTGGTTTTGGATTAATTAGAATTTCAATTAGAACAAATAGTGGATCTAATGTATCTACCGCAAATGCAGAATGGTTGATCAGAAAAGGATTAGCTACGGATTCTATACAAGTGGGTTTATATAACGTTAACGGTGCAACATATGCAGATATTTTCTATAAATCCAACGGTACATACGCAGGCTTTAGCGTTAGAGCTTTAGAGGGAAAACGTGCGAATATAGGGAGAAATAAAATAGTTCTAGTTAATTCATCAGAAGCAAATAATACAACGACATCTGACGCAAAAACGTCTACAGAATGTTATGCAACAATTGCAGCTGCTGGTACTGCTATTCACTCTCAAGATTATACGAATATCGTTGCTGGATCTGATGCTGGTTTCGTTCAAAGTGCAAGTCTTTCTGATAGAGCTATAAAAGTTAAGGATTCAAATAACAATAAAGACATTTCTATTACATATTCTAAAGCTGCTCAAACATCAACTTCTTGGTTAGCATCTTGGAATGGTTATGAATTAGGATCAATATCTCCTAGTAGTATTCTTGCCGGGAAAGCAAGTAAAGATGATAAAAATCAAACAATTTCTTCTACATATATTAAAAATTTATCTGTAAATGGACAAGATATTACGTATACAAAAGGTAATGATACAACAGGTAAAATTACAATGCCTAGTACAGGGGTAAAGATTGTGAGGTGGAATTAATGGCAGTTTACTTAGGTGAAAATAAAGTTTGTACGAAAGGTGGCACAAAAGTATTACTAAGTGATATATCATTACAAGATAAAACTGTTACTCCATCAACAAGTATACAAACCATAAAACCAGATAATAATTATGACGGCTTGTCTAGTGTTACTGTCAACGCAATTAACACCGTTACTCAAGCAACTCCATCCATTTCTATTTCTGATTCTGGATTAATCACAGCATCTTCCACTCAATCAGCTGGCTACGTTGCATCTGGTACGAAAAAGAGTACAAAACAACTTATAACAAAATCTACCGCAACTATTACTCCTTCTACATCTTCTCAAACTATTTCGTCTGGAACATATCTTACAGGAACTCAAACAATCAAAGGTGACTCAAATTTAATAGCTGGAAATATAAAAAGTGGAACATCGATATTTGGTGTAACTGGTACATATGTAGGAAGTGGATCAGGAGGAATTGATACATCTGATGCTACCGCAACGGCTTCAGATATGGCAAATGGTGTGACTGCTTATGCAAATGGCAAAAAAATAACAGGTACGATAAACACAGTTAAATCTGGCGTTGGTTATACGCCATCTGATGTTACAGCAAGTAAAAACGGAACTGATATTCGATTAAGAGTAGATCTTTCCACTGATAAATTACTTCGTTCAGGTAGTTATGTAGCACTCGATGCACCATTGAGCGGGTTTGGTAATGCTACTGCTTCTGATGTTATAAAAGGAAAAACATTCACTTCTGCAGCAGGCCTAAAAGTAACTGGCACTTTTGAGGATGTTGGAGACGGAGAATATATTTGGAAAAAGTATATTGGAAAGGTCTGGGATGTCACAAGAACACACCTTGGAACAACCGCACCATCTGATTATTCAGGCTTTATATACGGTGACTATATTGCAACAGATGATGGATATTTTCTGTTGAAAGGGGAAAAAACTGCATTAGGTGACGGACTTAGTTATATCAAAGGAAAAGGTGCAGAAACACATCCTAAATCTGTGTATCAATTAACTAATACATATTCATATCCATCCGGATTTACGAAAAATTATTACAGATTAGATATCGGTGATACCTATACAGAAGGAAAAGGAAGCTTCATTGGATATGTTTCTTCCGATGATTCAAGTGCTTATCCTGATGACGGACTGAAAGATGGTTATTATTACGTGAAGATTCAGGAAGGAACTTCTTCAGGTTCAGGAACAGACACATCAGATGCGACAGCTACAGCGGCAGATATTTTAACAGGTAAAACAGCATATGGAAAAGACGGAAAACTGACTGGTTCCATGACAAACAATGGTGCAGTCAATAAATCTATCAGTGGCAAATCAGAAAGCTATACGATTCCAAAAGGATATCACAATGGTTCAGGAAAAGTTGCTATCAGTGAGTCAGAACAGGCAAAGATTATTGCTTCCAATATCAAGAAAGGCATTTCTATTCTTGGTGTGACGGGTTCATATGAAGCAACATCATCGAGTGGTTCATCAGAAAATAACTGTGAAGCTTATCTTGTTGATGTACTGAATCCAACAGTATCATTCAAAAAAGCAACAGGAACAATCAAGGCATACGGTTATGCTTATGCTACAACAAAATCACAGTGGGGTGGTTCTACTACTACAACCATTTATGCTTTTAATGGCACAAATTATTATAAATCAGCAGCTTACGGATCACCAACTGCAACAAATATCACGCTTGGTGTTTCTGGTGGAAAACTGACAGGATTGCCATCAGATTTATCTGGTGGAACATTACTAGTGACAAGAGGCATTTAAAAAGGAGGTCATTTAAAAATGTGACGACCCCGTATGGAAAAGGTACTTTTATTGGTTATATATCATCTGATACATCGAATAAATATCCTGATGATGGTTTGAAAGATGAATATTATTATGTAAAACTTCAGGAACCTAAGTAATCTATAAAAACGAATAAAAGGAGTATTAATAAATGGCAAAAACAGAAACAGATATATCAACTTTAAAAATAAATTATCTATCTGAATCGGCTTATAAAACGGCTTTATCAAATGGTGAAATCAACGAAAATGAAATTTATATGACACCTGAACAATCAGATGCCGATACTAAGGTAACAAATACACTCAACACAACTACTAAAGCATACGTTACAGGTACAACTTCCTCTTCTACTAATACAGGAACACAGATTTTTGACACAGGTGTTTATTTAGATAGAATTGCTGGACGTTTAACCGCAACGTCATTTAAAGTAGGAAATGCTGTTTTAACTTATAATTCCTCTGAAAATGCTCTTATAATTTCTTTTGTATAGGAGGTGAAAAAATTTGGCAACAACTTATACAACTAAAATTAATGCTGTTTCGAGTAGTTCAACAATATCTAATACTTATGAATTAAAATTAGAAGTTAGTACAACAAAAAAAGACAATAATTCAACAGATGTAAAAATGATTGGATACATAAGAAGTATCAATAGTTCTTATGGTGCATATAACCTAGAAAATGGTGCTTCCAACACATTAAAAATTATAGATGAAGATAATAAAACACAATATTCCGCTTCGTTCAAAACTAAATATGATACACGATCTACAAATTCATATTATAAATTATTTACCAAAACTGTTAACATTGTACACGGTTCAGATGGTGCAAGAAGTATAAAATTCTCGTGGCAATTCAAAGAAACATCTGTATCTTATAATCCGCAAGGTACATTAACTTCATCTACTCTCGCTCTTTCTACTGCTACTTATACTATTTCTTATAATGCAAATGGAGGCACTGGTGCTCCTGCTGCTCAAACAAAAAAATATGGCGTAGATCTTACTTTGAGTACTACTAAACCAACTAGATCAAAGGATGATAACGGTAATACCTATACATTTGACGGTTGGAGTGAATCTAGTGATAGTTCGACTGTTAATTATGAAGCCGGTGGAATATATAAAGCAAATAAGTCTGTTACATTATATGCTGTATGGAGGAAAACCACAACTGTAGTTCTTTATAGAATTTCTTATAATGCAAACGGAGGTTCTGGTGCTCCTGCTGCTCAATTCAAAAAAGAAGGAACTTCTATTACTTTGTCAAACACCAAACCAACAAGAGCAGGATATACATTTAAAGGATGGGCAACCTCTTCTACTTCGACAACAGTTGCTTATAATCCTGGTGCAACATATTCTAAAGACGCAGGATTAATTCTGTATGCCGTATGGACACCTTGGACTTACACTTTAACATTTGATGCAAATGGAGGCACTGGTGCTCCATCAAGTGTAACTAAATCTGGTGATATTCCTATCCAAATTCCTGAAACAAAACCAACTAAAACCAATTATATTTTTAAAAGATGGAATACAAAATCTGATGGTACTGGAAAATCATATTATCCATTGTCTTCATTTGATGTAATTCAAAATGGAGGAACCATAACCTTATATGCCATATACGCTAATACTGATATATTGATTTATTCTTCTGGAAAATGCAAAGCAATGGATTTTATAGAAGGTGATACAATTGCTTTTTATTCAACTGGAACAATAGTTGCACCGGAATTTATCGAAGGAAGCGTAATGAGTATTAGTAAAAATAATTTTAAATTTACAGAATTAATAGAGAAATAAAGGAGAATGCATTATGAGAAAATTAATAGGAATTTTTTTAACTGCTGCTATTATGGTTACAATTGCGATGCCAGCGTTAGCTTGTACCCCACGACTTGATTTGAAAATGCCAGATCTTCAAAGTGCGTATGATGCGGCATATGAAGCAGGCAAAAACGCTGCTAAGAATGTTAAGATTTCAAGTCCATCATCTGAAACTGAAATAGAAACAGAACTTGAAGAAACAAAAGAAACTGAAACAACTATCGAGACCGAAACTGAAACAGAAGCTCATATTGCATCGACAGCTCCGGTATTCGGTTGTACACCGCAGTATGATTATTCAAATATTTGGGGTGATTTGACCCCTCCATCAGAAATTAAATATAAACCTAGTGAAGATATTGACAAAGCATGTGAAAATGCTGCTAAGAAATGGTTAGAAGAACATCCGATTGATTTGGCGAAAGAAACAGAATCTGATGTACAGGAAACTGAATCAGAAACGGTAATCGAAACAGAACCGGAAACTATTGAAGAATCTACTATTTTAAAACCAGATTTTCATAAACGTTATAATTTTATGGGATGGCAAAAATACATAGATAAGTTTACTGGTTATTTTAATATATGTTTACGATAGTCGAAACGCCCCACAAAAATTATACACACGTTGCTTTCGTGGGGCGTATTGCGAGAGGTAAAATGTTAAATCATGTATAGCATACCATGAGAATCAATAATGGTAAATAATCATATATCGCAATATTCGACATAGAGTTGTAGACTAATACAACTCTTTTTATTTGAAAAGGAGGAAATTATGGCTCAATTAAAAGATACAACTGTAGATGGCACATTAACTGCTGATGTGTTATCTGCTACTACTATACAAGAAAACGGGACAAATCTCAAAGATAAATATAATACTAAATTAAAATTAATAAAAAATCAAAGTCCTTCGGATACAATTGAGACCTCAAATAATACATGGACTAAACTTATGGATTTTTCGTTGGAGGCAGGTATTTATTTAGTTATTGTAACTGGTGGTTTTTCTAATAACTCATCTGGTATAAGATACGTAGGAATAAGCGATGCTTCTGGAAGAAATCATAATGAGAATAGATTTAATACAGTAACATTCCCACCTGTAAATGGAGACACAGTAAAGAATTCTTTTCCTGTAATTCTTACACCGACATCGACAACAACATATTATGTTAACGTTAAACAAACTAGCGGAACAAAGCTTAATGCTTATGTTGGCTATAGTGTTGTTAAACTTGCGTAAATTCTAATTAAGAAAGGAACGGGAATTATGACATGATAGAAGCATTTCAAAATTTAACAAATGTTGGATGGGGAAATGTTATTGTAACATTCCTTTTTTTAATTGTTCTTATAATTGGATTATTACAATCTCTGCGTTATATTCATGATTTCTTCGGAATAGAAACAAAACAGACACTAAAAGAAAAAAAACGCGATGAAGATATCAAAGATCTTAAACAAAAGATTGATGATTTAAAACAAGAAATAAAAGAACTTAGAAAAAATGATAAACAATTTGTTGATAATCGTGCGCATGATCGTGAACAAAGCTTCGAAATACAGAGAAATTTAATGGATAATCTTTCGGCTATGTCGAACGTATTATCAGAAATAAAAGTAGATATTTTAGAAGAAAAAATGGAACGTAAAAGATGGAATATTTTAAATCTTGCTGATGAAATCAGACACAATAGTTGTTATGTTGACAGGGAACGATATGAAAATGTGTTTCGCGATTATGATGATTATGAAAAAATTATCAAAGAATTAAACCGTACAAATGGATTTGTAGAAGAATCTATTAAATTTATTCGTGCAAAATACAATCAAGAAATTTTAGGAGCCGATTAAAATGAACAATAAAAAGAAAATACAAACGACTAAAATTATTGCTGCTATTCTTATGGTATTTATTTTAGTCAATAGCTTAATGATTGAATTCTATGCAATGTACGCAATGTTTGTATTGGACAATCTCGAAGCATTAGACGTATTAATTACCACTGCTATTGGCTCTTGTTTAACTCTTGTACTTGAGTTTGCTGTTTATTGTGCAAAAAGTTTTCTTGAAACTAAAGCAGAAAAACAATTAGAATTTGACCGTGAAAAATTCCAGATTGAATCTGGACAAAATGATAGCTGTGATGAAACACAGAGTGATGATATTGATATAACAGAAAATAATGAAAGTGAGGACAATTAGATATGACAACAACAGATTTTTTATTTTTATTAACAGCTTTTTCAGTTATTAGTGGATTAGTTACAGAAGCAATTAAGAAACTTATTGTAGAGAAAACAAACTTTTCATATAACGTATTAGCACTAATCGTAGCTTTAATTGTTGGTGGTGTTGGTTGCGGCTTATATTATCAGTTAAATACCATACCATTCACAACTAATAATATTATTTATATGGTTCTGATGGGGCTTTCTAGCGGTCTTGTTAGTATGGTCGGATTTGACAAGGTTAAACAAGCTATAGGCCAATTTGGAGGCTCTAAGGAGTCTTAAGATTTGTTTTATGAATTATAAAAAAAATTATTAGTAAGCATTTCTACGTTCGTTGTATTTGGATTAATGTATTATGGTGTTGAAATCTTATATAGAGGATATAGTCATTGGGCGATGGTTGTTTTGACAGGGATCATCGCGGTCTTAATAGGTGGGTTAAATGATACTTTCTCGTATGAGATGCCATTTGATTTACAGATACTTGTTGGAACATATTTTGCAACAGTGTTTGAGGGAGTTGCAGGTATTATTTTGAATGTATTCCTGGGATTAGATATATGGGATTATTCTAATCTTTGGGGTACATTCTTCTTTGGACAATGTAATGTCTTTTTCTGTGTAGCATGGGCAGTTTTATCAATTGTTTGTATTGTATTACAGGATTGCTTGGTTTATTACGTATTGAGAACTGATAATGAAAGACCTCATTATCATTTGCTGAATGGAAAGATATTATTCTGGCTACCAGAAAGAAAATAGTGTAAAAATAGTGTAATTTTAATGAAATTAAATATTTTATCTACTGTCGGTGTAATAGCTGGCAGTAGGATTTTTAGAATAGGATGAATTACTCTCCTATTCTTTTTTTATTTTGATTGAAAGGACAGTGATTTAATGGCTACTAGAGGACGTATCTATCATAATTTTTATACAGAAGAATTGTGGGAACAGGTAAACAAAGAGAATAAAAGAATAATGGACGATTTTCTTCAAGAGTATAAACAGAGAAAAAAGAGCAAAGGAACGATATCAGGCTATCGTAACGATCTAAGAATCATCCTGATTTATGTGCTTCGAGAGTTAGATAACCGTTGTATTCTCGATTTAAAAAAGAAGGATTTTCGTAATCTTAGTTTATATTTCACAGAAGAATGTGAAATGTCTGCTGCCAGAACAAATAGACTCAAAAGTGCAATCAATAGTCTTCTTACGTTCTGTGAAGATGATGATGATTATGAATATGAAATTAACTATGCGAAAAAGGTAAAAGGTATTCCAAAGTCTCGTGTTAAAGATGATGAAGATGATTTCTTTTTTACATATGATGAATTTGTTAAGGTTAGAGATATTCTTGTTGCTGAAGAAAAATGGCAGCTAGCCGTATTATGGAGTATTGGTTTTGATTCTGCTGGGCGAAAAAATGAATTATTTCAAATCCAAAAGCATGGGTTACTTGACGGAAATAAAACCAATATTGTTATCGGTAAACGAGGGAAAAAATTTCCTCTTGTATATTTAGATGATACAAGAGAATTAATTAAGAAATATCTCGAATGGCGAGGCGATGATGATATTGATTCATTGTGGATTAAAGGTTCAGGAGACCATAAAGAGCCTATTTCAAATTCGAATGTATTATATGATAGAATCGTAAGTATATCTAAAATTTTATCGGAAGTACGTGGTGAACCATGCAATATATTTACTCATACTATGCGACATAGTAGATTGGAATGTCTTTCGCAAGGAACTGATTTAAGATTGCTTGACGAAAATGGAAATCCTAAAAAATATCCATTAGAGCAGATACAGATATTTGCACATCATTCAGATCCAAGTACTACACAAGGATATTTAAAAGATCATTCGGAAGATACAATAAATTCAATGTTTGGCATCTAACGTATATTATTCCTTAAAACAATAAATTTGACGAGGTACTTATTTAATTCAGCTTACTGTTCTCATACTTATAAAACCGAATATTACATATAGGGGAAATAACTATAACCAGTTATTTCCCCAATTTTTTACTCTCAAAAAATGTAAAATCGATCATTGACTTTTAAAAAATTTTATGATATTTATATTTTATAAAATTTTAAAATTTTTGGAGGTGTATCTATGGAGTGTAAAAGTGAAAAACGACTATTAGCAAATTTTACTAAAGATATTCGAGATGAAAAGAAATATAATCTACATCATTATTTGCAGAGAAAAGAAGATCAATGGACAAAACCTCAGAAATGTCTTTTGATAGATTCTATCTTTCGTGATTTCTTAATCGATCCAATAAGAGCTGCTGTATTAGATGATATTAGGTGTATATTTGATGGTATACAACGTAGTACGTCTTTTGCAGAATATATAGAGGATGGATTTGCATTATCCAATAACAATCTACCAGTTCTTATAGATAATGTTCCGTATGATACAGCTGGTAAGAAATTTTCTGAATTGGATCCTGTACTCCAAGACAAAATATTAAATTTTGAAATCACACTTTACATATTCACAAATGCAACTGACGAAGAAATCAGAGAGATGTACCGAAGACAAAACAACGGTAAAGCACTCACCGCTACTCAGAAACGTACAGCTATTGAACCTAAAGTAGTTAGTGATATTGTATTTCCACTTGCTGAACATCCATTCTTCAAGAAGATTTTGAGTCCAAAACAACTATTGGGCGATAACAACAGAGATCTTATACGAGAAACGCTTATGTTACTTAGTATAACAGATGATAAAGAAACGTTAAGCTTCTCTAAACCGACACTTGACAAGTTTGTAGTTTGGTATGCAGGTAATATTGATGAATCTGACGCAACTGCTATAGTAGATGTTCTCGATTTATTGGATGAAAAGATGGATAAGACACCTTACCTATATGCTTCTATTCCAATGATTCTTTACATCGGTGTACAGTGTTTGAGAGATGGAAAAAATTTTGATAAACTTGTAGCAGCAATTAAAGAATTTTCAGATACATATAAGGATAATACAGCATACAAGGAAATCTACTCTAAAGGCGGTACACGTAGCTCACAGTCTGTAAAAGGTAGATTTAATTACTGGAAAAATATTTACGCAGAAATTATATAAAATAATTATAGGGAGAATCCAATTACGGACTCTCCCATTTTTTTACTCCTGTACATCGTGTATTTCTTTACTGATCATGATCTTAATTTCATCTAAATTCATAGAACTATTTTTAATCAGATTCATAATCTCATTGAGTTTTTCTTTTTCTTTAGACTTCTCTTCTGCTGCTATAATCTTTTTCATCTCGTTATTTAATTCGTTGAGCTGTTTCTTGTAACCAATTAATTTATCTTCCGTACTTTTAATCTTCAATTCAATATCTGCTATCTTCTGCTGTACAACTTCTATTTTTGTACGTCTTACTCTAGACATAATTATATTAGCCTCCTTGATTCTTATAATTGTAATATGACCAAGAATCTAAAAGATAAACATATTCTTTGTGAATGATTGTAATAATTATATAAAATATCAATAAAATTAATTACAAGGCTTCTAATCTTCGACTTGAGACGTTTTTATATTACATTCGAATAAATTATAATATCAATAATTAAAATGTCTCAAATCATCTCTCAGGAAGAGATAGATAAATTAACGTCTTATATAATGATTACAAAATGTTATTTTAATAACCGGATAAATCTTTCCATGGAAATTCATTAAAGCTAATATAACGTATAATTCAAGATGTATATTGATGTATAATTAAGTATGCCCTTGAAATTAGCATTTTCGTCCAAAAACTTGTAAAAAGTTGTTATTTAAGAGTTAAAAGTTGTAAAACGGGTGATTTTTCTGCTAAAAATAGTTCAATTTTTTGACCACACTTTTGACCACACTTCCAGCAGTCTGAAACGGTCTGAAACGGTTCAAAACGGTCTAAAACGACTATTTTTCGCATTTTAAGCAAAGAAAAACCCCTGTAAATACGCGATTTACAGAGGTTTAGGTCGATGGACCTGCGGGGAGTCGAGATAACCGTCCAACCCTTAAACCACTTGTAATATCTGTATTTTTTAAACATTGCATTTTGACGTGACCACATTTTGACCACAAAAATGTACCTTTTCAGCACACATTCACTAAATTCATTGCTTTGGCCTGCTCTTCCTGTATGACATGGATATATTTGTTGTATGTGATGGTAATATTTGCATGTCCCATCAATTTACTAATGACTTCAATACCTATCCCATGTCTTAATAATGTTGATCCAAACGTATGTCTTAAAGTATGTAATGATACATGTGACTCTGGTTGTATTCCTGCAAATTTTACTAATCTGTCAAGACTTCTTTGTAGATTTCTTGAACAATTCATAGTCCCTACAGTCGTACATGCAACATAATCGGATTTGATTTTATTCTCTTCATCAAAGCCCCTTAACATCTGAAGATACTGAAGAACCTGCGTATTCAATGAAATATATCTGACACCGTTCTTTGTCTTTGCAGACTTCTTAATCTTCGAATAATAAACAACATGTTCTAAATCATCATAGTTTCTAATGTTACTTTGAAGCGTCTTACAGATATGCATTGTTCGATTCTCAAAATCAATATCCTTCCATGTCAGAGCCAACATTTCACCGACACGTAAACCTGTGTTCAACATAATCAAAAGAACAATCCAATCCCGACTGCGATACCGTCCATTTTTATACTTCGTCAACACTGCCATTCTGAGTGTCTTCAGTTCATCATCTGACAAGCTGTACTGCTGCTTTGTATCTACCTGAATACAATCTTCTTGCGGAAAGACCACATTATCACAGGGATTCTTTTGCAACAGTCCTTCTGTAACAGCCATTTGCATACACGGCCTTATAAGATGAGTAAGCTTCTTTAAGCCAGACAGCGACAAAGGTTTTACATCAGCACTGGTTGGATTCGCATATTCATCAATCAGATTTTGGATGTCTTTCGTCTTAATGTTCCCCATCTTCATTTGACCTATTGTTGGTTTAATTTGATGCAAATATGTCGTATACAGACGGCTATACGATGAATCCTGAATCTTATTCTTCTTATAAGTCTTCAACCAGTATTCTATGTATTCATTAAATACAACCTTTGTGGGCTCAATATAACCATTTTCAACTTTTGTTAAATACTCTTTGGCTTTATTCTTCACCTCCACTTTTGTTGTACCATAAAAACTCTTACGCTTGCCATTAACCGTGATACGGCCTTCATATCGGCCATCGCTGCGTTTATATAATGTCATTCCTTTTATAATTGCTTTCACATTATTCAATAAAAAACACCTCCAAAATAGAATAATGCAAGGGCATACTTAATTATAATTTAATTATAGCACACACCTTACATTATTCACAATTACTTAATTATTCAAAATATATTTCATCACCTATATGTTCTTCAACCCATTTTTCTAATATATTATATGTTGTAATGTAATCTTTACCAACTTTCATAACAGGTAACTCATTGGCAGCGATCAATTTTAAAATTTTAGTCTTTCCAAAAGGAAGTACATCATATAGGTCATTTAAACTTAAAAATTTCTTTTGTTCTATTAAATTATTTTTCTCTTGTTGTACTTCCAAATCCGCCAATTCTATCATCTCCTGTATTAAAATTGTCTCCATCGGCAATAAGAAACGGCATAAAGATAAACTGACAAAATGCTTCACCTTGTTTAACTGTTAATGGTTTAGTACCTTCATTACGAATCTTTACATGAATATGACCATCATTATTTGGATTAGAATAGTAATCTCCATCCACAATACCTGTCGAATTTGAAAGTCTTGTATAATATTTAAATCCCAATCCGCTTCTAGGAAATACCATAAGTACTTCTCCATCCTGCATATAAGCCTTTATACCAGTTGGAATATTAATATCTTCTCCTGGCTGCAAAGTAAAATCGAATGGAGAAAAACAATCATATCCTGCTGCCTTTTTTGTAGAACGTTTTGGTAACTTAACCTGAATTTCTGCGTCTGGTTCAAATGAACGATTATACTCTTTTGGACTAATTACTTCAAATCCACGTTGTCTTTTATTGTGTATGCCAGTCGGCATATAATTTATTTTTGTAATATCTAACATATTGTATCTTACTCCTCTATTCCTGTGATCACTTTTGAATGTGGTAATGTTTCAAGCCATTTACAAAATTCTATCCATTCATCTAGTTTATGATTCTTACGAGATTTATAAATATTTGCGGCCACTTCATAATTCAGCATAACATTACGAGTCTGGTTATAACTGCTTGGAAGAAGCTGAATCATCTGCCACCAAATTTCTTTATCTTTAGTTTCGAGATATTCTTTTCTGTAATGATTGAGAGTTTCAATCACAAGAGTTAAAAGATCCTTAGATGAATAACGATAACCTGTCGGAGCATACATCAAAAAATCTCTATTTGTTCTTAAATGTTCACAGCTAAAATCCTCCAATGTAAATTCTTTCTCCGTAATTTTGTGCATCGTACTACAACTATTAGCAACTGTGCCAACCTTATATGTATCAAATTCTTTCCACCAATATAATGGGGCTGTAATTTTCACATATATTGGCATCATTCGCATATACTTTCTATGGTCTGTACCAGCATTAGCTAAACGTTGCATGAGGGAGTTATCAGTAGCCCCGACTCTGTAATATGGATGATGAATTTCTGATCCAGTTTCTTCATCGTAACTCACTTCAAAATTTTCATAGCTATCACTCTTTTTCCAACTATTCATTGGATTACGCATACCTTCAATCACAAATTTCATCTGTTCTGGACTTGCCAAAACTACATTTTCTAATTTAATACTCATTTTATCTTCCTCTACTTATTATTTTGATATATACACCATACGATAAATACAAACACTAATATGCTGAGAATGATATTCGCTATTAGCTTACCAACAAAAAATGTAAGGCAATAAACTAACAAATAATAAAAGCCAACAATGAACATCACAATTACAAAATATATTAATGCTTGTAGTATCGCCTCAAATATTTTTGAAATCTTTTTCATAAATATTTCCCCTTATAATTCCTGCTGCAAATATTTTAGATATTTATCCCATGCACCAATCGAATGAATATATTCCTTGCCTTTTAACATCTTCTTCTTCATATCAGATTTGAAATTAATATCTTTATACTGTTCTTCATTTGAGAGAATATTTCTGAGAAATTGATTTTGTAAACGACCAACCTTTAGCTTATCCTCTTTTTGAATTACACTTGTAATATTTAAATATTCTTCTAAATCTTTTGTAGGAATTACATAGGATGTTTTAGGAAGGTTCTTTGAAGAAAATGGGGAAATACTAGCGCCAGATGTTTGCGGTTGTAAATATTTTGCTACAAATTCTATATTTTCATCTTTGAATTTAAATTCTATTTCTTCTGAATTCTCACGTATATCATATATTGTTCCATCTTGATTTAATATAGAGTACAATGCCTCATAATCACGAGATATAGACTCTTCTGGAATAAGGTGTAAATCTTTTGCAATTGCAATAAGTATATTATGTGCTCTACCAAGAGATGGAACATAAGCAACTAAGATATCATCACCATAATGATATATTTGAGCATTTTTAGCACATTTGATATAGATATCATCATATTCTGGATCGATTACTCCATGTTCATCTCTTGGTACATCATTTGTTTCTAAATCAAGATTGGCTTTAACGCGATATTTACCGACAAATTTCATTAAATATCTTGACATGTTTATCACCCTATTAATTGTAATATAAAACTACTTTATTCTGTTTTAATGATTTCTGAACATCAATAATTCTTTGGTTAGATGATCCTTTAAATCTTAAATTCATATTTTTTTGACTATCAATAAATTGACCATCTACTAATACATCACATAATTCGATTGTTTTCCAACGTTTGATATCATAAATTGCGTTTACTGGTATTGGTTCTAAACAAAGAGATAAATAATCAGGTATTTTAATATGACTATCAAGTGTTTGCTTAATAGTTTCTAAGGTATATCCTGTATATATCCAAATTTTCTTGTTTGGATATATAGATTGAATCTCTTCTATAATTTTAAATACGGTTTCTACATTTTCATCCGCCAATGGTTCACCGCCAAGAAAGCTAACTCGACTTATGTATGGATGATCAATTAGTTTTATAAATTTATTTTTTATATCTTCTGTCCATTCCTTGCCACCGTTAAAATCCCATGTCTCTTGATTGAAACAATTATAACAATGCAAATGACATCCTTGTACGAAGAGGGCGACACCCACACCCTCTCCATTGCTAATGTCCATGGATCTGATACTTGCAAATCTCATTTATTTTTTCTCCTAAAAACATTTTCTACGTTCATTTCCTAATATTTCAACATACTTATAAGAGCAATAATCATAGTTTTGTTCTAGATAATTTCTACATTCTTCACCATCAGTAAAATAACTATCATAGATAATTGTATAATCACTTGTTGTTCCAAATATTTGACTCCAGAATACAGTCACGCTATCAGTTGTGTTCAAAACATTACAAAGATACGTATATGCTTTATCATTAATGTAATTTGCAATATCACAAACATCATCTAATTTAGATTCGTCATTATATCTATATTCATGAAAAATTATAGATTGATGATGCTTCTCATTCGTTAAGATTACTTCTCTGTGATGTGACGTAATTGTAAAAGTTTCGTAATTTTCTTCGTTTCCGTCATATTCTTCATAATTTTCATCTTCATCATATGTTAAAATGGAACATTTTTTGTATGTATTGTGTATATTTCTAAAATTATAATTTATATTCATAACTATTTCTCATTATATTCTATATCATCTAAGTGATATACACGATCATGTACATCACCATATCGTCCTTGATTACCACCATTTTTTGCAGTACCAATGTAACCACAGACTCTAAAAGCAATATCCATGGTAGTATTATCTATATTGCCACATTGTGGACACTCCCATCTATATTTACCATTTTCATCTAGTACAAGAGGAATATCTCCATCATAGCCACATTTTTCACAGTAGCAACTTTTAGTATTAATTTCTGCATACTGAATGTGATAGTAAATGAATTTGATAACTTCGATCAAAGCATTAATATTATGAGACATGCTTGGTACTTCTACATAAGAAATGGCTCCACCAGGACTTAATAATTGGAATTTTGCTTCTTTTCTGAGTTTTTCAAACGCTGTAATTGGCTCAAACACTGGAATATGATATGAATTAGTTATATAATTTCTATCAAATCCATCCAATCTAATAAATACATCTTTACCAAAACGAGCCTTTAAGCATTTTGCAAATTTATACGTTGTACTTTCGAGAGGCGTACCATACAAACTATAATCTATATTTTCAGCATTTTTCCACTGAGCACACTTATCATTAAGAGCTTGCATAACTTTTAATCCAAACTCTTCGCCAATACCTTCATCAGAATGAGAATGTCCAGTCATATATTTTACACATTCATATAAACCGGCATATCCCAAAGATATAGTTGAATAACCATCATAAAGAAGTTTATCGATTTTTTCATGTTCTTTTAATCGAGCAAGAGCACCATCTTGCCACAATATAGGAGCAACATCAGATAATGTACCGCGCAATCTTTCATGTCTGATTCTAAGTGCTTTATGACACAATTCAGTTCTTTCTTCAAAAATTTTCCAAAATGTATCGAAATCACCTTCTGAAGATAAAGCAATATCTGGTAGTGAAAGTGTAACTACACCTTGATTGAAGCGTCCGTAATATTTGTGTTTGCCAGGTTCGTAATTTTTCGCATTGGCAATGTTAGAAACTTTATCAGAAAATCTATCTACTGTTAAAAATGATCTACATCCCATACAGGTGTATACATCACCTTTTGTTTCAAGCATAATTTTTTCTGAAATATAATCTGGAACTAAACGTTTAGAAGAACACTCCGCAGCTAATTTTGTCAAATACCAATATTTTGAATCTTCATGAATATTATCTTCTTCCAAAACATAAATTAGTTTAGGAAATGCAGGTGCTACATAAACTCCTTCTTTATTTTTTACTCCTTTGATTCTTTGATGAAGCATTTCTTCGATTAATAAAGCTAAATCATGTTTTTCTTGTTCGTTTTTGGCTTCATTAAGATACATGAAAATTGTAATAAAAGGGGCTTGCACCCCATCTGCATATTTCTATGCAGAGCGGACTATCTCTTCTATTTCAGTCTTGCACTTGGAGCATGTGCCTATCTCATGCTCTACTGGGCTACATTCATCACCCATAGTCTCTACATTTTCGTTTTGTTTATAATAAAGTAACGCGCCATTCAAATTACTGTATTTTTTAAAGAAAGAAACATATGGAATACCATTAGTCCCATCAATCATCATCTGTTTTATCTTTGAATTCCCTGGGACAAAATTAAACTCTTCTTTTATGAATTTTTTTAATTGCTTAACACTTTCAAATTCATATTTTACCCCATTAAATTTAATCCCACATGGAATGTTATTATATGAATTTTCTTTTTTATGTGTTTTATAATAATTTTTTAATCGCTCGCTCTGATCTTCCTTTAATTGCTCATTATCCCAAGCTTTTTTAATTCCTTCGGATTGTAATTTTCTTTCTTCAATGTTGGAATATTTTTTAGTTAAACGTTCAGAAGCTTGTATCTTAAATTCTTTCGAAGAACATCTGTCTCTATTTATTTTCTCCATTTTCTTAACAAAATCTTCTTTTTCTTCTTCAGATTTAGATGAGTATGTATCTCCACCGTCTCCTCCAGACGCTATATTATACATTTGTTTTCCATATTTTCCTCTATATAATGAAATATATTCTTTTTCTTTTTTATTTAATTCTTCTGCGTAATCCGCTTCGTATAATATTTCATTCGTAAAATTTTCAATACCATATTTTGATATAGCCTGCAAAAGAATCTTTCCACTCCCATAATATTTATCGTCATAAAATTCACTTTTATGTTTTCCTATATATTTTCGGTCGTTGATTAGATTTGTAGTTAAATATATATATCCATACATTTTTCATTCCCCCCTTTCTTTTTTTATTTTTATAAACAAAACGCTTAACACGGTATTACCATATCCTTATTACAGGACTTAGGTTCTCTTACCACCTTACCCTTGAGGTTAGTTGACCGTTAGCCTAATTTATTAGACACCCATTGGCATGGTTCACAAGATTTTACAACAGCCAAAATTAACCGTTTGTTGTCATAAGTGTAACTAATTGATATTGAATAGTCTGAACACCTTTTTCAATTTCTTTTTTTAAACGTTTTTCTACAACTGCATTAAAATCTTCGTCTATAATTCCACCCTTAGAGAAACCCAATAAAGAAAATTCTTCTACTAATTCTTCTCTTATTTTTTGTCTTGAAATATCTACGAAAGGAGCGAGATGTGCCAAAGAAACACTTTGACCCCCATATTGATTACTTGCTATTTGTGAAATGGCTTGTGTAGCTATATTACAAGCAGTAGAAAAAGAATGTGGTTTTTCAATTAATACTCCACTAATTACAGTGTTATTTTGTAACATATCTTCAAGATTAACTAGATCACAATTATGCATATGTTGAATAAAATAATCTGCATCATGAAAGTGAATAATACCATCCATATGAGCTTGTACTATTTCTGGTGATAATAAATATCTTTTTGTTGCATCTGTACTTACTGAACCGGCAATATAATCTCTTTTCGTTGGATTTAATATTGAATTTTTGTTTGCATTTTCATCTTTCCAATATACATTTTTATCTTCGACAAGACCGATTATTTCATCATCTATAGTGTTATATTCTCGTTGCAGCTCTCGTTTGCTTCTATATCCTTCGTAAGCTCTGGCAGTAAGTCTTTGTTTTTTTGTAATCAATTTATCGAAGACCTCTGATTCGATGGTTGAAATGTCGATTTCATCGTCATTTTTATGCATTTCACATATCTCATTTGAGATGTCCTCTGCTACCTTCGGCTTCACAATTCCTGATCCATCCTTCATCGCTTTCATTATCGCTGTGTAAATTTTATTTTTATCAAAATCTACCAGCGTACAATCTCTCTTGACTACTTTCATTTAATCATCCTTTCTTAATTTATTTATAATCATCATGTTTCATTTATACTAAATAACTCCATATGAGTTATCAATATACTCTAATGCTTCCTCTGCATCTTCTAATATAACTGCTGCACTTATCTCAACCCACTTATACCAAGTCTCTGGTTTATTACCAAATGCAATAATAGGAATGTTATTACAAATTGCATATTCTACTTCCATGCCGGTACCTACACTACTATCTGATTGATCCAAATTAACCAATAAAACATCACTTTTCTTTAATAGATACATAAACAAATCCATACATTGTTTATCTGTTTTTGGTTGTTTATCGGTATAATTGAAAAATTTATTAGGATCAATAATATTTAAATGTGGATAAAAACCAGCTAAAATGGAATCAGAACAATATTCTCTCCAATTTTGGAATTCATAGTCTGTATTCTTAATTGCTCCAGAAAGATATACGTTTATTCTATTTGTCATTTTATTTATCATTCTTTAATCACATCCAATATTTCTTTTATTACCTTCTCAAATTGTTTATTTTGATTATTACAAATAACTTTATCTACTATTTTATAAATACCTCTAAAATCTTTCTTATCATGTTTAACTCTTCGCTTTGCTTCTGCTTCATCATCTCCACGCTCTATTAAACGTTCTCTAATTGTTCTATTACTTGCATATAAATAAATGGATTTATAATTAAGATTGGGATATTTAGATAAGATATCTTTATACCCTTGAGGTGTAAGAATTATAATAGATTTGTTATCAGAATTAATAATGCTCTCTTCAGATGTTCCATAGAACCATTCACCGAATTCAGATTGGTAGGATTTATATTCTACAAAAAATCCTTCATTAATTTTTTTCTTAAATTCTTCATTTGATATATAATGGTATGTAGTGCCATCAATCTCATTTTCTCGCATTGGTCTGGTTGTATATGTGACAATCTTTTTAAAATTATGATTTAGACATAACTCTTTTACAATTGTGTCTTTACCAGATGCGGTTTTACCAATAATGAGAATCAATTGGTTGCCTCCGTTTCATTTTTATATTCGTGTTAAATGATATACTTCTTAATCCTCTATATTGTATGCATTTCGATATTCATTGTTTTGTACTCATGTTAAATGATATACTTCTTAATCTCTCAGCTTACAACAATGATGTCAGAATCAGTTTTGTACTCATGTTAAATGATATACTTCTTAATCCCCAAATTACCATAGATACAAGTTTTAACATGGATTTTAGTGAGTGACGAATCCTCACCTTTCGGCGTACTATTGTATCCACAATAGCGGTGTTTATATTTGAGGCCATATAAACACACCAAAACACACCGCAGTCTTTCGACTGGTTTAGTAGCACTTAGGCTACTTTATTTAATTTTTCTTCTTTATCATCCGATTCATCTATACCATAATATTCTCTGGCTTCTTTCCAATGTTTCTTTGTGATCTCATCAGAATCGGTAATAAATAATGTTGACATTGCTATATTCCTAGCAGCATTAAAGTCTGCATTAATACCATATTTATACAAATCTGTATTATGAGTTTTACAATCAATATTATGACAATTAAAATATGCTTGCCCTAATTTACCCTTTGGTCTATTCTCTGGATGCCAATTTCCACATACGCTACAAATCTGTGATGTATAACATGGATTAATTTTCCTTACAATAATTCCATGTTTTTCAGCTGCTTGTTCAATATATGTTTGGATTTTATAAAAACTCCATCCAGCTAATACTTTAGGATTCTCTCGATATCCTTTTAGGTGCTCTAAATTAATATATTTAGCATGATTTTTTAAACAAAATTTAATTACATCACTTGCATACTTTCTACATTCTGTATCAGCGTAATTTTTCTCTTTTCCTGAAAGTAATTCTAATTTCTTTAACTTTCTTTTTCTTCCATGTCCACCCTTTGATAATTTTAATTGACTATTCAATCTACTTCTCTGCATTTTAAACTGGGTTCTTTTAGCAAATAAAGTATCATAACTTCCAATATTTTCTCTTGTATATTTATCGTTATTTAAAGCACATACACATGGAATAGCGATGCCGACATCTACTCCAACAACTACATTTTCATCAAGAGTATTATCTTTATTTTGTGGGACTTCAACAGTAAGATATAAAGTTAAATTTGTATTTTTGCCAGTTTCTTTATTCTTCGTAAATCCAATACTACTGCCTTTAATTCTATATTCTTCTTCAAAAATTCTTTTTATGGATAATCTAGAATCACGAGACTTATGTGGATTCCCTAGAACTAATTTGAATTTTAATTTATCTTCACCTTTTTTATATGGAATACTTAAATATATATTTACATTTCGTTTATTTTCTAAATCTTCTAAAAAAGATATATAGTCAGTATAATCATATACCAAACCGATTAATTCATCTTTTTTATTGTAAAAAATATTTGGTGGTATGAACAATGGAGCATCTTTTATTCGTCTGAGATTTTCATCCATCGAGTAAATAACTTTTGTTTTTATTCCATCCTGTTTCCAATAAGATTCTACTTTCTGTTTTATATATGCAGGTGTGCTTAATCCGTTAGCAAATTTTTCATAAATATCTTCTGGATATGCACAATAATTTTCAAGTAAATCTAATTCTCGTTTGATATCATCTTTTGATTTACCAACATATTTTATGTACTTATTTTTTAAAGCTTCACAATTTTTAGAAACAGTTTCTTCTTTTGGTGGTTTCTTTTTAGATTCATAGAATTTACGTAATTTTTTAACTTCATTTTTTACAAATTGATCGTCTATAGGTGCATACTGCAATAATGATTCTAAGAAGCTTTCTTTTTTGTCATTACTAATTGGTTTTTGATGTGAATATGAATAATATATTTCTTTAACCCTGTTCATCCCTCGTCCAAGTGTATAAGCTTCTTTAGTTCGATCAAGAACAATATTCATAGCTCTATTTTGTGCCCACATAGCATCTCTTAGATATGAATACACATCATTTATATATTTTTTATTATCTTCTTCTGTTTCGAATTTTGGTGTTAAATTTAAATTAAATTTTAATGTTCGTATATATGTATTATTTATTGTGTTCATTGCTGTTTGTTATCCTTCATATTTATAATTATTTTATAATTATGTAAATCTATAGACTTATTTATGTACCTGTGTAATTTAATATATCTCTAAAACAAGCGTGAAAAAGTACCATGCCAACATCCAGTTTTGTATCTGTGTAATTTAATATCTCTAAAACTTATTTATATCATATTACTTAAACAAGTTTTGTTTGATACCTGTGTAATTTAATATATCTCTAAAACCTCAAATTCACATGTACATTTCGAATCTAATTACACAGATTTTAGTAAGTGTTAACAACCTCACTTTTCAGGTGCAAAATCACCTGCAGATATCAAGTAATAATACTTAATATACTGATTACTTTATCGTTTGGTTATGAATCAAATTTTAATCCATAACCAAACAAATTAATTTTTAAAACTATTTATCATCACTCATATTGACAATAGGTGTTGAACTACCCTGGACTGTCGGAACAGAACCATTCCATTTTTCGATCTTCTGCTTTTCAATCAGCTCCGGTGTAAGTGATTTAGCAATCTTTACATTTGCTTCTGCTTCTGCATCAGCTTTAATCTTTGTAGCCTGTGCTTCGCCTTCTGCCTGAATTTTCTTCTGCTCTGCAACAATAGCTGCTTTTTCTTTTTCCTGTTCAGCTGCAATAAGAGCTACTTCCTTATCTTTGTCAGCTTGTACTTTAGCTGTTTTAGCTTCAATATTTGCCAATTCTAATTCCTGCTGCGCTGTAACTTTCTTCTGAATTGCTTCTGCAGTTTCTGAATCAGTGGAGATATTTGTGAAGTTTACAGTGTCAATAATAATGCCATATGGTTCAAATTTTTCTTTCAGATACACATCAAGTGCTTCGTTCAATTCCTGTCTCTTATCACCAAAAACATCTGTAACAGGATATTTTGCTGTAACTTCCTGTGTCCAAGCTCTCATCTTAGGTTTGATAAATGTATCTTTAACAGTGTTTCCAGACTGCCCCTTGAATTTTATGAATGTATCAGCGATCTTATCCTGATCAAACTTGTATGAAAATTCCAAATCAACTGTTAATGATTTGCCGTCAGATGTTGGTGTTGAAAAGCTTTCATCAACTGGCGAATCACCTTTCTCTTCTGATGTGAGATAAGACTGTTCAATACCGATTGAATATGTAGTGACTTTCTTTGTGGGTGATACGAGATGCCATCCCTGTGTGATAACCTCTCCATCAACACCACCGTTTAGTGAGTTATAAACTACACCGACATAACCCGCCGGAATTTTCTCTGTGCAGGAAATTCCAACAAACAAACCACCAATGATTAATACTGCCAATCCAACGCCACCGATTAATCCTTTTCTTTTAGTCATTCTTGTTATCCTCTTCTTTCTCTTTTATTGTTTCATATGTGTCATCCCATATTTTAGAAATAAATGATCCTAATGGTTTAAACACAATCGTTAATAGGAACCAAACTATAATAGCAGCCACAATAATTATTAAATACATAATAGGATTCAATTTAAATCACCACCTTCATATAATTTAACTGTTCCATCAGCATTATAGATTGGAGTGATGCCAAGTTGATCCGAGTCATATATTATGTAATACATTGCATTTGTATTTTTATCATATACAATATATGAACAATCATCTTTGTAAATTATCACTAAAGGAAAATACTTATTACCAAGATCATATTCTGCTGATTCAATATCTTCTCCTTTTGTACACCCTGTAATTCCAGAACAGATTAACAATGTAATGATACTTATTAATAAAAATTTCTTCATTTTGGTTACATTATTTCTCCAATTTTAACAGTGCAGCAATATCGTCTAACTCAAGCTCAGTTTTCTTATCATCAGAAAGAAGTTTATCTAGCTTTTGTTCCATTGTTTTTAAATCTGACTGCTGTTTCTTCAAATCAAAAATTTCTAATTTATTTTTAATATCTTTGATTCATGATGTTACACTATATCCAGAGATTTCAAAGTCGTTTATACCAAGGTCTTTTGCGGACATCAGATATGCATTCAATGAAATTAATAGCAACTTCAATTCTTCGTTAGAACACACATTAATATTTGTACTATTTTTATTCATCGTTAATACGCAATTTGTCTCTGGTACAAATCTTGTATTTTTATCTGCCAATAGTTTTTTCTTTTCATCAATCTGCTTCTTTAATTCTAAAATTCTATCATCATTTTTACTCATTAAACAAAAACTCCTTTTTATATTCCCTGCCATTTGCTAAATATTTTTGTTTGCACACTGGCTTTAATTTTTCAAAAACTGTTTCAATAGAAACTGGAATCATATGCGTTTCTATTCTCTTTATTCCATAAGAATCTGTTACTTCCTCCTCTTGTGTCGGGAAGATATCAATAACTTCTTTATCACCATTATAATAATTTATGTTATTATATTTATAAACAGTATATTTACCATTATCTTCTGATCTATATGGCGTTCTCATTTCATATTTGGTGTATTTTTCATTAGCATTAGACATAAACTGCACATCAACATACTTTCTTGTTCTATCGTCATATACGTATGTGTTAACTGCTTTTGCATAAAAATCTTCAAATGGAGTATTTATAATTCTATCCTTACTGTCATCTATTGGAGAAAACTGATAAGATGATTCCATTTCATCATAGATTTCAGAATATTTAGAAGTGCATTTATCATCAACACAACCGATAAGTTTATTTTTAGGAACATTTTTGAATTGCTCAAATACATATTTATCATTGCTTAATCTTGCGAACCAATGCATCTTCCCATATGGAAGATTGTTAATATCTTTATAAGGAATTACTTTGCGTCTCATATAACTTTTTTCTGTTGGGAGATCACTGTATCGCTTAGTTCTCATAATTTTACCATCTTGCACAAATTCGTATCCATATTCATATGTTTCAAAACGTCCCATATAAATCCATTCAGTATTTTCTTTCGTAAGATATGTAGCACCAAGAAGCAAGTCTCTTGTTTTGATAGATTCATTATTGTGTACAATCTTGTTATAAGCTGCGATTTGTTTATAGTCAGGTGCCACAATTGGCATAAGAACTAAATTTGTACCATCCCAACCATATACAAATTCTCCTTGTAATCCTTTGCCTGGAATACAAGTTGTATTCTCTAAAATATATAAAAGATTTTCAATAGAAATTTCAAACTCAAATCCTCTTGGGTCATATACTCTGCAATATGCATGTCTGTGATCCCATCCTGTAGAGTAATCACCTGCTTTCTTATTTAGAACAAAACCTTCAGTTGGAATATTTTCAAACTCATCATTTGGAATATCTTTATTACGCCAACTATTCCATGATGTCTCTTTTCGCAACTTGCCTTTTTCATCGTAATAAATAACATAAGCAAGTTTACCAGTATATGTATCATTTCGATTTTGATATCCAACATTAATCGTTTTTGGAATAAAAATACTACTTGTCAATCAGTTTCCTCCTTTCTAATCCCATAAAAGCACATTGTTTATCGCTGATTCCCTTTCAACTTCATCCATATCCCAAGGTTTTCTAACTCTGATCCTGAAACCATCATCAACAGTTTGTTCTAATAGCTTTCCATCTTCTTTTGGTTGCATTTGCTCATCTAAAAACTTCTCACACTTAGGACATAATGTTTTATTCTCTTCAAAATCCCAAGGCTTTATCCTAATTGGAGCACCACAACGGTCACACATATTTTTTGTATCACTCTTATAATCAAGGATGTAACGCTTATGCTCTCTATCAAACCCACTTCCTGTTAATACAACTTCTTCATAAGGTGGCGTAAGTTCATCATTATCTCTTGCGTTTTCGAGAATGTTTTTCCATCTTTCAAGAACCCCAAATCCTTCACTGTGAAAATCATTATTCGCAGTCAAATCATGAATCATAATTACTTACCTCTTGTGAATATTGTCTTGACATTTGAAAAAATGTTATTTCTATGTTTAGAACTCAAATCTGCATCAGCTTTTCTGACAATTTTAGAAATACTATCTTTTTCTACCTCATAGTGTGCATCTATATATTCTCTCAATTCCTGCACATCTTTTGGTGTATTGATTGTTCTAACAATATTTCTACCCATTTTCTCTGTTTCATTAATCATTTTATCAAGAGTCAAATCACAAAATTCATCCACCCAATCACCAAGGTAATAAAATCTGTCAATGCAAACCTTTTTATTCCTGTCCTGGAATGTTCCAAACAGAACTGGATCTTTTTCTTTCTCTGCCTCGATTTTTCTCTCTTCTTTTCCAGAATAATCAGTATAAACAACATACATTTGGTCGAATAATTCTTTGGTTTTGTCGATTATATCTACAATCTCATCAGGAATTTCTCGTTCATATCTTTCCAATTCAATAATTTTAATTGGTCTTTCGCTGCGATTGCGTGTATTAGTAACCGTATCAATATAGAAATCAATATCATCCTTGTAGACGAATGTTGTAATTCCCATATCTACAAGTTTCTGTTCTTTTTCAATTGATTCCATACAGAAAAGAATCTTTCTTAGTCCTCTAATCTGACCTGTAATTCTATACTTATTTGCCAATTCTAAGCAATTATCGTAGATTCTCTTTAAATCATATGAAGATATTTCATACTTTTTATCCTTGATTCTTTCAAAATATTGTTGTGGAGTTAATTGAGACTCCATATTATCTGTTGTTTTTAATTTGTCCATCTATAATTACCTCCACTTGTGTATTCTCTACTTAATTTTTACGATCCAATGGAAAACAGGTTTATTGTCATTTTTTCATCTTTATTTCGCTTTCACATAATATCCATATAATCCTTATGTTTACTTAACCTTCTGAGTTCTTTTGTAAACTTGTCTATAATATCTGGATCATGTGACTTACTAAGTTCAAAAAATTACATCTCTTGCCAATCCTTTATATGGAAAATTTCCGTAAACTTTATTACTCATACTGTTATTCTCCTTATCTGAAAATATTCTCTACTACATTCAGCTTAATCTCCTGACTAAATTCAGATCCGGCAGCTTTCGGATGACCGCCACCGCCAAATAAACTTGCTACATCTTTTCCAAGATCAATATCATCTTTAACTGTTCTGTAAGATACTGTGCAATTATCAATATCAATCATAGCCACAAAATCAATTTCTGGATGCATTGTACATAGTTTATTTCCAAGTTCACTAAAATATCTATCAGCAAATACGAATCCACATGTTCTTCCGCACAAGGCTCCGGTGAACATTGTCTTGTCTTTTCCTTCGATATATTTGTCAATCTCCTGCTGTCTAATACTGAGAACAGTTTGATCTTCTAATGATAATCTAGGAAATGATTTATTTAATATTCCTTTTATACACCAATCAGTAAAGTTATCCCTACCATAAATGTACATCAAATCATTTAACTGTTTACAAATAAGCCCGTTTTCACCAAGAGTTGCCCATCTCCAGGTATCATAATCCCTTGTCAATTCAACAAATCTTTTCAAGTATTCACTGCTTTTTAATTTATCAGAAAATCAGTTTGTTGAAAGTAGACACTGGTAGAACAATTCTGTACCAGATGTCTTTAATCCTTCTGAATTATCAACAGAAACTTTACACCAATAGAACTTATTCAATCCTAAAGCTGTAGGATGATGATCTAATAACGTGATATGTTCAAATAGAGATGAGATATTTATTTTTCTAGCTAATTCTTCTGTAATAGAAATGTCTGTAATATAAACATGTTCATATTTTTCTCTAACGTTTCTATATCTACAATAATTAGCGCAAAAATCTTTTACTTTATCATTAATATCGTCATAGTTACAATATTCAATATCTACATTGTCTTCAAAAGCTAATTTAGCTAAAACAGCGCACCCTTGCCCATCTCTGTCACTATGAGTAAATAGTTTAATCATATTCTTCTCCTTGTAACCAATTATTGCAGCTATACATGTAATTTTTATGGATTATTTCAATATCACAATGATCTACGTATTGTAAATTATAAGGTTCTTTACAGATTAAATCGGTTGGATAATGACCATCTTCATCAGCGAGTATAACTAAAAAACTTGGTTCATTATAACAAAATGCTGGAATTAAATGGAATTCAAATTGTATCTCATCATTTTTGTCATAAACAATATGTTTTACTGAAAAATCAAATTCTTCATTTGGATCGCAAATTAATTCACAAATCGTATTCAAAATAAAGTATGTTCTTCTTTCTTCTAAATCTATACCTAAACATATATCAATAAAACCATATTGCCCCATTCCATGAGTATGTGCATTACCTAATCCTTGATTCATCCAATATACATCAGATTCTTTTCCACCCTCAGAATAATCAATTTTATGAATTATTATATCTAAAGGTTTTTTATATTTTTTAATTTTTAAATCTTTCATACATTCCTCTTATTGCATATAAAACTAACGCTATGAGATTTCCCGTTATTCCAAAGCCAAACAACGCGATTACGTTTTCGTCTTCATAAAAAAGTTCAATAATAATTGTTGCGATACCTGAAGATATGAACAATGTCATAATCATTACAAACAATACATTTGTTATAGTCATTTATAACTCCTTGAATTCTTTCATATATTTTCGTTGTGTTTCATCTAACCACTCGAAAAATTCATCTTTAAACCTCGAAGAAAAATGTGCAATGTTCACAAGAAGATCATAATTTGAATAGTTTCTTTCTTCGAAAAGTTTGTTCATTATTCTTATATCATTGTCTAAATCTTTACATTTCTTAAACTTTTCTTCTGTCATAATAAACCACCTGGACTAATTATTTGGCGTATATTTAAAGTATGGCATTGGTTGTAACTTAAACAGATTCTTTTCATGCATAGAATCAATCTTTTCTTTTACTGACAAATCGTCAATTTTACCGGTTCTGATATATTTATCCAGTACATCGTATGTAAATTCAAGGTTATCTTCATCTGTTTTCCCGCATAAGCCATCTGTTGGTATTTTTTCAATCAGTTCTTCTGGAAGTCCAAGTTCTCTACCAATTGCTTTTACTTCTGTTACAGTAAGATTTGACAATGGCGCAAAATCTCCAGCGCCGTCCCCGTACCTGGTTGTATATCCAACCCAGTCTTCTGAAAGATTACACGTATTAGCTACTCGACCATTGACAGTTTGAGCCACAGCATAAAGTGTTGCCATACGAATACGAGCAGGAAGATTTGTGATTGTTTGAGTTGATAAAGGCTGATTCAATGATGTTGAAATTTCGTACTTAGCTGTATTAACGATTGTTCCAATTGGAATAATTTGATATTGAATATTTAAAAAATGACAAAGTTTATGACTATAATCAATATCGCTTTGTCTGCCCTGTGGCATAAGAATTCCAAATACTCTATCTATCCCCAAAGCTTCAACGCAAAGGGCTGCGACTACACTGGAATCTTTACCTCCAGATATTCCAACAACGGCCACACAATCTTTGCCATTTGAATTAAACCAATTTTGTATCCAAATAATGATCTCATCTTTTACTTTCTTAGCATCAAATTCACTCATCCTTTATCATACCTCCACAATTCTACTTCTCTATTAACGAACGTATCCTCTATCATTTTATATACTACGTTCCAATCAGCTCCGCCTCTTACGCAACCAATCCCATAAGGCATAGCAATTTTAGCATTGAAATTATTATTCTTCTCACATGTAAGCCAATACAATTGAGTAAAACAATTCTGTAATGCTTCTAGAGAGGTATACATTTTTCCATCATAACCATATTTATCTTGAGCAAACATATTACAAATCCATTGTTCTGTACACGATATAGCGATAGTTCCGCAATCATATCCAAGATATTCTGGCTTAATGGGTACTACTTGAATCTTGCCGAGCATATCATATGGTGTATTTTGTAGAGCTTTTACATACTCTTCGTATACATGTGGATATTTTTGCTTAATTTGTAAAGCGACACCGGAATTCATCTGCCCTTGACAATTTACTTGATGACAGATGAACTTAGCATCTGTAGTAAATAAATCACCGTCTATAATTTTAATCATCATTTTCTCCATTTAATCTATTACGAATATTCATAAATATATCTTCTCGTACAAGTTTTCCATCTTTAAATACTGTTGTAAGAAGATTATCTTCTGGAATGGTTTCGGATGTGTAACCATCATGACAAATAAATTTATTGTCTTCTTTCGTTACATAACATAAACCTTTGTGTGATTTTTTAAGATGGTTCTGATCAGTTTTAGGATTTTTCTGGATAGTATATTCACGATCATCTATTACACAATCTGTACTTTTCATTGCGAAACCAAATGTATCTCTTGTGAGACAAACCATACCATCATCTGAAGTACATATAGCTGTAAATGAAAATGCACCAACACCAAAAAGAATTGTATTTGCAGCAAAACCTAAACTTTCAAGCTTTGTCCAAATTTCTTTAATTTTCTCATATTGACAACCATCACCATAAATGATGCCAACTTTAGGATCTAATTCTTTATAACCTTTTAGATTGACTGTTCCACCAAAAATTTTCCATAATCTCTGTACTGTTTTAACAGAAATATCTACAATATCACCGCTATCTGGACGAATAAGGAATTTACCATTATGTTCTTCAATTTCTTTTCGAAGTTTAGGGAGAGTATCGTTGATAAGAGACCAGTAATCGAATGTATCAGAAACGTAACTAAACGAAGTATCTTTATAAACTGTTGTAAGTAATCTTCTTAATAGATTTTCTTCTGTTTCACATACAGCAAGATTAGCACAAACTGTTGCATGTTCAAGACTTACAGCACCAATACCAATATGATTTTTAGAGCATTCTGCAGAATACATTTTATCAATATACTGCATTGCCGGGATCGTAGAAGTTTTGTTAAATGACAGCAACCATGAACTACTAGCTCTGATACCATTATCTACACCAAGTCCTCTAAATCCAAAATCGGCCATTGCCATTGCAGGATTAGAGTCTGTTGTTTTGTTGTAGAATACATTTGCCAATTTACGATACTCATGAGCCATAGTAGCCCAATTACATGTACCAAAAATTTCTGACTGACATATACATTCGATCCATTGCACAACCCAAGCAAAATCTGGATGAGTATTTGTAAGTTCAATACACGGAACACCCATTGATATTAATGAACCTTCTGGCAGCGCCTTCATCTCAATTGGTAGATATCCCAAATCATATAAATCTGCGATTCGTTGGATATCATAACTATGAGAACCAATCTGTGCATCAAGGTATGTTTTATATTCATTAATAATTTCCTTTCTATCTCTATTAAAGAAAGTATCATTCACCAAATCAATCAAGAATTCTCTAATAAATCCCTGCAAACCAAAGAAAACTACTTTATCAATATTTTTAAACATAGATTTTCTCGGTGTAATATATGATGTTAATTTTGTTAATCCTTTAGGCATTGCATCTGGATTTGTATTTTTATATGTATCTGCCATCAACATAAATGAGATATTATTCATTTTAAACCTCCATAACATTGATTTTGTTATGCTTACCAGTAAATAAACTATTGGTTGTAAATAAACATTCTACTGTACCATCTTCTAATGATTTAATAAGTGTACCTTTCTCATGGTCAAGAACTGAATTTTCAGTATGTGTTGCATAAGCATAAATTTTATTAACACCAAGTTCTTTTAATGTTTTAGCACTATAAAATATTGAACCACCGTAGCTGCAAATATCATCAATAATCAGAATATCTTTTCCTTTAAGCTTAATACCATTAGTTCTGACGTTAAGTCCAAGGATTTTACCTGTTTTCCAATCTCTATTCTTCTCACCATAGCAATAAGGAATCTCTGGGAATAATCCAGAGTAGCGTTTAGCTGCACCAGCATCAGGGAAATATAGAATTATATCATTATTTGCGATTATAGTGAGCACATTATCAATGTAAGTCTTCGGGTTTTCATTGATGCAATTATTAAATAATGCTACTGAAACATCACTATGAGCATCTAATACATAAATAGCAGTGAATTTTAACCAATTAATAAAGTCACAGAAATACTTTAATGTGAATACCTCATCATTTGATTTAGTTCTGTCCATCCTCGCATTTGGTATATACGAAAGACACAAATAGTAATCAACATTAGTAAAAAATCTTTCAAGATGTCTCTTAACTAACAATAGATAGAACATCTCAGCATCATTTTCATACAACCATGTGATCACAATATATTTGGAACCATCATAATGCTTTTCATATAAATCGTCCGTATCAATATTAATTCTAGGTGTACCATCTGGAAACTTTTCAATCTGTACAATCTCGTCATTAATTTTTATCATGTTTACTCTCCAATTATTCTGTATTCTGTATATATTTTGTTCTCACAGTAATATAAATTGTAATCACATTGTTCTATGTACCACCAATCCTTTTGATGGCCAGCTCGTAAATAATCTCTGCAATAATCTGTGTTCTGATAGTTATCATCAACCATTTGTCTAAAACTGAGTTCATCAATTTGTTTAGATTCTTTACAAAATGCTGCTATTTTGTCGATTAATTCTTCTGTAAAGTCTTCTGTGACTACGAATACAACTCTAACTATTTCATCATTCAAACGATAGATTAATGATAATTGTTCAAAATTATGTAAATGGTAAACTATTCTTTTAAATAATGCAATGTAAGAAGGCGGATTAATAATACTTGTATGCAGTTCAATATTAACATCCAATCCAGTAATAATCGCAGCAAATTTATAATACCAAAATCTATTTCGTTCGAAATTCCACAGTGGATCACCGCCACCAGAGATAGATACCCAATTACAATTATTTTTCTTTATTTCTTCCTCTAAGTTATCTAAGCCTTCGATTGTTGTTTTTGGGATATGAAGATTGTTGTTCTTTACAATGCAATATGGGCAAGTATAATGGCAGCCAAAATTTGTTATAACACTTAAATATTTATCCATTTACTCTCCAATCACATCTATCTGACAGCTTTTCATAACATCAAGTGCTGCTTTATGTTTTTCTGGCGTAGAACCGGCACAACAAGACGCATCAACAACAATATTTGTTTCTGGATATGCAGCCTTAATAATAATAGCATTTGATATTACACAGATATCTGTATCAAGACCGATTAATTCTATTATCAAATCTTCATCATCTATAAAATATGTATTAATAAATTTATTCAGAAATGACTTCCAATCGTAATATCCAACTGATAATTTATTAATAATTTCATACGATCCAGGTGTTGTTTTAATACCAATTTGCCATCCATGAGTATCTTTAATACAATGGTGTATAGGAAGTTTTTTACCTTCCTGAGTTTTAGAATAATTTAAGAAATGTGTATCTCTTGTAAAAATAATTGGATTACCATTAGTGATATACTCATCAATCTTTTTCTCAACATTAGGAATAATAGCTTGTGCTTCTAGTGTTCCTAGTGACCCATCAATAAAATCATTTTGGACATCAATTACACAAAGAATCCGTTTTTTCATTTTAGTCCTCCTATATTCTTTTGAGTTTTAACTAACTATGTAATATTATATTGATTAGTTTAATTGTATAACTGAAATTTTTTACCTATTTTATCTATTATTTCTGAATCCATTGGCCGGAATCCAATACATGTCAACGTTCTTCCGACTCCATTTTTATCACATTCTTCTGGTTTAAGTTCTGTAAGACAATTATCTTTTATAAGAAAGAAATCTACTCCTTCATTCATTCCCATGTCTTCTGCCATTTTAACAGCTTTGAGTAATTGATTTTTGTTTTTTGATTCTAATACTACTTTTGTAAAAGACCCATTGATCCATTCATGATATATACATTCATTTATATATACATTCATTTATATATACATTCATTTATATATCCATCAACATGACCATCTAAGTCGGTATTATTTCGAATAAACGTTGTTAAAAACGCCATAGAGCCGTGTGATACTTGACTGCAAATTTTCCCAATTGACATGTTCAAGTCTTTTCTAACTATAATAATCTGTTTATACATTTCTCACCCCAAAAAAAATATGATGATATAGTATATCTTGCTTGTATAACAAAAATTAAATTGATTAGTTTAATTTTTGTTATACTTCATTTGCGTCTGTATATACTATATCATCATATTTGTGTTTTGTCAATATGCTTTAATTAAATTGATTAGTTTAATTATCTGATTCTCAAACTTTCACCCTGTGGTTCCAAATGACACCACTCACAGTTAATAGATCCATCTTTTCCTTCGAGTCCATTTTCTTTTAAATATTCTCTCAATTTTTCACCATCTACAGCATCTGGTTGTTTTATTCTGTATTTTTCTGGAATGTTTTCAACGTCAACATCTATCGTAAGTTTTCTTTTTCCACCATTTTTCTGAATATTAAATGAAAATAGATCTGTCGTAAATTTCTTCTTTCCTATCGCTCTCATACACAGTTCAAGATTTTGTTTTAACCATTTAATTCTGTTTTCATACGTCTTTTTACGAGAAGTAAGTCGTTCAATTTCTTTCTGAAAACCATTTATATCAGATTCAAGTGATTTTATGATCTTAGCGTATCCATCTGCTTTATCTTCAATTTCACATTCAACTGATTCCAAAGTATCCATAATCACTTGTTCATCTACTTCTTCATCTTCTAACATATCCAAAAGCTGAAGAAATTCACCTGTTAAATCATATATATTAGCCATTTAATTATTCTCCTTTTCTTTTAATTTATATGCATTTTCAAGTAACATTTTCTTTAAAAATGTTTGTTTAGTATTTGCTTCTTTTGTTTGAATTGCTTTTCTAATAGCATGATTATCACCAACTAAAACACAATATTTTTTAGCTCTTGTGATAGCTGTATAAAGTAATTCAGAATTATTCATTATATAACTACTAGAATCCATTCCTACAATTGTTACAGTAAATCCAGATCCTTGGAGACGATGTGTGGTACAAGCATATGCTAATTCAAGATTATTTGTATCACTTTTACTAAATAATACTTCTCCAATTCCCACAAAATCAATTAAGCAATATCCATCATCTTCAATCTTTTTTACGATTCCAATATTACCATTAAATACAGGAGTTACTTCACCATTAGAATTAAAACATTTGTAATTATTTTTGGTGTTGATTACTTTGTCATTTTCTCTAATTACATATTTTTTAAATTCGTCATTTTTCTTATCTAAAATAATTTCTATTTCGTTACAGTCATTTAATTTTGGATTGTATATATTCTGAATTTTAGTATTAAGATTATAACAAGATAAATCTCCTCTTAGCTTCATTGGAACGCATATTTGTACTTCCATCACATCGTTAAATTTATTCATTTCAGTTTGAAAATGTTTGATGATACAATCTTGAATTGTTTCTTTTGGATTTGAAATATCTAATTCCATATCTTTTAATTCCCCAAGAATAGTATTTCCAACGAAGCTGCCACTAAAAATTTGTTCTTGATTTGCTATTTTTATAGATGTTGGAATTATACCACTTTTAAGAGCTTGTCTATGAGGTTTTGTAAGTCTAGCGACTGGTAATACATCACTATCGAGAATATCTGCAAATACCTGGCAATTACCAATTGGAGTAAGCTGTTGTACGTCACCCATAATGATCACCTTTGCTCCTGTTGGAATAGATTCTAATAACGCCAAAAACAAACTACCATTTATCATCGTTGCTTCATCGATAAGAACAATATCCACACATAATTTATTGTATTTATTTCTAGAAAAAGCACCATTCTGATATTCTAATGCTTTATGAATTGTAGATGCTGGTAATCCAGTTGCTTCTGTAATTCTTACACTTGCTTTACCAGATAACGCACAAGCCAGAATATTATAATCATCATATAGTGAACAAATACCATTTGCTGTACTAGTTTTACCACATCCAGCAGATCCTGTTATTTCAATTACATTATTGTCAAGACTTAATTTAATAGCAGCTCTCTGTTCATCTGTGAAAGTAAAACCTTGATTTTCTTCTACTCTTTTTATCGTTGATTCCCAATCATAGATATTAAATGATTTCGGAATATATTCGCAAGAATCATTTTCATTGTCGTGATTATTTTCTATTACTTTTACTCTTCCAATTTGAAGACGTATGAGTTCTCTCATTATATTTTTTTCCAGATTATAAAATTTTTTCAATGCGATTTTTGATCCATTGTCAAGTACTATCACATCTGTGTTTTCGATCATTTGTTTAGCTGTACTATTAACAATATTCTCTGGAATATATCCAAGTGTATCGTAGAGTGCCTTCATTAATTCTTGGTAATTTAAAAAACTTTTACCGGCTTCACCTTGTTCATTCAAATGATACATCAAAAAACCTTTAACTCGTGTAATGTCGTATTGTCCTATTCCAACTTTACATGCAATTTCATCCGCTCTTTTAAATCCTATTCCATCTATACGTATTAAATCATATGGATTGTTTCTTATGACATCAATAACTGTATCTGGAGAATTATAAAAATCTACTAATTTTTTTATGAATGTGTGAGTTAAACCCAATTTACCAAGTTCCATATAAATAGAACTATAGTCTTTAGATTCTTCGTATTCATCAATTATTCTTAAAGCTACTTGATTACCAATACCTTTTACTTCCATAAGAGATTTCACATCTCTATTTTCTAAAAGTTGTATAACATCGTCATATTTCTCAAATAATCTCTCTACCGTAATTTCCGGCAATATACTTTTTAAAAATTCTTTTTGCTTATCTTTACTTGAAATATCAATACATTTGCTAATATATATAAGTTGATATGTATCTCCAAACTTTTCATGTGTGTCAGCTAATTTGCAGAATACTTTATATGTAGTTCCATACTCTAGACAAGGAGATATACCTTTTAATTTAATTAAATCTAAATTTTCTACTTTATTATCTAACCATTTCGTAATAGCAGCATTAAATATGGCGAACTCACCAGAATTTACTTTTTTAGAATATTTTGGATAGAAAATTCTATCCAAAACGCATTCAAATTTTAAAATATTTTCTTCCATCAACATTCCTCACGATCTATTAAAAGACTATGCTTTTTATTATATTTTCTATAAACAATTTCATATTGTGTGATCACATCATATTCTTTATCAATGTTAGCAGCTAAAATATTTTTTCCTTCATCGTCTTTGCCAATAATTTTCATATCAAATTGTTTTTCACAATTCTTAACATCAATGATATCTCCGTCCTGCAATGGAAGAATTTTAAATATTTCTTTTTTTATATTCTATTTCGCCTGTTCCAATATTATAAAGAGTTAAATTCGGAGCAATAACATTTCTTGTGTTTAATACAAAGTACCTGTTATCCATCAATGAATCTTTATATCGAACTGTTCCGAACTTGTTAATTTGCATCTCCATTATGTCGTATATATCTATATGTTCATTTGGGATAATATCGAAAATTTCTAATAGACATTTTTTAGAATCAAGATTTGTATAAGACTTTCCGGTTTTTGATAATTCTGAATTTAATAAAATGATAGATTTGATTTTATCATCAGAGAATTTTTTGTTCAATGTAGTTAAGTTAATTTTATCTTTTTTATATAATAAAAGAAAATAATCTCTAAATAATAACAATTTTTTGGTTTTACCATAATTAGAACAACAGTCCGCTATTAAATATTGTTCCAAAATTTTCTTTGTTATCTTATTTTCCGAACACTTCTCTAAAAAATCATAAAATGTAGGACTTTCAGACATACATTTAAATAATATAACTGGATTTTTATCAACTTTTTCTTTATCTTTAGTCAAAAACATATCTATTCGTTTTTTTGCTTCATTGATATAATATTCTTTATCCAAGTATTCAGGGATGTTTTTATTATGAATATCTTCATTATCTATAAACAAATGAGCAGGTGTATTTGCAAACTGTTCATATGATTTAACACCTTTTTCAACTTTCAATTTATAAATAGATCCGTCTGATGTTCTTTTGCTTGCAAACACTCTATGTACTTTACCCTTTAATAATTCTCCATTTATTGAAGTAATCTTTCCATCTTTTGCAGCTACACCATTGCCATACCAAATTTCTTTATATTTAGCCGATAATTTTATTACTTTTTGGAATTTAATATAATCTGTACAATTATTAATTGTTTCTTCAACAGGAATTCCCTCAGCAAGATAATTTCTAACAGCATCATTGAGAATAGGTAAATCATTGTCAATTGGTTTATTAAATTTAACCATTGCACCTTTACATTCCAATTTACCATTTTTCATAACAGCGATATAATTGTTTACATCCTTTTGAATTAATTTTGTGTATTCATCTATTTCAAACTCCATCCTGAGTCGTTTTCCTACTTCGTTTGTAATTTCAATGACTTTGTTTTTCATTTCTTCATTTTTACAAAGAACAAAAATACCATCTGTATTAGTTTGTAATAATCTACAATAAGGCTCTAGCTTATCAATTAAATCCAAAATAAACATCTGACCAAATACACAAGTTAAATTAGCCATAAGTGGATCATAACATGGATTATTTCTATCTTTTGAAGCCCCGTATACACCGTTTATCATAGGTTTCAATGCTTTATTTTTAGAATCACCATCTGCTTTAAGTTTCAATCTGAAATCTCGCATTTGTCTAAAATCATCAGGATTCTTAAATTTCCTACTTAATAATCCATATTCGATATCAGTTGTTGGATACATCGAAGAAACATCTGCGTGGAGGATTATGCCTTCAAATACAGCTTGTTTATCATCTGCTCCATGACATCCTCCCCATGCAAACACATGAGGAATACCGGCAACAATACAACATAATTGATTATTATGTTGATCATCTTCTGAATGTAAATATTCTTTATATCTCCAATTCTTAGGATTAAGATACCATTCTGTAATAAATTTATATTTATCTGATAATTTAATTGTATCAGGAATTCGAATTTCAAATTCATCATCAAGAGTATGTTGACTTACAGCGTTTAGAATTTTAGAAGCTAATTGAACTTTTGTTTTTGTGAAATATGACATATCTAGACCATATAATTCAATGATATCTAATTGACCTTCAAAATCATCCCAACAATAATCTAAGACTCTTAATACCTCAATTACATCATGATGATTATAATACAATGTTTGTTGTATTTCTACATCTGTTAGCGGTCTGGAAATATTAAAATCTACTTCTGTCTCGCGAATGTCGTCACCCATAAAAGCTTCTAATTGTTTAAGTGACTTATCTTTAAGAATTGTATCATAGTCATTAAATGGATATTTTTTTGCATTTTTAACAACCTGGAACGGTTTCTTACCTTCTTTGATCAATTTATCATTTACGTATCCGACATTCATCCCATCGAGTATTCCTTTGAGAATACCCGTATCATACTGTCTACCATTATATGAAATAAAAATATCATCTTTGTGATTATTATAAAATTGAATCAATTCAGCTCTATTATTTATAATTACGATCTCATTTGTTCTATCTTCATAATTAATAAATGTCACACAAAACCATCCGCCACCTGGGATAGCCGAATATACTTCGAAATCGTATCCCCAAATTTTACTTTTGTTTATTATTTTAGTTCACCGCCTTAACCGAAAAAACCTTGTGCTTTATCGCTTTTGTAAAACATCCAATCTTCAATTAATACTTGTGCTGTTTTTCCAGATTTGTAATCGATTGAAAATCTACCGATGATATCAAATTCAACATTTTCTCCAATCGATACAATCTCTTTGTATAAAGAAGCTAATGAACTGCCTTTTGTTTGTTTTACAAATTTTATATTATGGTATGTAAATTCAATTTTGTTTTGTTTAGAACCAAGAAGATACAAATTATATTTATTACAAGGTACACTTTTAATTAAGAAAATAGGTTCACTTACAGAATTACCCCAGATCTCATCCCATTTAGCTACATTTTTTATAATTTGATCGTAAATCTTATCAGCTTCATAAACGTTATACACATGATAAGTTGGTTCATCAATTTTTCTCATTGTGGATAACAAAGATAATAATTTATTAGTATTCTCATAAGTAATTTCACATCCAAATGCTCCTGGATGACCATCTACTTTATTAAACAATCTTGTATCTTTACACCATTGATTAAAATCTAATATTTCGCATTTATCACTACCTCTACCACTACCTTTGCAAATATCTCCTACCCGTCTCATTAATAAACATGGTCTTCTGTATTGATCAGCCAATCTATTTGCAATAAGTCCTGTTGAATTACTATCAACATCATCTCTTGCATTACATACAAGAATAGGTAATTTGTCCA